>Ga0194113_10000088_pt1 | contig 93752 bp, 86 predicted proteins | sample TA2MahC200mmetaG_FD_146193 | JGI IMG/M metagenome (GOLD analysis project Ga0194113, IMG submission 146193) | Freshwater microbial communities from Lake Tanganyika, Tanzania - TA2015017 Mahale Deep Cast 200m | ecosystem: Environmental > Aquatic > Freshwater > Lake | place: Tanzania: Lake...
ATGTGATTGAAAACGGCATCAGAACCAAGGGAGAATACCAGCTTACGGACGCCCTGCAGCTGATGATCGAACGAGGCGAGCCCATCACTACTTTTCCGGTAATCGGTTGGTACGACTGCGGAAAACCCGAAACGCTGCTTTCAACGAACGAAACCCTTCTGCTCGACAAACAGCCCAGGATAAAAGAGTATCCCGGCTGCATCATCAACGACCCGGTTTTCATCGCGGAAAACGCATCGGTTGAAAACGCCATCATCGGCCCCAATGCCACCATCGGCGAACATGCCGTTGTTACCGACGCCATCATCAGGGACTCGATCATCGGCAACAATGCAAGGGTGAGCCATATCATGCTCGATTACTCGATTATCGGCAACAATGCATTGATAAGCGGCAATCCTCACGAGATCAACATCGGCGACTACTCCGAAATACGGGTGAGGTAAGAGATTTGTTGCATGAATGCAACCGATTGCTTACATTTTTGCTTTGTTATGCAACGGCATCCCCATTACCTATGGACACGGTGCCGCAGGCTTCAAGGGAAACCGGTTCCCGCGCCTGCAGGAAGCTTTTCCGTGTCCAGTCGTTTTCCCGCTGAAATTCCACTTGCCGGAAATCCGCTTCCTGACGCTGTTTTTTCAGTCGTTCATGTTGTTCGTTTAACCAAAACACTACCAGCATCATGTCACAGTCAAGGTATTTCTTTACCTCCGAATCAGTTTCAGAAGGACATCCGGACAAGGTTGCAGACCAGATTTCCGATGCCGTGCTTGACGAATTCATCCGCCAGGATCCCGGTTCCCGCGTTGCCTGCGAAACCTTCGTCACCACCGGCCAGGTAATCGTCGGCGGCGAAGTCACAACAAAAGGTATTGTCGATGTCCAGAAAATCGCGCGCAAGGTTGTCAGCGACATCGGCTACACCAAAGGCGAATACATGTTCGAAGCAAACTCATGCGGCATTCTCTCCGCCCTGCACAGCCAGTCGCCCGACATCAACCGCGGTGTTGACCGCAAGGAAGAGATCCTGGACGAGTTCGACCGCGTCGGCGCCGGCGACCAGGGCATGATGTTCGGTTACGCCTGCACGGAGACTCCCGAGCTGATGCCTGCTGCTATCCAGTTCGCCCAGCAGCTCGTCAAGAAGCTTGCCGAAATCCGCAAGGAAGGAAAAATCATGACCTACCTCCGTCCCGACTCGAAAAGCCAGGTGACACTTGAATACATCGACGACAAGGTTGCCCGTGTTGACGCCGTCGTCATCTCCACACAGCACGATCCCGAACCGGCCGGCATGAGTGAAGCCGACTTCCAGGCCGTGATCAGGAAAGACGTCATCGAAAACGTCATCAAGGTCGTTATTCCTGCCGGACTGCTCGACGAAAACACCAAGCTGCACATCAATCCGACCGGCCGCTTTGAAATCGGCGGACCTCACGGAGATACCGGTCTGACCGGCCGCAAAATCATTGTCGACACTTACGGTGGCGCTGCACCGCACGGCGGCGGCGCATTCAGCGGCAAGGATCCGTCGAAGGTTGACCGCAGCGCAGCTTACGCATCACGTCACGTAGCAAAGAACATCGTTGCCGCAGGCCTTGCCGACAAGTGCACCGTCCAGGTCTCCTACGCTATCGGCGTGGCACGCCCGGTATCGATCTACATCAATACCCACGGCACCGGCAAGAACGGACTCAGCGACAGCCAGATCCAGGAAAAAGCCGAGCAGATCTTCGATCTCCGTCCGGCAGCCATCATTCGCCACTTCAACCTCGACAGGCCTCACGGCTGGTGCTACCAGCAAACTGCAGCTTACGGACACTTCGGTCGCGAAATCTTCCCGTGGGAAAAAACCGACAAGGTCGAAGAGCTGAAGAAAGCGTTTGCCCTGGCCTGATCACGAAACCCGGACGAGCCCCCTTTTCCCGTAAGTCAGAAAAGGGGGGTCCTGACTTTGAAACTGTATTTAAAAACAACAACCACTCATGACAATCGAAGCAGCAGTGCTTGACTACAAGGTTGCGGATATGTCCCTTGCCGACTGGGGTCGCAAGGAGATAGAGATCGCAGAAAAAGAGATGCCGGGCCTCATGGCCACACGGCAAAAATATGCCGGTCAGAAGCCGCTCAAGGGCGCCCGCATTGCAGGATCCCTGCACATGACCATCCAGACCGCCGTCCTGATCGAAACGCTCGTCGACCTCGGTGCCGAAGTGCGCTGGGCGAGCTGCAATATTTTTTCCACGCAGGACCATGCCGCTGCAGCTATCGCAGCCGCAGGCATCCCGGTCTTCGCATGGAAAGGAGAAACCCTCGACGAATACTGGTGGTGCACCCGTCAGATCCTCGAATTCGACGGCGGAAAAGGACCGAACCTGATCGTTGACGACGGCGGTGATGCCACACTCATGATCCACCTCGGCTACAAAATCGAGAACAGCCCCGAACTGCTCCAAAAAGAGCCCGGCAACGCTGAAGAAAAAGCGCTCTTTCAGCAGCTCCGCGAGGTGTACGGCGAGGACACGCAGCGCTGGCACAAGGTTGCAGCCGACATGAAGGGTGTTTCCGAAGAGACCACCACCGGCGTGCACCGTCTCTACCAGATGATGGAGAAGGGCGAGCTTCTCTTCCCGGCCATCAATGTGAACGACTCGGTTACCAAGTCGAAATTCGATAACCTCTACGGCTGCCGCGAATCACTCGCCGACGGCATCAAACGTGCAACCGACGTCATGATCGCCGGCAAGGTGGTCGTCGTGCTCGGCTACGGCGACGTCGGCAAGGGTTGCGCCCATTCGATGCGCACCTACGGCGCTCGCGTGATCGTCACCGAGATCGATCCGATCTGCGCATTGCAGGCCGCCATGGAGGGCTTTGAAGTCACCACCATGGAAAACGCCGTCACGGAAGGGAACATTTTCGTCACCACCACAGGCAACAAGGATGTCATCACCCTTGAGCATATGAAGCGGATGCGTGACGAAGCGATCGTCTGCAACATCGGCCACTTCGACAACGAGATCCAGGTCGAGGCGCTCAACAGTTTCAAGGGCGCTACCAGGATCAATATCAAGCCTCAGGTTGACAAATATGTTTTCGAGGACGGCCGTGCGATGTATCTGCTCGCCGAAGGCCGCCTGGTGAACCTCGGTTGCGCCACCGGCCACCCGTCGTTCGTGATGAGCAACTCCTTCACCAACCAGACCCTCGCCCAGATCGAGCTCTGGCAGAACGACTATAAGGTTGACGTCTATCGCCTTCCGAAAAAGCTTGACGAAGAGGTCGCCCGCCTGCACCTGGAACAGATCGGTGTAAAGCTGACAAGGCTTACCCAGGAACAGGCCGAATACATCAGCGTCCCGGTCGAAGGTCCCTACAAACCGGAGCACTACCGCTACTGATCCCGCATGGGAGGAAAAACAAGAAAAGGCAGCCATTGCGGGCTGCCTTTTCTTGTTTTCTTTTCTTTGACTCAGTCCGATCAGCAAAATCAGACCGATCGGACTGATTTACTGCTCAGACAAGCTGGGGCGGCAGGATTCGAACCTGCGAATGTCGGCTCCAAAGGCCGATGCCTTACCGCTTGGCGACGCCCCACCGCTTCAAACCGGCCTTGATAATACGGATAATTAATCAAAAATCACAATCGGGAACACCTGAGCAATAGCATATGGTTTTTCGGTGTTCCGGCTTATATTGAACCAACATAACGAACCCATCCATGCTCAAAACCAAGATATGCGGCATCACGCGTCTTGATGACGCACTTGCTGCCTGCCGTGCCGGAGCTGACGCACTCGGATTCAATTTCAGCCGCAGAAGCCCAAGGTGCATTCCTCCCGGGCAGGCTGCAGCCATCATTGCCGAACTTCCTCCATTCATCTCCTGTACGGGCATTTTCGTTGAACACTCTCCTGCTGAAATAAACGAAATCTGCAGCGCATGCAGACTGCAGGTGGCACAATTGCACGCCGAAACGTATACCGCCGAGAAAGTGCAGGCAATCGGGAATGTGAGAATAATCAGGGTATTCCGGCCAGATGCGGCTTTCGATACCGGCATTGTCCGCACCTATGCCCGCCAAAGCGGAGTAAACACCTTTCTCTTCGACACCTGCCGGCCCGGTATGGAAGGCGGCACGGGAGAACGCATCGACAGGGAGCTGGCATCACGAATCTTCAATGACCTGAGGGGATTTTATTATGCAATCCTCGCCGGTGGCCTCAACCCGGAAAACGTTGCCGAAGCAATCCGGGTGACCCTCCCCTATGCCGTCGATACAGCAAGCGGGGTTGAAACAGCACCCGGCATCAAAAGCCATGAAAAAATCATGGCGTTCATCACCGCAGCGAAAAAAACCTGAAAACCCTGACCTCAGTTTGCAAGAACCTGTCCGAGAACCAGTTCCGATGTTGTATCGGGCAGTTCGATCGTGATGAGATGACCGCAATCCGGCACACAAACATAGGAACCCTTGTTGGTCATCTGCTGGAGCTTCCGGGTATTTTCGCATGTCATGATGGCATCGCCTTCTCCTGCCACGAACAGGATCGGCATATCGGTCGCCCTGACCATATCCGGCACGGACTCCGTTGTCCTGAGTGAGGTGATCTGTTCGGTTGTCTGCTCGATGGCCTGTGGCGCACACTGCCCAAGGCTCCTGAAGCCGATGAGAATGTCATGCAGCATGACGGTATTCTTCGAAAGCACGAGACGCGCAAAAATGTATGCCGGAAGCCACCAGGTCAGTCCCCTGAGCAGATTGTTGAACATGAAGTTGATCGAGGCGGGGGCCACGGCCGAGATAAAGGCGTTGTTGGGCAGATAACCGAAGTTGAAAAAAGTCATCGAGGCGATCCTGCCGGGGACCGAGCGCGCATAGTCAAGGGCAACGAAAGGCCCGAACGAAAACGCAGCGATGTGAAAACGTCCGAGACCAAGTTGCTTGACCAGTTCGGCAAGATCGTGCGCAAAAAAATCGATATGATAGTGGTTTCGGGGATCGTTGTCCGACCAGCCATGCCCGCGCATGTCGTAGGCGATGGTCCTGATCCCCCGGCTGTTGAGCGCCTTGATGACATGATGCCACCACATCCACCAGCAGTCCCATCCGTGAATGAGCAGAACGACCTTTTCCGCATCGATTGGCCCCGAATCATGGTAATGGTGCACAATGCCGTTCAGCTCGATAAAGCGGCTCTTCTCCATCAGTTCGAGCTCGTACTTTGCCCTTCTTACTTCGGCAGTTGTGGTTGCCTTGAGCTGTTGGAGAAGCTGCTGGCGGTAGGTTATGAATTTGGCGGTAGCCAGAGGCGGGATTTGCTGCTCCATGACGGTACTGGTATGATTACAGGAACTGCAGAAAAACATTTGAAATATACGAAAGGAATCACGTCCGTGTTACGAAAATGTTAACAACCGCACCATGGAACCGCTCCCTGCCTGTCTTGTAAAAAAGATATCAAGGAAGTCATTTCGCCCGGAAATTGGCAATGCATGTTATTACTCCGGCACGGTTCCTCTGCCGAGTAATTTGCATGGCCGCAGCCCTGTGCTGAAGGGCTTCTGTGCCGCATGACTCGATACCCATGCCTGAACTGTCAGATCTGCCTGGAAGCAAGAACCGGAGGGGTCTGAAAAAATATCTTCTCGCATTCGCGGCGGATGATCTCCTGCTGTTCGAGAATGAGCTCGGGATCGACCGTAAAATGGTTGAGCAGCTGGGAGAAAATCTGGATGGAGGTTTCGAATTTCTCGGTCACCACGACATCCGCTCCAGCCTTGTAGAGGCTGTCGACTTCGTCGAGCGTTCTGGCCCGAACGATAACGAACGCCTTGGGATTCACTTCCCGGATGACGGGAATGCACTTGCGAACGGCACTGTTGTCCGAAATGCCAAGCACAACGGCACGGGCATGGTCGATTCCCGCACGAAGCAGCGATCTTTTTTCAGTACAGTCACCGTAATAGATCGGCTCGCCTTTGCGTCGCATGGTCCGGACGATCTCCCGGTCTATTTCAAGCACCGAATACGAGATATTGGTCGCATGCAGCACAGCGGCGACATTCTGGCCATTCACGCCGAAGCCGATGATAGCGGCATGGATCTCCCCGGCGCAAATGATGGTGCTGTCGGCAGGCCGGACCGGCTGGCTGCCTGAATCGCGCTTCGGCAACGGAATGAAGCCGAGAGCCGGCACCACCTGGTCGGCAACTTTGGGCGCGACCGCGATCATTGCCGGCGTCACGATCATGGTCACCACGATAATTGCCAGCATGGCCTGAAACACTTCGCTGGTGATGATTCGGTTGTTCAGTCCGGACTCGGCCAGCACGAAAGAGAACTCCCCTATCTGGGCAAGAGCCATACCTGCCATCATGCTGACTCTCGTCGAGTAGCCGAGAAACAGCGAAACCCCGGCAACAAGCAGCCCCTTGACCAGAAGCACTCCGATGGCGATGGAAACAAACAGGGGAAGATTGATCACCTTGATGTCGAGCAGAAGACCGACGGAGATAAAAAAAACGCTGGTAAAGGCCTCACGAAATGGATCGATGGTTACGCTGATCTGATGGCTCTCGTCCGTACTGGCAATCACCATACCGGCAACAAAGGAACCGAGGGCAAGAGAGAGGCCGGCAAGCGAGGTGAGATAGGCCGCACCGAAGCAGATCACCAGCGCACCGATAACCAGCACTTCACGTGCGTGCAGCGAGGTGATCAGTCTTACCATTCGCGGCATGAGCAGTCTGAAACCGGCAAATATCGCTGCACCGAACAGTACGATAAAACCGACTTTCTTGATGATCGTGACGGTCGAGAGCGTTGCGTCAGGACTGAGGAAGTTCACGCCGATCATGAGCGGCACGATAGCGAGATCCTGGAAAATAAGGATGCCGAGAGCGATCTTGCCGTGGGGCAGGGCAAGTTCTTCCCGATCGGTCAAAATTTTCAGGCAGATCGCGGTGCTGCTGACCGAAAACGCGAAACCGAGAAAAAAAGCCGCTTCAATGGAAATAGGCCGTCCAGCGGCGAAAAGCGACCAGTAGGCGATACAACTGATGGCAAGCCCGGTCACGAGGATTTGCACCGTGCCGCCAACCAGCACGATTTTCTTCAGCTTCCTGAGGTCGGCAAGCGAGAATTCAAGCCCGATGGTAAAGAGCAGCAGGATCACACCAAGCTCGGCAAGCGTGGCAATAAGCTTTTCGTCGTACACCGCGCCGATACCCGAGGGTCCCAACAGAATACCGGTAAAAATCAGACCGATGACCGGGGGAATTCTGAGCCGCTGAAAGATCAGAATAATGGCAATCGCCAGTGTGCCAATCAGCACCAGCTCTCCGAGAAAATCAAATTCGTGCATAAAAACTGCTGATTCAGGTCATCGCAAGGTTGCCGGAGAACGGAAGAACCCGTTTTTCATTATTACGAAAAATACTGAACCTTGGAAAACGAAAAGGCGACCATTTCAGCCGCCTCTTGAAAAAAGATGCACAGACTCCTCACACCTGCACGTAGACCGAAGATTTGGCGCCACAGATCGGGCATTTTTCCGGAGGATTGCCAAGCTCGATGTGACCGCAGATAGGGCAGAGCCAGACTTCGGCTGCAGTGATATCCTGACCGTTCTGTACCGCTTCAAGTGCTTTTTTATAAAGTTCTGCATGCACCTGCTCGGCCTTGACGGCAAATGCGAACATGCGTTTTGCAGGGTGATCCTCAGCCTGAGCCTGTTCAAGCATGGGAGGGTACATTTCCGTGTGTTCGTAGGTTTCGCCACCGATAGCGCTCTGCAGGTTTTCAGCGGTGGATCCGATGCCGCCGAGTGCTCCGAAATGGCCTTCGGCATGAATCAGTTCGGCCTGTGCGGTGGTTCTGAATAGCTTTGCGACATTCTTGAAACCTTCGCGTTCGGCCTCCTTGGCAAATGCAAGGTATTTCTGGTTTGCCTGGCTTTCGCCGGCAAAAGCTTCCTTCAGGTTCTCTTTGGTTGATGGCATGGTTAGGTTGATTGGTGGTTGTGCCCGTTGTGTGACCAGTTAAAGAACATAAAAAAGAGTAGTAATGATTCGCAAATAATCCAAGCAGAACGAAAGCTACCGGTTGTTTTTATAGTAACCCTTCGAGCGGACAAGAGCGAACCACTCCCTGGCCTGCGCGTCGGGCGTTTTCTCCTGCTCCCAGTGGATGAAACTGGCGATATCCCTTACACCGACCCTGCCGGTACCCGGAAAATCAATGAGCCTTGTATCACCGAGTCTCCAGAGCTGGGGCTGGCGCACACTCCCTTTTTCCGGATGGTCGTATGCAACGGGAGGAAAAACAGCATCGAGAGAACGTCCCCGCCACTCCTCTTCGGGTACGGTTATGCACGCAGCATACTCCCCGGACGGTTTCAGCCCGGCACATGCAGCAGCAAGCACCAGCGGCCGCCCGAACATGTCGGCGCCATACTCTCCGGGTAAACCGGTAAAACCTGTCACAACAGTACCGCTGGCGATCCCGATACCGGGACTGAAGCCCGGCTCGTCGTTTTCACCAAGTATCCTTGAAGCCAGCAGGGCGTCGAGAAACGGATCCGGGGAACCGAATGCACCGGAAAACAGCATGACATGCGCATGGCCGGCAAACCGCTCGACGATGCAGAAACGCTCCTTTTCAAGATGCCGGTGGATCCAGCAGAGAAACATGTTCTGATAGATCAGGAGTTCAGCAGGATCGAGTTCAAGCGAAAGCCTTGCAAATCCGGGAATGCTCATGTAGAGAACCGTACCATCGACTTCAAGCCCTTTGACGGCAAATGGCCCTGTCAGCCTGTCCTCGATTTCGACATCGACGGTCAACGGCTGGGAAAGCAGCAGGTCGGCTATGGTATTGAACGTATGAGGTGTTTTCACGAAGAGTGCCGGAACTGGTTCATAATAACAAGTTTTTTTCCATCCGCTCCCGCCGTTACTTGAAATGTATCCGGTGAAAGAGTATATAGAAAATAGCCCATAAAACACGCAAAAACCAAAGCGCCATCTGTTCTGTTCATTCCTGCCCGATGTTCAAACCAAAGTTCTTCAGCGTTCTTTCCGAGATCACCCCCCGGCAGTTATCGAAGGATGTCGTTGCCGGCGTTCTTGTCGGCATCGTCGCTCTTCCCCTGGCCATTTGCATTTGCGATCGCTTCGGGAGTATCGCCTGAAAAAGGACTTATCACTGCCATCATCGCCGCTGCCCTTCTTGTCCGCTTCGCCGGGCTCGAGGTCGCTACAATCGAGTCGCGGTTCGGGGACATTCCCTCTGCCCTTCCCGCCCTGACGGTTCCTGAAGTGGATTTCGCCACCGTCAGGCAGCTTGTCATGCCGGCAACCACGATAGCCCTGCTTGGTGCCATTGAAGCCCTGCTCTCCGCAGTCGTCGCCGACGGCATGATCGGCAGCCGTCACAAATCGAACATGGAGCTCGTGGCGCAAGGGATGGCAAACATTATTACACCGCTCTTCGGTGGAATTCCGGTCACAGGAGCCATCGCACGCACGGCAACCAACGTGAAGAACGGCGGCAGAACCCCTGTGGCGGGCATCGTGCACGCCCTGACCCTGCTCGGCATCATGCTTCTCTTCGGCGGATGGGCGAAACTTATTCCCATGCCCACACTTGCAGCGATCCTGATTGTGGTGGCATGGAACATGAGCGAACACCATGTTTTCCGTCAGTTCCTGAAAAGCCCGCGAAGCGACGTCATCGTGCTCCTGACAACGTTCTGGCTGACAGTCGTATTCGACCTGACCATAGCCATCGAAATCGGTATGCTCCTGGCCGTCATCCTTTTCATGCAGCACATGGCCGGTATTGCCAATGTCGATGTCATCACCGGCGAATTGAAGGACCGGGAGGAAGAGGACGACCCGAATACCATTGTCACCAGAAGCGTGCCGGACGGAGTGGAAGTGTTTGAAATCAGCGGCGCCATGTTCTTCGGAGCTGCATCGAAGTTCAAGGATGCCATGCATATCGTCGAAAAGAAACCCGCAATCCGCATCATCCGGATGAGAAAAGTTCTCACCATCGATGCGACAGGACTCAACATGCTGGGCGAACTGCTTGCCGACTGCAGAAAAACCGGAATCCGGCTCATCCTCTCGGGAGTGCATGCACAACCGCTCTTTGCCATGCAGCAGTACGGCATCTTCGATGAAATCGGCGAGGAAAACATTTTCGGGCACATCGACGATGCGCTCGACCGTGCTCGGGAGATTCTCGACCTCCCGAAAACCGGCAGAACGCAGCACTCCGTCCCTTCCGTCAAGCGGGAAAGCACGGAACAGCAATCAGAGATCAGGCTGGACAGACAATAAAAACCGCAAGGGGGGCAAAAGGATCCGGGTCCCGATGGGTTCTTCTGCCGACCCGTTCCTGCGCCTCCCGTCTCAGGAAGGGCGCAACCGGCTCCTGATTTGCTTTACTCCTTGCTGCTGTATGTGCGGATACTTGCAACCGTCTTCATATCGTAATAAGTGTTCACTGCGGAACCGTCACCTGAATCTTCGGTCACCCGGAGAAAAAGATCACTGATGAACAGAACGGCCTCCTCATAGATCTTGCCTTCATTGATCTGCAACCTGACTCCCTTGCGGATTTTCCTCGACATGGTGCCATGCAGCGGCACCGAAGCATATTCGAGAACCTTTTCCCACGCCTGCATGCTCCCCTCTGCCATACCCTTCTCCTTACGTTACGTTTTTACAAAAAAACAAATAAACTTAATTTATATTGTAAAATTGTGAATATAACTTAAATATTAAGAAAATTAAAATATTCAACCTTATCATTACAACCATATCCCGACAACCATGGCGATCATACAGTTTTTTGAAAAACCGGGATGCCGGAACAATACGAGACAGAAAGCCATGCTGGAACTTGCCGGTCATAGCGTCGAAACGGTAAATCTTCTTGAACACCCCTGGTCTGAAGATGAGCTGGAGGACTTTCTCGGCACCAAACCGGTGACTGAATGGTTCAATCCGGCAGCCTCCTCGGTAAAATCAGGGAAAACCGACCCGTATACCTATGGCCGGAAAGAAGTGCTGAGAGAGATGGCAAGGAATCCTGTCCTCATCAAGCACCCGCTGATGAAAATCGGGAACCACCGCATACAGGGATTCGACATGGCACTGCTCAGAACGCTCGTCGGCCTGTCTGCGCTTCCCGGAGCCGAAGCGGTTTTCAATTCGATGAAAATGACCGATATGGACACCTGTCCCCATATTGCAACCTTTAGGAATCACTGACCCATGGAACAAACCTTGCGCCCACTTGGAACCATCATGCAACTGCTTGAAGAGCTCGGTCATGAAGTGACCTATGCATACGAAGACCTTGTTTTTGTCAACCACAGCGATTTTCTGCTGCAGTTCGGAGAAACCGGTTCAGTGCTGAATCTGTTCTTCAACAGCGAATGCCCGAAAAGAGAAGCCGATCTCATCGAGGAGAGCCTTATCCCTGCTGCGGACAGAAAAGGACTTTCCATCACGACGAAAGGGCGATATACGATCAACGAGCAGCCCGACGAAAACCTGCAGATCCGGTTTTTCGATTTCTGAGCTGAAGGAACCTCGGGTGCAGAAACGGAAAACCGGAAAAAGGCTCCTGAAGAAGCAACACCGAAGGAACCATTTCGATCCGGAAACCCTTGTATGAAGAACGACAAAAGGCGCTTTCGGCAGCCGGCAGCAAGAAGCCGGACTGAAGGGGCCGTTCCAGCAGTTTCAGGATTATGACAACGTGGTACGACAATCTCGAGAAACCTCCTTTCACACCTCCGAAATCGGTGTTCGGGCCAGTATGGACGGTTCTGTACATCTTCATTTTTACAGCACTGGCCGTCTATTTCCTCTCTCCGGAAAAAACCAACCTGCTGCAGGTCACCCCGGTACTGCTGGTGCATTTCGCAGCAAGCTTCAGCTGGACGAGACTGTTTTTCGGACAGAAGAAAATCCTTGCCGCACTCCTTGACCTCCTTCTCATCGACATCACCCTCATCGTGGTGATCATCCTGTTTTTCCAGGTCAGCCCCCTTGCCGGATCGCTTCTCCTGCCCTACCTCTGCTGGGGACTTTTCGCGGCATATCTCAACTGGGAAATCTATCGTCTCAACCCTGAAAAAAAATAACAACCGGACATCCTCAATGAACCGTAAACCCCATGAAATATTCTGAAGCCAGGCAAGGACGCATCTTTGTGATCCGGCTCGAGGACAGTGAAACCGTCCATGAACAGCTTGAGCAATTCGCACGGGAGCACTCGATAGAGCGTGCTCAGATCATCATCATTGGTGGAGCCGACAAAGGAAGCAGGCTTGTTGTCGGCCCGGAAGAGAGCCGCGCACTGCCGGTGAAGCCCATGACCCACGAGTTGTATGATGCACATGAAATAACCGGGACAGGTACCATCTTCCCCGACGATACCGGAAACCCGGTAGTGCATCTGCACATGGCGTGCGGCCGCGAGGAAAATACCGTGACCGGCTGCATTCGCAACGGCGTCAGGGTGTGGCATGTCATGGAGGTAATCCTGACCGAACTGCTTGAAAATACCGCCACCCGTCAACCGGATCCGCTGACCGGCTTCAAGCTGCTGGTGCCGTAGAGGGATTCACAGGAAAGGATTCTCGAAAAACGGCAGGCCAAGCGATCCGGCGAGCGCCCGATGCGTGATATTGCCGTTCCAGACATTCAGCCCGTCGGCAAGTCCCGGCATCATGATCATCGCGCTTTCCAGGCCAAGATCGGCGATACGCCTGATATAGGAGAGCGTCGCCCCGCTGAGCGCCTCGGTGGAAGTTCTCGGATATGCTGCGGGCATGTTACTGACGCAGTAATGGATGATCCCCTCTTCGACAAACACAGGCGCAGCGTGGGTTGTTGCCCTCGACGTCTCGAAACAGCCTCCCTGATCAATCGAGATATCCACGAAAACCGCTCCTTTTTTCACCGCCGAGAGCATGCTTCGGGTAATCAGCTTCGGAGCGGCAGCACCGGGTACAAGCACGGCGCCAACAAGCAGATCGACCGATCCAAGCTGTTCATCGATATGCTGTTCCGTCGAATACAGGGTATGCACCTGGGGGGGAAGGGACGACTCAAGGTAACGCATGCGTTCCTGGTCGAGTTCGAGCACCGTGACATCCGCACCGCAGGCCGCCGCACCCCTTGCTGCCGGCATACCTGCCGACCCGCCGCCCAGAATGACGACTCTTGCGGGCAATACGCCGGGAACACCACCCAGCAATATACCTTCCCCTCCATGCTGGTGGGCAAGGTAATAGCCACCCATCAGCACGCTCATCTTGCCGGCAATCTCGCTCATGGGAGCAAGGAGCGGCAGCCGCCCGGCATCCTGGACAGTCTCATAGGCGATTGCGGTGACCCCGGTGGCGAGCAGTGCCCCGGAAAGCTCGGCATTGCCGGCAAGATGCAGAAAGGTAAAGAGAATCTGATCCTTGCGAAAAAAAGCATACTCCTCGACAAGCGGCTCCTTGACCTTCACTACCAGTTCGCTGCACCAGACCTCTTCCGGACTGTCCGAAATGACTGCGCCGGCCCTGCGATATTTGTCATCACTGAAACCACTGCACTCACCCGCACCGCTCTCTACCATCACCCGGTGCCCGCCGCTTACCAGATGCCGGACTCCTGACGGCGTACAGGACACCCTGGTTTCCAGAGGTTTGATCTCTTTGGGAACGCCGATATGCATTGGTTGAAACGTGAAATTCAAAAAAGGCCTCTTTCCCTGAAGGTACAAAGAAAACGGGATGACTGATCCCTCCCGTCCGTTTTTTTTTGAAACGTCCGATGCCTATTTTCCGGAAACCGGACGCTGCCGCTCCGGCTGGCCGTTACCGGAAAGAGGACCGGAAAAAGGCCGGGACACCGGGCAAGCAATCGACATGATCATGCCGTACGTTTTTCTTTATGAAATCTCCTGGTGGCTTCTGCTCGGCGCAGCCATTGTTGCTGCAGCAGTGCCGTCACTCCTCAGACCGTTCAGGAAAGTCACGTCCATTCTGGCCGCAGCCCTGTGGGCATCCGCGACCTCGCTGATGTGGCTTCATCATGGTGCTGCAACTGCGCTTGCCGGCGCACTGGTCTCGTTGTGTACAGGAATTGTGGTTTTTGTCGTAACCATCTTTTTTTCCGGGCTTGACCTGATGGCGAAAAGACGCTACCGTTAGAAGGAACGGAGACATCATGCATCGATCAATCGCCGGCCGGAGAGGAAGAGTGGCTGACATGCAGGAAAAGATTCACCCCCAGCGGTTCGCTGAAAACATGGACATGCCTGTCTGAAACACCCGCAGCCCTTGCCAGATCGACAAGCTCTTCTTCGTTTCTGTGGTACAGGAACCACTTCCCGAACAGTTCCATATATTTTCTCGTCGGATTCTTTCTCGAAAAATTACCGATCACAAGAGTCCCTTCGGGCTTGAGATAGGCGCGCAATTTTCCAAGCAGGAAAACAAATTTCCGGTCATCGAGATAATCAAACAAACCTGCGGACCAGATGATATCATACTCCCTGTCCGGGGTGAACCTGAAGATGTTTTTCTGTAAAAACCTGATCCTGTCAAGATAGGGTGCACATAACTCCTGCGCATAGGCAATGGAATCCCTGTCATAATCAATACAGTCAAAAGAGGTCCGGGAATCGGAATTTTCCTGAAAAAACTCCAGCATGTCCCTGCCGGGACCGCTTCCGACATTCAGGACATGCATCCCCTCCTTGAACTGTGCGGAAGAGACCAGGGTATCGAGAAAGAACTTTTTCCTGTTCCTGACGGCAATCGGCGCTTCCTGGGCATGAAAAAACTCATCCCATTTGCGGAACTCCTCTTTACCGGACTTCCATTTCCTGTAGATTCTGTCAATGATCTCGTAATCGCCGGAATACCCGTGAGGTTTATGAAACGCAAATCCCTGCATGGTTTCAACAGAAAGAACCGGAAAGATGATATCGAGAAAATCACTGTACTGTATGGATGCTGAAGGGTGATCCAGAAGAGTTCCGATACGCTCAATCTCGACATGCAAGGCATGATAATCCGATTTTTCAGGGCCTTTTTTTTCCACCAGCTGTTTTATAAAGTCCACAAACCGTACTCCTTTCTACAATTACAGAATACATCCACAAAGCAAAAACCGTAAAAACCGGTTCGTCAGGCCATCAAACAAACAGATGCGTTCCTTGTCCGCAACAGCAAAAAAAACCGCATCCGGACCAGTGAACCCTCAAGCAGGATCGCTTTGTTCATGACGATTCACTTGTCTCCGTTCCTGTTCTTGCCCACTGTCCGATTTTTTTCATCAGCAGGAGATTGTCAACCGGCTTTTGAAGATAGTCATTCATACCGGCGTCCAGCGCTTTTTTTATCTCCCGTTCGTCCTGTTCGCCGCTGAGTCCTATGATTGGAATATCCCGGCACCCGATGGTATGATCATTGCGGATTTTCCTGGTTGTTTCAAGACCGTCAAGCCCGGGCATCTGAATATCCATAAGGATTAGGTCACAGATGGAACCGCTGTCCCTGAGATGAGCAATCGCTCCTCCGCCCGAGGCGGCCTCGATGATGGTGATATCAAATTTTTCAAGCACCCATTTGAGCGACATCCTCATGACATTCGTATCATCGACAAGCATTACCCTCAGACCTGAATAAGCCGGATTACCGTTGAAAGGAGTGCCGCTTAAAACCGAAGCGAGTTTATGGATCAGTTCGAATTCCCGGACAGGTTTGGTAATCAAACCCTGCATGCCGACTTTTTCTATTTTCGCGCTGGCTATATAGGATGGCATGGAAGTATAGCCGATGATCGGCATATCGAGGGACAGCACTCCCGCCTTTCCGGCCCGGATCGCCTCTGCGGCCTCGTAACCGTTCAGCACAGGCATGTTCAGATTCATCAGCACAGCGTCGTAGCGCTGCCGCCGCAACATCTCTATGGCCTCCTGCCCGTCAGCAGCCTCATCGACAGCGGTCCGGAACGGCTCCAGATAACGTATGGCCATTTCCCTGTCGGAAAACTCGTCGTCAACCAGGAGAATGCGTTTGTCGAGAAAAATCGGAGCATGACGGGAGATGGTCTGTTTTCTGTACTCGGCAAGTTCCTGATCGTTGACTTCCGGAAAGGTCAGCATGAACTCGGTATACTCGCCCTGCACCGAATCACAGACGATATCTCCGCCAAAAGCCCGCATTACACGCTTGCAGTAGGCAAGACCCAGACCGGTTCCTCCTTTTTTCCCCGATGTGAAAAAGGCTTCGAAAAGCCGGCACAGGTTTTCCGGAGGTATTCCGGGACCGGTGTCGCGCACATACACCCGGTTCTGCTTTCCCCCCCTCTGGATGCGGATGGAAATCCGTGCATGCGGTAAGGGGCGTATAAAATAAAATGCATTGATGATCAGATTGAAGAGTACGAAAACATAGAGGGTTTCATCGACTTTTATGACAAAGTCCTCACCATGTTCAAAGGAGAGTTTTTCCCGTCCGGTGTCGGATTCATAACCGTATTCATCAAGAGCCTTGCGGGTAACCGCAACACAGGAGCAATAGGTGAACGTCGAGGTATCAATCGAGGTATTTTTCACCTCGTTGAGAAGCATGTCGATGATCTGCACCCCACGGTTTACGGCCATCTTCCCCTGCGCGACACTCTGATAGACCCTGTTGAGACTCTCAGGGGAAATGTATTCGGCGATTTTCTGCTGATGTTCGACAGGCAGTTCGTGCAAAATCTTTTCGAAACTGAACTTGACCTGACCCAGTGGATTGCGCATCTCATGGGCTATGCTTGCGGCGAGCATCTGCAACGCCGTGTTTTTTTCCTGGGCGACAATACCCTTGATATTGCTCAGACTGAAAACATAGCCGGCGAAAATCGAAAAGACAGCCACAATTGAATACTGGAAAACATTGAACTGTGGACTGAGCTCGATTGCCGGAGGCAGCAGCCAGAAAACCACAAAAGCCATGACAACCCCGACGAGCAGATCGAAAAGAAACATCATGAAATTCGGCACGAAGGACATCAGCACGAAAATCATGAAAATCTCCCAGTTCAGCCAGGGCTCCTCAACATTGTTCTTGAGCAGAAACAGGGTAATGATGAACGGGAGCACATAGATCAGCATGAGATGCCAGTAATACACGAAATATTTGCCGAGAAAGTCGGGATTTTTCAGCTTGAAAAGCACTCCTATACAGAGCGCAACGCCGACGAGACGCACCGGCAGGTTTTCCCACTTATTGTGCAGCAGATACTTGTATACGAAAAAGAGCATGAAGTGACCGGTAGCCCCGATAAGGGATGCTGCGATGATATTGAAGCGCGAGATCTGGGTTCCTTGACGGAAGGACGAACGGATATACTGTACAAGGGTCATACTGCGGGGGCGTTCATTATCAATTGTAAAAAGAGGCTGTCGACACACACCTTCCGGAGCAGATGCTCCCGGATCACATCAGGAGAGGAATTCCCGGGTTCTGTACCGTTACTGGCGCAAGCACCTTGAAAAAGGCCGGAAACATTGAAACAGTAACAGAATCAAATAAAAAAAGATACAGCGTTATTGCCCTGTTCCGGCATAGCGCCAGAGAAAAAAGAGAAGATGGGAGTGACGAAAAAAAATACGAATTATTTCGTCCACTTAAAAGGGGTTTCTGTACCGGACACAAAATCTTTTGCAACTCCTCAAACGCAAGAACCAGCTCCTGGGGGATACCGCAATGCGCCTCCTGCGACCCTCAGGCTGTGACCCATCGGGGAATGTATTGCCATGCCGATTTCAGTTCCCGGTCATGTTCGCGCCACAACGGATCATGACAGTCAAGCAGCTCTCTGAACGACCGGGAATGATCCAGATGAACCGTGTGGCACAACTCGTGCAGCATGACCGATTCCGAAAGCCGGTAAGGCAGAAAAAGAAGGTTCGAATTCAGCGATATAACACCTTTCGACGAGCAGCTTCCCCAGCGTGATTTCTGCATGCGGATGGCAGCCTTTTCGAAACGGAACGCATTTCCCCTCGCAAGTTCATGCAGTATCGGCAGAAGCTCACGGCCGGCTTTCCTCCGGAGCCAGAGCCGGAGACCCGACCTGCAGAGGTCAGGATTCGATGTCCGGCCGCTCAGCACAAGTTCCCGCCCTGAAGCCTCAATGGCCTGAACCCGGCGGCAGGTATCCTGCTCGCGGTACGAAACCCTCCATTGTTCACCGGTGCAGTGAAAGATAATGGATTCGGGCAGCAATGCCCTGCATGCCGCATCCATTGCGGCATTGACCCGCTCGATCCTTGCTTCAGCCGCGGCGATCCAGGCGCGATGAAGAAAGAGCAGTTCCTCGATGCGCTTCATTGGATACCAGCAGGGAACCACGACATGAAGACCTTCATGCGGCACCATTTTCAGTCGGGGATGAACCGCCCTTGAACTCACCCTGAGCGTATAGAAAAGCCCGGGCACGGAAACGCTCCGGCGCCATGAGCCTGCGTCTGGAGATCTCTTCATGGTTCTTGCACTATGGGACATCCATTGTCAATGCTTGCGGCCGCATGCCCGTCATGCCGCGCCGGGCCGCAAACAACACCCATTCATCACAAGATCATGCGCATTGCATTTCAATGCAAGATTTTTTTATTACACTGTTGTGCATGCGGAAGGATAATTTTCAAGAGAACATTGCGGATCAATGCGCATTTCACGAAAAATAGAGATCGATTACGGCCATACGCTGCCCAACAGTTTTTCATTCTGCAATCAGCTCCATGGTCACCGGGGCGTGGTGGTCGCCACTGTTGAAGGAGTGCCTGTCGACCGGCAGGGAGACGGCGAGGAAGGCATGGTAATGGACTTCAAGTTCCTGAAGGAGATCATGATTCACCATATTCATGACGTGCTCGACCACGGATTCGCGGTCTGGAAGGAGGATACTGAGGATCTGGACTTCATCCTGAAACGCAATTCAAGGGTTCTGGTCACCGATGAACCACCCACTGCAGAATGCCTTGCAAAATGGGCATTCAACCAGATACGCCACCGGTTGCCCGACGGAGTAACGCTCAGGGAAGTCCGCTGGCATGAAACGCCGAACAACTGGGCCGATTATGACGGAAAGCCTTAAAAACAGCGCCGGCGCCAAGGCACATGCCTCAATTCTCCGCATCGTCCCGGCTCCGGATGAACCGGTACAACAGAAAACCTCCTACGAATAAACACCAGACTGAAACAGCAAAGAGATCATTGAAGACAGGAGCGGACATGGCAGGGGATAAGCGAAAAGGGTTTCTGAAATAGTGCAGTAAATATACCGATTTCTGACCGGGAAAAAAGGTGATTTTTACAGTAATCACATTTTCCCTTACGACGCATTTCCCGCAATGATCCTGACACCGGCCAACCGGAGGAATGTGCCGTATGATCAGGAAGGTATCCAGTAAACCTCTCCGGCCTGTTCGACTGAATCGAACAGGCCGCTCGAGAAAAGATCCTGCAGGGTACGCTCGGCAAGCTCCCGGTCACCGGAAAAACGGGCCAGCAATGCAGCACGCAGTTCCCTCTCCTGAACAGGATGCCGCGACACGATAGCCGTGACGGCTTCGAGCAGATCGACAACGCCACCGAGATCCATACCCCCTTTTACGGGGTGAACAACGGGAGCCACCGCTGACAGGATGCTGACGGCGCGCTCGATGCGCTCTGTGTCCGGCAGGGAAACCTGCTGTTCTGGGGCAGGTCTGGTCGGAAGAACCAGGTGAACCATGTCGGGGTCCACCTGCTGCATCGCTTCGGAAAGTGCAAGCAGAGCATCGTCGGAATCGTTCATTCCTTTCAGCAGCATGACTTCCACCCAAAGCTTCCCCTTGTACTCCCTGCGGAACGCAATCAGCCCGTCAAGATGCGGGCGAAAGCTGAACCCCGGAGCAGGTCGGTCGATGCGCAAGTACAATTCTTCTGAACCGGCATTCAGCGAAGGCAGCACGGCGTCAGCCTGCAGCAGCTCTCGGCGCACTTCCGGCAGATAGAGCAACGATCCGTTCGTGATGACGGCGACGGGAATGGCGGTAATCTTCTTCACCTCCCCGATCAGGCGTCCGATCCCCTTGTAAAGCAGGGTTTCCCCCGATCCGACAAAGGTTATCCAGTCGATATGCGAACCTGCCTGCAACGCCTGGCGGATTTCCCGGAGAATCTCTTCAGGGGAATAGAACTCTCGCCGCTCCGTCACATACTCACGGGTTTTACCGAGCTGGCAGTACACACAGTTCCAGGTACAGCTTTTCATCGGCAGCAGGTCCACGCCGAGTGACTGCCCGAGCCGTTTGGACGACACCGGACCGAAGACGTGCTGCATTGCGGAACCTTCGCGTTTCCTGTCGAGCGGCATCTCCGTCAAACCTCCCCTGCAGCCTGCAATTCGGCTATTTTCGCTTCACACTCGGCCTCGAACGCTTCCTTCGAGATGCGCGGAAGGACAAGACTTGATACGCTGAACGCCACGATTTCCAGAAGGAAAATACCGGTATAGGCCCACATGTGGTTGCCGGAAAGGCTGTAGACCGCGTCGCGAATAACACCCGCACCGGAGTGACCGAGGAAAATCGCGAGACTCTGGGCGGTGCCCCAGAGACCGATATAGATGCCGCTGCGTCCGGCGGTCATGTTCATCATCATGGAAATATTGGACACGCTTGCCGCACCCAGACCGATGCCGGTCACCACAAGCGCGACGCGAAGCAGGGTCTGGTCAAGCGTGAAACCTGCAGCGATGATCATGCCGAAACCGACTGCCCCGAACGCATTGCCGATATGCGCTCCCCGCTTGAACCCGATGCGCGAGAGGAAAAAGCCCACCAGCAGCATGAAAACAAGCTGGGTGCCTCCCATGGTTGGCTTGAACAGCTTTGTGGTGTCGGAAACCGTCATGCCGAAGACCTCGGCGCCGAAAGGATCCATGACCACTTCGTTTGCGAAAAGCGCGAAAATGGAGATGAAGATGTAAAAAGCGAACTGCAGGGTTTTCGGGGACGAAGAGAGCAGACGGATCGACTGTGCGAAGGTGATGCTGTGCTTCTCCTTGCCCCTGCCGGCCTCCGTATTGCGGCGCTCGACACCGATAACCGCAAGCAAACCCGTGCAGAGAGCGATCACGCCACCGATTTCCGCCACCTGCATGAGCCGTTCCGGGGTGAAAACCTTCAGATAGGAACCGATGGTCCAGTTCGAGATGATTGCCGTGAGCACCATAAGCGTCCAGCTCGCCCCGGTGATCTTGCCGATATGCTCCTCCGGCACGATGTCCGCGATCAGGGCATAGTAGGCCGTGGTGGCCACCTGCAGGCCAAAACCAAACAGCAGGAAAATGAAGCAGAGCTTCCACAGGCCGATATCGGTGAAAAGGGTCGGCAGCATCTCGGAAAAGGCCGTACCGCCGACCTGCACCTCGTAGGCCGCCGCAGGCGAGAGCACGAAGGAGGCGATGCAGCTCACCAGCCCGAGAAGGATGTAGGGGGTCCGGCGATAGCCCAGAATGCTTTTCCGGTCGGAAAGATTGCCGATCCAGACCTTGACGCCGAAAATGGCAAGCAATTCCTTGAGGCTGATGAGGCCGAGTGCGATCGTCGCCGGAAGCAGCAGTTCCTTGATCATGACCCGGTTCAGGATATCCTGGACGAAGCCGAGCATGATGCCGAAACCCATCTGGAACAGCGAAAGGCGGATCAGGTTGAAGGTCTTCATGGCATATCGATATGACTTGTTGGCATCACAAAGGCCTTAATTTACATAAATCCCGGTCTCGAACAAGCAATCCGCCGTCCTGCACTGCTTGTAATTCAGGGGGTTTTTCTTTATCCTGCAAGCAACAGGATCATCTTGGGGGTGCTGCGTGTTCCGGCAACGAACACCGGCTGAGATCAAACCCTTGTAACTTGATGCAGGTAATACTGACGCAAGAAAAGATGAAGCTTTTGTTTTCTCCCGGCAGACGCTTCTTCTTTGACTTTCCCTTGCGGCACGGTCCCGTTTTTTTCGACGTGTAACCCACTGCCATGAACACTTTTTCAGAAAACATCTTTTGCCCGGAGCACCGCATGTACGGAAACGCTTCGGAAAAAACCCGTACGAAGGGCTGCCTGCATCCGATAGAAGTCGGCATGAGAACCGTGAAACTATCCAGAAGCTACACCTGCCGCGGCATTGAGTTCCTGTCCGTTCCGCTCTACGACACCAGCGGCCCCTATTCCGATCCCGCCGTCACGGTTGACCCTGAACGGGGCATCGATCCCGTGCGGGACCGGTGGAACTTCAACACCGGAAAAACCGAGACCTGCCCCGAAACCGGAGCGGCTTCCTCAAGGGGAAGAATTGCACTGCGGGCGAAAACCGGGGAATCCATTACGCAGCTCGCCTATGCCCGAAATAGAGTGATCACGCCGGAAATGGAGTATGTGGCCATCCGTGAAAACCAGTTGCTGGAAGCGTGGATAGCCGGTTTTTCCATCGGCGGAAAAACCTTCAGACCGCATACACCGGAATTCGTGCGCGATGAAGTGGCTGCCGGAAGGGCCATCATCCCGGCCAACATCAACCACCCGGAACTCGAACCGATGATCATCGGCCGGAACTTCAGGGTAAAGATCAACGCCAACATCGGAAACTCCGCGCTCGGTTCGTCCATCGAAGAGGAGGTGGAAAAAGCGGTGTGGGCCTGCCGGTGGGGAGCCGATACGGTGATGGACCTCAGCACCGGAGCCGGCATCCACCGGACCCGTGAATGGATCCTGCGCAACTCGCCGGTACCCGTCGGCACCGTGCCGATGTACCAGGCGCTTGAAAAAGCTGAAGGAGTTGCCGAAAACCTCACCTGGGAGCTGTTCCGCGACACGCTTGTCGAACAGGCGCTGCAGGGGGTGGATTACTTCACCATCCATGCGGGTATCCTGCAGGAGCACCTGCCCGCCGCCCACCGGCGCACGACAGGCATCGTCTCGCGCGGAGGATCGATCATGGCGCGCTGGATCAAGGCACACAACACGGAAAACTTCCTTTTCACGCATTTCGACGAGATATGCGACATTCTCGGGGCTTACGACATTGCGATTTCGCTGGGCGATGCCCTGCGGCCGGGCTGCATAGCCGATGCAAACGACCATGCGCAGTTCGGCGAGCTGAAGGTGCTCGGCGAGCTCACACTGCGGGCGTGGGAGCGCGATGTGCAGGTGATGATCGAGGGGCCGGGCCATGTGCCCTTCAACCTTGTTGAAGAAAACATGCGCAAACAGCTCGAACTCTGCCACGAAGCCCCTTTCTACACGCTCGGGCCGCTCACTACCGACATTGCAGCCGGTTACGACCACATCAACTCTGCTATCGGAGGCACGCTGATTGCTGCACTCGGCTGTTCGATGCTCTGCTACGTCACACCGAAAGAGCACCTCGGCCTGCCTGACCGCAACGATGTGCGCGAAGGCGTGGTTGCCCACAAGGTGGCTGCGCACGCCGCAGACCTTGCCAAAGGCACTCCAGTGGCATGGCTGCAGGACGAGCTGATGAGCCGTGCCCGTTACGCCTTTGCCTGGGAAGACCAGTTCAGCCTCTCGATCGACCCGGTAAAGGCGCGGGAGTTGCACTCGGCAAGCATGGCCGCCAGCGGACAGATGGAAGAAAATCCGGACTATTGCACCATGTGCGGACCGGACTTCTGCTCCATGAAACGCTCGCAGGGAAAATAAAGCCCGTGAACAGAAAAAGGTGCCCTTGCGGAGCACCTTTTTCTGCAATCAAGCATCATGAGCCGCTTGCTGTCAGCAGGCAGCCCTGACGATAGCGGCAAAATCGGCTGCGTTGAGGCTCGCCCCGCCGATGAGCCCGCCATCGATATCCGGCATGGCAAACAGCTCCGCAGCGTTCGAAGGCTTCACGCTGCCACCGTACTGGATGCGCAGCCCTTCGGCCGCTTCGGCTCCATAAAGCTCGCCGACCGTTTTGCGAATCAGCGCATGCACCTCCTGAGCCTGCTCCGAGGTGGCTGTCTTGCCGGTACCGATAGCCCATACCGGTTCGTAGGCAAGCACCAGATCAGCAATTCCGGCAATACCTCCCAGACCGGCGCGTACCTGACGGGTCACCACGTCGCCGGTTATGCCTCCTTCGCGCTCATCGAAGGTTTCACCCACGCAGAGGATTACCTTGAGCCCTTCCTGAAGGGCTTTGGAAACCTTTCGGTTGACGACAGCATCGGTTTCACCGAAAAGCTGGCGCCGCTCGGAATGGCCGATAATGACGTGGCTGCACCCTGCGGCAAGCAGCATCCGTGCCGAGACTTCACCGGTGTATGCTCCGTCGTTTTCGAAATGGCAGTTCTGTGCGGCAAGAAAGAGCGGGCTCGATTCCAGCGCTCCGGCAGTTTCGGCAAGGGCCACGAAGTTCGGGGCAACGCCAACCTCACAACCGCAGAACCCCGCACCTATTTCGGCGAGCACCGCCGAAACGAGGTCGCGCGACTCGGCGACGGTAAGATTCATCTTCCAGTTGCCGGCAACAATGTTTCTGCGTTTCATACGGTGTTCAGTAATCGGTTATATCAGTAATCGGTTATAATCTCGTCATAGATCCTGTCGATCTCGGTGAGAGTGAAAGAGTGTTTGCCTTTGCGGGCATCCCTGAGCTCGATGTCGTTCTGGCCGACCGAGGTCACGACGCCATGCCACACGCGCAGTTCCCTTGTGACGAGGTTGACCTCCCGGTTCACGAGAGCCTGGTTGCCCCCGATCTGGGCCGGGCGGTAGATGATCTGACGTTTACCCATAAGTAAGCGATGGTTGGTTGAACAAGCTCCTGAATATAACAAAAGCCGGGTTTTTCCCGAGCCATTAAATTTGGCGATACCTCGCCCGTATGAGTAAAAAACCCTGCATTCCAACAAGCGGGAATGCAGGGCAATGGCTTTGCTGATGTTCAGGCATGAAACCTGAACCGGAACTCACTTCACGAAAATATCGAGAATCTCGTAGTGCAGCTCGCCCTTGGGTACAATGATCCGCACCTTGTCACCTACGGTCTTGCCGATCAGCGAACGTCCAACCGGAGAGCGCACCGATATTTTTCCGAGGTCGGAATCGGCCTCCTCGGACGAGACGAGCGTGTATTCGATCACTTCATCATCAGCCTGCAGGTTCCTGAGTTTCACCGAGGTGAGAATGTACACCTTGTCGGTCTTGATCTGCTTGGGATCGAGGATGGTTGCCGTGGAAAGCTTGTTTTCGAGGTCGGCAATACGGGCTTCGGTCTGCGACTGCTCCTCCCTTGCGGCATCGTACTCGGCGTTTTCGCTCAGATCGCCATGAGAGCGGGCTTCGGCGATTTTTTCCAGAACTTCCTTTCTGGTTTGATGAACCAACACGTGCAGCTCTTCCTTGAGCCTGTTGTATCCATCTCTGGTCAGGTAAATTCTGTCACTCATGATACATGCTTCTAATTGTTAGCGTAAATGGATCGTCTGCAGGCCCTTTTCTGCAGGTTCAAGGTAAAAACGGTTCGAGCGGCGCCGGCAGGTGAAACGGCAACAAAAAAAGTAAAGTCAGCGGCCCCCGGCTGACTTTACTTCATTCAATGTACAACTCTGAATGCTTCAGGGCAAGAAACTTTTACACATTGAACGCGAAATACACCTTGCTGCCTCGTCGGTCAACAAGCAGCAGGAGCAGTTCCCCGCTCCTGACCTTCTTCATTACCGCCGCATACTGCGCAAAGGAGTTCATCGGCTGCTTGTTGACCGATACGATCACGTCTCCCGAACGCAGTCCGGCCCTGAACGCATTGCTCGACTGATCGATACCCGTGACCAGTACCTTGCCGGCACCCGGCTGCACCTTGAACTGCAGAGCGAGCTGCGGCGTGAGTTCCTGCGAACGGAAACCGAACGCCTCACTGCTCTGCGACGGCTGCGGCGGCGCAGGCAGAGCGGCGGCAACTTCCTGCGACGGCTGTTCTTCGAGACGCACCGTAAAAACCTTTACCTCGCCATCACGCAGAATCCCGATTCTTGCCGTCGATCCCGGCGAGAGGCCGGCGATGACGTTACGCAGTTCGACACTCGAAACGGCCTTTCTGTCGTTGAAATTCACGATCACGTCTCCCGTCCGGATACCTGCCTTCGCTGCAGGGCTTCCCGCAACCACGGTTCCCACAAGCACGCCCTGGCCAGGCTGCAACTGCAGCCCCGCGGCAATATTCTCGTCGATATCCTGAATGCTCACACCGAGGTATCCGCGGCTCACCTTGCCTTTGGTGATGAGCGACGTCAGTACTTTCCGGGCCATATTCGAGGGCACGGCGAACCCGATGCCTTCGAAGCCGCCGGTCCGGCTGGCGATTGCGGTGTTGATACCGACCAGTTCGCCGTTGATGTTCACCAGCGGACCTCCGGAGTTGCCGGGATTGATGGCCGCGTCGGTCTGGATGAAATCCTCATAGTCTGCAAGGCCTACATTCGAGCGGCCGATTGCGCTCACGATGCCCTGCGTCACGGTACGAGCGAGGCTTTCTCCGAGCGGACTGCCGATGGCGATGACCCATTCTCCAACGCGAAGCCGATCACTGTCGCCGATCAGGATCGGTCTCAGGTTCTGCGCATTGACCCTGATCACCGCCAGGTCGGTTTTCGGGTCGGTGCCGATGATTTTTGCATCGAGTTTCCGGTTATCGGAGGTACGGACGTACACCGCATCAGCCTTGTCGATAACATGGTTGTTGGTAAGAATGTAACCGTCGGAGGTGACGATCACCCCGGAACCCAGGCCTCGCTGCACCTCCTTGCGGGTGCCGTTCGAACCGCCTCCCCGTGGCGTGCCGAAGAAATCATCGAAAGGATTGCGCCCGAAAAACTCGAACGGACTGATGGTACGGCGGCTCACGCTCTTCTCGGTGAAAATGGTCACCACCGAAGGAGTCGCGGATTCGGCGATCCGTACGAACGTCTCGTTGAAGTCCCGGAGCGTCTGGACGGGAGTGTTCTCGAAATTGTTTTTTGCCGTCGCATAGTTCGGCTTGCTTGTGAAGGTGAACCCGCCGTCTCGTCCGGAAAAACCGAATTCGATATTGGCGAAAACCAGTCCACCCAGGGCAACTCCCGCAAGAAGCAGGAGCAGATACTTCATTCTGTTTCCGTTCTTTTTCATGGTTCGTTTATGTTTGGGTATCAGGTATCATAATGCCTCGATGTTTTCGACGGCCGTCAGGCCCGCCCGCATCTTGTTCATGGTCTCTTCATATTCGCTCTCGGGCTTCGAATCGGCCACGATGCCGCCCGCAGCCTGAAAATAGATGGTGTCCTGCCTGACAACCATGGTACGTATGGCAATGGCCGTCGTGAGATTTCCCCTGAAATCCAGGTAGCCGACCGCGCCACCGTACAGTCCGCGCTTCTCCTGTTCGAGTTCGTAAATGATCTCCATCGCGCGCACTTTCGGCGCCCCGGTCAGGGTGCCCGCGGGAAAGCATGACCAGAAGGCATCCATGGTACCGAGATCGTCGCGCAGTTGGCCGCGAACATTGCTGACGATGTGCATGACGTGCGAATACTTTTCGATGATCATCATCTCGTTGGTCTCGACCGTGCCGACCTTGGCGATCCTGCCGATGTCATTCCGGCTCAGATCGATCAGCATGAGGTGCTCGGCGCACTCCTTCTCATCGGCCAGAAGCTCCCGGGCAATCAGTCGGTCCTCTTCGTACGTGCTTCCGCGCCTCCTCGTGCCGGCGATCGGACGGGTATCGACAATTCGGCGCCCCTGATCGTCATGCTGCACCTTCACCAGCAGTTCGGGAGAGGAACCCACGATCTTCGCTTCGGGAAGCTCGAAATAGTAAAGATAGGGCGAGGGATTGACGGTCCTCAGCATCCGGTAGACGTCAAACGGACGGGTATGAAGCCGACGGCGCAGCCGCTGGGAAATCTGCACCTGGAAAATGTCGCCGGCAAGAATGTACTCCTTGGCTTTTTCAACCTTGGCAAGGTACTCCTCCCTCGTGGTGTTGGAAAGCACCTCGGCAGGCTTTTCGGGCATCAGCACCACCTCGTCGCGTCCGAGCGGTCGCAGCATCTGTTCTGCGATGGCATCGAGCCGTGATTCAGCTTCGCAGCGGTCGTTCTCGTCGAGATGGTTCGTGACGATGAAAACCTTGCGCATGATGTTGTCGAACACCACAAGCGTATTGCAGAAAAGCAGTACAATGTCATCCATGCCCGAAGGATCGGGCATGGATGGCTCGGGAATCCTCTCGACGAGATGCATGGCGTCGTAGCTGAAGTAACCGAAAACGCCGGAGGTGATCATGCGGGGTGTGCCGTTCTTCCGGCCCGGCAGTTCTGTCGTATCAAACTCGGCAAGACACCGGTCGATGGCGTCCCTGAGACCGGACGCATTTGCTGCGGTAATCTTCAGGTTGCTGAAACGGTCATTGAACACCTCTAAGGAAACATCGCTCCCCACGGATCCCCTGAGCACGGCAACGGGATCGATGGCTATGTAGGAAAACCGGGCAAGCAGTTCCTCTCCTTCAACCGATTCAAGCAGGCATGAAAACGGGCGTTGCAGCTTGAGATAGACTGATACGGGGGTCTCGGTATCGGCATGCACCTCCCTGATGAGCGGTTTGAGAACAAACGAAGGCATCCGCGGCTGTATTGACATAAGTAAAGGGTACTGTGTTTTGTGCATCTCTATCGACCCGTTCCTCAATGGCCTGATCGCAGTGGTCAACAGAGACGCCTTATCAATGAATTTGCCTGTAATAAAGAGAAAAAATTGTATCATAAAAAACAATACCGGCATGCCGCTGTACGCCACCGAATTGTCATCATGATCCTCCGTTCACCCGAATACACCCTCAAACCGGCTTTCTGGCTGAAAGCACTTCTTCTCTCCCCCGGCATGCTTTTCCTTTTCGGCTACCTCGGCATCTATTTTGCCGCTTCGATGTGTATGAACGGCGCATTCAAACAGGAGCTTCAGCAGCGCTACCCCCTTTCAGGAGAAAACACCCATACCATCACAATCGGGTCGATCCGTCCGGATTTCAGCATGAAAGCCATCACGCTCAGCCGGATCGTGCTGACCCCGACCAAAAACTGTCCGGCCACAGAGCGGCGTCACGTGAGGCTCAAAAAGATCGACATGGCTGTTCCGGAGCTTGAAAAAACGCTGTTCAGCAGCCGGAGGCTCCGGGAATCCGCATCGCTTGTCTGCAGCAGGATCCGGGAGGAGGAGCGGAAGGTTCAGTGAACCATCATGCCGGTGCGCTGCCACCTGACCGATGCAAGTTTTCCTATCGGATCAAGCAGCAGGGAGTGTCCTGTATCCCACGACCAGTAGACCATAATGGCCCTGCCGACGATATCCTTTGCAGGAAGAAACCCCCAGTAACGACTGTCGAGGCTGTTGTCGCGGTTGTCACCCATGGCAAAATAGTAATTGTCCTGCACCGTGTACTGTTTTGCCGGAACGCCGTCCACATAGACCTGATCGCCCCTGAGCGATATATCATGCCCCTCGTCTGCCACAAGTGAACTGTAAAGCTGATAGGTCTTTGCGGTAAGCCCGATCACGTCGCCCCTGCGTGGTATGCGCAGCGGCCCGTAATGATCCTTGTTGAAATTTGAAAACCCCGGAAAAATCTGAAAATCCGCTGCACCTGCCGGCATTTTCTGGCCGATAAACTGCGCATGTTCGGGCAACGGCGTTGGCTTGCCGTTCACATAGAGCATCTGGTCCCTGATTTCAAGGGTATCTCCGCTGATCGCCACACACCGCTTGATATAGTTCAGTGAACGGTCCTTGGGAAACTTGAAGACGATGACGTCGCCCCGTTTGACGGAATCGACCCTGGGAAGACGATAATCGGTAAAGGGCACTTTCGCACCGTACACGTATTTGTTCACGAAAAGAAAATCGCCGGCAAGCAGCGTGTTTTCCATCGAACCGGTGGGGATCCTGTATGATTCAACGACAAATATCCTCAGAATGGTGGCAAAAATGGCCGCTATCACGAGCGCGTCGAACCACTCCTTCGACTGTTTCTTCACCGGTTTTTCCTGCTGGTTGTTCAAAATGAAAACTGATTATAAGGTTTTACGGATACACACTTTGACGTTCTTTCCCATCCGCAGTACATGGTTCAGTCCATTGCTTTGACGCTCTTTTTTTCCTGTTCCGGCGAATTTTCATCGGGAACCGGAAAAAGCCCCTTGCTCCTGACTCCCGGCATCGACCTTCCGGCACTCACCTCTTCCGGCTCACGGCAAACCGCTTGCTGTTCCCCTGCTCCTTACTCATCAATATTGAGAATGGCAAGGAACGCCTCCTGCGGCACCTCGACCCTGCCGACCTGCTTCATGCGCTTCTTGCCCTCCTTCTGCTTTTCAAGCAGCTTGCGCTTGCGGCTGATATCGCCTCCATAGCATTTGGCAAGCACGTTCTTGCGCATGGCCGAAATGGTCTCCCTCGAAATGACCCGGCTGCCGATGGCCGCCTGGATGGCCACTTCGTACATCTGCTTGGGAATGATGCCTTTGAGCTTCTGACAGAGCTTGCGACCCCACTCGTACGCTTTCGAACGGTGCACGATAATCGAGAGCGCATCGACCGGCTCTCCGTTGAGCAGCACGTCGAGCTTGACCAGGTCGGACTCACGATAGCCGGTATATTCGTAGTCCATCGAGGCGTACCCCTTGGAAATGGACTTGAGCTTGTCGTGAAAGTCGAAAACGATTTCGGCAAGCGGAAACTCGAAATGCATATTCACCCTGGTGCTGTCGAGATAGTCGGTGTTCCGGTACTCGCCCCTGCGCTCCATGCCGAGTTTCATGATATTGCCGATGTACTCCGAGAGCGTGATGATCTGCATGCTCACATAGGGTTCCTCGACGTGGCCGATCCTCGATGTTTCCGGCATCTTCGATGGGTTGTCCACAACCGCCATATCGGAATTCGTCATGATGACACGGTACTCCACATTCGGAACCGTGGTGATGATGTTGACATTGTACTCGCGCTCCAGCCTTTCCTGGATGATCTCCATGTGCAGGAGTCCGAGAAAACCGCAACGGAAACCGAAGCCGAGTGCAACCGAGGTTTCAGGAGTGTAGACCAGCGAGGCGTCGTTCAGGGAAAGTTTTTCAAGCGATTCGCGCAGATCCTCGAACTCGTTCGAGTTTACGGGGTAGAGCCCGCTGTACACCATCGGCTTTACATCCTTGTAGCCGGAAAGTGGCGCTGCGGCGGGAGTATCGGCAAGAGTGACGGTATCGCCCACCTTGGCGTCCTTGACATCCTTGATGGAGCAGATCAGGTAACCCACGTTGCCCGAAGCAAGCTCCTCTTTCGGCTGCCGCTTCAGACTCATGGTGCCGATCTCGTCGGCTGTATAGAGTTTGTCGTTGGCAAAGAATTTCACCCGGTCACCCTTGCGCAACACGCCGTCCACGATCCTGAGGTACACAACAGCTCCACGATACGGATCAAAGACCGAATCGAAGATAAGCGCCCGCAAAGGAAGATGCTTGTTATCTTCCGGAGCAGGAATACGCATGATGATGGCTGCCATGAGCTCGTCGACACCGGTGCCTGCCTTTGCTGAAACCTGAAGAATATCCTCACGGTCGATACCGATCAGGTCGATAATCTGCGAGGCCACTCCCTCGACATCCGAAGAGGGCAGGTCGATCTTGTTGATGACCGGAATGATCTCGAGCCCGGCCTCGATGGCGAGATACAGGTTTGCGATGGTTTGCGCCTCAACGCCCTGGGTGGCGTCCACAACAAGCAGCGCACCTTCGCAGGCCGCCAGCGAGCGGGACACCTCGTAGCTGAAATCGACGTGCCCCGGCGTATCGATAAGGTTCAGGATGTACTCCTCGCCCCCGGCCTTCTGGTATTTCATCTGTACGGCATGGCTCTTGATGGTAATGCCCCGTTCCTTTTCCAGCTCCATGTCATCGAGCACCTGCGCAGAACTCATCTGGGTGCGATCAAGCGTATGGGTCACTTCGAGCAGCCTGTCGGCAAGGGTGGATTTACCATGATCGATATGTGCAATGATGCAGAAGTTGCGCGTGTGGCTCACTTCCGAAGAGGGCTGGGACATAAAAAAAACTTTTTATTTCATCGGTTTGCATGATGACCCTTTCCGTTGTCCCGTGGGCTCATCAACGGGAAGAGGCATCAGTATTTCAAGGTGGGAATATACGAAATAAAGCGATGGCATGACAATTACGAGAGGACAAGAGGAGAGGGGTACTCCTCCTGGCGGAAACCCCTGAGAAATTCTGACGCATCCATTATCTTCTTGCCCTCGAGCTGCAACTGCAGCACCTCGATCCAGCCATCAAGGGTACCGACAAGGAACCTGCCCTCATGGATCAGCACCCTGCCGGGCTCGCAGGACCCGGCGCCGGAGGCGGCGCCGCAGGGCACGGCCCTGAAAATCTTCAGGACCCTTTCTCCAATCGTTGTCCAGGCCGAAGGCTTCATGGCCAGTCCCCTGACAAAGCAGCTGACCGCTGCCGCAGGCGTGTTCCACCGGATGCGGGTGTTCTCCCTGGTGAGCTTCGGAGCTCTGGAGGCAAAACGGTCATCCTGGGTACGGAGAACGACATTCCCGGCGACGATCTTCCGAAGGGTCTCGACAACCAGCTCCGCCCCGGCAAGGGCGAGCTTTCCTGCAAGCATGGTGGCGTTGTCGTCCGGAGCAATCGCAAGCTCCTGCATGAGAATGATGTTGCCGGTATCGACCTTCTCCTGCAGAAAAAAGGTGGTCACGCCGGTCACCGATTCACCCCGGATGATGGCCCAGTTGACGGGGGCCGCGCCCCTGTAGGCCGGCAGCAGCGAAGCGTGCAGGTTGAAGGCGCCGAGACGCGCCAGGGTATAGACCGCTGCCGGAAGAATGCGGAAGGCTGCGACAACGATCACGTCAGGCATTACCGAAGCGACCGTGGCGGCAAACTCCGGATCGGAAGGATCATCGGTTTCATAGACGGGAAGGCCGAGTTCAAGTGCGGCCCGCTTGAGCGGCGTGGGTTCCGGGGGAGTGCTCTTTTTCCGGCGCGGCTTGTCTTTTCCGGTAACGACAAGTACGATATCGAATCCCTGATCATCGTTTGCAATTCGCTGCAGGGCGGGAACCGCAAAATCAGGGGTTCCCATAAACACGATTCTCATGAACGGTCTGAGACAGGAAACAGTTGGAAATGCTGCACAGTCATTATGCCTGCGCTACCGCTACCGGAGCCGAAGCAACCGGATATGAAGCGCTGAACCGGCCGGAAACCAGGGCGTCGAGATCTTTTTTCGCTCTCCTCATCTCCCTTTTCTTCAGCCGGTCGACAAAGAGCCTCCCCTCAAGATGATCGATCTCGTGCTGCAGCACCCTGGCAAACATGCCGGAGAATTCTCCGGTGCGTTCCTCGAAATGCTCATCCCTGTATTGAAGATTGATCGTAGCCGGACGAACCACGTCGCCCTGTACACCGGGAAGACTCAGACACCCCTCCTCCATTGCAAGATACCCTCCTCCGGAAGCGATGATGCGGGGATTGATCACCACCATGGGCTTTGCCCCCGCATACTCCTTCATGCAGGAAATATCGACCACAAGCAACTGCAGCGAACGCCCGACCTGCGGAGCGGCAAGGCCGATTCCCGGAGCATTGTACATGGTTTCAAACATGCTGCCGACCAGTTCCTCGATATCGGCATCAACCCCTTCGATCGGGAGCGCTTTCCTGTGAAGAACCTCGTCACTGTAAAGAGTAATCGGCACGATCATGGTATATGGATTCCGGTCTGTGGATTCCGGTCTGTGGATTCCGGTCTGTGTTGAGAACAAAACTCTTTTCCCGAACCGCGGGAAAAAACAAAAAGTTGCGAAGGTTCCCGGCGGAAAGGAAATAACGGTTTTCCGGCGGAAAACTGCAAAAAAAAGATGACCGGCTGAGCCCCCGGAGCGGCCAGCCTGCTGATTTGCTTTACTATCGGTGCTAATTTCTTAAATTTGCTGTTACTGTATTATAAAGATGATTTCGCGCGGGATGCCCGTGACCGGCCCTGTCGGAGAATCGCAACCGGATTTTCCGGTATTCATACAACCCGTACCCTCGTGCAACGCAATGACGCAACAGCTCTCACAAAACCGGAAGGAAAACAGCGAACGACTCGTCCAGGCCGAGACGCTTTTCAAGGCTTACATGAAGGAACACGGGATGCGGTGCACAACCGAACGGCTTGTTGTGCTGAGGGAGCTTTACCGGTCGGGCAGTCATCTCGATGCCGATGAAATCTTTGTCAGGCTGAAAAAAAAGGGGGTGAGCATATCAAGGGCAACGGTTTATCACACGCTCGACCTGCTTTTGAAATGCCATCTGGTCACCAAAATCGATCTCGGCCACAAACATACGCACTACGAAAAATCGCACGGTGTGGCCAACCACCTGCACATCATCTGCGAACAGTGCGGCAAAGTGGTTGAAGTCACCAGCGACGAGCTTGCGGAACTGCTCGTAAAGCTCTGCCTGCACAACGGGTTCGAACTGGAAAGTTTCAGCCTCCAGGTTTTCGGAAAATGCGCGGTTGAAACCTGCGAATGCCGCCTTGCAAAATAACAGGGCACTCTATCCATCTCTCTTTCCCCCGGAAAAGGGACGCGGCAGGTTTTTCAGGGGAATCTTTTTCAGCGCTTTTTCCATCTGCTCTCGAACAGGAACCACATCGAACCTGATCCTGCCCGGAAGTCTGAGCTCGTGAAACTCGACCGGCTCATCACCGCCTCCGGTCTGGACAGGATAAATCATGATGAAACTGTTTTTCTCAAAATACCTCCCGAGATAGGAAGGGATTTTCAACATTCGCGAATGCCATGAACGGTGGTGCCTGCGGCTCATGACCACCACAAGGTTGTCGTCGTTGCGGATCTCTTTTGCAAGACCTGAAAAATCGTCGAGGTTTCTGAATATCTTGTAATCCGCATTGGGAAAACTCGCGCCATGATGTTCCTTGAGATATCCCATGGTCTGGGTCGCACCGTAGAAAACCAGCTTAGAACCAGTGTTGCTCACCATGGCGGACAACCGATCTTTCCATAACAGAAAACCCTCCTCATGTTCCGCCCCTTGCGGAATGACCGCAAGGGTACGCTTGATGGTGGCAAGCGGCTGGACCGGCTTGTAGATGAAAATCGTGACATCCGGATTGGCGGAAAGCATTTCCGACAGGTTTCCGAAAAAGAAATCAAGGGTTTGCCCGGAAGGAAATCCGAAAATGATATCGGTGATACGCTTTTCCTTGACAACACCGGCAATTCCGTTGGAAACGCTGCTGTCGTAACGGACGATACCGGTCAGCAGGTTATCGGTGGAAGCCGCCGTCATGACGGCTTTCTCGATCAGTTTCCCGGCATGCTTTTCAGCTTCGTCTCCGGCTGTGGATGCGCTGTGGGCGACATGAAGCGCAAACAAGCCGTTGAGGTTCTGTCGGGATTTCACCGTCACCCCGAGATTCACCAGTTCTTCAACGTTTTCAGGTTCATTGAGAGGAATGAGAATTCTTTCGGACGGATGGGTCGGTTCAGCATCGGCAGGAATCCCCGGGTTTCCTGCCGCAGCGATATTCTGGGCACCTTTCTCCCCGATAAGGGATGCAAGCGTACAGGTCACGAGAATGAAAAGAATCGTACCGTTCAGCACGCTTTCGTCAAGCAATCGCACCGGTGCTCCGTCGAGAGTATAGCCTGTTATGATATTGTAGCCTATCAGGACGGTAGCGATGGCGACAGCTGCATGAGCGCTGATCAAACCGAAAACAAGCCGCCTCTGATCGATTGAAAAGCCGTAAATCTTCTGGGTGATCCATGCTGAAGCGTATTTGGCCACGGTAGCAGCAACGATGATGACCAGTGCCACCCTGATGGTGGCAATATCCTTGAAAAAAGCCCTGAAATCGATCAGCATGCCCACCCCGATCAGAAAAAAAGGGATGAAGATCGCATCCCCGACAAACCGCACCCGGTTCATGAGCGCTGATGTGTTCGGTATGAGCCGGTTCAGGGCGAGTCCGCCGAGAAATGCTCCGATGATGGCTTCAACGCCGGCAGCTTCGGCAAGGAATGCCGCAAGAAAAACCATGGCAAGCACAAAAAGGTACTGCAGGACGCTGTCGTCGAATCGCTTGAAAAACCACCTCGTGATGACCGGGAAAAACAGCAGCACGATACAACTGAATATGGTTATGCCGACAAGCAGGCGTATCCAGAAAACCGGAGTGATTTCTCCGGTTGAACTTCCGGCCACGACCGCAAGCACGAGCAGGGCAAGCGTGTCGGTGATCATGGTGCCGCCTACGGCAATGTTGACCGCCCGATCCTTGGAAATGCCGAGACGGCTGACGATGGGATAGACGATAAGTGTATGAGACGCGAAGATACTGCCGATAAGCACCGAGGAGAGCAAGGAAAAATGGAGCACGTAGAGCGCGACAAAAATACCGAGCAATTCCGAAATGAGAAAGGTGTAGAAACCGAATAGAATGCTGCGACCGCTGTTTTTCTTGAAATCGGCCACATCGATCTCCAGGCCCGCCAGAAACATGATATAGAGCAGGCCTACCGTTCCGAAGAGCACGATGCTGCTGTCGCGCAGCATGAGATTCAGGCCGTGCGGTCCGACAACCGCTCCCGCGATGATGAGGCTGATGAGGCTCGGAATTTTAAGCCGCTTGAGAAAAAAGGGAACGAAAAGAATGATGAACAGGATAAGCGAAAACTGCAGAACAGGATTCTTCAGTGGCAGCGTTATCTCCGTAAGGCCGGTTAACAACATGGATTCGACTGTCTGCAGGTTCATGGTACGTGTGCTGGCAGGAAAACCGGACGGCTGGCCTGCATTGCTGTACCGGAAAATAGCTATAACTTCGGGTGAATAAAAAAAACCGCTTCACGACAGGACGAAGAGAAACCGGTTCCCGCAATGATGACTGATGATCAGCCCTGTCTTTACGGGAATATTTCCCGATTTTCGTTATTATCGGCTCAGGAGCACCGGATTTGTCCAAGAGAGGAACAGGCAGGAGAGCCATGAAGCAGAGCAACCCCATCTACAGTAAAATAGTCGTCAAGGTCGGCACGAATGTCATCACCGACCGTGAGGGTCGTCTTGACCTCGACATTCTCGGAAAACTCACCTCCGAGATCGCCGAACTGCACCGGAAAGGGGTGCAGGTGATCCTGGTCTCGTCGGGGGCCGTCGGAGCCGGACGGTCGATCGTGAACATTACCGGTACGCTCTCTCCCGTCGCCACCAGACAGGTGCTGGCGGCGACGGGACAGATCAGGCTGATCAACACCTATTCGACGTTTTTCGCGGCCTACGGGCTGCTGACCGCACAGATTCTCGTCACCAAGGGGGATTTCAGCGACCGGTTGCACTACCTGAACATGAGAACCTGCTTCAGCTCACTGCTGCAGCAGAACATCATCCCGGTGGTTAACGAGAACGATGCGGTATCGGTAACCGAGCTGATGTTCACCGACAATGATGAACTTTCCGGGCTTATCGCTTCGATGATGCACGTCGAAGGTTATATCATTCTCTCCCATGTGGACGGCCTCTTCGACCTGAAAACCGGAAGGGGGCTCGTCAGGCAGATCGCCCCTTCGGAGAAGCATTTCCACCAGTACATCACTCCGGGGAAATCGGAATTCGGGCGGGGAGGCATGCTGACGAAATGTCATATCGCCCAGAAACTCTCGAAACTCGGCATCACCGTGCATATCGCCAACGGCAAGACTCCGGGAATACTGCATGCCATCCTGAACGGCGAGGGTCCGGGAACGACATTCCTTCCCGAAAAGCCCACCTACGGGCCGAAGCGGTGGATTGCACACAGCGAAGGCATGGAGAAAGGTGCGGTTACCGTCAATGATGGCGCCCGTATCGCGCTCGTGGCGGGAAAACGGGCAAACAGCCTTCTGCCTGTCGGTATCGAATCGGTACAGGGAACCTTTTTCAAGGGCGATATCATCAAGGTTTGCGGTCCGGACGGTACAATACTGGGGTACGGAATGGCGCAGTACAGCGCTGAAAAAACCCGCACGCTGGCTGGACTGAAAGGACAGAAACCATTGATCCATTACGACTATCTGTATATTATCCAGTAAAATTCTTCCCGCCGCTCCGGGAGGGCGGCCCGCCTTCGGCGGCTTTTGTTAACCTTTTCAGATTGGACTGCACCGATGCAGGAAACCCTTACAGGCCTTTTCAGGGCTGCCCGCCAGGCAAGCCGCGATCTCGTCACGCTCGATGAAACCACCATCAATGCCGTACTGCTCGATCTTGCCGACTCCATTCCCTCGGCAACTCCATCGATACTCGAGGCGAACAGGAGGGATCTCGACCGGATGAATCCTGACGATCCCATGTACGACCGGCTGCTCCTCGACGCAAAACGGCTGGAAACCATAGCCGGGGACATCCGCAATGTCGCATCCCTCTCCTCTCCGCTCGATCTCGTGCTGGAACAGCGCAGACTGCCTAACGGGCTGGAGCTGAAAAAAGCCACCGTACCGATCGGCGTGATCGGCATCATTTACGAGGCGCGACCAAATGTCACCTTCGATGTGTTCGCGCTCTGCCTGAAATCCGGCAACGCAACGATCCTCAAAGGAGGCAGCGATGCTCACGAGTCGAACACGGCTATCGCACGATGCATCAGAAGCGTGATCGAGCAGCACCGGCTGAACCCCGATACGCTCACCCTTCTGCCATCGGAGCGTGAAGCCGCGGGCGCTCTGCTCAATGCCGTGGAGTACATCGACATGATCATTCCAAGAGGCAGCCAGAAACTCATCGATTTCGTGCGCCTGAATGCGAAGGTTCCGGTCATAGAAACCGGTGCGGGCATCGTGCATACCTACATCGACAGGACAGCCGATGTGCAGATGGCTGCCGATATCGTCTTCAACGCCAAGACCCGTCGTCCGAGCGTCTGCAACGCACTCGATACGCTGCTCGTTCACGCCGGACGGCTCGATGACCTTCCTGCCATAATCGGGCCTCTGGCTGAAAGAATGGTGATCATCTACGCCGATGAGGACGCATACGCGAAACTGCTGGGCTCCTATCCGGAAACCCTGATCGAAAGGGCTGCCCCTGAACATTTCGGTACGGAGTTTCTTTCGCTGAGGCTTTCGGTGAAAACCGTCCTGTCACTCGAGGAAGCGCTGGACCATATCGCCCGGTACAGTTCACGACACAGTGAAGCCATCGTCACCGAAGATCCCGCGGTAAAAGCCTCGTTCCTCAAACAGGTCGATGCCGCGGCGGTCTATGCCAACACCTCGACGGCCTTCACCGACGGAGCGCAGTTCGGTCTTGGCGCCGAAATCGGTATCAGCACGCAGAAACTGCATGCGCGCGGCCCGATGGGGCTCAGGGAACTGACCAGCTACAAGTGGATTATCGAAGGAAACGGTCAAACCAGACCGGTGTAAGTCATGCTGCTCGAAACAAGAGATATCAGAAAGTCCTACACCCTGCCGGGACAAGCCCCGATCCCCATTCTCAGGGGGATCGACCTCACAATCAGAGCAGGAGAACTGCTCACGGTCATAGGCGCTTCCGGAAGCGGCAAGACCACGCTGCTCAACCTGCTCGGCACCCTCGACACTCCGGACGGCGGCGAGATCGTGTTCGAGGAAATGCCGCTCTTCCGGAACGGGAAATACCTCTTTTCGCAGAAAAAGCTCGCTGCATTCCGTAACCGGAAAATCGGTTTCGTATTCCAGTTCCATCACCTGCTATCCGATTTCACCGCCCTTGAGAATGTTGCCCTGCCGGAGTTCATCGCCACGGGAAAACTACCGCCGGCAAAAAAACGCGCAGCAACCCTGCTTGCGGAACTCGGCCTGAAAGAACGCCTGGAGCACCTGCCCTCGGAGCTTTCAGGTGGCGAACAGCAGCGGGTGGCGATTGCCCGGGCTCTCATGAACGATCCGAAGCTCATCCTCGCCGACGAGCCGAGCGGCAACCTCGACAGCCGGAACAGCCGCATGCTCTACGAACTGATGGCCGCCCTGTCGAGCGAGCGGCGGACATCCTTCGTGATCGTCACGCATAACGAGGAGTATGCATCGATGGCAGACCGATGCCTGCACATGCAGGACGGCCTGCTGCATGAATGTCCGGCCCCATAAGTCAACCCTTACCTTATGCAGAAACAGGAACCACTCCACAGGATCGGCCCGGTTCAACTGGCCCCGTCGATTCTCCCCCGGCACGGCTGGACTTTTCTCTTCTCGGCGTTCTTCTCAATCGGCCTGGTCACCTTCGTCTCGATCGGACAGGCTTACATCCTTAACGAAAACCTGAAAATACCGCTATCGGAACAGGGCACCGTCAGCGGCGATCTGGTTTTCTGGACGGAAATCGTGACATTGCTCTTTTTCATTCCTGCCGGGGTGCTCATGGACCGGTTCGGGCGCAAGCAGATTTTCTCCGGAGGATTCGTCCTTGTAGCACTTGCCTATGCTCTCTATCCGACAGCATCTTCGGTCGGTGAGCTCACGGTTTACAGAATGATCTATGCCCTGGGAATCGTCGCCGTTACCGGAGCGCTCTCAACCGTCATGGTCGATTATCCCGTCGAGCGCTCGCGCGGCAAGCTCATTGCCTTCACCGGATTTCTCAACGGTCTGGGAATCGTGACGCTCAACCAGTTTTTCGGAGCCCTGCCGCACCGGCTTACCGAGGGGGGCATGAGCGGAACCGATGCCGGTCTCTATACCCATCTCGGCATTGCCGGCATTTCACTGGTCTGTGCAATAGTGGTCGGTGTGGGACTCAAAAGCGGAACACCGGTCAGAAGAGAGGAACGCCCTCCCTTGCAGAAACTGCTTGTCAGCGGCATCAGCTCCATGAAAAACCCGAGAATCGTGCTCTCGTATGCAGCTGCATTCGTAGCCAGAGGCGATCAGTCCATCATCGGAACCTTCCTGCCCCTCTGGGGCACCACCGCAGGCATAGCCATGGGCATGGATCCAGCTGAAGCCGTCAAAAAGGGCACCCTTATCTTTATCATCTCACAGGCGGCCGCACTGCTCTGGGCTCCGGTGATCGGACCGGTCATCGACAGGATGAACCGCGTCAGCGCCCTGGTGCTCTGCATGGCGCTTGCCAGTGCGGGCTACCTCTCTCTGGGACTCATCGGCAATCCGCACGAACCGGCCTCGCTTCTGTTTTTCGTGCTTCTCGGCATCGGCCAGATCAGCTCCTTTCTCGGAGCGCAGTCGCTTATCGGTCAGGAAGCCCCGAAAGCCGAAAGAGGATCGGTTATCGGCATGTTCAACATCAGCGGAGCAATCGGCATTCTCATCATCACCACAGCAGGGGGAAGGCTGTTCGACGGCATGAGCCCGAAAGCGCCATTTATCGTCGTCGGCACCATCAACCTGCTGGTCATGCTGGCGGGAATTTTTGTAAGAATCCATGCGCCGGGAAAAGCGGCGGGAGGGGAGATGACGCACTGAAGCCCTTTCTATGCACTCCCCCCAGAGATGCCCGCGTACTGCCTGACGGCTCTCCCGGAGCATCATCAGCACTTCAGACAGAGGCGGCTATGACCGAACAGATGCGTTCGATCTCCGCCTCCTTCAAATAGGGATGCATGGGCAGGGAGAACACCCTCCGGCTCATCTCCTCGGAGACCGGAAAATCCCCTTCACGATACCCGAGAAAAGCGAACGCTTTCTGCAGGTGCAGCGAAATCCTGTAGTAGATCACCGATGGAATACCCTCCCCTGCAAGCCGCTCCATGATCTTTGCCCGCTGCTCTTCGCCCGTGGCGAGCACGGAGTATTGCGCCCATGCGGAAACACATCCTTCGGAAACGGCCGGCGTGACAAGTTTTTCCCCGAGCCGTGAGCTGTAGGCGGCGGCAACCCGCTGGCGTGCATCGAGTTCCTCGTCAAAAATCATGAGCTTTTCAAGCAGCACTGCGGCCTGTATCGAGTCAAGTCTCCCGTTGATGCCGATACGGTCGTTACGGTACTTGTCGGCTCCGCTGCCGTGCACCCTGACCGAACGCAGCAGCCGGTCGAGATCCTCGTCGTCGGTAAAGACCGCACCTCCGTCCCCGTAACACCCAAGCGGCTTTGCCGGGAAAAAAGAGGTGGCGGCGGCAAGGCCGAAGCTGCCCGCGCGCCTGCCCCGATAAGCAGAACCGAAACTCTGTGCGGCATCTTCAAGCACCCAGATACCTTCGGCAGCGGCAATCTCGTCGAGCGCGTCATAGTCTGCGGGAAGTCCGAACAGATCGACCGGGATCATGGCCTTCGGTCTGAGCCCCCTCTCCCTTGCCTGCCGCACTGCAGCGGCGATGCCGGCAGGATCAATATTGAAAGTCTCCGGGACAATATCGACAAAAACCGGTGTCGCTCCCGCAAGACTGATGACCTCCGCAGTGGCGATAAAGGTGAAAGGCGTTGTGATGACTGCATCGCCTGGGCCTATACCTTTGGCCATGAGCGGCATGAGCAGCGCATCGGTGCCGGATGAGCAGGAGACGCAGAAACGGGTGCCGGCATAGCGGGCAAGTTGCGACTCCAGTTCACCGACCTCGGGGCCCATAATGTACTGGCCATGGTCCAGAATCGCCTCGAAGCGTTGCAGCAAGGAGGTGCGGATACGGTTTTTCTGGGATATCAGATCAATGAATTGCATTGGGTCGGGAATTTGCGTGTTGGAGAGTACCCCGGTCGACCGGGACCGGGCGCACCCGGAAGAGTGGGTATAATAAAGATTGCTCCGCTCTTTTCAGCATCTGATACGATTTTCCCCCTGCAGAACGGCTTTCCCGGCCTCTCCCTCCGGCTTATGCCTGTGTCCGCTTGTGACCGAAAAGCATTTTCTGTATATAAAACCAGTGCATATCACAGGAAAAAACCGTTTCACTCCATGAGCTCCATCTACTTTCTCGGAATCGGCGGCACCGCAATGGCTTCGGTAGCCGTCGCCCTGTCCCATTCGGGCCATGCCGTCAGCGGGTCCGACACCGGACTCTACCCCCCCATGAGCAGCTACCTTGACACGCACAACATCCGGTATTTCTCGGGATTTTCCGAAAAGAACATCGAGCGGGCGATTCCCGACCTCGTGGTTGTCGGCAATACCGTGAGCAGGGGAAACTGCGAACTCGAATACGCGCTCGAGCACCGTCTCGAACTCATCTCGATGCCCGAACTCGTGCGAAGGGAGCTTATTTCAGGCAATACCTCGATGGTGGTGACGGGAACCCATGGAAAAACCACGACCACCTCCCTTCTGTCCTGGCTTCTCGATTACGGGGGGCTGAAACCGGGATTTCTCATCGGAGGGATTCCCGAAAACTTCTCGCTCGGCTGCCGTGCTTCAGGAATGCGCGAACAGGGATTTTTCGTGACCGAAGGAGACGAATACGACACGGCGTTTTTCGACAAGCGCAGCAAATTCATGCTCTACCGTCCCGACATTGCCATCGTCAACAATATCGAGTTCGATCATGCCGACATCTTCGACTCGCTTGACGAGATCAAAAAAAGTTTCCGGCGTTTCGTCAACCTCATTCCCCGCAATGGAGCCCTTCTGGTCAACGGAGATGACCCTGCCGCCTGTGGGGTTGCATCCGGGGCGCTCTGCCCGGTCGAACGGTTCGGGTTCGGGGAGCAATGCGACTGGTCTGCCCGCGACATCTCCTGCGGCGGTGATCTGACGACCTTCACCATCCTGTATCGTGGAGATCCCGGGGAAACGCTCAGCGTACCGCTCTTCGGCAGCCACAACGTCATGAACACCCTTGCCGCGGTGGCAGCCGCACGGCATGCGGGAGTCACCATGGAAAGCATTTCAAGGGCACTGCCGCTTTTCAGACGGCCGAAGCGTCGCATGGAGATCACCGGAGGGTTGCGCTCCGGGATAACCCTTGTCGAGGATTTCGCCCACCACCCAACAGCAATACGGGCAACCCTCGATGCGGTAGCCGCACTCTACCCCGGACGACGGATCGTGGCGTGTTTCGAACCGCGATCGAACACCACGACAAGAAACATCTTCCAGAACGAACTCGCCCGGTGTTTCGAGCCGGCATCGGTGGTGGTGATGGGCAAGGTGCACCGCCCTGAACGGTACCTCCCGGAAGAACAGCTCGACACGGCCCTGCTCGCACGGGAGCTGCAGATCCGGAACAAAACCGTTTTTCTGGCCGGAACCGGTACGGAACCCTATCCGCAGGATATCCTGGACTTTTTTTCAGGAGCCCTCAGGAATGACGATGTGGTGGTCATGATGAGCAACGGCAGTTTCAGCAATCTGAAATCACTTTTTCTCGACAATTTTGGTTAATATTTGTTTTGATATTATATCTTGTCTGATATTTTTCAGCGCAGATACAGTAACAGCAAGCAAACTCAATCCAAATACTCACCCGCTCTTATGGCAAAAGTAAAAGTAGGCATTAACGGATTCGGCAGGATCGGACGACTGGTGCTCCGCCAGGCCATGAATAACCCGAAATTCGAAATTGTTGCAATCAACGACCTCTGCGATACCAAAACCCTTGCACATCTGCTCAAGTACGACTCGACCCACAAAAAATTCCAGGGCGAGGTTTCTGTCGAGGGCGACAATATCATCGTCAACGGCCGTACCATCAACATTTCCGCACAGAGAGACCCTGCACAGCTTCCCTGGCAGGCGCTCGGATGTGACCTCGTGGTTGAATCGACAGGTATCTTCACCAGCCGTGAGGCTGCCGCCAAGCATATCGCAGCCGGCGCAAAAAAAGTGATCATCTCCGCTCCGGCCAAGGACAGGATCGATGCGACCATCGTGCTGGGAGTCAACGAAAACGCCATCACCGGCAACGAAGAGATCGTCTCAAATGCAAGCTGCACAACCAACTGTCTGGCCCCGATGGTGAAAGTACTGCAGGACACCTTCGGCATCACCAAAGGATTCATGACAACAGTGCACGCCTATACAAACGACCAGAACATCCTCGATCTGCCGCACAAGGATCTCCGCCGCGCACGTTCCGCCGCGTTGTCGATCATTCCGACCAGCACCGGAGCCGCGAAAGCCATTGGAGAAGTGATTCCGGAACTCTCCGGAAAACTCGACGGTTTCGCCATGCGCGTCCCGGTACCTGACGGTTCGGTCACCGATCTTACCGCCATTCTCGACCGCGAGGCCACGAAAGCCGAGATCAACGCGGCAATGAAGGCGGCCGCCGAAGGCCCCATGAAGGGATATCTCGACTACTGCGAGGACCCGGTGGTCTCCCAGGACATTGTCGGCAACGCCCACTCCTGTATTTTCGACTCGCTGCTGACCATGAGCGCCGGAAACATGGTGAAGGTCGTCGGCTGGTACGACAACGAGCTTGGTTATTCGACCAGGGTTGTCGATCTGCTTGAAATCTATGCAGACTTCGTGTAACCGGCTACGTCAGCTTTCGGTAAAACCTGTGGAGGGCGGAAAAGCGCCCTCCTTTTTTTCCCTGCAGGAAACTCCTTCGCATTCTCCTTCCACCCCGATTAGCGTTTTTTCAGCGAATGTGTTATTATTGCTGAATGTTCAAATCAACGCACACCACTCTTTCCACATGACGAATTCAACGCAGCAGCAGATGAGGGCTATTATCCTCTACGACAGCCGTTCCTCCGGCGGTTCCACCGACCGGCTTATCGATGCCATAGGAATGGAACTTGCTGAAACCGGCGCTTACGTCGAAAAAGCCCGCTGCAAGGCAACCGGCGATTACAGTTTCCTGCAGGATTTCGATGTCGTCATCATGGGTGCTCCGATCTACTATCTTCTGGTCTCTTCGCAGCTTCTCGGAGCACTGATCCAGAGCAACCTGAAAAAACACCTCAAACGCAAGAAAATCGCGCTCTTTCTCACCTGCGGCAGCCCCGAACCCATGGCTACCCTGCTCTATCTTCCACAGCTGAAAATGCATCTTTTCCGGAACAGGATTCTTGCCGAAAGGATTTTCGCTCCGCAGCAGGCTTCGGACCCGGAGGTGATCGAATCGTTCGTCGAAGAGCTCACCGAAGCTTACAAAAAGGATACCAGGCGGCGAAACGCGGCGATGCAGTGGACCGATGAGGCGATCGAACTGCTCGATTCCGTACCCTCATTTTTCCGCAACAGGATCAAGATCGCAACCGAAGAGTACGCAGAAGAGATGGGCTACCGGGAGATCACTCTCGATGTGGCCGAGGAGGCAAAAGCCGAAACCGGCGGTCTGTGAACCATCAGGAAACAATGAAAACAGGAAGCCGGCATGAAGCCGGCGTCCTGCCTTCCCTCCTGAAACCTGCTCTGTGCCCGTCAACTGAAGATGTCGCGGGCTTTTTCAAAAAAACTCCTTTCCTCCCGGTCGCTGTTTCCGGATGGCGAAAAAGCCCCCGATTTCTTCAGTTCCCTGAGCAGTTCCTTGTCCTGGTGCGACAGATCCTTCGGAACGTACACATTGACCCTGACAAGCTGGTCGCCCCTTCCGGATCCTCTCAGATGGCCGATGCCGTGTCCGGCAATGCGCAGCATGGTGTCAGGCTGGGTAGCCGCGGGAATGGTCAGCTTCACTGCTCCGTCCAGTGTGGGCACATCGATTTTGGTACCCATGACAAGGTCCGGATAACTGACTGAAAGATCGAAGATCACGTCGTTGCCGTTACGTCTGAACAGCTCGTGCGGCTTCTCCTCGATCACCACGATAAGGTCACCGGGAGCCCCGCCTCTCGGTCCGGCGTTACCCTGCCCCCTGAGCGTCAGGTAATTGCCGTCCTGCACACCGGCCGGTACGGTAACCTTCACGGTAACCTCACCCTGCTTGATGCCTTCACCGTAACAGGAGGTACAGCGATCCTTCACGACCCGGCCTTCCCCTCCGCAGGTCGGACACGCGGTGATATTGACAAACTGTCCGAACATGGTTTTCGATGCCTGGCGAACCTCACCGGAACCGTGACAGGTCTGGCAGGTTTCGGTCGCCCCGGTTTTCGATCCACTGCCGTTGCACTCCTTGCAGGGCATCTGCTTCTTGATTTTCAGGGTTTTCTCGACCCCCCTGGCGATCTCCTCAAGCGTCAGCTTGAGCCTGATTTTCAGATCCGTGCCGGGAATGCCTGCCGATGCCCTGCTGCGCCTTCCGCCGCCGGCTCCACCGAACACCTCCTCGAATCCGAAAGGCGCTCCGCCTCCACGCGACCGTCCGCCGCCGAACATGTCGTTGAAAGCGCTGAAAATATCGCTGAAGTCATTCACGCCGGCGCCGTAGGCGCCTCCCGCTCCGGAAGCCGCCGAAGAGCCAACGCCGGCATGGCCGAACTGGTCGTAACGACGGCGCTTGTCGTCGTTGCTGAGCACTTCGTACGCTTCGTTCACCTCTTTGAAGTGCTCCTCGGCGTCCTTGTTGTCGGGGTTTTTATCCGGATGATACTGGAGCGCCAGCTTCCGGTACGCTTTCTTTATTTCATCCTTCGATGCCGAACGGCTCACGCCCAGCACCTCATAAAAATCTTTCTTCATGGTTCAGCTTCACATGCCGTCAAAATTTGAAAAAACTTCACGCTTCGTACACCTTGCCCTATTTTGCCACGATAACCCTTGCATGCCGGATCACCCGTTCGCCGAGAAGATAGCCGGTCTGGTACTCCTCGACAATGATTTCAGGCTCGGTGCCCGGAACCTCGATCATTGAAATCGCCTCATGGAAATGCACATCGAGCTTGCGGCCGACCGACTCGATTTCCGAAACGCCTTTGCCTGCAAGCCACTTATCGAAATTCCGCTTCAGCAGTTCCACTCCGTCAATATAGGGTTTCGCCTCGGCGGTAATTTCAAGAATATGCGGGGCATTCAGAAGCACGCGCTTGAGATCGTCGACCAGGGGAAGCAGCTCCCTGATCGTATTTTCAAGGGCCTTCGTGCCGGCCTGCTGGGACTCACGCTCCTTGATCTTCCTGAAATTCTCGAACTCGGCTGCACGGCGCAGCAATTCGTCACGGAATTTGTCGAGCTGCTCTCTCTGGGCGGAGAGTTCCGCTTCGAGTTCAGCGATTCTTGCATTCTGCTGCGCTGATTCATCCTGAAGAGCAGCGGAGGGTCCCCGATCGGCTCCCTCGGTGCAGGCACTCCCCGGTTCGGAAGCGGCCTGTTGAACGTTTTCCTGTGCATGCAAATCCTGGTCGGCAGATACTTTTTTTCTCATAAACATGAAATACTTTTTAATAATAACAGGTTACGTGACATCGGACAATGTTGCCGACAGGCAGTCGGCCATATAGTTCAGTACGCGCACGGCGTGCTCATAATCCATCCTTGTCGGGCCAAGAATACCAAGCTTGCCGACCATTTCCCCGACATAATACGGAGTTGAGACGATGGTCAGTTCTCCGGCGTTTCGTTCGCAGTTCTCCCTGCCGATGCTGATCGAAACATCCATCCTTCGCCGGGGTTCGACGGCTTCAGTCTCCACAGAAGCCCGTTCGACGAGTTTTGCAACGCTGATTTTATCCTCGATCATCGAGATGAGGTCACGCACCTTTTCAGGCTGCTTGAACTCCGGCTGGTCTACAATATACTCGGCTCCGGAAATATACAGCCTCTCGATAAGCGGTGTCTCATCAAAAATCTCCCCGGAAGAACGGATAACCCTTTCGATAAGCGGCGTATCGAAGGAGCCGCCGCCGAGCCTCGCGGCGATGCTTCTTCTGATCTCGGCAAGCGTCAGGCCGGAAAGCCGCTCGTTGAGAACGTCGGTAACCTGATCGACAGTCTGGCGCGAAACCTCGATATCGAGCTCCATAACGATGGTCCTCAGAAACAGGGAGCGGATCGAAAGAATCACCATCATCCTCGACGAACTGAGCAGCACCATGTCGAGTTTTTCGAACACAGCGTTTGAGAAAGCCGGAGAGACGACCACACTGAGCTGGCGCGATATGCTGCCAAGCACCCTTGCAGCCGAAAGCAGCACATCCGATGAGGTTCCCTTGCGTTCGGAATTGATCTGTCCGAAATCAGCGTCGATCCTGCGTTTTTCCTCCTCATGGATGCGCTGCACCTTCATGATCAGATCGACATAGCAGCGATAACCCTTGTCGGTCGGAACCCTGCCGGCCGAGGTATGCGGCTGGCTGATATACCCCTCATCCTCGAGATCGGCCATCACATTGCGGATGGAGGCATCCGACAGACCGAGGTTGTAGTTCCTCGCAATATATCTCGACCCAACCGGAGCGGCAGAAATAATATAGGACTGGATGATGATACCCAGCACCTGCCTTTCCCGAAGGGTAAGTTCACGAGAGTCCATGAGACTGCAAACATTCGTTGTTGTTCCTGCTGCCGGAGCCCGGAACCGTTGTAAAATTTCAGTCCGCCCCCTTAAGGACAGGCAACTTGTAGTATACGAACACCGCACAAAACCATCAAGAGCCGCAATGACCGAAAAAACGCCTTCGTGCAGAAGGCCCTTCGTGAGAAGGGCGGCAGTCGGACGGAAAATATCGTGAATGGTAACGCAAGGCGCAGGCAATAAATTTCAGGCAGCCCGTCTGCCGCAGACGATCCGGTCATGGCCGGCATAATCTTTCATGACCGACATATCGCCGAACCCTTCCGATTCAAGTATGCCGCACACCTTTCGTGCTCCGTCGGCGTGAATTTCAAGAGCGAGCACGCCGTCGGGTTTCAGCATCAACGAGGATGCCCTGGCGATCGCGAGGTACGAAGCTGTGCCTCCGGGGGTGATGAGCGCCTCTTTCGGTTCGAAACGCCGAACCTCCTGCTGCAGCCCTTTCCACTCCTCCTCCGCAATATAGGGCGGATTGGAGACAATCACATCGAACGCGCCCTGAAAGCGCGAGGGCAGCTCCGGATCGAACAGATCGGCCAGGAAAAAATCGATGCGTTCAAGCACACCGTGCACAAGGGCGTTGGATCGAGCGACATCAAGGGCCGGAGCAGAGCAGTCAAGAGCCGAAAGGCGAAGAAACGGCAGCAGCAGGGCGAGGGTAACCGAGATACAGCCGCTTCCCGTTCCGATGTCGAGCGCCCTGAAATCACAGCCGGGAACCTGCTCTTTGAGGGCGCGGAGAAGCCCGGCGACATGCTCCACCAGCAGCTCGGTTTCCGGCCTCGGAATCAGGACCCGCTCATCGACAGCATAGGGTTTGCCGTAAAAAAACTGTTCGCCGGTGATATACTGCACCGGACGGCCTTCAAGTCGCTGCCGGCAGAGTTCCCGAAAGCGTGCAAGCTCATGGCCGGAAACCGGCCGGTCATGATTCAGGTACAGCCAGAGCCGTTGTTCACCGTACAGATGCGCCAGGAGCATTTCCGCACTCAGGCGGGGCTCATCGACCCGTTTGCCGGCAAAATAATCGGAGGTCGTCTTCAGGAGATCGACAATTCGCCACTCCCTTTCCCTTTCTGTCACCATGGAGCAATCAAATGGTAAAACCTGATAAAAAAATCCAGCCCGTGTCGGGATCCCTCCCGCAAAAAAATCGATGCCGGCAAGTTCCGGCAGGCAGCTTTGAAATTTATTCGTTAGCTTCAGGGTTGTGATGCCTGTTCAACGGGAAGATACCAATTAATGAATCATTAGCTGACGTTACGATGAAAAAAGCCCTGATGCGCATACCGCTGCTCCTCTGCTGCCTGCTGTTTTCCGCCGAAGCCATGGCTTCCGGAAAGTTCACCGGTCTTTTGGACATGATACTGAAAACACCTGGCGGAAATGCCGATGTCACCTACTATTTCGGAAACGGTGCACAGCGTATGGACATGGTCATGACCATGAAGAAAATACCTGAACCGCTTAAAACCAGCCTCATAACCAGAGCGGGGCGACCCGACGAAGCCATCCTGATCAACCATGAGACGAAAAACTACAGTTTCATCAATCTGAGAACCGCCGCCGAGAACGCGACGCTGCTTGATTTCGACGGCAACTACACCCTGAAGCGGCTTGGCGGGACCGTCGTCAAAGGGTACCAGTGCGAACATATCAGCCTCACGAGCACAACCGAAACGCTCGAACTGTGGGTCACCGGTGACATTGGTGATTTCTCGACCTTCAGCATCCTGCAGTCTCAGAACCCGAGACTCTCGAACACCTCCCTGGCCCGCACGCTCAGGGAGGGCGGTATCGAGGGATTGCCGGTAAAGATCGTTCAGCGCAACGCCAACGGGCTCTACACCATGGAACTGCAGACCGTGCAACGAGGGAAACCCGCCTCTTCGGTATTCGGCGTGCCCAAAGGGTACACGAAAAAAGACATGAACCGCAAGCCCGTCAGCAGCAAAGAGAAGGAACATCTGCGAAACCTCATGGAACAAGTGAGAAAGTTTGATGAGTAGGTTGTATATTTCCCGCCTTTATCCGATTCACTCAACCAGAACAAAGCACCGTGGCAGACACCATCACTTCCCGAAGCAAGGATTACTCCCAGTGGTATATCGATCTTGTCCGTTCAGCAAAGCTTGCCGATTATTCAGATGTACGCGGCTGCATGGTCATCAGGCCGAACGGCTATGCGATCTGGGAAAAAATGCAGGCGGCCCTTGACCGGATGTTCAAGGAAACCGGCCATGTGAACGCGTACTTTCCGCTCTTCATTCCCGAAAGCTATATCGCCAAGGAAGCCGAGCATATCGAGGGCTTCGCTCCGGAATGTGCAGTGGTGACCCACGGCGGCGGTGAGGAACTTGCCGAAAAACTCTACGTGCGCCCAACCTCCGAAACCATCATCTGGGCATCCTACAAGAAATGGATCCAGTCCTACCGCGATCTGCCAATCCTGATCAACCAGTGGGCGAACGTGGTTCGCTGGGAGATGAGAACCCGCCTTTTCCTGCGCACTGCAGAATTTCTCTGGCAGGAAGGCCATACCGCGCACGCTTCCAGGGAAGAGGCTTCCGAGGAGGTCCTGCGCATGATCTCGATCTACAAGAAGTTCGCCGAGGAGTACATGGCCATGCCGGTCATCATGGGCAGGAAGACCGACAGCGAGAAGTTCGCCGGCGCGGACGAGACCTACTGCATCGAAGCCATGATGCAGGATGGCAAGGCCCTGCAGGCCGGCACATCGCACCATCTCGGTCAGAATTTTGCCCGGGCGTTCGACTGCCAGTTCCAGACCAAGGAAGGAAAGCTCGACTACGTCTGGGCCACCAGCTGGGGTGTATCGACCAGATTGATCGGAGCATTGATCATGGCGCATTCCGATGATCGTGGTCTGGTGCTTCCACCGAAACTCGCAGCACGCCAGGTGGTGATCATTCCGATTCTCCGCGGCGACAAGGCTGCAGTGCTCGAAAAGGCCGAGGAGATTGCCTGTTTCCTGAAAAAGCACGGCATACCCGCATTCGTCGACAGCAGTGAGCAGAACTCTCCGGGCTGGAAGTTCGCCGAATATGAACTGCAGGGAATTCCGCTGAGAATCGAACTCGGCCCGAGAGACATTGCAGAAAAGAAGTGCATTGTCGCCAGACGCGACACACTCGAAAAAACCGAGCTTGCGCTTGACGACACCCTGCCTTTCGAGATCAGTGAAATTCTCAACACCATCCAGCAGAACCTGTTCGACCGGGCGCTCTCTTTCCGGAATGAAAATACCAGAGAGGTAACCAGCTACGAGGAATTCAGGACAGCCCTTGAGAACGGATTCGTCATCGCGCACTGGGACGGCACGGCAGAAACCGAAGCGAAAATCAAGGAGGAAACCAGAGCCACCATCAGGGTGATTCCCGAAGAGGAAGAGTACATTGCGAGGTACCGGATGGACGAACCGGGAAGCTGTATCTTCTCCGGAAAACCCTCAATCCGCAAGGTAGTGTTCGCGAAAGCCTACTGAGCAAAAGGAAAACACACACCCCTGCTCCAAAGGCAGCTCATGCCGGACAAACAGCAGGGGTATGCATCGAAGAGAGATCATGCCTCACTGAAAAATTCCTTCAGGCCCGAATCGTCGGGCTTCATGGTCTTGTCGCCCTTGTTCCAGTTTGCGGGGCACACCTCGCCGAACTCCTCGGTAAACTGCAGCGCATCAATCATCCTCAGCACCTCGTCCACATTCCTGCCAAGCCCGAGGTCGTTGACCACCTGGTGACGGACAACGCCCTCCCGGTCGATCAGGAAAAGACCTCTGAGCGATACTCCGGCCCCCTCGGCAAGCACGTCGTAATCCGTGGAAACGGTTTTATTGATATCGGAAAGCAGGGTATAGGTCACTCCTTCGATGCCGCCGAGTTTTTTCGGTGTTCTCAGCCAGGCATGATGCGAGAACTTCGAGTCCACCGAACAGCCGATCACTTCGACATTGCGCTTTTTGAATTCGTCGAGCTTCTCCTGGAACGCATGCAGCTCCGTCGGACAGACGAAGGTAAAATCGAGCGGGTAGAAAAACAGCACCACATATTTGCCCCGGTAATCCGAAAGCTTGCACGAGTCGACGAACTGGGAACCGCCGGTTACCGCCTCCACATTGAATTCAGGGGCCTTCCGGCCAACAAGTACGCTCATGGCAATCTCCTTTGTTATTTTGATTGTTCAGACATTACAACCTGTTCATGATGGCCCCGCGATAATACAGGACTATTTTAGTCCAATATAAAAGTTTTGCCGGAACAAAAAAACACCCGGGGCAAACTCGCTGTTTTTTTGTGTTATTCATTCGTATCTTGTTGTTTGACAGATTGTTACACGAACCCCACGAAAACATGCAATCTTTTTTCAATTTTCAGGCATACCGCACCGGATACCGTCAGGAGATTCTTGCCGGCATTACCACGTTCTTCACACTCTCCTACATCATCATCGTCAACCCGGCGATCCTTGCCGCCGCGGGTGTTCCGAAAGGCGCCTCGATGACCGCAACCATCCTTACCGCGGTGTTCGGAACCTTTCTGATGGCGGTCTATGCAAAAAGACCCTTTGCCGTTGCTCCCTATATGGGTGAAAACGCTTTTATTGCCTATACCGTTGTCAAAACCATGGGGTATTCCTGGCAGACCGCCATGGCGGCCATTTTCATCAGCGGCGTGCTGTTCACCCTCCTGACGCTCGGGGGACTGCGCCAGTGGCTTGCCGGGGCGATTCCCGGTTCGCTCAAACACAGCTTTTCGGTGGGCATAGGACTGTTTCTCGCATTTCTCGGACTCAACGACATGGGGGTTGTCGCACTCGGAGTCCCTGGCGCACCGGTAAAACTCGGCAACCTTGCCCATCCGGAAGTGCTCATCAGCATGGGGGGATTGCTCATAATAACGATACTGCTGGTCCAGCGCGTTACCGGAGCCGTTCTTATCGGCATTGCCGCCACGACGGCGGCGTTGATCGCATTCGGCTTCGTCCCGTTGCCTTCTGCGATCATGAGCCCTCCTCCCTCGATGGAGCCGATATTCATGAACATCGACATTCCGGGTGCACTGACCTGGGGGTTCGCCGGCGTCATTGCCACCACGCTGGTCATGGATTTCGTCGATACCATGGGAACGCTCTTCGGTCTGTCGTCGAGGGCAGGACTGCTCGATACAGACGACAATCTCCCGGAAATCGAGAAACCCATGCTCGTCGATGCGCTTGCAACCATTGCCGCATCGCTTCTCGGCACGACAACGGCCGGAGTCTATATCGAATCGGCAGCCGGTATCGAACAGGGGGGGAAAACCGGCTTTACGGCACTGGTCGTCGCCACGCTGTTCCTGCTCGCACTTTTTTTTGCGCCTGTCCTGACCATCGTACCTGCCTATGCCTATGGACCTGCGCTGGTGACGGTCGGCATGTTCATGCTGCAGTCGGTCACCCGTCTTGATTTCAATGACTACAGCGAACTGTTTCCTGCATTTCTTACCATTGTGCTGATTATCTTTACCTACAATATCGGCGTCGGTATCACAGCGGGGTTCATCGGCTATACCGCAATAAGAATGCTCTGCGGAAGAATCCGGGAGATACATCCGGGAATGTGGATTCTGGTGTTGCTCTCGCTGACCTTCTATATCTTCTATCCATACCACTGAAACCGGAACAGCCATGCTGCAAGCAACCATAAGAATAGCGCAAACCGGCAGCGTGCTTGCCAACTTCAGCGAGAACCTCGAACGGCACTGCGCGATCATCGAAGAGGCCATAAGGGACGGGGCCGATGCCGTTGCGTTTCCGGAGCTTTCGCTGACCGGCTACAATGTGCAGGATGCAGCGCAGGACATAGCCATGCACATAGATGACCCGAAGCTCGACCCCTTGAGAAAGCTGAGCCGGAACATCTGCATCATCTGTGGCGGCATAGAACTGAGCGACGACTACGGCGTGTACAATTCGGCATTCATGTTCGAAGACGGCAGCGGGCAGAGCATCCACCGCAAGATCTACCTGCCGACCTACGGCATGTTCGAGGAACTCCGCTATTTTTCCGCAGGCCAGCATATCCGAACCGTGAACTCGAAACGCCTGGGAAGGATCGGGGTGGCCATCTGCGAGGATTTCTGGCATGTCTCGGTCCCATACCTGCTGGCCCATCAGGGGGCGAAAATGCTGTTCGCACTGATGTCGAGCCCGCTACGCATGTCGCCCGGCAGCGGAACTCCGGCAATCGTTTCGCAATGGCAGACCATTGCCGAAACCTATGCCTTCCTCTTCAGTACCTTTGTAGCGTGCGTCAACCGCACCGGCAACGAAGACAGTTTTACCTACTGGGGAAACTCCTCGCTAACCGGACCGGACGGCAGGGGTATTGCGGCAGCGCAGCTCTTCCGGGAAGAGCTGCTCGATGTGGCGGTGGACTTCACCGAGGTGAAGCGGACACGGCTGAATTCATCGCACTTTCTGGACGAAGACCTCCGGCTGTTTTCATCCGAGCTTCAGCATATCGTCGGCAGGTGCAGAACGGATTGAACCGCTATGGCTCCATGGCAAAACCCGGAGGGGTGAGGGTTGCCCGGTATCCTTTGCCCTGCATGGCTTCCACGGCGGCACGTGCTCCATCCGGACTGTCAAAAAAGCCGAATACCGCCGACCCGCTCCCTGAAAGCGAGGCATGGAACCCCCCTGCATCGAGCAGATCCCGCTTGACCGTTTTTACCGCCGGATAGTGATCGAACACTGCCGGTTCGAAATCGTTTTCAAAAACGCCGAGTACGGAGCGGTCCCCCTCCAGACAGAGGCGTTCGACGGAACGCTTCAGATCGGGCACCTCGCGCCCGAAACGGGCATAGAAATGTTTGTAGGCCCAGACCGTTGAGATGTGCTCTTCGGGAAATACCGTGACGACGTAAAAAGGCAGGGTGCGACCGAGATCCTCGAGCTCGTCCCCGATGCCTCGGGCAAACGCCAGGCCTTTCATTTCGAGAAAGTACGGCACATCCGCCCCGAGCTTCACGGCCAGTGCATGCAGGTCTGAAACGGAAGCCCTGACGTTCCAGAAAGTATTGAGCGTCCTGAGCACGGTTGCCGCATCGCTGCTGCCGCCTCCGAGACCCGCGCCGAAAGGAATCCGTTTGTCGAGGGTCATGGTGACGCCCGCAGTGATACCGGCAGAATCCCGGAGAATTTTGGCGGCCTTCAGGCAGAGATTGTCCTCATCGACAGGCAGGGCTGGATCCGTACAACGCATGGCAAGCGCGTCCGACTCCTCAAACCCGATGGTATCCGACCAGTCTACCGGAGCGAAAATCGTTTCAAGGGTGTGGTATCCGTCTGTCCTTTTAGCGGTGATCAGAAGGCCAAGGTTGATTTTCGCAAATGATTTCACTGAAAAAGCGCTCATGGAGAGGTATGATTTGAAGGAAAAAATAAAATATTTGTCATATTGGCTCTATAAGCGGTGTTACCTGAAGCGGTATCACACTCCAACCATTCCAGCGTGAACACGATGCCCCGTTTGCACACATCCGCCCGAATATGCATCATGATGCTTCCTGCAGTGCTCTTGATTCCGCAGATGGTTTCCGGCGCCGCTCGGGTATCCTATACGCCGCAGATCCTGCAGCATGTGCATGAAGATAAGGTTTATTTGTTAGAAAGTCTTCGAAAGAACCTGACCATTCCTTCCGAAAAACTCGTGGTCGATGCCCTGCTTTCGGAAGACGGGCCACAAGCCGCTTATCTCTACAGAAAACAGCTTGCCGATTATCCTGATCCGACACTCGACGAAATCAGCCGCTCAAGACTTTCGTCCTACCAGTTCGCGCTTAACCAGCCCCTCGCATTTCCGGAGGTTGTTCCGCAAATGACCGCCCCCCCTGCTCCCGGCAGACCTTCAGGTTCAGTTCCGGAAAAACCGGAAACAGCAAAGCAGACGCCCCCCCCTCCTCCGGCTGAGCGGCCGGTACCGGTTCCGGAAGCAGGCAGCTATACCCTGCAGTTCGGCAGCTTCGGCAGCCGGGACAACGCAGAAAAACTTGTTTCCCGGCTTTCGGGATACGGTCCGGTAACGATCATCCAGCAGGGAGGCATGCACAAGGTCCGGCTTCAGAAAACATGGCGCACCGAAGAGGATGCCAAAAATGCCGGAAGTTCGATCCCCTTCAGCTCGATTCCCGTACCTCTGCGGTAAACGACAACGAAAAAGCACACCGTTTTCATGAAAACCGCAAGAGAAAAGAATGACCTTCTCGGCCAGTCGGGCGTCATATCGGAACTGAGGGAACTCGCCCTTCAGGTGGCGGAAACCGACATTACGATTCTTATCACCGGAGAAACCGGCTCGGGAAAGGAGGTGCTGGCGCGTTTCATTCACGATCACAGCCGGAGATCGGGCAGAAATTTCATTCCCGTCAATTGCGGAGCCATTCCCTCGGGTCTTCTGGAAGCGGAACTATTCGGACATGAAAAAGGCTCCTTTACCGGAGCGGTGCAGGCACGCAAGGGGTATTTCGAAAGCGCTGACAGGGGTACGATCTTTCTTGACGAAATCGGGGAAATGCCGCCGGAAACACAGGTAAAATTCCTCCGGGTGCTTGAAACCGGTGAATTTCAGCGGGTTGGCTCTTCGGAAACCGTTTATTCGGACGCCCGCGTCATCGCGGCAACCAACAGGAACCTCTACCAGCGGGTAGCTGAAAACCATTTCCGTGAAGATCTCTACTACCGGCTCAGAAGCGTTGAGTTGCAGCTTCCCCCGCTCCGCGAGCGGGGACGGGACATCCTGCTCCTCACGGAACATTTCGTTCGCGATTCGGAAAAGAGGCACGGTATAACGTTCGAGGGATTTACGACTGAAGCGGTCGAAATCCTGTTGCGGTATCCCTGGCCAGGCAACGTGCGGGAACTGAGAAACCTCGTGGATTCCCTGCTGGTGCTGGAAAAGGGCCGGAAAATAACGGTGGAAATCCTTGAAAAGCATCTCGTCCAGCGAAGCCGGCACAAAAGCCTGGTGCATGATCCGTCGAAGTCGGAACAACAGGAACTGCAGCTTATCTACAGCAGCATCATCCAGCTCCGCCAGGAGATGGCTGAAATCCGGCAGTTGCTGCAGATGCTGCTTCACAGTCGCACCCAACACCCTCCCCTTCTGCTTCCAGGCCCCGCATCAGGAATGCCTGCCGTGCCGGAGCCGTCCAAAACCGCAGACGCTCCGATAAAGGAAACCGGCGATCAACAGCCGGCGCCCTCGCTGGAGGAGATGGAGAGAAAAACCATTCTTGAAACCCTTCAGGCCAACAACGGCAACAAGCGGCAGACCGCAAAGGTCCTCGGCATCACCGAACGGACACTGTACCGCAAGATCAAGACCTACGAAATCCGCTGAGCAGGCAGCCGCTCCCCGGAACACATCAGTTCCTCCGGGAATTCCCGCCGAAAAATGCAGATACAATGAGCGCCGCCGACAGTACGGAAAGCACTTTCGGAAAGAGGTCGGGATATCGCGTGTAGAAGGTCAGCCGGTTTTCGAGCGGCACATCGGCGGCAAGCGTCCGCTCCTCCCACCAGGGAATTTCCCTGTACACCCTCCCGAACCGGTCGATGAAGGCGGTAATGCCGGTATTGGCGCACCGGGCCAGGGCGCGCCGGTTCTCGATACAACGCAGTTTCGCGATTGCCGCATGCTGGTAGGGTCCGTACGAGGTGGCGTACCAGCCGTCATTGGTGACCAGCGTGAGGAACTCGGCCCCGTTACGGACAAATTCCGAAACAAGACCGGGAAAGATCGACTCGTAGCAGATGAGGTTGGCGGTTTTAACCCTGCCGTTGCTGCGGGAATCGAATTCCATGATTGTGGAGCGGGTACCCTTGCCCCAGCTGGTGATGCCGGCCAGAGAAAAAGTGAACCGGTCGAGCCAGGGAAAATACTCCACATAGGGTACCCGTTCCGCGAAAGGCACCAGACGGATCTTGTGGTAGATCTGCGGTTTGCGGAAATCCGGCGTCAGCAGCATCGATGCGTTGTAGGTCTGGAAAAAGCGACTGCTGGTACTGTCGTATTTCGCTCTTCCGCTTTTCACTTCTGCCGAATCCGGGTGGTAATACTCGATATCCGAAAAACCGCTCAGCAGCGAAACCCTCCACTCCCTGAGCGAAAGGCGCAGGGACTGCAGATAACCGGAATAGGTGCTGTCGAGAATCTGGAAGGGTATGGCGGTTTCAGGCCAGATCACCAGTTCGGGAGCATCCTGCAGCACGGTCCTGCTGGTCAGCAGGTAATGGATCTCCATAATATCGGCAATGTTGTAGCGCTGCCATTTCCGGAAAGGATCGATATCCGGCTGCACAAGGGCAACCCTCACCGAACCGCTGGTATCGGCTCCCGCACGAGGATCGCGGAAAACAGCCCACGCATAGAGCAGCGGTGCAACGACGAGCACCGTCATGGCGACGAGCAGACGACGGGGTACGGCGCCCCGGCGCTTTTCCGACCAGACAAGCACGGCAAGAACATTGAAAGATAGAAGCCAGAAACTGATCCCCCAGACACCGGTAATGTCGGCATACTGAATCATGCCGGTCAGATGGGCCTGGGAGTTTCCCAGAGTGAGCCAGCCAAGGGAAAGATCCTGCTGCATATAGGCCCATTCCCAGGCCGTCCAGAAAAACGGCAGCGAAAAAAGCGCGGGACGGAATCCTTTCCGGCGCTTCACCAGCAAAAAGGCAATAAAAGGAGCCGTCAGGAAAAACGACTGTGCAAGAATGGTAAGCAGTCCCCCCGGCAGGGTTGCCAGACACACCCACCAGAGAGTGATCGACGAGAAAATCAGCATGCAGAACCATACCTTCCGGTATGCCTTTGCGAAAGACTCCTCCTCCTGCAGCGAAAGAAGCAGCGGCGCCAGTGCGATCCATGCAAGAAGTTCAAGACGAATGAACGGGTAGGACGGAAAGGATATTCCGAGAAGCACGCCGCCAAGAAGCGGCAGAAGAGAAAACCCCGGACGGGAGCGACGGTTCTCCGGAAGTTTGTCAGTCATGGAATTTCAGCGTTTTTCAGGAAATACGAACTGCAGCTGTCAGTATACGTTATTTCATGCAATGCTGCAGAACCGGAGATATATTTTCCTTTAATTATTGATTTTTATTCTTTAAATTTATTTCAAGCTGTTATTTAACAGGAATCAACTCCGGGTGTTTCCTGAAAATATCCAATTTCAACGCCACCAGAAAAAGGAGAAATCATTATGGCTCTTTTCGGCACAAAAGACACCACAACCGCCCATTCGGATTACGAGATTATTCTCGAGGGTGGTTCGAGCTCATGGGGAAAGGTAAAAGGCCGTGCAAAGGTAAACGTACCTCCGGCAAGTCCGCTGCTCCCTGCTGACTGTAACGTCAAGATCAATGTCAAGCCTCTCGACCCTGCCAAGGAGTTCGTACGCTTTTCCGCAGTGATCGAGTCGATTGTCGACAGTACCAAGAACAAGTTGGTTGTCGAGGCCGATATCGCCAATGAAACCAAGGAAAGAAGAATCTGCGTAGGCGAAGGCTCCGTCTCTGTCGGAGACTTCTCTCACGCCTTCTCCTTCGAAGGCTCGGTCGTCAACATGTACTACTACCGTTCCGACGCTGTCCGCAGAAACGTCCCCAACCCGATCTACATGCAGGGTCGCCAGTTCCATGACATCATCATGAAAGTGCCGCTCGACAACAACGATGTGATCGACACCTGGGAAGGCACCGTCAAAGCGATATCGAGCACCGGAACTTTCAACGACTGGATTCGTGATTTCTGGTTCATCGGACCTGCATTTACCGCACTGAACGAAGGCGGACAGAGAATCTCGAAAATCGAAGTCAACAGCATTGGAACCCAGGGCAGCGACAAAGGGCCTGTCGGGGTGACAAGGTGGCGCTTCTCCCACGGCGGTTCCGGTGTTGTGGATTCCATCTCCCGCTGGATGGAACTCTTCCCGTCGGACAAACTGAACCGGCCGGCATCGGTTGAAGCCGGTTTCCGTTCGGATTCACAGGGTATCGAGGTGAAGGTTGACGGCGAATTCCCCGGCGTATCGGTTGATGCCGGCGGCGGTCTCCGCAGAATTCTCAACCACCCGCTCATTCCGCTGGTTCACCACGGCATGGTCGGCAAGTTCAACGACTTCACCGTTGACACCCAGCTCAAGATCGTCCTTCCGAAAGGGTACAAGATCCGCTATGCAGCCCCTCAGTTCCGTTCGCAGAATCTCGAGGAGTATCGCTGGAGCGGCGGTGCTTACGCCCGCTGGGTCGAGCACGTCTGCAAAGGCGGTTGCGGCCAGTTTGAAGTGCTGTACGCACAGTAGGCGGTGCACACATAATAAAAAGAGGCTGTCTCAGAAGCAACACTGAGACAGCCTCTTTTTATTGGTACGGGTTATCGGAACACCCAGACCGGTCAAGGTTGTCCGGAGAATCCGCTCACCGCTCACAATCTTCACCCCAGCATCTGCAGAAGCTCCTCCACCTCGTCACGGATTTCCAGCAGCAGAAGACGCCGACGATCATCCACGACCGAATTCCTTTTCTGTTCCCGCTCGATCTGTTTCTGCAGCCTGAGAATTTCAGAGGTCTTCCGGTCGGCAGCACTCTCCTGCAGAGCGCCACTGACCAATTCACTGGCCTTGCCCAGCTTGTACCCCTTGTCGTACACCAGCTCCTTGATATTGAGCACCATGGCGATATCACGGTTGGTATACCTTCGGTTGCTCCGTGTATCACGGGCCGGATTCAGCTCTGTAAAAAAACTTTCCCAGTAGCGCAGGAGATATGCCGGCACACCGGCTATTCGGCTCACCTCCCCTATCGAATAGTAGCTCTTCTGTGTTTCGAACGGCATAATCTTCAACCTTTCGTGAAATTGTGTTGCACCTCTTCTTTATTTTATACATTACAACCGCAAGAACAAAAAAACACCGGATGAAAAATCTGCTCGCGCTGAAACCCTATCTTCTCAGGTACAAGCGCCATCTCAGTGAAGGATTCGTCTATATCATCCTCACCAACATCTTTGCCGTAACAGGTCCCCGTTACATCGGCAAGGCCGTTGACGCCATGCAGGGCCCGTTCAGGATGGAGGAGATTGCGGCCGAAGCATCCCTGTATGTTCTTTTTGCGCTCCTGAGCGGTTTTTTTCTGTTTCTTGTACGCCAGAAAATCATTGTCACATCGCGTCATATCGAATATGATCTGAAAAATGACTATTACCGGCACCTGCAACGGCTTCCCCGCAGTTTTTACGACAGGACAAGCACCGGAGAGCTGATCTCAAGGGGTACCAATGACCTCAATGCCGTCCGCGATTTTCTCGGCCCCGGCATCATGTACTCCATCAATACCTTTTTCAGGCTGTTTTTTGCCATCATCGCCATGCTGACACTCTCGCCGTTACTGACGGTTTTTGCCCTGCTTCCAGCCCCGCTGCTCAGTTACTCGGTCTACCGGGTAGGACGTTCGATGCAGAAACGCTCGAAAAGCATCCAGGAAAGCTATGCGGAAATCACCAATCTGGTGCAGGAAAACCTTACAGGCATTCGGGTCGTGAAAAGCTATACAAGGGAGCCGTTCGAAATCGAACGCTTCGAACAGCTCAACCTCGACTACTATCGGAAAAACCTCGCTCTCGGCAAACTGCAGGCACTTTTTTTCGCAATGCTGACGGCGATGACGGCATTTTCTCTCATACCGGTGATCTGGATCGGCGGCGCCGGTGTCATTCGGGGCGAGATGACGATCGGAGGCATCGCACAGTTTATCGTCTATGTCACCATGCTGAGCTGGCCGATCATCTCCATCGGGTGGGTAACCAGCATCATCCAGAAAGCATCTTCAGCACAGGCCAGACTGAACGAGATTTTCAGCACGGTTCCCGACATACCGCCCGAAGAGGCTTCTCCCGGCTCCGGGAAAACAGGCCCTTCATCCGTCCGGGGAGAAATTGCCTTCAGGAATGTCTCGTTCAGTTACCCTTCACTGCCTGAAAAACCGGTGCTGGAAAACCTCTGCTTTACGGCTGAAGCGGGATCGAAAATCGCGTTTGTCGGGGCGACCGGCTCGGGAAAGACCACGCTGGTCAGTCTCATCCCCCGCCTTTACGATGTCTCTTCGGGAGCTGTGCTGCTTGACGGCACAGACATCAGAAACATACCGCTTCAAAGCCTTCGCAAAGAGATCGGATTTGTCCCGCAGAACAACTTCCTTTTTTCCGATACCATCGAACACAATATCGGCTATGGTATGGAGGGGCCGGCAGATCCGGAACAGGTGATTCGCGCATCGCACATAGCCATGCTCCATGACGATGTCGCCGGTTTTCCCGATCAGTATGAGACCATGCTCGGAGAAAAAGGGATCAATCTTTCGGGTGGGCAGAAGCAGCGCGCCTGTATTGCGCGCGCAGTTGCACGAAACCCGAAAGTGCTGGTACTCGATGACGCTCTTTCAGCGGTCGATACGGCAACGGAAGCCTCGATTATCGATGCCCTCCTGCAGGAGCTGCCGGAAACAACCATGATTCTCATCAGTCACCGGATCTCTACCGTAAAGAACTGCGACCGGATCTTCGTGCTCAGCGACGGTGCGATCAGCGAAGAGGGAACGCACGAGGAACTGCTGCAGCGCAACGGCTTGTACACCGGACTCTACAACCAGCAACTGCTCGAAGACGAAATTCTCGCCATCAGTTGAACGGAGCCTGCCGCAGCTTACCGAGCTGGCGAAGGAGATCCTTTCGGGCTGTACCGTACATGTGCACGTAAAGCAGATTGAACATCAGTACGGCGGAACGAAGCCGGGGAGCCCGCATGGCGCGCTTCAGGGCATTGCGGAAGGTAAAGACCCGTCCGGTCAGTGCAGTATAGCTTGGAATGAACGCTTCGAGGGTGATCTGCCTTGGCCTGTAGAGCATCTCCTGACCCCATGAAAACCGGAAAGCATCGTGATCATCCGGCGAGTGAAGCAGACGGCCTTCAAGCGCAAGCCGGTCGAACACCCCTGTTCCGGGAATCGGCCGCAGAAGATTGATCCCCGGAACGTCGATACCGGTCTCCTCAATGAACTCCTCGAGCCTCCCGGGCATGTCGAGCGTATCGCCGTCAAGCCCGTAAATGAAACTGCCATAGACACAGATGCCCGCCTCGCGAATGGTTCTGATGCAGGCCGCCTGACGGATGGCCGGGTTGTGAAACTTCTGATGGGCATGATTGCTGCCGTCGGCAAGGCTCTCGATGCCCACAAGCAGCGCACCGCAGCCGGAACGGGCGAACGCATCGAGCAGGCGGGGCTTTTCACCGAGGGCCGTGGTCGCCTGACCTACCCAGCTGATGCCGAAAGGGATAAGCTCACGGAAAAGTTTTTCGGCATAGTGCTCGTCGGCATTGATGGTATCATCCAGAAAGAAAAAAATCCTTTTGTCCTCCCTGAGAAAGGCTTCAACCTCTCGAAGCACAGCAGGAATTGCCCGATGGCGAAGCCTGTGGCCGTTCATGACATGCACATTGCAGAAATCGCAGCTGTAGGGGCACCCTCTGGTGGTCTGCACCACATTGGTGGTGAAATAGCTCCCGATATCGAGCGCGCTCTTGCCGACAGGCCGTTCAACCGTCAGATCGGGAAATGAGGTAACCCGGTACTCGTCCCTGAGATCACCGCATCGAAGATCTTCAAGCACCTCACGCCAGATGTCGTCAGCCTCTCCGATTACCAGCGCATCGCCATGATCGCGACATCGCTCGGGAAAAATGGTCACGTAGGGCCCCCCAAGCACCACCGTTATGCCTTTCTCGCGGAGCATGCGCGCAAGCTCGAAAGCGGGTTTCACCGCTCCTGTCTGAACGCTGATGCCGGCCATGTCCCAGTGCCTGTCGAGGGGAAGGCGCTCAAAACGCAGATCGCAGATACTCTGGGTGACTCCGGAAACCTGCACCGAGCTGAGAATCATGAGGGAAAGCGGTGGAATGGCAAACTGGGCACGCTTGATGACGTTGCTCAGGACGCTTTCTTTCAGGGAGCCGAGCAACCCGGGTCCTGCCGAAGCGTTGTCGAGAGAAGCGGTGCCGTCGACACCGCCCTGCGCCTGGATGAAAATCAGCAACACAGACTTGCCGCTCATCGTGCATCCTCCGGGGGCCTCACCAGATCCTGCAGTTTTTTCAGCTCGAGCAGCGCCTCGATCGGCGTCATGCGATCGGTATCGATCTGCTCCATGGCCTTGCGCAGCCGGTTGTCGACCTCCTCGAAAAGACTTATCTGCATGCTTTTCCGAACCGGTTCCTGAACGTCGGGGACATCGATATCCCGACGCTCCATGCCGGAAAGGATCTCCCTTGCCCGGGTGATCACCGCCGCAGGCATTCCCGCCATGCGGGCAACCTCGATGCCATAACTGTTGTCCGAGGCCCCTCTGACGATCTTGCGGAGAAAAACCACCCGGTCGGCAGTTTCGATCACCGTGGCGTTATAGTTCACGATACCAGGGAAACGGGTTTCCAGTTCAGCAAGCTCATGGTAGTGGGTGGCAAAAAGCGTTCGGGCGCCGATCTGCCGGTGAATATACTCACCTATCGACCAGGCGATCGACAACCCGTCATAGGTACTCGTCCCCCTGCCGATCTCGTCGAGCAGAAGCAGACTTTTCGATGTGGCGTTGTTCAGGATGGCGGCAGCTTCGTTCATTTCGACAAGAAAGGTACTTTCTCCGGACGCAAGGTTGTCGGAAGCTCCGACCCTGGTGAAAATCCGGTCGACGATGCCGATCTCGGCCTTGTCGGCCGGCACGAAACTTCCGGCCTGTGCCAGCAGCACGATCAGACCGGTCTGCCGCAGAAAAGAGCTTTTTCCGGCCATGTTCGGACCGGTGATCATGAGCATGCGCTGCTTTTCGTCAAACCGGCAATCGTTGGCAACATAGGGCTCATCGGCCGGCATGATGCGTTCAAGCACCGGATGCCGTCCGTTAACGATCAGAAGACCGGCATGGGCGTCTATTGCCGGTTTGCAGTAACCATATTCACCGGCACAGATGGCAAATGAAAGCAGACAATCGATCTCTGCAACCAGGGCGGCATTCTCCTGAATGGAGGCGGCATGGTCGGCGATCTTGCGGCAAAGTTCCTGAAAAAGCTGCTGTTCAAGCAGAAGGCTCCGCTCCTCGGCATTGAGAATCCGCTCTTCATACTCCTTCAGTAAAGGAATGGTATAGCGCTCGGCATTCACCAGGGTCTGCTTCTTTTCGTAATAGGGCGGCACCCTGTCGAGATTGGCTTTGCTGATTTCGATATAGTAGCCGAACACCCGGTTGAACTGCACCTTGAGCGAGGAGATCGAGGTGCGTACGCGTTCCTCCTGCTGAATCTCCAGGAGCCGCTCCCTGGCTGTCGATGCCGTTCCCCGCAGGGAGTCGAGTTCATTATGGTAACCCTCGCGGATGTACCCTCCGTCCCGCATCGATACACCCGCATCGGGATCGATTGCCCTGTCGACAAGTGCGGCAAGCTCGGGAAGCGGTCTCAGCGCGCTTTCGAGCGTCACCAGGCGCCGGGAAACCGCACCCTCCAGCAAGGCTTTCAGACGGGGAATCACGGCAAGTGCTGCACCGAGCTGACGGACCTCGCGAGGAATGGTGCGCAGGGTTGCTATCCTTGCAAGCACCCGTTCGAGATCGCTGATTTCAGCGATCAGCTCACCGGCACCCTCTCTGAGCGACTTCACGCTGCCGAGTTCCTCGACGGCATCCTGCCGCAAGATGATAGCGGAAGCCTTCAGCAGCGGACGCTGAAGCCACTGCCGGATCAGCCTCGCTCCCATAGGGTTTCGGGTACGGTCAATCACCTGCAGGAGACTGCCGCTGGGTGAACCATCCTGCATCGAGGAGACAATCTCAAGATTTCTTTTCGTCTGCAGGTCAAGCATCATGTACTCCTCGCTCTGCAGGGCGCTGATGCGGGTGATATACTGGAGGCTGCTCTGCCGCGTCTCCTCGAGATAGTGCAGGATAACGCCCGCCGCAACCCTGCCGGCAACCTGGTTGTGAATGCCGAATCCCTTGAGGGAGTGGGTCTTGAACTGGCGGGCCAGCATTTCTCCGGCATGATCTTCACGAAACAGCCACTCATCGAGCACTGTCAGTGCCGTTCCGGAAGGCAAAGCGCTGCGGAGCATTTCCAGACGCTCGCGATCGGCAGCAGAGACCAGCAGTTCGGCAGGATGCAGGGAGCGCAGGAAATCCGTTGCCCCGTCCGGCGGCAGTTCGACGATTCTGAACTCCGCAGTCGTAACATCGATAAATGCCGCACCGCAGAGCAACCGGCGGCCCGAGCGGAGAAAGACAAGCGCACAGAGAAAATTGTTCTGACGGTCATCGAGAATGGTATCGCTGTAGGTAACGCCGGGGGTAATGATATCGGTTATCTCCCTGCGGACGATTCCCTTCGCTGTGGCGGGGTCCTCTACCTGGTCGCACACCGCGACCTTGTATCCCCGCTTCACCAGCCTTGCGATATACCCCTCGCTCGCATGATGCGGAAAACCCGCCATGGGAATCTCTGCCGAGGAGCCGTTCGAGCGCCTGGTCAGAACAATATTCAACACAGCGGATACTTCGCGGGCATCGTCGAAAAAGGTCTCGTAAAAATCACCCACCCTGAACAGGAGCAGATAATCGGGATAACGTTCCTTGACTTCCAGGTACTGGCGCATCATGGGAGAATGCTCTTTCGGAGTAACGCTTTTCGCACTCATACCTTCTCGTTGTCATGACAAATTGACCGTTGAAACCGGCGTGCCCCGGAAAACCGGAAGCCGGTGTTCCTGAAGCTACTGCAGAAGCCGGGAATAAACAAGCCGGCAACACACCGGCCTTGACAACGAGCATCCTTCGCCCTATCTTGAAGCATCGTGTGCGTCAACATCAGCCGTATTTGCCGATATGAATTACCATGCCGTTCTGCTTTTCCTGCACACCACCTGTTTCGCCGCCTGGTTCGGCACTATTCTCGCTTCGTTTTTTCTGCTGAAAACACTGGAATCGAGACTGACCGGCACTGCGCCGAGGGCTGCAGAAGATGCGCTGCTGCTGCGGGAATTCATCAAACGCGAAACGAAGGTCGCCGATGTGGCCTTTATCGGTGTGGTGGCCTCAGGCATTCTGCTTGCGTCGTTTTACCACGGCTGGACCTGGTGGATCGGCCTGAAATCCCTTCTCATCATGCTGCAGGTGGCGCTCACCATGGGGTACATTGTACGCTCAATCCAGCCACTCGGCTATCCCTGTTCACCGGAAGCGTTCCGGAACTGGTACAGACTGTTCGCCATCTCCCTCACCATGTTCGCCCTGGTGCTTTTCGTAACGTTTTTTCTGCTTTGATCCTGAAGTAATGGCCCAAACTATTTGATCCTGAGAGAATGTTTGACTATATTCAAGACCTTTATCACTAAACCATACGAGCAAGATGCAGGCGCTGATCAAGATTTCCGATAAACAGTATCTGGTTAAACAGGGTGACAAGCTTTTCGTCCCGAAGCAGAAAGCCGAAATCGGCGCAACCCTCGAAGTAACATCCATTGCGGCAATCGACGGGGACAATACCGCTTTGGAGTCCTCAAAAACCGTGCAGGTCAAGATTCTTGATCATGTCAAGGACGAGAAGGTTGTCGTGTTCAAGAAAAAACGCAGGAAACGCTACCAGTCAAGAAACGGGCACCGTCAGCAGATGACCCGCATCGAAGTGGTATCACTCTGAAAAACCTGTCAGGATTGCTAACGTTAATTATTTATCATTATGGCTCATAAAAAAGGCGGCGGATCGACCAAAAACGGACGGGACAGCAACCCGAAATATCTCGGTGTCAAGGCGGCAGGCGGATCGACCGTTGCAGCGGGCACCATTATTGTCAGACAGAGAGGCACCGTGATCAAACCCGGAAACAACGCCGGAATCGGTCGCGACCACACCATTTTTTCACTTGTTGACGGTGTTGTAACCTTCCGCAACGGCCGAAACAACAAAAAACACGTGGATATCCTCCCTGCCTGAATTTGGCTTAAGCCAAAATTAGCTTATATTTCCCAAAGCCGTCTATCACCTCTGGGCGGCTTTTTTTTTACTGCATCAGGACAGCTGCGGGCACGAGACCTTGAATGCCTGCCACAGTACAGAAAGTTACTTCACATCTTTAAACATAGAGCCTTATGAAAATCACCGTTATCGGCGCCGGAAACGTTGGGGCCACCGCAGCTCTGCGCATTGCCGAAAAACAGCTTGCAAAAGAAGTTGTTCTTATTGATATCGTCGAAGGCGTCCCCCAGGGTAAAGCGCTTGACATGTATGAGTCCGGACCTGTAGCACTGTTCGATACGAGAACCTATGGGTCAAACGATTTCAAGGATTCCGCGCAATCCGACATTGTCCTGATCACTGCCGGGCTGGCAAGAAAACCCGGAATGACAAGGGAAGACCTTCTGATGAAGAACACCGCAATCATCAGGGATGTAACCGCACAGGTCATGCGATATTCGGAAAACCCGATCATCATCATGGTATCGAATCCGCTTGATGTCATGACCTATGTTGCCCGGAAAACCAGCGGACTGCCGAAGGAACGTGTGATCGGCATGGCGGGAGTGCTCGATACCGCAAGATTCAGAAGCTTCATCGCCGAGGCGCTTGACGTCTCCATGCAGGACGTCAACGCTTTTGTACTGGGCGGGCACGGGGATTCAATGGTACCGGTGGTCAAGTACACCGGTGTTGCCGGCATTCCGCTCACGGAGCTCATGCCGAAAGAGCAGATCGACGCTATCGTCGAACGCACCAGAAACGGCGGCATTGAAATCGTCAACCACCTGAAAACCGGGTCGGCGTACTACGCCCCGGCAGCATCGGCTGTGGAAATGATCGAGGCGATCGTCAAGGATCGCAAGCGCATTCTTCCCTGCACCACGCTTCTCGAAGGGCAATACGGAATCGACGGGGTCTTCTGCGGCGTCCCGGTCAAACTCGGCAAAAACGGCATCGAACAGATCATTGAAATCAACCTTTCTCCGGACGAACTCGAAGCCCTTCAAAACTCGGCAGCGCTTGTCGATAAAAACTGCAAAAGTCTCGAAGCCATGTTTTCCTGAGCCCGTCACTCCTTGCAATCATGAAAAAAGCGGCATGAAAGCCGCTTTTTTCATGAACAGATGTCCCCCATTACATCTGCTCTTCCTCACGGGCGTGAGGAGTACCGTAATTTATTGTGCACACTCCGTGCCAAAAACCACTCATGCCGACAGATTTCTTTTTCCTGAAGCTGTTTCCTGCTGAAAACCCGGGGAAAATCCGGAATCTGCAGAAAGAACCGGCAGGCACCATCGCACCTTCTGCGTCAAACACGTCTCACCGTCCGCAGCCGCTGTCTCCTCCTGAAACACACAGACACATTTCCTGCCGAACGGGACACGCACCCGGACAGGCCTGAGCGGAACGGATACGGCGATTTCCGGATAAAAAAAAGAGGCCGTAAAGGCCTCCTTTTTTGAACAGATGTCCCCCATTACATCTGTTCATCCTCACGGGAATGAGGAGTTCATCAGTAAATACGCAACCTTCATGCCAAATATTTCCGACCGTGGAACGCCTAAAGACAAACGGTTCAGGGATAACAAGATAGGGGATCCCCCAAGAAAACGGCTGAAAAAGCAGCAAAAAACCGTCTCAATTCGTAACGGAAAATCATCCCAGATCGAGACGGACAACAAAAAAGTGATACAAAAAAGGTCCCCGGAACACTCAGCATCTCGTCAGAGGCTCCTCATGGGTAATGCAATGGATGGCACCGAGCCCCCAGATCAGGTCGGTGCAGTCCACGCCGACCACTTGTCTGTCGGGAAAGCACTCCTGAAGCACGTCGAGCGCCTTTCGATCCCTTGAGGAACGATAGGTCGGCACCAGCACCACCGAAGATGCGATGTAAAAATTGGCATAGCTTGCCGGCAGCCGCTCTCCGTCATAATAAACCGGTTCGGGCATCGGAAGCTTCATGATGCGTAGCGGACTGCCGTCAAGACCGGCGCAACGCTTCAGCCGCTGGTAATTGTCCATGAGGGAGCTGTAGTTCTCATCTTCCGGATCGTCCTCGACAGCCGTCACGACGACCGTTTCGCTTACAAAACGCGACATATCGTCAACGTGACCATCGGTATCGTCGCCGGCGATACCCTCGCCAAGCCAGATGACTTTCCTTGCACCAAGGTAGTTCAGAAGGTTGTCCTCTATCTCCTTGCGGCTCATTGCCGGATTGCGGTTTGGATTCAGCAGGCACGATTCGGTGGTCAGGAGCAGCCCGTTACCGTTAACATCGATTGCTCCCCCCTCAAGCACCATACCTGGGGAAACAACCGGAATCCGCTGCAGATCCCCGACTCGTCGCGGCACTGCATTATCATCGTCATAGGGCTCATACTTCCCGCCCCAGGCGTTGTACTCCCAGTCGAGGATCACTTTCTCGAAGCGGTTGTCGTTTCCCTTCCGGAAAACATAATTCGGTCCGTGATCGCGGCACCATGCATCATTGGTGGGAATCCGGTGAAAGAACACCCGCTCCATAACGGCCCCGACATGAGCGTCCGCGCGCACAAGTTCGCGTGCTTCATGCTCCATCGCATCGTCGAGGACATTGATGTGCACCTCCTCGGAGGTGCTCAGCCATGCGGCGATTTCAGCGAACACGGCGGGCACCGGCCCGAATTTTCCGGGCCACGATTCGAGCTTGTGCGGCCAGGAAAGCCAGGTCGCCTTGTGAGGAGCCCACTCCGGGGGCATGGTATATCTACAGGTAATCATGATTGTTCTCTGGATGGCGGTTCAGGATCTCACGCAACCGGCCCGTTGCCGTATTCTCATGATCCGGTCGGACAGTGGAGGATGGGAATAGTTCAGGAAAACATAAAACGGGTGCGGGGTCAGGTTCGACAGGTTGTTGCGAGAAAGTTTTTTCAATGCCTCCACCAGCGCGGCCCCTTTCCCCGAAGTTGCAACCGCATAGGCATCGGCTTCATATTCGTGTTTTCGCGACAGACCCTGAAGAAAAACGGAAAGCAGGAATTCGACCGGGGTATACAGCAGCATAAAAAAAACAAGACTGCCGTACACCGACACATCGGTCATGAAAAACGCATCGAAAAGCTGCCGGTTGTTCATGAAGAGCGACAGCAGAAAAAACATCATACCGAGATTGAGCATGCCGAGCGCCATGGTGACGAGCACGTGTTTGCGTTTGAAATGACCGGTTTCGTGCGCAATGACGGCAACGAGCTCATCGATGGAGTGGTTGGCAATGAGGGTATCGAACAGGGCGATTCTCTTGCGACGCCCGAATCCGGTAAAAAAAGCGTTTGCTTTCGATGAGCGTTTCGAACCATCGATCACGAAAACCCCCGACAGCGGAAAGCCCGTCTGAGCCGCATAGCTCAGAATAGCGGTTTTCAGCTCACCATCGGCAAGCGGTTCGAACCGGTTGAAAATCGGCATGATCCAGGTCGGAGCCACATACTGCAGCACGAGAGTGAACCCTGCAAAGGCACCCCACGCCCAGAGCCAGGCGTTCTGGCCGGCATAACCGAAAAAAGAGAGCAGTGCGGCAAGAGCGGGCGTACCGATAAGCAGGACAAGCAGGAGCGATTTCAGGGTATCGCCCAGAAAAACGGCAGGCGTTGTCTTGTTGAAGCCGAACCGCTGCTCGATCACGAACGTGCGGTAGAGACTGAACGGAAGACCGACAAGAAACTGAAGCAGCATGAGCGCTCCGATAAAGAGCAAGCCGGTCGGAACCGGCCCGAGTCCGAGCCCCCTGCAAAACCGGTCAAGCGTGTCGAAACTGCCGGAGAACCAGAAAACAAAAAGCAGAAGAAGGTCAAAAAATGCAGCGAACAGGGAAAATCCTGTCGTGGCCCGCAGATATGCCTGCGACTTCCGGTAGACCCCGGGATCGAAAGTTCCAAGAAACTCTTCCGGCAGACCCCCGCGTGAGGCCTTCAGGTTGAGACCCTCTGCGATACCCTTCAAAAAAAGGTTCAACAGCAGCACCGAGGCAATCAGGACGCCATATGCATTCATAACCTGATACTGCCAGGGCAGCCCTCCTCATGCCAGGTTCGGGGTATTGCACAGCAACGCTCGCTCACTCTTCGATAAAGCGTTTCTGCAGTTCACCATAGGTTTCAATGCGCCGGTCTCGCAAAAACGGCCAGTGTGCCCGGTAATATCCGATGCGGCTCCGGTCGCAGGCGGCCGTGAGAACGGTTTCATCCTGATGCGCAGCCTCGGCAATGACCTGCCCGAACGGATCGCAGACAAAGCTGTTCCCCCAGAACTCAAGTTCGCCTTCCGCACCGACCCGGTTAGCCGCGGCAACAAACACGCCGTTTGCCACAGCATGGCAAAGGTGCATGGTTTTCCATGCCTGCTGCTGGGCTTTGCGAACCTCCGCGGAATGCTCCGAAGATGCCCATCCGATAGCTGTAGGGTAAAACAGGATTTCGGCGCCGCGCAACGCGGTAAGCCTTGCCGCTTCAGGATACCACTGGTCCCAGCAGATCAGCACGCCAATGCGGGCATATCGGGTATCAAACACCTGGTAGCCCAGATCGCCGGGGGTGAAATAGAATTTTTCGTAAAACCCGGGATCGTCCGGAATATGCATCTTGCGGTACTTGCCGAGATAGCTGCCGTCGGCATCGATAACCGCTGCGGTATTGTGATAGAGCCCTCTCGCCCTTTTTTCGAAGAGCGAGGCAACTACCACCACATCGAGTTCCCGGGCAAGCACCTGTAAACGGTCGGTGGACGGCCCGGGAACCGCTTCGGCGAATTCGAACGGCTCGTAGGTCTCGGTCTGGCAGAAATAACGTGTGGTGAACAGCTCCTGAAGGCAGACGATCCGAGCCCCGGCTGCAGCGGCCTCGCGGATTTTCAGACACGCTTTATCGAGATTTTCCAGGGGATGTTCACCGCAGGAGGTCTGCACGAGCGCTATGGAAACAGTTTCCGTACTCATCGTTGAAGAAGAGGGTTACAAGAGAAGGCCCACCGAAAAAAGGAGGCCGTGAATGGTCATCACCTTTCCGGTACCCGCCAGCACGCTGTTGAGTTCCCGTCCCTCCGAGCCGTGGAGTTTCCGGATCATTCCGAGGGCGAGAGGAAAGGAGCCCAGGGAGAAAAGGCCCCAGACGGAATATCCTTCAAGCCATACCAGCACCGGCACCACATAGGCCAGAAGCGTGAGCAGGACATAGAGCTTGCGGGCATTGTCACCTCCGATGCGTGCCGGAAGCGTCATCTTGCCGACCGTCCGGTCGGTTGCAATATCGCGGATATTGTTGACCAGCAGGATGTTGACTGAAAATGCCCCGGGAGCGGCCGCGGCAAGCAGCACGGGAAAGGAGAGAACCGAAGCCTGCACGTAATAGGTTCCACCGACGGCGACAAGACCGAAAAACACGAACACGAAAAGATCGCCGAGGCCTGAATACGCTATAGGGTAAGGGCCTCCGGTATACGCCCAGGCAAAAAGCAGCGAAAGCACGCCGACCAGAAAAATCGGCCATCCGGCAATATGGACCAGGTACATGCCAAGCAGAAATACAACCGCAACCAGACTGACTGATACACGTATCATCACCTGCTCGCTGATGATGCCTGCAGCAACGGTTCGAGTCGGCCCCAGCCGTTCTGCAGTATCGGCTCCCTTTCGGAAGTCGTAGATTTCATTGATGAAGTTTGTCGCGACCTGGATGCCGAGCGCGCACACAAGCGCAACAAGTGCCGGAAGGATGCGGAAACGCCCGTCAGCAGCGGCAAGGGCGCTGCCAAGCACCACCGGTACGGCCCCCGCAGGAAGGGTCTTCGGACGTATGGCAAGCATCCACGCCTGTACCGGAGCAAGTCCCCTCGGTGCCGAAGAATCACTGCTGACCATTCTTTTTCTGCTTTGCCATTTTGACGCTGCTGAACATATGCCTGACTTTTTCTCCCGGCCTGATGTACGTAAGACTGTGACGAACCGCCATGGCGGCATCGGAGAGGCCTGTCTGGATGATCTTGAGCTTTCCGGGATACCATGCAATATCACCTGCAGCATACAGGCCGTCAACCGAGGTTTTCATGTGACTGTCCACAACCAGCGCATTGTCGACAAGCTCCAGATCCCACTCGGCCAGCGGGCCAAGGTTCGATTTGAAGCCGATCAGGATCAGCAGGCGGTCGGCATCGACCTCGACCGTCGCACCGTTTTTTCGGGAAAGCACCACCTGCTTCAGTTCACCCGAAACGGTTTCGATCGAAGCCACTTCGCTATCCATATACACGTCGATAGCCCCCTGCTCCCGCGCCTCTTCAACCTCGCGTGCGGTTTTGCCGTGACCCTGAAATTCATGCATGCGGTGCACCAGCGTCACCTGTTCCGCACTCTTGAGCAGACCGACAGCCCAGTCAAGAGCTGAATCGCCACCACCGACAATCACCACCTGCTTTCCGGTAAAATCGCTGACGTTTTTCACGGAATAAAAAACCGACCGGCCTTCGAGATGATCGACATTGCCGAGCTGCGGCAGCTTCCGGGGCGTAAAAGCGCCAAGTCCTGCGGCAAGCAACAGCGCACGCGAAAGAAAGACCCTTCCCGACGTGGTGGTTGTTTCGAATGAACCGTCGGCAAGCTTGCGGTAACGGGTAACCGCCTCACCAAGCACCACCTCGGGATGATACCGCTCGGCCTGCCTCCAGAGACTGTCGACAAGTCCGGCGGCAGGCACTTCGGGAAAACCCGCAACGTCATAGATATGTTTTTCGGGATACAGAGCGGCAAGCTGCCCTCCAAGCTGGGGCATGCTCTCGATGATGCGGCAGGTAATGTTGTTCATGCCGCACTGAAAAGCAGCGAAAATTCCGGTAGGACCACCACCGACAATGGTCAGATCCCGGATCTCTTCTCCTCCGCTGTAATAAACCTTATTAAGTGTCATGGCGGTTCAATGGCGGTTCAATGCCGGTTTAGAACGTGAAGCAGTGTCCGTTATCACTCCGTATCACTGCGGGAGGACTTTTTCAGGTAGATCATCCCTTCGGGATCGACCATACCGTACAGTATCGTGACCAGCGTTCCCGATGCATCGAGTTCATGGATCTCGACATGAACAGCGTCGTATTTGGAAACCTGGTTGCCGGCATTATCCTTGAAACAGAAAACCGCCCTGACCCCTCCATGCGGGGTGTCTCCGACAAACTCATAGGTTCCGTCATCCATCTCGTCGAGAGCGCAGCCGGGAGTCCTGCTTTCAATCGGGCATCCTGCGCACTGGGAATAAAATCCTTCAACGGATTCGGCATAATCACAAACAGGAAACTTCATGGTTCCTCCCTCTTTTTTTCAGCTGAATTGAAACCCTGCTCGCGGCACACCCGGAATGTCCGGAGGTTGAAAAAGCCGACAGCTTCCGGAACCGCAGGGTCTTGATGCCGCATGAGCCCCCGGCGAAGCCGGTTGTCAAGGCGCCCGATAATATAATACCTTTACAATTTTGTTGGAGATTTTATGTTTATTGATTTCTTACCTGCTGGAACCTGAACATCAAGACCGCCTCATGTTAGCAAAAAGAATCATTCCCTGCCTCGATGTGACCGGCGGCAGGGTCGTCAAGGGAATCAATTTCGAAGGGCTCAGGGACGCCGGTTCAATTCTTGAGCAGGCGCGTTTCTACAACGGCGAGCTTGCCGACGAACTGGTCTTTCTCGATATCTCCGCATCCATAGAGTCGCGCAGAACGACACTTGAGGAGGTGCTGAAAGTTTCCGGGGAGGTCTTCATTCCCCTGACCGTCGGCGGCGGCATCAACTCCGTTGAACGAGCCAGGGAGGTGTTCATGCATGGAGCGGACAAGGTATCGGTCAACACCGCGGCGGTGGAAAAACCCGAACTGATCTCCCGGATTGCCGAGAAATATGGCGCCCAGGCCGTCGTGGTGGCCATCGACGTAAAAAAAATCGACGGCAGGCATATGGTACACACCCACTCGGGCAAAAGACCGACCGGACATGAAGCCGTCGAATGGGCACAGCAGGTACAGGATCTCGGCGCCGGAGAGATCCTGCTGACGAGCATGGACCGGGACGGCACACAGGAAGGGTATGACAATGACATTCTTTCGAGAGTATCCACCTCGGTGCACATTCCCGTCATCGCCTCGGGAGGAGCGGGCAATCTCGAACACCTCTACGAGGGCTTCACAAAAGGAAAAGCCGATGCGGCCCTTGCGGCATCGATCTTCCATTTCCGGCAGTACACCATCCGTCAGGCCAAGGAATATCTGCGCCAGAGAGGCATTCCGGTCAGGCTGTAGGCACCCCTCAGAGCCCGGCAGCGGAAAAGGTGTCTCCCCGGGTGATATCTCCGGTCTCATACCCCTTGTAGAACCATCGCTTGCGCTGTTCCGACGTTCCGTGAGTGAACGAGTCGGGCACAACATACCCCTGTGTCTGTTTCTGGATGCGGTCGTCCCCGACCGCTGCGGCAGCATTCACCGCCTCTTCAAGGTCTCCGGCTTCAAGCAGGTCAAGACGTTTTGCATGGTGCGCCCAGACTCCCGCGAAAAAGTCCGCCTGCAGTTCAAGACGAACCATGGAGCGATTGAACTCGGCCTCGGAAACACGGTCCTGCAAGGCCATGACCCTGCGGGTGATGCCGAGCTGCTTCTGGACGTGATGACCGACCTCGTGGGCGATGATATAGGCCACAGCAAAATCACCCTTCGCATGCAACCGCTGCTGCAGATCCTCAAGGAAGTCAAGATCGATATAGACCTTCTCATCACCGGGACAGTAAAACGGACCTGTTGCGGCCTGTGAAAGCCCGCATGCGGACTGCACCATGGTGCTGAACAGCACCAGCTTCGGCGGGCGGTAACTCATGCCCTGATCCCGGAAAAGAGCGCCCCACACATCTTCGGTATCGGCAAGCACCACGGCAACGAACTCCCGGCGCGAATCGCCGGCTGCCTGCGGCGCTGAGGTTTCAACAGGAGAGCTGCCCGGAGGAGCGTCGAGCGACTGCAGCACATCGAGCGGATTACCGCCCAGAAGCCATACAAGCAACAGGATGACCAGCGTTCCGATCCCGCCTCCGGCAAACCTTGCCGGCATGGCGCTTCCGCGCCGGTCCTCGACATTCGCACTCTGTCTGCGGCCTTTCCACAACATGACCCGAGATAGTTGATGTTGACAAAGCTGTGATGGAACCGCTCCCTTCCGCAGGAAAAGTCACCACAATGCACCCTGGGGCAAGACAAAAGAAACCGTCGCTACCGACCGTCACGATAGGCTAGGATCCAGTCAATATCGAGCGAGAACGATCCCACCTGCTTTTTTGAAACGAGAATTCCTATCTGCACGATATTGGCAGGATCGAGGGGATGCGTTCCCTCGACGGTTCGGCCCCTGAAAGCTGCCCTGAAACCGGAAAACGGAAGAGACACCTCAATCCATGCACCGCGAACGGTATCGAAATCACTTTTGAAGACGATGCCATCGAAACGGTCGTCGTTGCGTATGCGGAAACTGTACCGTTTTCCGTCACCTCGCACACAAAGCCGGATACCGCTATACGCACTGAAATCCCGGTACGGAAGAAATGTTCGTGCCGAAGCGAATCCTCCGCTGTTATCCGTCGACAGAAACCCTTCAAACGTTCCGGTATTGTCAGGGTTGCGGCGAAAACGACTGCCCGACACCCCGCCCATCACCACGTCGTCAACACTGTGCCAGTCGAGACAGCAGGACGAGGAAAAATCGCAGATCAGCTTTTCTGCATTCATAGAAAACATGAGACTTGGATGATTCCGGTTCGGAAAAACGAGTTTGCCACCTTCAGCCGGCAAGCACATCGTGCGGCATCTGTTCGGCAGATCGTCAGCAAAAACCCGTCACTACCGGTAATCAAGTATTCCTGATAATTAGTACATTCTTTTCAGTAAAAAAATCATCACCGACAACCATGATCATGACCATCATCCGCAATCTGCTCTCCTCGACCCGGCACCTTATCATCATCGCCGTCGCCGGCACCTTCATCTCGGCACTGGCCCTGCTCGTTTACGGCAGCATATCGGTTGTACAGCAGATCCTTGCAACCATCGAGTACGGAACGGTCTCTTCCAAGGGAGCCAAGACACTCGCTCTCGGCTTCATTGAAAACGCCGATCTGTTCCTTGTCGCAACGGCGCTCTATATCATGTCGCTCGGATTATATGAGCTGTTTATCGACAACAGCGTTTCTCTGCCCGACTGGCTGGTGATCCACAATCTTGACGATCTGAAAAGCAAGCTGATCGGGGTCATTGTAGTGGTCATGGCCGTAGTCTTCCTCGGCCATGTCGTCAAATGGCACGGTGAAACGGAAATACTCTATCTGGGCGGAGCCATCGGAGTTGTCGTGGCCGGGCTGACCTACTTTACCGGGCAGAAACAAAAGAAAAAGTACGAAGAAAATCATTGATTCCTATTCACTCGGAGCGCTAAAACCACCGTTTCGTACGAAAATAGCGCATCATGCCGGCAAAAACAGCTGCCATGAATCCCAGTACGGCGAAATAACCCCATCTCCATGCAAGTTCCGGCATATAACGGAAATTCATACCGTACACCCCGGCAATGAAGGAGAGCGGCATGAACACCGTGGCGATAATGGTGAGCACCTTCATGATCTCGTTCATGCGGTTGTTCACGATGGCAAGCCGGGTGTCGTACATGCCGATCACAATATCGCGGTAAGTCTCCACGGTTTCGATGACCAGAATGATGTTGTCGTAGATATCCCTGAAAAACGGGCCTGTCGATGCCTCGTCGATAACGCTGAATCCGTCACGGCTGATGCTGTTGATGATTTCCCGCATGGGCCAGACTGATTTGCGCAGAAGAATCAGCTCCTTTTTCAGCGTGTAGATGGACTGGAATGCGGTATTTGCGGATTGATCGAGCAACTGCGTGTCCAGCAGCTCGATACGGCTTTCGAACTGTTCGAGAACCTTGAAGTAGTTATCGGCAACCGCATCGATGAGGGCGTAGGCAAGATAATCCGCACCGCGTTTGCGCAGCGCGGTTCCGGAAGTGGAAATCCGTTCGCGGATCCCATCGAACATGTCTCCCGGTTTTTCCTGAAAGGTGATGACATACCCCTTGCCCAGTACCATGCTCAACTGCTCCTCGACAACCTCATCCGAATCCCCTGCGGTACCGAGCATTTCCAGCACGAGAAACAGGTAGTCGTCGAACTCCTCGATTTTCGGACGCTGCTGGGTATGCAGGATATCCTCCTGCGTAAGCAGATGAATGCCGAACTCCCGTCCGGCATCTTCAACGACCCGCACCTCATGCAGGCCATCGATATTGACCCAGAGCACCCTGAACCGCTCCCGCAGCGCACGGCACTCGGCGATCGAATCCACCTGCAACCGGACATGACGCTCCTCGTCGTAACCGAAAACCGTGATGACAGGACGCACGATTTTCTGCTCGCCCGTATGAAAGAGCGTGCCGGGCGGCTGCCCGATTTTTCGTGAATGGCTGTGCATAACCTTCCGCATCGGCCGGGTCGCGGCTTTTGCCTGACTTTCATGCCGCTGGCGGGCGCTTTCCTTTCTCTTCATGACTGGCCTCCCTCTCCTTTCCAGCGCCAGTTGCGGATTTCCGGCATATCCTCGCCGTATTTGCGAATATACTCGCGATGGCTGATCAGACAGTCTCTGACATACTGCTTCACATAAGCCGCACGCTGCCGCAGCTTCGGCACCCGGTCGACCACATCGGCGACAAGATGGAACCGGTCGAGATCGTTCATCACGACCATATCGAACGGCGTGGTAGTCGTGCCCTCCTCCTTGTAGCCGCGAACATGCAGGTTGGCGTGGTTGGTGCGACGATAGGTCAGCCGGTGAATCAGCCAGGGATAACCGTGGTAGGCGAAAATGACCGGTTTGTCGGTGGTGAACAATATCGTCGAAATCCCTGTCCTTCAGGCCGTGGGGATGCTCCTCGCGCGGCTGGAGCGTCATGAGGTCCACCACGTTGATCACGCGCACCCTGAGATCCGGCAGCATCTCCCTCAGCATCTCTACCGCGGCAAGCGTTTCAAGCGTCGGCACGTCGCCGGCAGAGGCCATGACCACATCGGGATCACCGTCCTCCAGATCATTCGATGCCCACTCCCAGATGCCGATACCGCTCGTACAGTGGCGGACGGCAGCATCCATGTCGAGCCACTGCCACGCGGGCTGCTTTCCGGCGACAATGACGTTGATATAGTTGCGGGAACGCAGGCAGTGATCGGCTACCGAAAGCAGTGTGTTGGCATCCGGAGGCAGATAAACGCGAATAACGTCCGCTTTCTTGTTCACCACGTGGTCGATGAACCCCGGATCCTGGTGCGAAAACCCGTTGTGATCCTGCCTCCACACATGCGAGGTAAGCAGGTAGTTGAGCGAGGCCACCGGTCTGCGCCACGGAATGCTGCCTTTCATCACCTTCAGCCATTTGGCATGCTGGTTGAACATCGAATCGATGATATGGATGAATGCTTCGTAGCACGAGAAAAAGCCGTGGCGACCGGTCAGGAGATACCCTTCGAGCCAGCCCTGACAGGTGTGTTCGGAAAGAATCTCCATGACCCGACCGTTCCGGGAAAGGTGATCGTCATAAGGCCGGATACTGTCCATCCAGCATCTGCCGGTAACTTCGAAAAGGGAACCGAGCCGGTTGGATGCGGTTTCGTCAGGCCCGAACACCCGAAAATTCGACGTCCCTTCATTCAGGCGCATGACATCGCGAAGAAACGCGCCCAGCGCCTTTGTTGCTTCGGCTTCCACCGATCCGGGAAAAGGAACCGTAACCGCATACTCCCTGAAATCCGGCATTTTCAGAGACCGGAGCAGGAGTCCGCCGTTGGCGTGCGGATTGTCGCCCATCCTCCGCTGTCCGGTCGGGGCAAGCTGTTTCAGTTCAGGCTTCAGTCCGCCGTCCGGGGTGAACAGCTCCTCCGGCCGATAGCTCCTCATCCACGCTTCAAGCTGGGCCAGATGTGCGGGACTGGTGCGCACGTCACTGAACGGCACCTGATGGGAACGCCAGAAATCCTCGGTTTTCAGACCGTCAACCTCGGACGGACCGGTCCATCCTTTCGGAGAGCGCAGTACGATCATCGGCCACAACGGACGTTCCGGAAGGGTGTGAGATCGAGCCTCCCGCTGTATCTCACGGATTTCGTCAAGACAGGCATCAAGCGCTGCTGCCATTGCCTGGTGCATCCGGGCGGGATCGGATCCCTCGACAAACCAGGGTTTGTAGCCATAGCCGTTCAGGAGACTCTCCAGTTCATCATGCGGCATGCGTGCAAGCAGCGCCGGATTGGCAATCTTGTACCCGTTCAGGTGCAGTACCGGAAGTACCGCGCCGTCGCGCGAAGGATTGAGGAACTTGCTGGAATGCCATGAAGCCGCAAGCGGACCCGTCTCGGCTTCGCCATCACCGACAACGCAGGCAACAACAAGATCGGGATTGTCGAATGCCGCCCCGAACGCATGCGAAAGAGCATAACCGAGTTCACCGCCTTCATGGATCGACCCGGGTGTTTCAGGTGCTACGTGGCTGGGAACACCTCCGGGAAAGGAAAATTGCCGGAACAGCCGCTTCATGCCGGCCTCATCTTCAGATATGCCGGGGTAATACTCGCTGTAGGTGCCCTCGAGCCACACATTGGCGACAAGCGCAGGCCCGCCGTGACCCGGGCCTGCAATAAAAATCATGTCGAGATCACGTTCCCTGATCACCCGGTTGAGATGAACGTAAATGAAATTCAGGCCGGGAGTGGTTCCCCAGTGGCCGAGCAGCCGGGGCTTGACATGTTCCGGAAGAAGCGGCTGTCGAAGCAGCGGGTTGTCGAGCAGAAAAATCTGCCCGACAGACAGGTAGTTTGCCGCCCTCCAGTAGGCATCGAGCGCTTCAAGCTCTTCCATTGCAAGCGGTCCGCCGCTCTCGAATCCGGGATCCTGCGGAGTCATCATCATAGGGTTCTCCTGAAATTGGTTGGATCGTTGAGATGCAATACACCCATGCCATCAGCCATCAGCGGCAAGCACCCGGCGTGTCTCCCTGACGATCATCAGCTCTTCATTGGTCTTCATGACCCTCACACTCACGGCACCATCCCTGTGTGATATTTCCTCAAGGTTCATATCGTTGGCCGCCGGGTCGAGCGAGATGCCCAGAAATTCCATTTCTTCGCATATCCGGCGACGTACTTCAGGGGCATGCTGCCCTATACCACCCGTAAACACCAGCATGTCCAATCCGCCCAGAACGGCCGAGAGCGCACCGATGTACTTTTTCGCCTGATAACAGAACAGCTCCACCGCCAGGGCTGAACACGGGTCATGAGGAGAAGCGGCAAGCAGATCGCGCATATCGCCGCTTTTTCCGGAAAGACCCGCCAGTCCCGATCGGCGGTTCACCATCTCCTTGAGTCCCGAAGGGCTCATTCCCCGCTGTTCGAGAAGAAAAAACAGCACGCCGGGGTCAAGATCGCCGGAACGGGTGCTCATCACCAGCCCCCCCGCCGGAGAAAAACCCATCGACGTCTCGATGCTCCTTCCGTTCCGTACCGCGGCCATGCTCGCACCGTGGCCGAGATGCGCAAGAATGATTCTGCCCTGTACAGCATCGTTCCCTTCCCGGCGTTCGAGCTCGCCGAGCAGCCATGCGTAGGAAAGTCCATGAAACCCGTAACGCCGCACACCCTGGCTGCGGACGAACTCCGGCAGCGGATAGGTTGTCGCCGCAGCGGGCAGGGTGTGATGGAAAGCGGTGTCGAAACAGAGCACCTGGGGACAATCGGGAAAAACCACGGATGCGCGACGCACCGCATGCAAGGCGCCGGGAAGATGTTCCGGAGCAAAGGGACTCAAGGCCTGGATGGAGTCGAACAGTTCCGGTGTCAGCGCTTCGGAGGCGGTATGGTACGGCCCGCCGTGCACGATGCGATGCCCTATCGCATCAGGCTCCTCGGGCGCATGCGAGCGAAGCCAGGAAAAAACATGTGCACATGCGGTTTCGTGACCTGCAGCGGCGACAACAGGTTCTTCGGCCAGCAGTTCGCCGTTGCCTCCGGTTACGGCAAACCGCGCCTGACCGGAACCGATGCGCTCAAGCGTTCCTTCCAGAAGGGGCACGTCGCCACCATCAGGTCCGCAAAGCGCGAACTTGATGCTTGAAGAGCCTGAATTGACGGCAAGTATACGGCCGGAATCCTTCATGTACCCTCGCTGTTGAAATGCAGTGGCCGCAACACCGGGCGGCCGCACCTTCTGCTGCACGAAACCTGTCTGTTAATATGATAACAATCCGTAAAACAAAACGTTACATCATTGAAAAAGGAAATTCTCAAACCGCTTTTTCCTGAACCACCCGGCGTTGCCGAATCAGGCCGGAATTCGTTTTGCAGCAACCAGTTGCTATATTTGTACGTATCTTGCCGGCCAATACAAATCACTGCATCTGCCATGTTTCCACTGATCTACGAAATCAACACGAGAGTCTGGCTCAGAAACCTTACCGAAAAATACGGCAAAACGGTCACACTCGGCACGGTTCCCGAAGAAGAGTTCCGTTTTTTCACCGAATGCGGATTCGACTATGTCTGGCTGATGGGCGTCTGGCAGCCGAGCCTCTACAGCAAGGCCATCGCGACTGCACACCCCTGTCTTCGCACGCAGTTTCTCCAGCACCTCGGCTCCGTGGCTCCGGGTGATATCGCATCATCTCCCTATTCCATACCCTGCTACAGGGTCAACAGCGAGCTTGGAGGAGAAAAGGAACTGAAGATATTCCGTGAACAGCTCAGGGATTCCGGCATCAGGCTCATGCTCGACTTCGTACCGAACCATCTTGCCCTCGACAACGAATGGCTCCCGGCACACCCCGAATACTTCATCCCGGTCTCCTGCGACGAGCAGTGCCACAATCCCGAATCATGCTTCGAATATGCTGAAGGCAAATATCTCGCATACGGCAAGGACCCCTACTTTCCCGCATGGACCGATACGCTGCAACTGAACTACGCAAACCCCGGAACGCACGAAATGATGACCGGAAACCTGCTTGCCATCAGCGCGCAGTGCGATGCCGTGCGCTGCGACGTGGCCATGCTGGTGCTGAAAAATGTGTTCAATACCACATGGAGCAACCTGAGCGGAACCATGACCGAGGAGTTCTGGACAAAAGCCATCGGCACCGTCAGGGAACGCTACCCCGAATTCCTGTTCCTTGCGGAATCCTACTGGAACCGTGAATGGGAACTGCAACAGCTCGGTTTCGACTTCACCTACGACAAACCGTTCTACGACTACATAACGCATGTGCCTGCCAATATCGAAAAGCTCATGGGCCACATGCAGGCACAATGGCATTACCAGAAACATCTCTGCCGTTTCCTGGAAAATCACGATGAACCCCGCGTGGCCTCGAAAACAGGCCTGAACACCAGCGTGGCCGCACTGGTGCTGCTGACCTCGCCGGGCATGCATCTGGTGCACCAGGACCAGATAGACGGTTACAAAAAGAAAATCCCGGTGCAGCTCCTCCGTCAGGCTGAGGAAAAGGAAAATCCGGAGCTGGCAGAGCTGTACCGCAGGCTGTTCGCGCTGCAGAAACTGCCGGTATTCCAGGAAGGGCGCATCGAATGGCTGCATCTGAACGCTTCAAGCAGCTCCTACTGTTTTGGTTACCACCGGTTCACCGAAACAGGACACGCTTTTGTGGTGGCGAATTTCAGCGTCACCGGCATTGAAATAGCATTCAGCCATCCATCGCTGCTGAACGTGAACTATGAGAACATCGGCATGCTCGGCACCGCGGAGAGCGACAGGCGCACCGGTTTTCATCTTGCCGCCGACACCATGCAGATACGGCTTGCCCCGCACGAAGGGGTGGTCATAACCTGCGGAGCAGCGGAAACCAGTCAACAGTAACGAAATATGAACATCACAACCACGACGGTCACCGTAGAAACCCTGAATCCCGTGGAAATCATCGATATAACCGAAGAGATACGGGCAACACTCTCGGCTTCGGGACTCCGGGAAGGAACCATCACCGTCATCAGCCGGCATTCGACGGCATTCGTCAACATCAACGAAAAAGAGACCTGCCTGCAGGAAGACATGGTCACGTTCCTGAAAAGGCTTGTCCCTCGCGACGGCAACTATCGGCACAACGTCAGTCCCGTCGACGGCAGGGACAATGCCCATGCGCATCTTCTCGGGCTTTTCATGAACACCTCCGAATCCATTCCTTTCTCCGGAGGAGAACTGCTGCTCGGGCGGTGGCAGTCGGTATTTTTCGTTGAACTTGACGGCCCGAGGCCCAGCAGGGAGATCCTGCTGCAGTGCTCCGGCATCTGAACCGCCAGGGTGAATCGACGGAACCGGGAAATGATTTGTCCGGTTACTATAACATCTCTGCCATCATCAACAGAAATCTTGCCGTATGCCGGATTCCATCACGCCTGCCTTTCATCAGTCCATGAAACTGCTGCCGACGATACAGTCACCCGATGACCTGAAAAGGCTTTCCATTGCCGAACTGCAGCACCTCGCCGCCGAATGCCGCAGCGAGGTGATCGATCTTGTCGCACAGAACGGCGGCCATTTCGCATCGAGCCTCGGCGTCGTCGAACTTACCGTTGCCCTGCATCACGTGTATCATTCGCCCGATGACAAGATCGTCTGGGATGTCGGCCATCAGGCCTATGTGCACAAGCTGCTGACCGGAAGAAGGGAGCGTATGCACACGAACCGGCAGTATGGCGGACTGGCGGGTTTTCCGAAACGGTCCGAAAGCCCGTACGACGCCTTCGGCACCGGACACGCTTCGACATCCATTTCTGCGGCCGCCGGAATGGCTGCGGCACGTGATCTTGCCGGGAGCGGGGAAAAGGTGATCGCGGTAATCGGCGACGGCAGCATGACCGGCGGCATGGCGTTCGAAGCCATGAACCATCTCGGCGACCTGAAGAGTGACGTGCTGGTCATCCTCAACGACAACCAGATGGCCATCTCGCCAAGCACCGGCGGGCTGAAAACCCACCTGATCAACATCACGCTCAACAAGACCTACAACAGGGCTCGCAAATTCATCTGGAACTCGATTTCATTGCTGAACAACGAGTTCGGGGATGCGGCAAAAAACGCGGTCAGGAAACTTGAAGACGGCTTCAAGGCGGCATTCACTCCGGGCGCTTTTTTCGAAGCGCTCGGGCTTCGCTATTTCGGCCCTATCGACGGGCACAACATGGAACAGCTCGTCAAGGCGTTGCGCGAGATGCAGGAACTGCCGCATCCGAAACTGCTCCATGTGGTCACCACCAAAGGCAAGGGATTCAAGCCTGCCGAGGACAACCAGAGCAAATGGCATGCGCACAGCGGAGGATTCGATACCGTAACCGGCAAATCGCTCGGCCCTGCAGGAAAACCGCAACCTCCGAAATACCAGGAGGTTTTCGGCGAGGCCCTCGTCGAGCTGGCCCTGAAAGATTCCCGCATCACGGCCATCACGGCCGCCATGCCAAGCGGCACTTCTCTCGACCTGTTCCAGAACGCACTGCCGAACCGCTTCTACGATGTCGGCATTGCCGAAGGGCACGCGGTGACCTTCGCCGCGGGCCAGGCGGTCAAGGGCTTCTTGCCGGTCTGCGCCATCTACTCAACCTTTCTGCAGCGAGCCTACGACCAGTTGATCCACGATGTTGCCCAGCAGAACCTGCATGTGGTTTTCGCAATCGACCGGGCCGGCCTGGTCGGCGAGGACGGACCGACCCATCACGGTGCGTTCGACCTCTCCTATCTGCACGCCATACCGAATCTCACCGTCATGATGCCTGCCGACGAACAGGAGTTGCGCGACATGCTCTATACGGCACTTTACAGCATTGACGGGCCGGTCGCCATCCGGTATCCGAGAGGCAACGGCAGGGGAATCGAACTCCGGAAAACCTTCACGCCGGTAGAATCCGGAAAAGGCGTGCTTCTGCGCGAAGGCTCATCGATCGCCCTGCTTGCCGCCGGACCGCTTTCCGGCGCAGCCCTCGATGTTGCCGACGCGCTTGAAAAGGAGGGCCTGCATGTATCGGTAGCCAACATGCGCTTTCTCAAACCGCTCGACACCGCTCTCGTGGAGAAACTCGCAGCACAGGCAACCCACTTCGCCGTCATCGAGGAGAACAGCGTTATCGGCGGCACGGCAAGCGCCGTCATCGATTATCTCAACGAAAAAAGGATCAGCCTTCCGGTACTGAAAATCGGCATTCCCGACCGTTTCGTCACCCACGGCAGCATGCAGGATCTGTACCGTGAAACCGGCATGACACCGGAAGCCATGACCAGCCGGATCAGGGAATTCTACAGCGGAAGATCGATCTGAAAGTAAGCCGCGATGGCCAGAACGGCTCGCGTTGAAAAATTGGCCAGCAGACCGGCAAGCAGATCGTCGGCCATGATGCCCCACCCTCCCGGAAAACGCTGGGCCCTGTCAACGGGGCCTGGTTTGGCGATATCGAAAAACCGGAACAGGATGAACGCAAGAAATCCCGCGAGAGGCGACGCGGGAAGGGCGGCAAGCGCCACCCACTGCCCTGCAAGCTCGTCAAGGGTGACAATCGAAGGATCCTGTCCGTACGTTTCCTCCATGACCGACCCGGACCAGACTCCTGCCACGACGGCAAGAAGCACCGCAACAGTCATGATGCCGATATCCCGGAGCGGGGGCAGATACAGGTAAGCGAGCAGAGCGACAAGACTCACCACGGTTCCCGGAGCGAACGGCACATAACCGAGTCCGAAACAGGTGGAAAGCAGTCTGGCGAGGTGCAGTTCCATGGATTCAACGGGGCCCTGCCGAGCCGCGGATGGATACGTTCCAGTTGGCCACGAGATACGAAACCCCGGTATAGACCGTGAAGAGCGTCACGGCAAGCATCACGTAATCAAGATAAGCGGAGCGGAGCATTCCCTCTATTGCCGCGGCGATCCTGCTGCCGAAAAAAACCTGCTCCTTCATCAGCAGCATGAGCATGATCACATAGGCGAATACATTCTGAAGAAGCGTCTTGTACTTGGCCTCCCGGCTGGTCACCACCGGCCGATCCATGAATTCGGCATACACCCTGAGCACGGTAATGAGGATATCCCTTATGGCGACAAGAATGACCATCCACAGCATGAGATACCCCATATGCACGTAGAGCAGAAAAGCCGCGGTAATGAGAAACTTGTCGGCCAGCGGATCGAGAAAAGCACCGAGACGGGTGGTTTCACCGTATTTGCGCGCATGGTATCCGTCATAGGCGTCGGTGATGGAAGCGACGGCAAACACAATCACCCCCATCAGTTTCAGCCAGGGATCGTCCTGCAGCAGGAAAGCGACAAAAACCGGCACCAGCACGATTCGCAGCATGGTCAGCTGGTTCGGCACCGTCATCTGTAAAGTAAACTGCTCTTTCACCCTCTCTGTTTTGATTGTATGGAGCCGGTCCCGGCAAGCGGCGGATATGGAGGCTCCTGAACCTTAAAATAAAGCTTCACCGGCTGTTTTTCAACCCTTGAGTTCCACCACGGTCACGCCGGCTCCCCCTTCGCCCCACTCTCCGAGCCGGAAACGGTCGACCGCCTTGTGGCGCTGCAGGCAATCGGCAGTTCTCCTGCGCAGCGAACCGGTTCCCTTGCCATGAATGATGGTCACCTGGCGGATGCGGTTCATGCTCATCCTGTCGAGAAAACGCTCCACGGCACTTATCGCCTCGTCACCGGTCATTCCCCGGAGATCGAGCGTTGTGGAAACAGCATCGGCGGAAACCGGCTTCCATGAGGCGGCTCCTGCCGCACCCCCGGAATCCCTTCCGATCTTTCTGGCCCCGGTTTTCGTGATTTTTTCGAGCTTCCCCAGACGTGCCGTCAACCTGAAATTGCCGCAACGCACCACTGCGGTTCCACCCTGGACCGACTCGACCTCACCGGCAGTGTTGCTCTCCAGCAGCCTGACAAGGTCACCTGCACGGATCACAGGCTCCTTTTCCCTTGCAGCTTCCCGCTCCTCATCAAGTTTTTTTTCCGCGCCGTCCAGCTCTTTTTTGCGGATTTCAAGCTTCCGGCGCGCAGCCGCAACATCGAGTTCGCCCGCCGGAGCACTTTTCACTTCCCGGACGATTCCGCGTATCTCCTTGCGGGCGTGCTCGATCTCCTTCTGCATATCCCGAATCGCCTTTCCTTTCAGTTCCCGCTGCTGTTCGGACAGGTCGGCCCGAATGGCCGCAAGCAGTTCCTTTTCCGAAGCAAGCTGCTGCCGATCCTGTTCAAGAGCGCTCGCCAGCGACCGGTTTTCCTGCATGAGGCACTTCAGGTCGTCAAGCAGCTTTTCCACCCCCAGATGCCCGCTCTTCATGAACCGTTCCGCTTTCCCGATCAGTGCGCCGGAAAAACCCATGCGATGCATCATGGCAAACGCAAAACTGCTCCCAGGCACTCCCTTGATGAAACGGAAGGTCGGCTGAAGCCCTTCACGGTCGAACTCCATCGCTCCGTTCACCACGCCCTCGTGTTCATGCGCAAAGGCTTTCAGTTCTCCAAGGTGCGTGGTCACGATGGTCATGGCCCCCTTGTGCAGCAACTCCCCGATCACCGCCTTGGCAATGGCCCCCCCCTCTTCGACATCGGTGCCCGAGCAGAGTTCGTCGATCAGCACAAGCGAGCGTCCATCTGCGGATTCAAGAATCTCCCGTATGGCGGCAAGATGGGAACTGAAGGTTGAAAGATCGTTTTCGATGGACTGGTCATCGCCGATTTCAAGGAACAGGTGGTCGAAAAGCGGAAAAACCGAACTTTCGCTGCACGGCAGGAGATAGCCGTGAGAAAGCATGCTGCAGAGCAGCCCGACGGTTTTCATGGCCACCGATTTGCCTCCCGCGTTCGGTCCTGAAATCACCAGCGCCCGCTCATCCTCCTGCAGCTCGAGATCGAGCGGATATACCTCGGCCATCTTCGTCCGGTGGGTGATGAGCAGCCACGGATGGTACCCCTTGACGATGCGCAACGTTCTCCCGGATGAGAGGGCGGGGAGAACGGAAGCGGTTTCAACGGCAAACCTGCCTTTGGCATACAGGGCATCGAAACCGGCGAGAATATCCTGGTTGTGGCAAAGATTTTCAAGTTCGGAGCGGATCCGGGAAGAGACTTCCCGGAGAACCCGCTCGATCTCCCTTCGCTCACTGATTTCAAGCTCCTGGATCCGGTTGGAAAGAAGAAGCGTTTCGGCCGGCTCGATGAACACCGTCTGGCCGGTACCCGAGTAATCCTGGATATAGCCGGGCACCTTGTACTTGTACTCGACCCTGAAACCAAGCGTGAGGCGCCCGTTCTTCATGGCCACGGTATCATCCATGAGCCAGCCGTTTTCAAGGCATCGCCGGCAGATGCGCTCCATTTTTCTTTGCAGGGCAAGCCGGTTCTCGCGAAGGTCGCTGCGGATCGACAGCAGTCCGTCACTGGCGCTGTCCCTGATTTCGCCCTGTTCGTCGACGACGCTGCGGATCGTGAACTGAAGCGTCTTTTCAAGCCACAGGCTTATGCAGAATTCATTCAGCTCCGGATAGACCTCCCGGCTGCCGAACATGAACTTCCGAAGCTGGGCCGACGCGTGCAGCAGATGGAAAATATCCTGCAACCCCGCAGCATCGAGGTAGCTGTCGATCACGTCGAGATGACGGAGCAGCGGCCGGGTATCGGGCAGAACGGAAAACGGCAGGGAGTTCCCTTCAAGCAGAAAATTCCTGATTTCAAGCACCCGTTCAAGTTCGACTGAAAGGGCATCCTTTCCTGCAAAAGGCAGGGCTGCAAGCAGCCTGTCGCTCCCCATCGGAGAGAGGCAGTACCTTGCGGCATAACCGGCTATTCTTGTATACTCGAGTTTCTGCAGCAGTGATGCGTCCATCTTTTCGTCCCGTTTCATGTTTCAGTTGCCCGGAAAGCCGGCCGGCAAGGCGCCGGGTATCACCGGAAGGGGAAGATAGCCCTTCGATTTTGACATTTGCCGGTGAACTCGTTACTTTGGCTGAATCATTTTCATGCAAGATAACAGCTTTAAGCGAAGAACACCCAATACCGCATCATGAGACTCGCTGTCAATATCGATCACATCGCAACGCTGCGCAACGCCCGGAACGAGTATGACCCCGACCCGGTCGAAGCCGCGCTTCTGGCGGAAAGAAGCGGGGCCGCAGGCATCGTCTGCCATCTGCGTGAAGACCGTCGCCACATCAGGGACAACGATCTGGAAAGACTGCGCAGGGCCGTGACGACCAGACTCGATCTGGAGATGGCCATGAGTGCCGAGATGCAGCGCATCGCGCTCGATATCCGTCCGGAACTGGTGACGCTGGTACCGGAAAAACGCGAGGAACTCACCACCGAAGGAGGGTTCGACATCACCCGCCACTACGCCGCACTCCGGGAATTCATAAAGCCATTCAATGATTCCGGCATTGCCGTCAGCATCTTCATCGAACCTGAAAGGCAGCCGATCGATCTTGCCAGACAGGCAGGGGCCGGCATCGTTGAACTCCACACCGGCATCTACTCGCTGAAGCAAACGGAAGCGGAACGGGAAAAAGAGCTGGAAAAAATCCGGGAAGCCGCCCGCTACGCCAGAACACTGGAACTGGCGGTCGTTGCAGGTCATGGCCTGAACTACCGCAACGCAGCACCGTTCAGCCGCATCGGCGATATCGAGGAAGTCAGCATCGGTCATGCCATCATTGCACGCGCGGCGCTAACCGGACTCGAACATGCGGTAAAAGAAATGATTGCCCTGCTTGGAAGCGAAGCATGAGCAGCAATCCCGAACATCAGAAAAAGAAAACAATGCCCCGTCATCTGCCCCTGAAAAGAGCTATCCCGGAGACACCATGAACTTCTTCCAGGCTGTAATTCTCGGCATCGTCCAGGGACTCACCGAGTTCCTGCCCATCAGCAGCACCGCACACCTGAGGATCATCCCGGCGCTTGCCGGATGGAAAGATCCCGGCGCAGCCTTCACCGCCATCGTCCAGATCGGCACGCTTGCCGCCGTCATGATCT
>Ga0194113_10000096_pt1 | contig 92254 bp, 66 predicted proteins | sample TA2MahC200mmetaG_FD_146193 | JGI IMG/M metagenome (GOLD analysis project Ga0194113, IMG submission 146193) | Freshwater microbial communities from Lake Tanganyika, Tanzania - TA2015017 Mahale Deep Cast 200m | ecosystem: Environmental > Aquatic > Freshwater > Lake | place: Tanzania: Lake...
CCAAGCTCCTTAAACTGAGTGTTCCGGGGATTGGATACTCGGTAGAGAGAGGCGAAAGCGTTGCGCGTGAGAACGGCTACCAGTTAGTTGAGTGACTATCTTAGAATCTTAAGGGCGTCCCTGTTTCTCTGTTTCAATAATGTATGAAGAAATTCCGTATTTAGGAAGACACCCTATAACCAAGGGCTGGAGCAGGACGCTCGTTTCGCTCGCGCCTCTCAGCCCTGTCGTTCCCCCCTCCGCTTCGCTCCGGGGGGGCCGCGTGTGAGCACGCCGCGTGTTCGGCCGTCTGCGCCGGCCGAACACGCGGCTGGAACAGACGGGCCTTCGGCCCGCAGCTCAGCCGCGGCCCCGTTGGGCAATTTTTGGAGATGATCGATGGTGAACATTAGACCAATGCAAATTCCCGGCCGATGGCGTGCAGGGTACGTGCTGGATTACCACACACATAGCAGCACGTATCTTGGTGATGACGAATACGGCCATGCGATGTTTGACACCAAGAGAAGTGAGGTCGGCGAGTTGCTATACCGTCTCAAGTACCGCTCGGACAAGAGCGCGCTTAACGAACTTGTTGAGGTCGCTGCAAGATTTGTTCGAGAATGGAATCCCGGGGTGACCATTCTCGTTCCTGTTCCTCCCTCCCGAATGCGGGCTGAGCAGCCAATACACCTCATCGCGGAAAGGCTTGGCGCGTCAATCGGCATTCCCGTTGACCTGAACGGTGTCACGCGAGTCAAGGAGACCCCCGAGCTTAAGAACGTCTACGCATACGATGAAAGGCTCCGTCTCCTCGATGGCGCACATAAGGTCGAGGCATCGGTCGTCAAAGGGCAGAAGATTCTCCTATTCGATGACCTGTATCGGTCAGGGGCTACAATGAACGCGATCACCGCGGCGCTCTATGATGAGGGAGATGTTGCGGACGTATACGCCCTGGCCCTAACTGGAACGCGGAGCAGATCATGACCAAGGTATTCATAGGAGGATCTCGGCGAATATCGCGACTGAGCGCGGAAGTCAGGCAGCGAATTGATCGGATCATCGAACAAGGGTTCCCCGTGCTTGTCGGCGATGCCAACGGTGTGGACAAGGCCGTTCAGAAGTACCTCCAAAGTCGCGGTTACGAGGCGGTCGAGGTGTTCTGTTCAGGTGGGGAATGTCGTAACAATCTAGGGAAGTGGCCGGTTCGGGCTGTAGCCACCGGTCAGGCCCGAAGAGATTTCAACTACTATGCCGCCAAGGACGAACAGATGGCCCAGGAGGCTTCCGTGGGTCTCATGATCTGGGATGGAAAGAGCGCAGGAACCCTCGCGAATGCCGCACGCCTCTTGCGCCAACATAAGAACGTCGTGGTCTACGCCGCGCCGGCCAAACGGTTCCTCACTTTGAAGGGCAAGGCTGATTGGGAGAGTCTCCTATCCGGATGTGGGAGGGACGTACGAGAGAAGGTACTCACAGCTGCGACAGGCCCGCTACGAGAGGCAGCCGGGAGGCAGAGGAGTTTGTTCTGACTGACGGCTGCCCAACAACCGCATTAACTCGGGCTGGCAATTTCGCTGCGCTCCATTGCCAGCCGGTTATGCGGAACGTTATGGCAAAATTAGAAGAGAAGGAAGGTGATAAAAATGCGTGAGAAATTAACGGCAGTTTTTCGAAAATCGAAATACGGATTTATCGGATACGTGGAGGAACTCCCGGGGGCGAATACCCAAGGGAAAACCCTGGAAGAAACAAAGAAAAATCTGATCGAAGCGATTCAACTTGTCCTAGAGGCTAATCGACAATTGGCCGAAGAGGAGCAGACGGATGTAGAAGTTATAAAGGAGCCATTAGGAGAAGTTGCGATTTGAAGCGCAGAGATCTAATTCGATACATTGAAAAGAATGGTTGTGAATTCCTGCGGGAAGGCGGCGACCATACCGTCTATGTGAATCGAAAAGAGAAGAAAGTAAGCACGATTCCCCGGCACAGAGAAATCGATGAATATTTGGCAAGAAGGATTTGCAAGGACCTCGCAATACCACCGCCATAACAATCGGGTCGAGGCGACGGCCAAAAGGGCCGCGCCTCACCCTCGACATTAGACATCTTAGGCGTAAGGAGGCAAATGCAAATGACCAGGGCGGGCCGATTGGTGGTGGCACTCGGCGCGGTTGGGCTGATTGGCCTCGGGGCCTCTATCACTGCGGTGCTGAGTGCAGACCGGAACAGCAATTGCAAATACAGTTACATCTATGCAGACGACGCGGAACTGGCCCGTCGCCTCATCGCTCGGGCACGCATCGTTAGCGCACGGGGAGATCAGCATTCGGCTGTGGTGTCGGTCTACAATGACGACGAGTGGTGGCGCCGCGCCAAGTTCCTGCCCAAGACGGGAGTGGTTGATTGTGGGGCGTTTCGCGCGACAATCGAGTATGCCGTAGATACAGAACAAGAGAAGGTAACCGTCGAAGGGGATCACGAGGCATATCGGAAATGGCGTGAGGAGATGAGGAAGCGCAACGACACGGCGAACCCATTCTGGGTTGACCTGCGTAAGTGGGAGAAGCGCTACTGAGGTCTGAACTACTCCCGGAGACGGCTAACCCATTTTCCGCAGATAGAAGTGAATGAAGGGCAGAATTCTGTTATTTTCTTTGGAAAAGCTTAAAGATATTCGTCCTTGTTCTTTGAAACTTAGATGTAGTGGAGACCACCCCCTTGATTTGGCTGGGCGAGATGGTGAATACTGGCATTATGTTTCTGCGTCGAAACAAGAAAAGGAAGGGGGGAGTTGACTACGAGTGTTGGACTCTGGTGGAGTCGGTGCGCACGGTCCGTGGCCCGCGCCAGCGGATTGTGGCGACGATCGGCAAGTTGCCGGGTTTGGACCGGGAGGAGCAGGTTGGTTGGGATGAGATCGGGACCTGGTACGGCCCCGAGAAAGCTGTTGGAGGAGTTACGGGAGTTGAGATCTCTGGATGTGCTTCTGCCGACTCGAGAGAAAACCCTGCGGCTCCGAATGGTGGCGACGCCGTCAAGGGAGCTGAAAGTGTTGCTTCAGAGGATGAAGATTCTCATCCCGAACAGACCCAAAAGGATTGAAAATGTAGTGGAGAAAATGGCCTGATTTTGACTACGCTCCTTTGATTTTACACAACTTTTTTCTCATAACTGCGGAAAATGGGCTATGGCCGCAGGCCCCGCTTTTTGGGCCCTAATTCGCTGGGAAGCAAGCGGTAGGCGGTTTCGATCCACTCGCAGAGTAACGGCCTTGTATCGCGCGGATCGATGATCTCCTCGATCCCAAACATCTCAGCAGTAAGAAAGGGGGAAGTCACTTTAGATAAGCGTTTTTCGATCTCTTCCCGTAAGGCCTGCGGATCTTCTGCCGCCTCAATCTGGCGTCTGTAGGCCGCTTGCACGCCTCCTTCGATGGGCAGAGACCCCCAGTCTCCCGAAGGCCAGGCGTAACGCAGATTCAAGCGCGAGTGGTTGCCGTGGGCCGCTCCGGCCACGCCGAAAACCTTTCTCAAGATTATAGAACACCATGGAATTGTGGCCTGATACACGGCAAATATAAAGCGCGCGCCGAAGCGAATCGTCGCTTGTTTTTCCGCCTCGACCCCGATCATAAAGCCCGGGTTGTCCACAAAATAGACTATGGGCAGATGGAAGGTGTCGCCCATATCGATAAAGCGAACCATCTTGTCAGCCGCCTGGGCGGTAATCGCCCCGCCGTAAAACTTGGGGTCATTAGCCATGACCCCCACAGGACGCCCCGAGAGTCGAGCCAAACCGGCAACTACCGAACGCCCATGCTTGGCTCCAATTTCGAAAAACGAATCTTTATCGAGGACCAATTCCAAAAGGCGGCGGATCGAATAAGGGTGGCGTTTGTTTTTGGGAATGATACGGATAAGCTCTTCCTCACGTCGGTCAGGCGGATCTGTTACCTCCTTTACCGGCGGCAACTCATAGACCGAATTCGGCATATAGGAGAGAAAACGGCGGATATGCTCGAAGGCCTCTTCTTCGGAGGCCACCTCATTGTCCACGGCGCCAAAGCCAGTGGTGTGGATTGATGAGCCGCCAAGTTCTTCCTTATCAACCTTCTGGCCAAAGGCCGCTTCCACAACCGGAGGTCCGGCGACAAAAAGTTGGGCCGTCTTTTTGGGCATGACCGAAAAGTGGGAAAAGACAACCCGGGCCGCCCCCAGCCCGGCTACCGATCCGAGGGCCGCACTCATAACCGGCACGGTGGAAAGGAGTTGCTCCATAATCTCCATGGCCGGATTCGCCGGGACATAAGTGCGATCCATCTTCTCCAAAAATTTAACGCTTCCGCCTCCCCCGGTCCCATCCACCAAACGAATCATGGGCAGACGGAGGTCAAGGGCCATCCTTTCCGCATAAGACGCCTTTCGTCCGATAGCGGCGTCGGCAGCCCCTCCGCGGATGGTGAAGTCGTCGGCTCCCACCACCACCCGGCGATTATCAATCCTTCCCGTCCCTAAAATAAAGTTAGCAGGAAACAGCTTGACGAGCCGGTCTCCATCAAAAGTAGGAATCCCGGCACTGGCGCCGGTTTCATGGAAACTGCCTTTATCTAACAGTTTGTCGATTCGTTCCCGAACATTCAGCCGACCGGCAGCACGGTGGCGGGCCAAATTCTCCGGCCCCCCCATCTGCGAAGCCAGGGACTCGCGGAGGCGCAGCTCCTCTACTTCAGGCAGCCATCCTTTATCAGAATCATCCTTTGAATTTCCCATTTCATCATCCCCATGGTTTTAAATTCCGGAGAAGGCCATATTTTAATTCTATAGGAAATTGCTTTTTGGACACGGATGAACATAGATTATCAGGATATATCAAAAAGAAAATAATTATCTGTGGTTATCTGCGAAAATCTGTGTCCCCATAATTTAAAGAAGAGAGCCCAAAAATCGCTCAACTTCCAGGAGAAAAGCCTGAGGTTGGTCGATCTGGGGCACATGCCCGGCGTCAGCGAGGATAACGCTTTGGGAACCTTTGATCCCTTGCAGGATAGCCTTTTCTTTTTCTCTCAATACGTCCTGATCACCGAAGAGGATGAGAGTGGGGCATTTGATCCTGGCGAATTGGGGAAAGGGATCATAAAGGGAAATGGCTATCATCGTCTTTTTCACCCATACCCCGGCCTTGGACCGGAGTTGATTGAACCAGCCGGCCAACTCCGGGGTGGGATGGGCAAAGGTCATTTTCAGGTCGGTCAGGGAAAGGGGTGAGGGATTTCCCTGGACATCAAAGCTGAGAGCGGAAAAAGCAAAGCGCTCCATTCGTTCCCACGCATCCCTGGCCGGGCAACCCACCAGGATGAGCTTCTCGACCTTCTGGGGATAAGCGGCCCCCATCTCCACAGCAATGAGCGCTCCGACGGAGTTGCCGCAAACAATTGCTTTCTCTATTTTCATCCGCTCCATGAATTGGACTACAATCCGAGTATAATCCTCGATGAGAAAATTTTTAGCCGGCTTTTCGGAATCTCCATGTCCCGGCATATCCAGGGCATAGACGGCGTAATTCTGGCCCAAAGGCGAAAAGACCTTTTCCCAGGAGTCTGAAGAGATGTTTAAGCTGTGGAGCAAAATCAAATTCTTCCCCTTGCCGCCGGCAAGGTAAGCCACCTTCCCCTCTTCTAATTGAACAAATGATTTTGGCATTGCTTCCTCCTTTGCAGTGAACTGAAATTGGGTAGTTTTGACAAGTTAAGTGAACTAAAGTGCCTATGCTTTTTTCGCGACTCTGCGCGAAAAAAGTGGCCCGCCTCAGGCGGGCAGCGAAAAGTCCTGAAATCCCCCTAACCCCCCTTTGGCAAAGAAGCTGTGAAAAAATTGAAATATTCCCCCTCGCCCTACCCTCTCTCTCCCGCGAGGGGAGAGGGTAAAGATATTGAAATACATAGAGAAATTCCCTCCCCCTTGATGGGGGAGGGACAGGGTGGGGGTGAAAATGGGATTTTTTCACACCTTCAAAATGGGGAAGGGGGGATTTATCGGCAGACATTTCCTTCTTACAAACATGTTTGTATTAATGAGGCGCTAAGCGCCTAAAGTTAAAAAAGAGGTATCACTTTAGCCCTTTGAAAAAAGGTGTGTTGTAAGGGCCAAGGGATTCCAGGGGCCGGGGGCCAGAGCAAAACGATTGGAATCATAAGGCGCTTATTTCTCCGCATATGGGGCGGGCAAGAACCCCCGCCTCCTCCGGAGGAAAAGATCTTTTGTCCTCGCGGCCAAGCCGAACCCCAACCGATGCTTCCGGCGCGTTCCGCTCTAACCCCCGGCCCTCAACAAAGGCTTTTATATTATTTTTTCAAATCGCTAAACTGTTACCAAAAGGGAATTCCTATACAATTTAATTACGAAGAATTCGGAATAGAGAGAGCCGCTTGCAAAAGTATTTTTTTGTGGCTCGACAAGCTCACCACGAACGGAAAAACTAAATAATTTCAACCTAAGCCCGTTCACCCTGAGCCTGTCGAAGGGTAAATTACGGACTTTTGCAAGAAGCTCCAGAGTATTATAATATCCAAAAAAATTCAAGAAACTTTGACAATAGGGAGAATATGGATATACTTCTTGAAATAAATTGCGGATTGTTTGGAAATTTATTATGATGAACTTGTAAAAAGTCCGAAAGCCCCTTTTCCCGTCATTCCGGCGAACCCCGGAGCGTGTCCGGGGCAGGCGCCGGAATCCAGTTATTTCAAGAAGTTATCAAACCTCTGGACTCCGGTTTCCACCTGTCTGCCAGGCACAGGCAGGCCGGAGTGACGACTTTTTACGAGGCCATCTGTTATAGTACCCTGAGTAAAATGATAAGGCGGGGATGAACAAGAAGGGATATTTCAAGAGCTTCTCAGATGTAGAAAGGGGCAGAAGAAATTTTTTTGATAGAGCGGGAACAAAGAATTCGCAATGGCGAACTTCGCCATAGGGTCACAACGGCGGAGGAGGCAGCGCTATTTTTCCGAGACGGTATGGTCGTCGCCACCAGCGGGACTGCATTATCCGGTTATCCACGGGTAGTCTTTGAAGCCCTGAAGGAGAGAATCAAGAATGGGGATCATCTCCGGATTGATCTCCTTTGTACCGGCCCCCTGGGTCCAGAGATCGAGGACGCTCTGGTGGAAGTCAGAGGCATCCGCAGGAGGATCGGCACCGTAGGGTCGAAATTATTACGGCAGGCCATCAACCGGGGAGAAGTGGGATTTTTGGAGGGGAAATCGGGGAAAGTAAGCCAGTACGCCCGGCGGGGATACTATGGAAAAATTGATGTGGCCGTGATTGAAGCTTCCGGGATCAATGAGGAAGGGCAGATCATTCCGGCCACCTGTGTGTACGATGGACCGGATTGGTTGGATTTAGCCTCCTCGGCCATCATCGAGATTAACCTGCGTCGGCCCCTAAGAATGGAGGGAATGCACGATATCTACTATCCAGAGCCCGGCCGTTGCATCCCCTTGAATCATCCCCTGGAAAGAATTGGTTCTCCCTACATTTCAGTGGATCCGGCAAAAATAAAACATATCGTCTTTTCCGATATGAAAGATCGGGACATCCCCTTGGCTCCCCCCGGCGAGACAATACTTAGGATCGCCAAGAATATTGAAGAATTCCTGATAGAAGAGAGAGAACGACAAGGAGAACTTCCTCCCTTAGAGGTGGGGATTGGCGATGTCCTGAATGGGTTCTTATCTTCTCTGGCCGGCAGTAACTTTTCATCCCTCATCTTTTATCAGGCGGTGGCCGCGGACCCCCTCCTGGATCTGATCGATGCGGGCAAAGTGAAAGGAGTTTCCTGTAACAGCCTGCGCTTTTCCGCCTTGGCCCTGCAGCGTTTTTTTTCCCGTCTGGAACATTATAAACAATATTTCATCTTCCGCCCCATCACCCTCACCAACTCGGCAGAAATGCTCAGCCGTTTTGGCGTCATGGCCATCAATTCGGGCCTGGAAGCGGACATTCAGGGTCAAATCAATTCGAGCCATTTAAGGGGATCCCAGCTCATCGGGGGAATCGCGGGTTCCTATGACTTTGCCCGCAACAGCTCCATCTCCATATTTGCCCTTCCATCTACATCCCAGCAAGGAAAGATTTCCAACATCGTCCCACGGGTATCCCATGTGGATCATACAGAACACGAGGTCGATGTCCTGATTGCGGAGCATGGAATAGCAGATTTGCGGGTTCTCGAACCTTACGAGCGGGCTCAGCGGATTATTGAAGAGTGCGCGGATCCGAAGTTCCGAGAGAGCTTAAAAACTTATGTAGGAAAAGCCAGGCTCAATCAGGGCCGGATTCCCATCCTGGTAAGCGATGAAATTGTTATTTAAAGAAAGGCAACACTTTAGCCCTTTGAAAAGAGGTGTGGTGTAAGGTCAGGGGGGATCCATGGTCAGGGGGCCTGGTCGGCCCGCTTGGAATCATAAGGCGCTGATTTCTTCGCGGGTGGAGCGGGGAAAACACCCCCCGCCTCCTCCGGCGGAAACGAGCGGGGTTCTTCGTGGTCAAGCGGAAACCCAGCCGATGCTTCCGGCGCGTTCCGCCCAGCTCCCCAGGCCTTAACAAAGGCGGTCAAACCACTTTTTCAAAGCGCTAAATTGATGCAAAGAAAGGAAGCCATGAAAAAAGGTCGCATCAAAGTGATGCAAGGAAACGAGGCCTGCGTGGAGGCGGCTCTCCTGGCGGGCTGCCGCTTCTTCGCCGGCTATCCAATCACGCCGGCCAGCGAGATCCTGGAAGGGATGGCCCGGCGGCTGCCGCTGGTCGATGGCTTTTGCCTGCAGGCGGAGGATGAAATCGCGGCGCTGGTGGCGGTTGTGGCAGCCTCCTGGGGCGGGGCTAAGTCGATGACCGCCACAAGCGGACCGGGCTTCTGCCTCATGATGGAAGGGGTCGGCCTGGCCGCCAGCGTGGAAGCCCCGTGTGTCATTGTCAACGTGCAGAGGGGGGGACCAGCTTCGGGCCAGTCCACCTCGACGGCCCAGGGAGACCTCTACCAGGCCCGCTACGGCTCCAACGGGGACTATTCCCTCATAACCCTCTGCCCTTCCACTTCCCAGGAGATGTTCGACCATACGATCCAGGCCTTCAACCTGGCCGAACGGTTCCGGATCCCGGTCATTATTCTTTCAGATGAGGTCGTCGCCCACATCCGGGAAAAGGTTGTGATCCCGGATCTGGACGATTTAGAGTTGGTGGAAAGGAAGAGGCCCACGGTTCCCATGGAAGAGTTTATCCCTTTCCAGGCGGAAGAGGATGGCGTCCCGCCCATGCCCGACTTCAACACCGGGTACAAAATCCCCGTGATCTCCCAGTGCAAGGGCCCTTACGGCACCCGGGGGACGGCCCAGGAAGCCGTGGTCTTTATCCGCCGGCTCACGGCCAAGGTGGAGAAGCACATCGCCGAGTTCGCCGACATCCGCACCTATGGAGACCAAAAGGCCGAGACCGCCTTTGTTTCTTTTGGCTCAGTGTGCCGGGCGGCGCGGAGCGCCGTCGATATGGCCCGGGAAAAAGGCCTGGCCCTCCGGTCTGTGGAAGTGAAAACCATATGGCCGTTCCCCGACGATCTTCTGCGGAGCAAGCTCAAGGGAGCCAAGCGCGTCATCGTGGCGGAGATGAACCTGGGCATGCTGCGCAATGAGGTTCAAAGAGTCATCCGGCAGCCGGAAATCAAGATTGAATTATTCTCGAAAATCGGGGGCATTTACCCGCAGCCGCAGGAGTTCCTGCGGTTCCTGGAGGAGAAGCGATGAACCCACTCGGTGAAAAATACCTGAGGAAGGATTTTCTTCCTTTCCTCTTTTGCCCGGGCTGCGGCGACGGCATGATTGTCCAGGCCTTCCTGGAAGCCGTGGATCAACTGGGAATCATCGACGACCTGGCCCTGGCCGCCGGAATCGGCTGCAGCGCCTGGATCCCCGTTTACATCCACGCCGATGTCTTTAAAGGCCTTCATGGCCGCGCTATCCCCGCGGCCATCGGGCTCAAAGCCACCCGGCCTTCCCGTAAGGTCGTCGTCTTTACGGGAGACGGGGACGGCCTGGCCATCGGTGGCCTGCACTTGCTCCACGCCGCCCGCCGAAACATCGAAATGACCGTCGTCCTGGTCAACAACCAAATCTATGCCATGACCGGTGGACAGGTTGCTCCCAGCACGCAAGTGGGGTCGAGGACCCAGACCACCCCTTACGGCAACCTCGAAAAACCGCTGGACGGCTGTAAAATCGCTGTTGCGGCCGGGGCTACAATGGTGAGCCGCTGCTCCACGGCCCATCTGAAGACGCTCAGCCGAACCTTTAAGAAGGCTTTGACCCACAAGGGCTTTTCCTTTGTGGAGGTCCTCTCCCAGTGCCCGGTGCAGACCGGAAGATACATCCTTGGATCCGGCGCCCCCCAATTCAACCTGCAGTGGTTGAGAGACAATTGCGTGCCGGTCGACGACCCAGCCAAGTGGGGAGAGATCGAGGCGCAGGGGAAGATCCCCCTGGGAGACGTCCTTAAGATTGAGAAGCCGGAATTCATGGAAGAAGTTAAGAAGATGAATCAAAAGGTGAAAGAGGCCTGGGCCAAAGGAGGAGAGCGTTGAAAGGCGCAGAAAGAATTGAGATTGACCGCAGATACTGCAAAGGCTGCCTGCTCTGCCAGTATGTTTGCAAATACGAAGTGTTTGAGCCGGGACAGGAAAGGAGCGCTCTCGACTACCTCATGCCCCGGCCGGCAAAACTGGAGAACTGCCGGGTCTGCCTGCTATGCCAGACCCACTGCCCGGACATGGCCCTGGTTGTGGTCGCCGGAAAAAATTTAACCGCTGAGAGCGCAAAGAACGCAGAGAAAAATGATTCAAATAGCAAAATTGCACACAAAAAAATTGTAACACTTTAGCCCTTTGAAAAAAGGTGTGTTGTAAGGGCCAAGAGACACCAGGGACCGGAGGCCAGAGCGGAACGCTTGGAATCATGAGGCGCTGATTTCTCCGCATATAGGGCGGGTAAAAACCCCCGCCTCCTCCGGAGGAAACGATCTTTTATCCCCGTGGCCAAGCGGAAACCCGACCGATGCTTCCGGCGCGTTCCGCTCTAACCCCCGGCCCTCAACAAAGGCTTTAATACCATTTTTTTTAAATGGCTAAAATGATGCAAAAAGTTTTGTATGATTCCCTAAGAAATGAGAGGGGGAAGGAGAAAGGATGAGGAAGGAGATCATCTTTGCGGGATTTGGGGGGCAGGGAATCATCCTCATGGGCGTGATCCTGGCCCAGATGATGGAGAATTTTCCCGATCTGCAGGTGGCCCAGGCCCAATCCTATGGACCGGTTTCCCGCGGCGGGGCATGCCGCACCGATGTGGTCATCTCCGACCAGGAGATCAATTTTCCCAAGAGCGCTTGCCCGGACTTAATGGTCTTCATGTCCGAGGAATCGGTGAAGCGGTACCTTAAGGAGGGGGACCCGGAAAAGACCCTCATTATCTACGACAGCACCCTGATCAAGTCGATCCCTCTGCCCTACAAGAAGACCTTTCCCGTGCCGGCGACCAAGGTCGCCGAGGAAGATCTGAAAACCAGGATCGTGGCCAATATCTTCATGCTGGGGGCGGTCATCGAACTGATCGCCCCGGGGAGCTTTCCTGTTCTGCAACAGGCCGTCAGGAAAAGCGTCCCTGCCAAAAGCGAAACCGTCAATATGACGGCCCTGGAAGCAGGCTACAAATTTTACCGGACGCACAGCGCCGGTTAATGAATTGCCCCCACTCCTTCAATTAAAGGGGAAGCAGGGGCGATTGAATCGCGAAGTAGAGTGTGGCTATCTCTCTACTAATACAAACGAAATAAGTCGCGTGTCATTGCGAGGAGCGGAGCGACGAAGCAATCCCAAGCAAAAACGAGATGGCCACGCCCTTCGGGCTCGCAATGACACGATACTTATCGCGCTTGCATTAGAAGGCTATTCAACTCCGATATGTCCTTGACTTTTTCCAGGTTCTCGATCTTTTCAATTATTTTTTCCACCTCGGCGGCCTTGAAGACCGTGCGGGCCAGCAGGCGGAACTTATCATAAATATCACTCCCAGAGCCTGGATTTTCCGGCTCGCCTTTGGGGTCGAGAATCTCCGAGGTAAGTTTTCTCCCGTCTTTCAGGAAAATTTCCGCCCGGGCGCCCCGGTGATCAGGAACGAGTTTGTCCATGTCTGGGTCAGGATAAACGTCTACTTTCTCCATCAGCGCATGCACAGCCTGGTCGTTAAGGACTTTAGGCTTGAATTCATCCAGACCGACTCTACCATAGAGGATGGCGACCGCCGCAGCGTAAGGCAAGCTCATCTTGCCAGTGATGGGGGTAGAGACCTGCTTGCCGTCGATCAGTTTGGCGGCAATCGTATAGGTATAAACATTCACTTTCTCTATGTCCTCGGGGCGAAAAGGGTTCCGGCTGCGGATATCCAGGATGGCATCGACGGGAGCATGGCTATGCCGGCAGGAGGCATGGTATTTCACGTAGGTGTTCATGATTTCGTACTTCTGCCCCAGTCCCTCCACCACCCGGCCGGGGTTGGAGGCATCGGCAAAGGCTTTGTAGAAGCCCCACTTGTCCTCCAGAATATAAGCCGGACCCGTGAACCCTTCCTTGGCCAGATAGGCAGAGAGGATGCCATTCTGGGCGGCTTTCCCGGCGTGGAGGGTTTTGGTCATCGTTCCATCGGCCATAAAGGCAAAAAGGCCGGCTGCCTGAGACCCGGCAATCCCCAGGGCCGACACCAGCTTTGATTCATTCAACTTCAAGAGGCGGCCAGCGGCAGCGGCGGCGGCAAAGGTCCCGACGGTCCCTGTGGTATGAAAGCCGCGGTTGAAATGAGATGGATTCCCTCCGGCGCCCACCCGGCCGAAGACTTCATAGCCGGCCACGAGGGAGGAGATGACGTCTTCCCCCCCTTTCTTTTCTTTCTCAGCCAGGGCCAGGATCGCAGGGACGGTGACGATTCCGGGATGCCCCTGAGCGTACCGGTTCCCATCATCCAGTTCCAGGGCGTGAGACATGATGCCATTGGCCATGGCGGCTTCCAAAACCCCAATCTTCCCTCTCCCGGTAAAGAGGGTAGATTCTTTCTTGGGGTTCAGTTTCTCGGCCAATTTCTTAGCAACTTTGGCCTCTGGCGTCTTCGATCCGCCCAAGGCTGCTCCGAGGGTGTCCATCAAGCAATGCTTGGCTTTGCGGATGACTTCCCCTGGCAGGCTTTGGTAATTGAGGCCAACGATAAAATGGGCCAATTTTCCAGTTAGGGTTTCCATCTAATCTCCTTCAATAAAAGATTGATCAGATTTAATAATGATGTAATCTTAACAAAAAAAACATCGTGAAACAATAAACTCCTTTTTTAGTTGACACCAAATCTTTTCTTTAAATATATTGTATAGGAATTTCCTTTTTGGCAACTTTGTAACACTTTAGCGTTTTGATCCGCCTCAAGCGGACCAGAAATCCCTCCCGACCTCCCCTGCCTACCGCAGGCAGGCTTTGGCAAAGGGAGGAGGGGTTTTTAATTGGAATTCGATAAAAGATTCAGCCTTTCCCCCTTTGAAAAAGGGGGATCAAGGGGGATTTGACAGCTTTTCAAATCGCTAAACTGTTACGCAATTTTTAATATTTTATTTTATTTCATTGAGTTTTTTGCAAAACTATTAAAACGAAATTGCCGCGCTTTGCTGGCAAGGACGATTTCCCTTAAAAGGAGGTAGGATGGGAAGAAAGATACGAGTGGCCCAGTTCGGAATTGGAGTTATTGGCCGGGGAGTAACCAAAGTCTTAGCTCAAAAGGGAAACATGAAAATCGTGGGAGCCATCGACCTGGCCAACGTGGGCCAGGACCTTGGGGATGTGGCCAAGTTGGGTAAAAAATTAGGAGTGGCAATTTCCGATGATATAGAGGGGGTTATCCGGAAAACAAAGCCACAGGTTGTAATACATACCACGAGTTCCAGCCTGAAAAAAGTCCACATGGAATTAGAAAGCTTGATCAGGGCCAAAGTCAATGTCGTCTCCAGTTGTGAAGAATTATCCTACCCCTATCGTAAGTATCCTAAGATAGCGTCACGGCTTGACCGGCTGGCTAAAGAAAACCAGGTTACAGTTGTGGGCACGGGTGTTAACCCGGGGTTCCTGATGGACGCCTGGCCGTTATTTATGACCGGAGTATGTACAGAGGTGAAAGAAATTCGGGTCAGCAGAATTCAGGATGCCTCCCACCGGCGGATTCCCTTCCAGGAAAAGATCGGGGCAGGAAAGACCCTTAAGGAGTTTAATGAATTAGTGGCTAAGGGAACCTTGAGACATGTGGGCCTTTCGGAATCGATCGCCATGATTGCCTCCGGTCTGGGCTGGTCGCTGGACGACATCACCGAAACCATCGAACCGATCCTTGCTCATAAAGAGATTCGCAGTGATTATATAACCGTCAAACCCGGACAGGCGGCTGGCGTAAAACAGGTCGGTTATGGCTGGGAAAAAGGGAAAGCTTTGATAACTCTTAATTTCGAAGCGGCGGTCGGCGCGCAGGAATCTTATGACGTTGTAAATATCGCCGGGACACCCAATCTGGAAGTAATCATAAAAGGGGGCACGCACGGCGACATCGCCACGGTGGCCATGCTGGTTAATTCCATCCCGAAAAGCATCGAGGCTCAGCCCGGGTTGAAAACCATGAAAGATTTGATCATCTCGGCATTGCCGGGGAAATAATCACAAACCGGGAAGACCGTAGCCTTGCGTCATAACCAAAAAGGTGAATTGAAAAATAGGTTCCACTTTAGTTATTTGAAAAAAGGAGTTAAGCAATGGCCAAGTGTTTCCAGGTCCCGGGGGCCAGACCGGCCCGCTTGGAATCATAAGGCGCCGATTTCTCCGTGGATGGGGTGGGGAAGATACTCCCCACCTCCTGTGGAGGAAACAAACTTTGATCCTCCTGGCCAAGAGGAATCCCGACCGATGCTTCCGGCGCGTTCCGTTCCGGCCCCCGGGCCCAAAAAGGGGGCGGTCACACCATTTTTTCATAACTCTAAGCTGATACAAAAATAAGCTTTTCCATTTGACTCATGCTTATTATTCCGAGCGAAACCCTGCAACGTATGGTGTACAGGGCGAAGCGCCCCTGGGCCAGAGCCTGGACCCCAACTAAAAACTGGGGGTGGCAAAGAGATCGTGGGTTGCCACGGCGCCATGAATATGTTACTTTTTAATGAAGATCATTTGAACCGTTATCAACGTGTTTCCCAATCGGGCGCTTTTAAGGCAAATCAATTATGCGCCGCGACAGGTATCGCCTACTGGCAAATCATTGCTACCAGGGAATTCACCCGGGAGGCCAATCAAAAAGCCGGAATGATCCGCACAGGAGCGTAATGGATATATTTTTTAGAAATTAATACTACTCCGACAAATAGGGTTTATGGCGCGATGCAAGACGGATATGTTGAACGGGTTGATCAGAAAATCTCCCCTCGCCCCTATTTTCCAAAGAGGGGTATAACAATTTCCCCCTTTGGCAAAGGGGAAGCTGTGAAAAAATTCAGCAATACCTTCTCTCCCTTGATGGGAGAGGGTAGGGTGAGGGTGAAGAGCTAAAGAATTTCTTTAAGTTATTTATCCCCCTCCCCTTAATCCCCTCCCGCAAGGGGAGGGGAATTATGTTCTATCCCAATTTTTTCACACCTTCGAGGGAATAAGGGGGATTTTGTGAATTGTCGGAGTAGTATTAATCCCGGAGGATTTGATGGAAGATTTTCATCGCATCAAGCGACTTCCCCCTTATGTTTTTTCCATCGTCGATGACCTGAAAATGAAAGCCAGGAGGCGGGGGGATGACATCATTGACCTGGGGATGGGTAACCCTGATCTGCCAACTCCTCCCCACATCGTTGAGAAACTCATTGAGGCCGTGAAGAACCCCCGTAACCATCGTTATTCCGCTTCGCGCGGAATCAGCAAACTTCGCGCGGCCATTGTTGCTTTATACCAGAGGAGTTACGGGGTGGAAATCAATCCTGACACGGAAGCCATCGTTACCATCGGGGCCAAGGAAGGGCTTTCCCACTTAGCCCTGGCCACCATCGGCCCCGGCGATGTCGTTTTCGTGCCCACGCCGGCTTACCCCATTCATCCATATTCTGTAATCATTGCCGGGGGAGACTTGCGCACCATCCCGCTTATCAAAGGGCGTGACTTTTTTGAAGATCTGCAAACGGCTGCCCGCCAGACCTGGCCACAGCCCAAGATGTTGATTATTTCCTTTCCGCACAACCCCACCACCTGGGTTGTGGATCTTAATTTTTTTGAGAAGGTCGTGGAGTTCGCGAGGGCTCATGACCTCATGGTCGTTCACGACCTGGCCTATGCCGACCTGGTTTTCGATGGTTACAGAGCTCCCAGCTTTCTGCAAGCGCCGGGAGCGAAAGAGGTAGGCGTCGAATTTTTCACCCTTTCCAAAAGCTACAGCATGCCTGGGTGGCGGGTGGCTTTTGCCCTGGGCAACCGCAAGATGATCTCCGCTCTGGCCCGGCTCAAGAGTTATATGGATTACGGTATTTTTCAACCGATTCAGATCGCCGCCATCATTGCCCTTAACGAAGATCAAAGCTGCGTGGCCGAAATCCAGGACATCTACCAGGAGCGCAGGGATACCTTGATAGACGGCCTCATGCGGGTGGGCTGGAAGATTGAGAAACCCAAGGGGACGATGTTCGTGTGGGGAGAGATCCCCGATAAATTCAAAGAAATGGGTTCCCTGGAATTTTCCAAGATAGTCCTGCAGGTGGCTAAAGTAGCCGTTTCTCCGGGGATCGGTTTCGGTGAGTATGGAGATGATCACGTGCGCTTTGCCCTGGTGGAAAATACCCACCGGATCAAGCAGGCCGTAAAAGGGATCAAACAGCTTTTTTAAATTTTTTCACCGCAGAGAGCGCGGAGTTCGCAGAGGATAAAAACAAAAAACAAAGATAGAAGACTTCTTTTAACTTTATTAGGTTATAATTTTTCCTCTGCGTTCTCGGCGATCTCTGCGGTTAATTTTAAGGTGGGGAAATGGATCGAATTAATGTAGGGCTGATCGGGTTTGGGACTGTGGGCACAGGGCTGGTAAGAATTCTGCAGGAAAAAGCTAAGCTCCTGGAAGAACGGCTGGGCATCTCCATCGTTCTCAAGCGGATTGCTGACCTGGACGTGACCAAGGATCGCGGCATCAAGGTCAACCCGGCAATCCTCTCGAGCAAAGCCTCTGACGTGATAGAAGATCCGGAAATCGCCATCGTCGTCGAGCTCATCGGCGGCCTGGAGCCAGCCCGCGCTTTCATTCTAAAGGCCATAGGGAAGGGCAAGCATATCGTTACGGCCAATAAAGCTTTGCTGGCTGTGCACGGCCCGGAAATATTTAAAGCCGCCGACGAAAACGGGGTGGACATCGGGTTTGAGGGCAGCGTGGGAGGAGGAATTCCCATCATTCGTTCCCTGAAAGAGGGGTTGGTCGCCAATAAGATCAGGGTTATTTTCGGCATTCTTAATGGAACGTCCAACTATATTCTCAGCGAAATGACCCACCAGGGCTTAAAATTTCAGGAGGTTCTGAAAAAGGCCCAGGAGCTGGGCTATGCCGAAGCAGACCCCACCCTGGATATTGAGGGTATCGACACCGCTCACAAACTTTCCATTCTTCTTTCCCTGGCCTACGGAGTCCAGGTCAGGATGGAGGATATTTACACCGAAGGAATCTCCGCAGTCGCCCCCATGGATGTCGAGTATGCCAAAGAGTTAGGATACCACATCAAGCTTTTGGCCATCGCCAAATCGGATGGAGGACCCATAGAGGCCCGTGTCCACCCGACCCTCTTGCCGGCCGACCACCTTCTTTCCACGGTGAGCGGGCCGTTCAACGCCATTTTTGTCAAAGGCGACGCCGTGGGATCAACCCTTTTCTACGGAGCAGGGGCGGGCATGATGCCCACGGCCAGCGCCGTGGTCAGCGACCTGGTGGATATATGCCGGAACATCCGCCTGGGAGTTAGCCGCCGGGTTCCCCTTCTTTCCTGCCAGCCGGCCCATTTGCGCGAGGGAGAAATTAAAAACATCCATGACATCACTTCGACCTACTACCTGCGTTTCACAGTGGTGGACCGGCCGGGCGTGCTTTCACGCATCTCCGGGATCCTGGGAGACCTGGACATCAGTATTGCTTCGGTTATACAGAAGGGCAGGAGAATTGAGAAAGCCGTTACCATCTATATGGTCACTCATGAGGCCCGGGAGAAGAACATGCAGAAAGCCCTGCAGGTGATCGACCGCTTGCCAGCCATCGTGGACAAAACAGTGCTCTTACGGATTGAAGACCCTTCTGATTTTGGGGAATGAGACTGAGGTAAAGGAAGGATTGTGATTTTGGGAAGAAAATATATCGTTCTTTTAGGCGATGGGATGGCTGATTACCCCATAGCCGACCTGGGCGGAAAGACTCCGCTGCAGGCTGCCCAAACTCCTAATTTAGATTGGCTGGCTAAGAGAGGGAAATTGGGTCTGGTGCGCACCGTGCCCCCGGGGTTCCCGCCGGGGAGCGACGTGGCCAATCTTTCCATCTTCGGATATGACCCGGCATTTTGTTTCACTGGCCGCGCCCCCCTGGAAGCCGCAGCCATGGGGGTGAAACTTAATCCGCAAGACGTGGCCTTCCGCTGCAACCTTATCACGCTCTCCTTCAGGGGAGAGCGGGCTTTCATGGAGGACTTCAGCGCCGGGCATATTTCCACGGAAGAAGCCAGGGAAATCATTACTGACGTCGGAAAGTCGCTAAGTAACCGGGTGTTCCATTTCTATCCTGGAGTCGGCTACCGTCATCTTTTTGTCTGGAGAAACGGGGAAAAAAGCCTGAAGCTCAAGACTACCCCGCCGCACGATATCACCGGACAGGAGATTGCCGGATGGTTCCCCGCCGGGGAAGGGGAAGAAGAAATTCTGGGATTGATGAAGGCTGCCGAGAAAATTCTTCCTGACCATCCGGTCAACCAGGCTCGTCGCCAGTCCGGAAAGAAGCCGGCCAATGCCATCTGGCTCTGGGGCCAGGGGAAAGCCCCTGCCTTCCTTCCTTTAACCCAGCGGTTTGGAATTGCCGGTTCAATTATTTCGGCTGTGGACTTGATGAAGGGAATCGGGTTTTACGCCGGACTGGAGATCATTAACGTTCCGGGAGCTACGGGCTACCTGGACACGAACTATGCCGGCAAGGCAGAATATGCCCTGCGGGAAATCGCCAGGAAAGACTTCGTTTACGTTCACGTGGAAGCGCCGGATGAGGTTTCCCACAACGGCAATCTTGCGGAGAAGATTCAGGCCATCGAAGACTTTGACGGAAAGATCGTCGGCCCGATTCTCCGCGGCATGAAGAGCTTCAGCGATTATCGGATCATGGCCCTCCCCGACCATCCGACCCCGATTTCCCTGAAAACCCATTCGTCCGACCCGGTTCCCTTCGTTCTTTGGACATCTGCGGATGCCCGGAAAACAACAACCGAGGACCGATCCTTTGACGAGATCTCCGCCCAAAAACCCGGTCTTTTCATAGAAAGAGGGCATGAACTAATGGAAAAGTTTATCAAAGGATTCTAAAAGGGGTAACACTTTAGCCCTTTGAAAAAAGGTGTGTTGTAAGGGCCAAGGGATTCCAGGGGCCGGGGGCCAGAGCGGAACGCTTGGAATCATAAGGCGCTTATTTCTCCGTATATGGGGCGGGCAAGAACCCCCGCCTCCTCCGGAGGAAAAGATCTTTTGTCCTCGTGGCCAAGCCGAACCCCAACCGATGCTTCCGGCGCGTTCCGCTCTAACCCCCGGCCCTTAACAAAGGCGGTCAAACTACTTTTTCAAACCGCTGAATTGATACAAAACTTCAAATATCTTTGGCTGGGGATTTAGGGCATGACCAATCTTCATAATAACACGGAAACCCGGGTGACCTACGCGGAAACCGATGCCATGGGCATTGTCTATTACGCCAACTACCTGCGCTGGTTTGAGATGGGCAGGACCGAATTCATCCGCAACCTCGGCATACCTTATAAGGAGCTGGAAGAAAACGGAATCTACCTTCCTGTTTCCGAGGTCTTCTGTAAATACCTAATTTCGGCGAAGTATGATGATGTTTTGATTATAGAAACCTCTGTTGAGTTTCTGAGGAGGGCCAGCATCCAGTTTGCCTACCGGATTTTGCGGAAAGAAGATCGAATGGAGTTGGTAACGGGAAAGACCCTCCATGCCTTCGTTGACAGAGAAGGAAAGATCGTCAGGATCCCGGCGATCTTGAAAGAAAAGCTGAAATCTTGATTTCTTCCTTCTCTCAGCGCCCCCGGGCCAGAGCCACGATAAAATAGGGGGCGAATAAACTGGGGGGTGGCAGGGCGAAAAAGGCTTGCCCCCTTCACTTTTTGTGGTCGCGCATGATTTGTTATTTAACTGATGCCGTATGATCCTTCCCAGGCCCAGGGTTCAGGACGCTTCGCTTGGCAGCATGAGGCGCTGATTGTTTCATGGAAGGGGCGGGAAAAGGCGCCCCGCCTCATTTTGCGGAGACACGGTTTAAAACTTCGGAATAGGCTTTTCCCCGGCCGATGCTGCCCGCGCTCATCGCCCCGAACCCCGGGCCACGAATAGGGATTTTGCAAAGTGAAGGGGGCGAGGCGAAAAAGGGTCTTGACACGTTTTTTCATTTTTAGTAGCGTGAGCCTATAGGTAAAAACGGGAGAGGAATTTCTCCACTTTCATCTTACCCAGATAGGGAAATCCCAGATGTCTTCGTTCTTAAAGATTTAACATGCCTGTTACAATTAGGGACAGGAGGGGAAAGTTTTTTTTCTTTCCCGGAAGAGGTAAAGAGATATATGAGCGCCTCAACTGAAAAAGATACGCAGGATAAAGCAGTCTCCAGATTGAAGACTTTGTACGAAGTCGTCAAAGCCCTGAACGCCTCAGTGGATCTGAAGGATGCTTATTCGCGGATTCTCGGCGTCCTCTCCCAGCAAATGGGGATGAAACGGGGGGGATTTCTGGTAATGAACGCCGAATCCAACGAATGGGAGATGAACGGAGCCCTGGGCCTCTCTCCCGAAGAGATGAGGCGGAGAAAGGAATACTTCGGATCAGGAGTCATCCAGCGGATTTTGGAGAAAGGACAGATGGCCGCGGTGGTCGATGGAGGAGAAAGCGTTTGGCTTTATGACGGAAGAACGAAGTCAGCCCCCAAGCGGCCCAGCGCTTCTTTCCTTTGCGCCCCGGTGAAAATCCGGGGGGCCATCACCGGCATTTTAGGCGTGGATCGCTTTTATGCACATCCCGTGGCAGTTACTGAAGATCTAAATCTATTAAATGAGGTTTGCGCTCTCATTGGCGATGCCATGTTGATGCGCAAGGATATGGCCATAGAGAATCGGGCTTTGCTGGAGGAAAATTGGAGTTTCCGGAAGGAATTGGAAACTTTAGGGCGGAGCGTCCCCAAAGCCCGAAGAAGAATTTCATTGACCGAAATCCTGGAAGAGCGCATAGCCCGCATGGTGGCGGAGATGAAAGTCGATCCCCGATCAAACGGGCGGCTTTATGAAGATGTGTTGGATGTGGTGGAACGAACTCTGTTGATATCGGCTTTGGAAAAGACAAAACATGTTCAGTTAAAGACGGCTCGCTTCCTGGGGATCAACCGCAACACCTTGCGCAGAAAAATGAAGGAGCTGGGAATTACGGCCAAAGAAAAATAAAAAAAAGGTAACACTTTAGCTCTTTGAAAAAAGGTGTGTTATAAGGGCCAAGGGATTCCAGGGGCCGGGGGCCAGAGCTTAACGCTTGGAATCATAAGGCGCTAATTTCTCCGCATATGGGGCGGGCAGGAACCCCCGCCTCCTCCGGAGGAAAAGATCTTTTGTCCTCGTGGCCAAGCGGAAACCCAACCGATGCTTCCGGCGCGTTCCGCTCTAACCCCCGGCCCTCAACAAAGGCTTTTATACCATTTTTTCAAATCGCTAAACTGTTACAAAAAAAGAAGGATCCGGGAGACAGAATTCAGAATCCAGGATTATTTTTTTTCGGCCTTCTGACTCCTGAATTCTGGATTCTCCTTTTTATATTAAAGGAATCCTTTTGGTTTTGGGGGCTTAGGCTTCTCCTGGGGAAGAAGCTTTTCTCCTTCCTTTTTATCACCCTCCACTTTTAATCCAGACTCTTCCAAAATAAATTTGTCATCACCGGGATCTGGTTTGAACTCAAGCTCAAGCTTTTTAGCTTCTTTAACGTAGGAACCTTCCTTCAGCCGGATTTCACCGCTCGGAACAACAATGATGGCTGACCCCCCATGTATGGGGCATTTCTGTTCGCAGAACCCGCAACCGTTGCAGCGCGAGGCAATGACAAAAGGACGGCGGTATCCCTCGACGGTTCGGAAGACAATGGCGTTATACGGACAGATCTCGTCGCAGATCAGACAGAGCTTATCCTGAGCCCACACCAGGCACATTTCTTTTAATAAAACCGCTGTGCCGACTTTGGCGTGGGTTTTTTCTTCCAGGGGGAGAGAGCGGATGGCCTGGGTCGGGCAGACTTTTCCGCAGACGTTGCATTCCTGCTCGCAGGCGGCAAAGCGCAGGTCCATCCTGGGCGTCCAGAGGCCAGGCAGACCTGATTCCCAAAGGCAAGGTTGAAGCGTATTGGTTGGGCAGGACTTCATGCATTCCCCGCAACGGATGCAGGCCTTTAAAAAATTAGTTTCGGGAAGCGCTCCCGGCGGGCGGATGAGCTGGCGCTTCTCCTTAAGGGGAGTGAAGGGCGTCCGGTCAGCCAAAAAAGCCACAGTCAATCCTCCGGATACGGAATAAAGGAAACCTCTGCGGGAAAAATCCACGGGTGAGTATTCCCCGCCTGGCCCATATTTTTCACCAGCCAGCGCTTTTGCGTAAGAGATAGACGCCGGGAAAGTAATGGCCCCTTGCGGGCAAACACCGGCGCAGGTCTGGCATTGAATGCATTCGGGAAGGCGAGTTCTCCGCGGATCCTCCTCCACCGCCCCCATGGGGCATACCCTCTGGCATTTCAGGCATTCGTTACATTCTTTACTGACCCGGCGTTTCCAGAGCCCCAGAGGGGAGATAAAGCTGAGCAATGCCCCGAGAGGGCAGAGGTAACGGCACCAGAAGCGGGGGGCAAGGCGGTTAAGGAGAATGATTCCGGCAAAGATGAGGAAGGTGATAAGGGCCATATAGTAAACTGGCTGGGCATAATGCAAGTGAGACAAACCCATCCATCCCAGGGCGTGAAAGGCAGGCCGCAAAAGATCTATGGATAAATTAATCAGGGTGATTACCAGAGGATAAAGGATGAAAGTGTAAAAGCGGGTAAGCAGGGGCAGGGGGTCCATGAGGTAAGTCAGGGAAACTCCGGCCAGGGCTGCGCCGAGGAAAATGAAGAGCAAGAAAAATTTTGCTTTACGGAAGCTCTCTTCGCTTTTTAAGGCGGAGATTTTTTTTCTGCGAAAGAGAAGGTAGCGGCCTAAATCGATGGTCACCCCCAGGGGGCAGAAGTAGCCACAAAAGAATCGGCCGATGACCAGGGTGGTCCCGATAATCATTAGGAACCATAGAGTTCGGCCGATGACTTCCTTTCCGGCGAGGATAGCGCTCAATCCTATTAGAGGGTCCAGGCGCAAATACATATCTGCCGGAAGCCAATCCGGCAGCTTGTAGGTGGTAAAGATAAAAAGGGTGGAGAAAAGGATTAGCGAGAAAGCCTGGACAAATGTCCTCATGCTTTCCCCTTGAAGATTCGGAGTTGATCAAGGTCGATTTTTCCCAGGCCCCGTTGGTGGGCAACCAACAGGTGTTCAACCTGCCGGCCTTTAAAATTTTGACCGTACCAGGGGGCTACTGTTACGCCGTAAGAGTCCACAGCCACCGGGTCCACACCGGCAATGATCAGGTTGGGTTTCTGAACTTCTCCCGGGCCCCCGGGTCCCCCGTTAACCAGCGCCCGAGAAGCATCCAGGATAATAAGTCGGGGCTTAATAACCGTGGCCAGGTCGGCCAGGGCCTGGTTTATGTTATATTTATCATGGAAGCTCTTGCGGTCCCAGATTAAACCCATCAGCCCCTTGATGCCCATGCTCACTCCGGTAGCTGAGTGCGACTTGGTTACGGGGAGGCTGATCAGCACCGGACTTTCTAAAACCTCCTTTAAGACCTCCACGTGATCCAGGATTTTTCCCTGGGGGATTTTAATTTCCCGGAAGAACTTTCTTTCTTCGATGCCAATGACATGGACGTTTTTAAGGGGTTTGCAGGCCTGGCGAATTCCCGAACGCTCCAGGCAGAGTTCGGGCCGGCTCAGGGTGTGATCCATTACCATAACCTGTTGGGCGCCTGCTTCCAGGCAGGCCTGGGCTACGGTGGCCACCACCTGGGGGTGGGTATTGCAGCCGGATTCCGGCGGACGGGGAAAAGACATGTTGGGCTTAAGGACAACGCGCTGGCCTTTTTTGACGAAACGGGAGATACCGCCCATAGCTTCCAATGCTCTTCTCGTTGCCGGGGCTGGGTCGCCGGAAATGATCACCAAGTTATACTCATCTTTGGCAGTTGAAAAAACAGGCTTTCCGGCCAGGGTCAAAGCAGCGCCGGCAGCAGCGGATTTCAGAAAATCACGGCGGCTAATTTTTCGGCCAAAGTTTTTCATGGATTCCTTCCCCCTTCTTCTGCCATCATTTTAAGAAAAATTCTGCTAAAAGCAATAACTCTTTTTAAGCCAACTTTCTAATTTCCACTATGATATGAATCAGAAGAAGACTGACCATCGATCGCTTTATTCTCAAAATCATGCGGGCAATTTCATCCATGCTTAGGCTCAGGCGGGAGGCCGCTCGGCTCAGGAAAATGAGGCGCTGGCCTCCCGCCTGAGCCGCAATAAAGGTTGAAAAATAAAAGTGATCGGCGGTCAGAGAAGAAGACACTTGACAAACGCTGTGGTTATATTATCAAATATACAAAAAGAATTCCATGAACGGGTTATCTTCCAATGGCTCCAACAAGCACCAAAGGATCGTTAGTTAAAAAGTTAGAAGCTCTTGCCAAGATTAGCAGGGCCATCTCCTCCGACCTCTACCTGGAAGACATCCTCAGCCTGATCGTGGTGGTTACAGCCGAGGTGATGAAATCGAAAGTATGCTCCCTTTGGCTTTTGGATGAGAGAGACAATGTCTTAAAGATCAGAGCTACGCAGGCCATGAGCGAAGAGTACCTGAAAGAGAGAAGCCTCAAACTGGGCGAAGGTGTCGTGGGATATGTGGCCGTGGAGAACAGGCCAATGATGATCTATAACGTTCTGAAGGAGCCGAGATACAAGGAGAAAGAACTGGCCAAAAAAGAGGGGCTGGTTTCCATGTTGAGCGTTCCCATGTGCGTGAAAGATAAAGTCATCGGGGTGATTAACTGTTATACCTCCTACCCGCACAAGTTCACAAAGAGCGAGGTGGAAGTCTTTACCACCGTAGCCAACCAGGCAGCCATTGCCATCGAGAACGCCGGTTTGATTATAAAGGCTAAGATTATTGAGGATGAGTTGATTTCCCGCAAGGTTGTGGAGCGGGCCAAAGGAATTTTGATGAAAGAACAGCGTGTTTCCGAGGAAGAAGCCTTCCGCAGGATCCAGAAAAAATCCATGGACTTAAGGAAATCAATGCGCGAGATAGCCGAGGCCATCATTTTGGCCAACCAGATTTAATATGCATTCGTTTCCCGCACAGAATGATGAAAAAGTTAGCGCTTCATCTAACCTTTAACGCTCTTTGCCCCACATAGCATATCTACAATTTATTGGTAAGTTGCCCTCCCTTCACTTTGATCCGTAATCTATTTATATCGGGCGGGGAGGCACATCCGCTTACAGTCCCTGCAGCATTTTTGGCTTCTTGAACAATGGATATACGATAGAGATGACGGCAGCGGCGAGTAAAATGGCGCTGAGCGGTCTGGATACCAGGATGAGAGGATCACCCAGGGAGAGTAACAGCGACCTTCTCAAAGAGAGTTCTGCAAGATCTCCCAGGACTAAGGCCAACACAGCCGGAGCGATCGGAAAGCCGTATTTTCTCATGTAGTAGCCGATTAATCCAAACGCCAACATGAGGTAAAGATCATCCATATTATTATTCAATCCAAAAGCCCCGATGACGCAGAGAATCATGATCGCCGCTGAAAAGACCGAATAAGGAAGCCTGTTCAACTGCAAAAACAGGCGAATCCCCACGATGGTTAATCCTAATAAAAATACATTGGCCATGAGCATGGCCACAAAGATGCCGTAAATAATATCCGGCCTCTGGGTCAGCAATAATGGGCCGGGCTGGAGTCCATGGATCATAAAGGCCGCAATAAGCATAGCCGTCGTATTACTTCCGGGGATGCCCAGCGAAAGGAGGATGGTCATGGACCCGCCGGTTGAGGCATTATTGGCGGATTCAGCAGCCATTAAACCTTCCACAGCCCCGTTGCCAAACTTTTCAGGATGTTTGGAGGTCCTGGCAGCCTCGCCATAAGCCAGAAAGGCCGCGATCGTTGCCCCTGCGCCGGGCAGGGCTCCAACGATGGTTCCGATAATGGGCGATTTGGCCAGGGTGGGCCAGTTCTTCTTAAATTCAGAAAACTTGGGCATCTCTTCTTTCATGCCCCGGTAGTTAGCAGATCCCTTATATTCTTTAAAAGGCTCTTCAGCCTCGATGAAAATTTCGGATACAGCCAGCAATCCAACCATGGCAGTGATAAAACTGATCCCCCCCAGAAGGATCGTTGTTCCAAATGTAAACCGTTCGAGGCCGGTTATCCCATCGGTTCCGATCGTGGCCAGGAATATGCCAAACATACAGGATATCAGACCCTTTAAAACAGAGCCTCCTGACAGCCCCGATACCACGCTTAATCCGAGCATGGTCAGCGCAAAATATTCCGGGGGGCCAAAGCGCAACGCAAAATTGGCAATGATAGGCGTGGCCGCCATCATCACAAACACACTGAATATGCCTCCTCCGATTGAACAGAGAAGAAAAATCCACAAGGCATAAGCAGCGCGCCCCTGTTTGGCGAGAGAATGGCCCTCAATGACCGTGGGCACGGAAGAAGGCTCCCCTGGTATTCCAAAGAGAATGGAGGTGATCGATCCGCCGGTAATCCCTCCACAATAAGCGGCTACAAGGATCGTAAAGGCCGCGAGAGGGGACATGGCGTAGGTGAAAGGCAGAAGAAGGACGACTCCCATGGAAGTGCTGATTCCGGGAAGGGCCCCGGCCATGAGCCCCCATAACCCTCCCAGGGTCAGGGCCAGAAGAATCTGTGGTTGGAAGATCGCCGCAAATGCCGTCAAATAGTGCTCGAACAAGGGTTAGCCCTCCTCCCGATCAGTAGATAAACCGGCTGAATGCCGCAAAAAAATCCACTCCCCTGGGTAAAGGCATACCTATAAATTTGGCGAAAACGATTACTATCAGCGCGGTCAGCAGAAAAGGGGAAAGGACCAGGACAGGTTTTCTTCTTTCTTCAAGGGCCAGGATGAAAGCAAAAACATAGACGATAGTCGAAAGAACAAATCCAACATATGGCATAATGAGGATATACCCTAAAAGGCAGATCGCGCTGAGAGCAAATTTTTTCCTGCGGCTCTTTAGGTCTGTTTCGGCTGCGGGTGACCTTGAGGCCTCGCCTGGGGCCTGTTTCTTTGTTCTTTGGTATTTTTTGAAGCTTGAGATCAGTAGAATGATACTGAGAATAGATGCCGCGGATAGAGCAAGGATGGGCCAGAAACCGCTTCCTACATCGCCGAATCGTTGAACCTTATGCAATTTAAAGGAATCATAAAGCATGAAGACAAAAAAGGCGATAATGACAAAATTTGCCGCAACTTCATCTTTTTTCATAATGCCCTCTTTCATCAAAAAAAGGGCGGAGAGAAAAGTTTTTCTCCGCACTTTTTTTGATTTATCTAACGATGCCGGGGTTATTTAACATAACCAAGACTCTTAAGCACGTCCGTAAAGAATTTAACCTCGTTCTCCCAGTATTTTCTGGTCTCTTCAGGGCCCAGGTATCCGGGGCGGGCATAGAGATGATTATCCTGCACAAATTTCTTATAAACAGGCACATCAAGAGCCTTTTTAATCACATCGTGTAAATATTTTGTCCGCTCAGGAGGCGTCCCTTTTCTGACTGCCCATGCCCTCATCAACCCTTGCGTATAATCAACCCCCAACTCAGGAGTCGCTGGCACGTCAGGGAGGGCAGGATGCCTCTTCTCCATAATCACTGCCAGACCCTTTAATTTGCCGGCCTGGACTAAAGGCAGTGTCTCTGCCAACTCTTCACATGCCCCATGGATATGTCCTCCCAAGATGGCCGCCTTGATCTCTGCGCCGGATTCGAAAGGCACAAAGGTTACATCAACCCCGAGTTTCTTGAAAAAGGCCACGGTCTGGATCTCCGACCATGCCCCAGGAGAGGTTCCGGCAAATTTAAGAAATCTGGGATTTTTTTTGCCATATTCTACGAGGTCTTGAATTGTCTTGAATTTTGAATCTCCGGAGATAATAACGGCCGTGGTGTCCCACTGGATTCTCATTATAGGATCGAAATCCCTTAGGATATTAGCTCGAGTCTTTGGCGCCACAGCGTCAATCAGGTGGGATGTGGTCACGGCAAAGACCGTGTAGCCATCAGCAGGCTGCCCTGCCGCATGGAGCATGCCCTTTGTGCCTCCCCCGCCGGGCATATTGGTGATCACCAGGGGGACTTTTAGAAGCGGCTTCATCCCCTCGGCCACTGCCCTGGCCGCCGTATCACTCCCGCCCCCAACCCCGAACGGAACGATGATCTCAATGGCCCGCTCAGGAAACGCCGCCGCAACCCCGCAAAACCCCATCACCCATCCAACCAAGCCCAAAACCGCTACCCAAACTCCTGTTGCTCTTCTCATACGCTTCCCTCCTTTGTTTGCTTGATGTTTGCTTTATCTTTCGGCAATGGAAAGTTGATGATTTCGTAAAAAGTCCTGTTCTTGTCATTGCGAGGAGTTCCGCTTTCTATTCACCCCCACCCTCACCCTCCCCTATCAAGAGACTGTGTCGTAATTCCGTTCATGGTTCGAGAACCTCACCACGAACGGAAAACGATATGTTAAAAATCAACTACTTAACCGTTCGCCCTGAGCCTGTCGAAGGGTAAATTACGGACTTTTGCAAGAACCTCTTTGGTTAGGAAATTATCATGAATCAGTTTATTTGTCCATGCCTCGTTTGTCGTGGAGACCGTTCATCAAGTAAAGAACAGAGGAAGGCCTTTTCTTAGGCTTTTTCCTGCAGGTTGGCGATTTTTGATGCCTTGTATTTACCCTACCATATTGCTGCAAGCTCTCCACACATGGGCACAGACTTTAGCGTTTCTCCGGTTTTTCCACCATATAGAGAATGTCGTCCCAAGAATGACGGTAGAGGTCGGTCTTCAGTCTTTTCTGGTCAAAGATGTGCCCGATTAATCCGATGGCCCGGGCCAGGGTGAAGATGGCGTTGAGATACCCGATCTCCACTATATCTTCGATCTCCTGGGTAGAGAACGAACCACAGGCGTTCAATAGATCCAGGAAGGATGCTCCAATGCATCCATCCACGTTCAGGATGAGGGTGTTCCTCTTCTGGGTCGTCACCTTTTCCACAGCCACGGCGTAGTCCAGATATTTAGTCTTGGGAAAGTTCTTATAAGCGTAGTTCTTCAGGACCTCCACCCGCTTGTCCGGGTTGTTCAGGCTCTTGACCCTGTGTCCAATCCCCGGGATGTTGATGCCCAGCCTTTTCACTTCGTCCACGAAAGCCTCGGGTGCTTTGCCGGCATCACAAGCCTTCTTGAAATACCGGGCCGCGTCATCAATGGCTCCCCCGAAGCGAGGACCAATGGTCAGGAGACCGGAGGCCAGGGAGGAGATGACATCCTTCCCCGCCCTGGCGGTGACGATGGCGTTGTGGGCTCCGGACACAGCAGGTCCATGATCGGCCGATATCTTGATGATGATCTCGATGAATTCGGTGGCCCATTTCGGAAGCAGCTTCTTGAACCAAAGAAGGCTGATCACGTCTCCGATGGAGTATCCCTTTTCGATGACCTCGCTGATCTGGACCCCCGCGTATGAGGGCTCATCTCCCCGCTCATCCGAGATGGTGCAGATGAAGTTTGCCGCCCGTCTCACCAGGCCGGCTTTTCTCGCCGCCTTATAATCCTGCGGAATCGGCGGAGGAGCCACTTCCGTCGTCGGCATCGCCTTTCCTTCGGCAAGAAGCTTGTCAAAGGTCTCCTTTATCATCCTGTCTAAGTCATCGAAGGAATTGGGCACTATTGCTCCTGCTTCCCTCAGGGCTCGGTTCTTGGCATCAGCCGTCTCCTGAATGTTCCCGGCCCTGGCTCCAGCGTGGCCGAACTGGACCTCCGCGGGGAATACCTTGGAGCAGGTCCCGATATTCCAGGCGACCAGGGGCTTGGTGATCTTTTTCATGGTAAGCGCCTCAACTACCTCATATTCATCCATTCCCCCGACTTCTCCGAGCATGACCATCATTTTTATCTCGGGATTCGCCTCATATCTCATTAGGTGATCGATGAAGGCGCTTCCCGGGTATCTATCGCCGCCAATGGCGATTCCCTCGTATACCCCGTCGGAGTTCAAGGCAATGATGCTGTTGATCTCATTTGAAAGACCGCCCGATTTGGAGATGTAAGCGACATGCCCGGGCCGGTAAAGCTTGGACTCGATGATATTGTCCAGCGCGCCGGCCGTGTTTCCAATGCGGAAGGCGCCCGGGGCAATACCCCCCACTGTGGCTGGACCAATCACCCATTTCTTCATCTTTTTGGCCAGGTGGGCCAGTTCTCTGGAGTACTTCTCGGGAACCCCTTCGGCAATCACTGCGATGGTCCGGATGGTCTTCGTTTCCAGGGCTTCCTTCGTGGTGGAATAGGCGGACCGGAAGGAAGCGAAGTTCACCAGCACATCCGCATTCGGATGATTTTCCACGCCCTGTTTGAGCGTCCGGTAGATGGGGATGAGGACCTCCCGACTCCCGAAGAAGCACTGATGCCATCCCTCCCCGGTCGGGTTCACTATTGCGGCGACGCTCGGCTGCTCTCGCCGGCAGAGATAGTCGAAATCCAGCATCCTTTGGATAGCATCCTCCTGCAGGCCATATACGATCGAGAGTGTATCCCGGTCAAATAGGCTATAAGCTTTTCGCGCAGCCACTTTCATTACTCCTTTTCCTCAAGCGCAACCCTTACAATTCTGGTCATGGGTATTTCAGGACCATGAACCTCAATGGGCACATCCAGGTTCTTGCCCAGCTCTTTCATTTTGCGCAGGCCCTCCTGCCAGTTGGGCCCTCCCCTGCGGAGATAAATCCGGGCATTCACGGCCTTGAGCTTGTCCTTGTATTCCGTTAGCGCCTGGGCAATCCCGGTCAGGGTTTGAGCCACGTCCGTGAAGTTGGCAATTCCGCCGCCTAATAGGAGAATCTTGGGCTTCCTTTCCGGATCCTTTTCGCGGGTGAAAAGATCCAGGATTGTTCGGGCGTATTTGTAGGTAATTTCCGCGGGGGGATTCCCGCTGTATTCCCCATAGTTCCCCAGGTCTTTGGCGAACCCCAGGTCAACAATCGTATCCGTGTAAACGACGCTCGCCCCGCCGCCTGCGTTCATGGTCCATACCCTTCCCTTTGGATTGAGAATCGTGAGCTTCAGAGAGGCTCCGGTGCCCTCATCCAGTTCCTTGACGTAAACTTCCTCCCTGGAAGGCTCTCTTCCGAATGGAGGAGGGAAGGAGACCTGCCCCCACTTCCGGCCACACTCATAGAAGGCCGTGTCATCCAGCCTGGCCTTGACATCCAGGGGCGCCACCCGGTTGCCGTTCACGGCCAGGGGGTTGAACTCGAGGAAGGTGAAGTGCAAATCTTCATAGAATTTGAATATTCCTTTAATGAAGGTGGCCAAGAACTTTTTCTCGCCGCCCGAAAGGTCGGCGAGGAGTTTTTCGGCCACATCAACCTCGTTGATGGAGGCGGCAACCGGAACCAGAATCGACGCCACCCTTTCCCAGTTTTCTTCAATATCCACCCCGCCAGCGGGAGAGAAGTAAATGGTATCTCCGGCCCGGTTAGATTTGATCGCCAGGTAGTACTCAACGCTCTGAGGAAGGAAAGGCTCGATTATAAAATGGTTCAGCACCCCGGTCACCTGGCCGACAGTGACGGGCTTGCCCATACGCTCATATATCCATTTCTTGGACTCCTTAAAATCTGTGTTCAGGAGAATGAGACCGTGCTTGCCTCTCTTCCCTATCAGCTCGTCCGGTTTCACGGCGAGCTTCTCTCTCTCAAGCCATTCGTTCCCGGTTATCAACTGTTCCAAGTCCGTGCCCGGGGTCACCTGCGCGGCCTTTCCCGAAAAAATTAAGGTTTCGCCAAAGTAGCTCTTCCACAACCGTTCCAACATTTTTTTCGCATCATATTCTCTTATCGCTCTTTGAGCCATATTGCCACCTGCGTATGACTTTAGCTGTTTGAAAACCATCCCTGACAGGGTGATTTTTAAGGGTGTCATTCCTGCGAAAGCAGGAATCAAGGGTTTTTCCTAATGGGTTCTGGATTCCCGTTTTCATGGTAATGACAAAACGTAGATTTTTTTAAAGGGTTAAAGTGTTACCCACCTGCAAGATTGGCAGTTTATCTCCACCCTTTTGATGGGGAAAGCAATAGGCATGCCGTTATTGTAACCATTCAACAATGTGAAATTTAAGGAGGAAATAAATGATTTGACAATTGCGTTTCATTTTATTACATTATGTTTAAACGTCTAAACATATTTGAAACAGAGGGACATTATGGAACAGGCTTTCAAGATAGGTTTCATCGCTTCCACCCAACAATTTATTGACTGCGCTCTTTCCGTGGCCAGGAAGCGCAAACTCGACGTAGTTACCTCGTTGACTGGCTTGGACGCGGCCATCCCCGCTGGCCAGAGGATGGAGCAAGAGGGAGTAGAAGTCGTCATCAGTCGCCGGGGCACTGGATCGCTGCTCAGAAAAAACCTTAAGATTCCGGTTTTATCTGTGCGGATGAGCTCCCATGATATCCTTCGTAATATCCGGGACGCCAGCTTGATGGGGCGGAAGATCCTGCTGACTTCCTTAGGAGACGAAATTGGGGACATGGCTTTATTCCAAGACATCTTCAAAGTAGCCCTTATTCCCGGTGTCTTCCATGACTTCGAAAGCTTGGAAACGGTGATTGTCGGGGGCAAGAGACAGGGGTGTGAAGTCGTCATCGGCGGGGGAGTCTCCGTAGCCCTGGCCAGAAAACACGGTCTGAAGGCCGTGGAAATCCGAACCAACGAGGATGCCATACAGTCGGCCTTGGAAGATGCGGCCTCCGTTGCCAGGGCCAATCGCGAGGAGCAGGAAAAGGCTCTACGGTACCGGACGATCATGGATACGACCTCAGAGGGAATTGCCGCGGTGGATAAGAAAGGCATCATCACCGCCATCAATCGCGCAGCTCTTGATTTTTTCGGATTCTCCAGGAAACAGATAGAGGGCAAAGACTTTTTTGCCTGCTTTCCCGGATCCAGTTTCCGTGAGGTTCTGGATGGAGGTCGCCCGCTTTTGAACAAGCTGGAGAAATTCGGGAGTGAGCAGTTTGTGACCAATTACATCCCTCTTCTGGTCGGCGCCGAAGTTGTCGGTTTGGTGATCACCTTCAGGGACCTCCCCAATGTAGTCCGGGCGGAAAACGAAGTGCGCCGTTCCTTGGTCAAACGCCTGATTCCCAAATATACCATCGACGACTTCATTTGCCGACATCCGGCAATGCAGGAAGTCGTTGAAAAAGCCCGGAAATTCTCCCGCTCCGATTCCACCGTTTTGATTACAGGCGAAACAGGGACAGGAAAAGAGATACTGGCCCAGAGCATTCATTCCCTTGGGCCGCGGCAGAAGGGTCCCTTTGTCTCCATCAACTGCGCTGCTGTCCCTGATCAGCTTCTGGAGAGCGAACTCTTCGGTTATGAAGAGGGCGCTTTCACCGGCTCGCGGCGTGGCGGGAAGCCCGGGCTTTTTGAGTTGGCTCACAACGGCGCCATGTTTCTCGACGAGATTGGCGCCAATACCCCGAGTCTCCAAAGCCGCCTCCTCAGGGTTTTGCAGGAACGCGAAGTGATGCGCGTCGGCGGGGACCGCCTGATTCCCGTGAATGTGCGCGTAATTGCCGCCACAAACCAGAACCTGTGCCTCGAAGTTCAAAAAGGACGTTTCCGGGAAGACCTTTATTTCCGCCTTGCCGTGCTCACCATCCATATTCCCCCGCTCAGGGAGCGGATAGATGACCTGCCGCTGCTCGTTAAGGATCTGATTCGCCGATGCTCCCGTAAGGACAAGGCGACATCACTGACAATTCCCGAAAGCTACCTCGAAAAGCTCATGAAGTTGCCTTGGCCAGGCAATGTGCGTCAGCTTCAGAATTTTTTGGAAAAGCTGGTTATTCTCTGTGACGACGACTTCAAAGTCGATGTTTTTGAAGAACTTTACAGCGAATTGCTCGAATATTCCACGCCTGGTGAACCGCGTTTTTGTTCAAAGGAGCCGGCTTTAAACCACCATCTTCCCAGCAACCGGAGTGAAGACGAGGCGAGATCCATTCGACGGATACTGGAGGAATCACGGTTCTGCAAAACCCTGGCGGCCAAAAGGCTCGGAATAAGCAGGACTACGCTATGGCGGAAAATTAGAGAAATGGGGCTGGACCATCAACCCCCGGGTGCCTGATAAATATGCTGTTCTTTGGCCGACACGTAACGACACCCTTAGATAGGTTGGATTCTTTTCTTTATTATCCAACGCCCAATCTCCTTATCTAAGAAGGATTGCCGTCCCCCTGTTTATTTCTCCATCTCCTTATTGGATACCTTGTCTTGGATAAAGTCCACAATGTCATTTATTTTTGAATTGGGTCTAAACACTTCCGCAATCCCTAATTCTTTTAGGCGATTCACGTCTTTTTTAGGGATAAAGCCCCCAACCAAGACAACTATGTCATCTAATCCCTCCTTGCTCATTTTCCCCATTAATTCTTCGCAAATGGAAAGATGGGACCCAGACAAGATGCTCAACCCGAGCACATCGACATTCTCCTGAATAGCGGCTGTTAAAATCGAGTCGACGGCCTGTCGAATTCCGGTGTAAATCACTTCCATCCCGGCATCTTTCAGCCCCTTAGCCAAAATTTTAGCCCCCTTATCATGTCCATCCAGGCCGGGCTTGGCAATCAAAATTCTGATCGGTCTCTTTACTGACATAGACTGCTCCTTTCAAAGGATACTGGCCTGTTTAGCTTCCCCATAGACCTCTTTGAGCTTGCCAACAATTTCTCCTACCGTCGCATATGATCTGACCGCCTCCATAATGTAAGGCATCAGGTTCTTTTTCGCGTAAGCAGCGTTCTGGAGCGTCTCAAGGGCATTTTTTAATTTTATGTTGTCTCGTTCCGCCTTAATTTGCTCTAAGCGGCCGATCTGCCTGATGAGCGTTTGGGGGTCCACTTCAAAAACTTCCAGCTCCTTTTCTTCTTCATCAATCTGGAAGCGATTCGCCCCCACCTTAACCATTTCCTTTGATTCGAACTTCTTTTGGATTTCGTAGGCCTGATGGGCCAGTTGCTTTTGAATCGCCCCATCTTCCACGCATTTGAGGATGCCCCCCAATTTATCTATTCTCTCCATCTCGGCTTTTATTTCTTGTTCAAAGAAATCGGTCAGGTGTTCGACATAGTATGAACCTCCCAGGGGATCGACAACATCAGGTATGCCAATCTCGTGGGCGATAATCTGCTGAATTCGTAAAGAGGTGCGAATGGCTTCATCCGTAGGAATGGCATAGGCCTCGTCAAAACAGGGCAGGTTCATCGACTGAGATCCGGCCATGGCCGCTGCCAGCGCATAAAAGGCAATTCGGGCAATGTTGTTTAAAGGCTGCTGCTCGGTCAGGCCGCCTCCCATGCCCCCGGTGGAAAACTTGAGCTGCATTGCTTTTTCGCTTTTACTTTGAAACTGCTCTTTCATAATTCTGGCCCACAGGCGCCGGGCCGCCCGCAATTTGGCTATGTCCTGGAAAAAGTTAAATTGAACCCCACCGGCGATTAAATGAAAAGAGAGCAGCGGAGCGATATCATCGATTTGGTAGCCGCGGCTTAGAACCTCCCGAATATAGGCAATTCCCGTCAAGAAGGGGTAGGCGACACCCTGGACTGGAGTAGCTCCACATTCACATATGTGCGTCCCGGAGACGCTAACCGAATTGAATTTGGGAATATGCTTTATACAGAACTCGATCGTATCTCCGATCAATCGGATGGATGGCTCAGGCGGAAAGATGTAAGTTCCCCGGGCGATATATTCTTTAATGATGTCGTTTTGGATGGTTCCCCGCAGCTTGGCGGGGGGGACGCCTTGTTTTTCGGCGGCGACAACATACATGGATAGAATAATGCTGGCCGTGGCGTTAATAGTAAAAGAGGCGCTAATCTTATCCAGGGGGATGCCGTCAAAAATTTCTTCCATATCCCTTAAAGTGTCGATGGCGACTCCCAGTTTGCCAATATCGTTTTTAGCCATCGGATTATCCGAATCCAGCCCCAGCTGGGTCGGCAGATCGAGGGCCAGGCTGAGGCCTGTCTGGCCCTGCTCCAATAAAAATTTGAATCGGCTGTTCGTATTCTCGGAGGTCGAAAACCCGGTGTACTGGCGCATCGTCCAAAGCCTTTCACGATACATTGTGGGATAGATGCCGCGGGTATAAGGATATTGGCCCGGGTCATTCAAAGCAGCCTTATAATTCAAATTCGAGAGATCCTCTGGCCCGTAAAATAGCTTAACCTTAACGCCTGTATTTGTTTCCTTCAAGTCGCTATGGCCATTTGTTTCTTTTCGTTTTTTGTCCGTTTTATCAATCAGCTCATCGCTCATTATCTTACCCCCTCGCGCCTAAGTTTCATAAGTCGTAACAGTTTAGCTGTTTGAAAAGCTGTCAAATCCCCCTTCATCCCCCTTTTGCAAAGGGGGAAAAGGCTGAACCTTTTATCGAATTCCCAAAAAACCTCTCCTCCCTTTGCCAAAGGGAGGTCGGGAGGGATTTCTGGTCCGCCTGAGGCGGATCAAAACGCTAAATTGTTACCAGAAGTCTAAATAATTTTCTGTTGCCTCAATTCTTTTATGTCCTCTGATGAATAATTTAAGATATTTGTCAAAATCTCCTCGGTGTGCTCTCCCAGCCGTGGAGGTCTCTGAAAAACTTCCTGCTCGACCTCGGACATCTTGATAGGATTCCCCACAATCTTAAGTTTTTGGCCATTTACATAGTCGATTTCAACCACCATATTCCGACTCAGGGTCTGCGGGTCTGTTAGGGCTTTATCGATCGTGTTGATGGGGGCGATTGGAACCCGGCTTTCTAATATTTCCATCCACTCCTCGCCCGTCTTTTCCAGAAAGATTCTCTCCAGAATGGCGTAAAGTTCGTCTTTGTTTTCTAAGCGATTCTTTCGGGTAGCGAATTTTGGGTTCAAGCACAAATCCGAAACTCCGATGCCCCGGCATAATTCCGCGAAGATATTTTCTGTATTGGCGTCAATCACTATATCAAAAGTCTTTGTTCGAAAAGCCCCGATGGGATGGGCGGAAACATGGCCAGATCCTACTGCCCGGGCTATTTCTTTGGCAACAAAATAGTACTGAGCCCGGTAAGTCAGCAATGAGGTTTGACAGTCTAACATACTTATATCGATCTTCTGGCCTCTCCCGGTTCGTTCCCGTTGATATAACGCAGCCAATATACCCTGGGAAGCAAAGAGTCCGCCGCTAAGGTCGCCCATTGGAGCTCCCATGCGAACGGGCATGCGCGAAGGCTCGCCCGTGTAACTCATGATTCCGCCCCTGGCCTGAATCACCAGATCAAAAGCCGGCCGATCCTTGAAAGGCCCTGTTTGACCGTATCCCGAAATCGAGCAGCAGATAATTCGCGGATTGATTTTTTTAAGGTTATCAAAATCTATTCCCAATTTCTCAACTGTCCCCGGTCTGAAATTGTCAATCACGACATCCGCTTTCTTTGTTAATTCATAAAAGATTTCTTTGCCTTTTTCACTTTTCAAATCGAGGGTCATACTTTTTTTGTTTCGATTCATCGCCATAAAATATGCGCTTTCCCCCTCGACAAAATAAGGGGGCATCCCCCGGGATCCCTCGCCAACCTCTGGTTTTTCAATCTTGATTACTTCTGCGCCCAGGTCTCCCAAAATAAGGGTGCAATAAGGCCCGGCCATGATGAGTGTAAGGTCAAGGATTCTTATTCCTGATAAAGGTGATCCCATTTTCATCCTCCTTTAAGACACTTTGTTCAGCTACCACTATCCTTTCCATATGGCCTAAAATTTCGGAAGCGTCCAGGCAAACTAATCTTATCATAATTCCTTACCTTAATTATCATGAATTATCATCCCAGGGGCGCTTGAAGTCAAATCATCGGGACTATATCAAAGTTCTCAATAAATATTGATAATCAATGAGATAGAAAAAACTGCTAATCGAGATTACCAAGAATCGATGGGACTTTAAGGTTACCCTGGAAACTCTTAAGAAAAGCTTGACAAGAATTAATTCATATGGTAGCTTTTCTTACAAATTGATTAAAAGTCTGGCCACACAATGAAGTGCGGCAGAGATTGTGACTAGGGCGTCCATAAAAAAAGGACGCCCTTTTTTTTTAATATCAAAATTCTGAGTTACAAATAACCGTTTGAAAATATTAATAGAATATTAAAATTAGAAGGAGGATGGGGGAATGTCGATTATCCAGGAAGTCATTGAAAAGATTGGGCGGCAGGATGCTGATCAGCCTGAATTTCGTCAAGCCGTCAAGGAAGTAATGGAAACTCTCGAACCCACGGTAAAAAAACACCCTGAGTTCGTTACAACTAAAATATATGAAAGAATCGTTGAACCTGACCGCATGATTATCTTTAGAATCCCCTGGGTCGACGACAAAGGTGAAGTTCAAGTCAACAGAGGGTTTCGGGTTCAGTTCAACAATGCCATTGGTCCATACAAAGGAGGACTCAGGTTCCACCCTTCGGTAAACCTGAGCATCATAAAGTTCCTTGGTTTTGAGCAGACTTTTAAGAATTCGCTTACGACCCTTCCCATGGGAGGAGCAAAAGGAGGATCTGATTTTGATCCCAAGGGAAAATCGGATAATGAAGTGATGCGATTCTGCCAGGCCTTCACCAGAGAGCTTTTCCGGCACATTGGGGCCGATACTGACGTGCCTGCTGGCGACATCGGCGTTGGCCAGAGGGAGGTTGGATATATTTATGGATACTATAAAAAAATTATGAATGAACATACAGGAGTATTAACCGGGAAGGGATTGGAATACGGGGGGAGCCTTATCAGACCCGAAGCTACAGGGTATGGGCTTGCCTATTTTATCGCAGACATGCTGGCCACACAGGGGAAAAATATAAAGGGGAAAGTGGTGGCCATCAGCGGCGCGGGAAACGTTGCCCAATATGCTTTGGAAAAGGTAAACCAGCTCGGGGGGAGGGTAATTACCCTGTGCGATTCCAACGCCACCATTGTCGATGAGGAAGGTATCTGCACTGAAAAATTTGCGTATTTGATGGACTTAAAAAATGTGCACAGAGGACGAATAAAGGAATATGCCAATCAATATCCAGCCGAATGCTATGAGAGCAAAAGTGTTTGGGATGTGATCCGGGAAAAGGGGATTAAAGTTGACATTGCCTTGCCTTGCGCGACCCAAAATGAGATTGATGCTCAAAATGCCCAGGCGCTGGTAAATAACGGATGTTTCTGCGTTGCCGAAGGGGCCAACATGCCTTCCACCCTGGAAGCCATTAAGATTTTTCAGGACCATAATGTCCTTTATGCCCCCGGGAAGGCTGCCAATGCCGGCGGCGTGGCCACATCCGGCCTGGAAATGACCCAGAATAGCCTTAAATTATCCTGGTCCAGGGAGGAAGTGGATAGTCGCCTTTTACAGATTATGAAAAATATCCACCGGGAATGTCTCGATGCTGCGGAAGCCTATGGCGCAAAGGGGAATTATCTTACGGGAGCGAACATTGCAGGATTCCTGAAGGTGGCCAAGGCCATGCTGGCTTACGGAATTGTTTGATAAGAGCAAGAGGAAGAGGAGTGAAGAAAAATTCCCTCTTCATAAGTTAGTAACACTTTAGCCCTTTGAAAAGAAGTCGGGCGTAAGGTCAAAGGGAATCCAGGTCCCGGGGGCCAGACCGGCCCGCTTGGAATCATAAGGCGCTGATTTCTTCGCCGGTGGGGCGGGGAAAACGCCCCCCGCCTCCTCCGGCGGAAACGAGCGGGGTTCTTCGTGGCCAAGCGGAAACCAGGCCGATGCTTCCGGCGCGTTCCACCCAGACCCCCGGGCCTCAACAAAGGTGGTAAAACTACTTTTTCAAACTACTAAATTGATATCTCAATCAAAACATACCACTTTTCGGGAAACAATATCGGCCAGGAGGAAAAGTCCTTTTCCTTCGACGTCATGCACCTTTATGACCTCTCCATAGCGGCTGCCTTCCGGAATAAGAGTCTCTATGATATTCGGCAACAAATCCATCCACTGTTTGTGAAATAACACGTTTTCTTTTTCAGGGAAAATGGCCACGTAGAAAATATCGGTTTCCACTAAATCCTGGAAAAAATGGGTTCCGAACGAAAGCTCGGGAGTCAGGCTCCCGCTGGAATATTCCAGCTCTACGATGGCCGTCATATGATTAATTTCAGAGAAACGCACCGGAACGCCCAGTGAAGGGGTAGTGGTTCCCCATCGCCCCGGCCCCAAAAGAAGGGTGGGAAGGTCTTCCTGATTTCCAATCTGTTGGTTCAATTTTCCGATAAGGCGGGCAATAGTATATTTTTCCGAGAGGGGGAGCTTGCTGTAGCCCTCCGGTTCAATGTAGATGATGCGCCTAAGGGGCTGGGCGATGTTGCCCCCCATAAAATTTCCCTCCGATTGAAAGAAGATTCGTTCACTGGCGATATTTTCCGGAATATAGACTCTTTTCCCCTGTCCCTTGGTTTGCAGGGGCCGGCATTGCAGCAGGTTTATTTGTGGCGTACCCTCTTTTGCAAAATTAATGGTAAATTCAATATCCACGGGATAGCGGTACCGATCTTCCAAAATTTTTAACATCTTTTGCATGACGCCGGTAAAGGAAACTTTAGATAAAAGAGGGTCAAACGTGAGGATCCAGACTTCTTTATCCCTGATCCCGCGTTCCCTCAATTTTTCCATCGTTTGCCGATCTCTTATCCCTATGAGATCAATATCAAACCCCAGGTCTTCTTTCAGGTGCTCGAGAAGATCCAGCAAAGAAGCTGTCTCTATCCTATTTCTCTCTATATTGAGCACGTCCACATCATGCTGGGAATACTTTCTCGCGTCGGCCATGCCGGCGTGCGGTTTGAGGAGCGGTCCATCGAGGGCCACCAACCGGGGATAATCATTTTCCACCCGGTTGACCGCCCGTGTGCCCAGGCCGAACACCAGCCGGAGCATCCCGGCCTTAGGATCCATCCCTTCTTTCCAAACAAAAGTATTATGAGAAACCCCCACACCGGCCAGGTCCGGGAAAAAGTAGCGCTTACGGTACGAACCTGAAACCCTCTGGATGAGCAGGGCCATCTGTTCATCCTGCTGATCTAAACCCCTTTGCCGACGGTAGGAAAGGGCATCTTCATTCAGGGTACTGGCGAAGACCTTTCGCACATATTCGCCAAACTGACGGAAGCGGTCCTCCGGAGGCCCCTGATTGACGCAAAAAATACTTTCGTACTTCCCGGCGAAGGCATTTCCGAAAGCATCTTCCAGCAAACTGCTCGAACGAATAATAATCGGCGACTGACCGAAATATTCTATGATCTGCCAGAAGCTATCCAGGATCTCATCCGGGAATGTTCCCTGCAGCATCCGCTCCCTTAAATCCCGGGCGACTTCAAAATAGCCTTCCGGAGTCTTCTGTTCCATGCGCAATTTCCACCAGCCATTTTCCACGAGGTAGGTATAGAAGACATCTGAACCAATATAAAAAGAATCGTGGGGCTCCAAATGGTCGGACCAGGGGAAAGATGTATCTTGCAGGAGGATCTTCCTGGCAATGAGCATGCCCGCGGATTTTCCCCCGATATATCCCGTTCCCACCAACCGGCTCTTAATATCCAGCAGATCCTCCAGGGAAAAAACTTCCTGAGCAAGCGTCAATATTCTTCTTTCCCGGCCGATCATAATCTGGCAGAGCTGATCCACCTTTTTTTTCTTCTCTTCAGGAGAAGATTTGTTTTCAACCATTTCAGCCGCGTGTAAGAAGAGCCGATCCCAATAATCCAAATTCCTTTTCATGTTTTCGGCCCTTTTCTGCGACATATGGGAAAGCAACCTGGTGGCATCCAGGCTGCTGGTAACGGGGACAAATCGTTCCCCTTCCTTTTTGTGAGGATGGAACATGGTCGGCGAGTAACGGTTAGTCATTTTAAGAGGATGGATAAAAACATTTCCCTCCACATTGGGCACGTCGATGAGAACTTGAGTTGTTTCCCGGATTCGGGCAACGGTTTTAAATGAATGGGCGTTCCGCAAGAGGGCGAAGTGGGCCACCGTATCCATTTGAAAGAGATAGGGGCAGGTGATCCGGAAAAAATTTCCGATCATTAAGTCAGTAGACCATGCGGACAATAAATCCGACAGACAGTCAAATACATAATATGCCCCCCGGCCCTCCTGGGTGATAATATTGTGCACCTGCGTGGAAAATGTCTCGAAGCCGCTATGGGCATCGAGTCTGTGGGTGATGACCTGATCCTGGTTCTTAAGGAGCGGCTGGTGATGAGCAAATCTGAGATAGAGGACCCTTTTATTTTCGGGCAATTTCTGTTGGGCGAAAAGGGTGGCAAAATAGCGATAATCTTCTACCTCATCCACCTGCCATACCACATTATCCCCTACTCTCAAGCCATCCAGGATTTCATCCAGGGTCGCCAAACCTGTGCTTACCCAGCCTACTCCGGCCACTTGTCAGCCCTCCGCTATCCATCTAAATTGTGAAAATTCGGTAATTGCCAAAAAAATCCAATCCCTTTTTGAAACTTCAGACACTATAGCTCACTTTAAGCTCTCTCGACCCTTTTTTGGGTTGCGGCTATGCCGCGCCCCCTCTCTTCCGGAGGAAACCGCAAGTTGCCTCAGGAACTTGCCCGCCTGATTCCCGCTTCCGGAAAGTGTTAAGAAAAAAGACTTTAATGTTTAAAGGTGGGAAATACGATCTTGGTCTTCTTTCTCCTTTTCTTTTCTTTTATAAAGGTTCTCGAGGAAATTTTTAGCCCATTCCTTCCCGCCCAAACCGAAGGCAATAGCCAGAGCGAGGATAATTCCGCCAAAGGTTATGGAGAAAGCCGCAACGATGACTTTTTCCGCAATACCTAAATGATAAAGGGCCATAGTCAAAGAAAGGATGATGAGGAACCAACGGACAATCTGGCTGAGGAGTTTTGCCGAATCGATCTGGGCATTCACGGCAGCAATTAAGGCCGCTTGACTCAAAAAAATGGCCATCAAGTAGCCAATGATTAAGATCAGGATGGCCGCGAAAAGATGAGGGAGGTAATTGAAAAAATGAGCAACAAAATTTTGCGTCGCCTCGATTTCCAGGGCGTTGAGCGCTAAAATCAGGGTGCTGAGAACGACCACCCAATAGCAGAACCGACTTAAAAGATGGGCGGGAGAAAAAGCGCTTCCCCCCTTGGAAAGGATTTGAGACAGTCCCCACCGTTCGCTGCGTTTATCAACCTGGAGGGCCTTTAAAAAAAGCCAGAGAAGTGTTTTCACTACCCAGGCCAACAGAAAACCTATGATGAGGATCGTGATCATCGCCAACAGGTTGGGCAAAAATGTTATTACTTTCCCTGTAAATTTGCTGAAGGAATCAATTATTATAGTCTGCCAACTCATACCGTTCACCTCCTTCGTTTATGGCCAATGTTCCCTAAGATAAGGCTTCATCTCCTCAAAAACCCGGCAGAGGGATTCGATCCGCTCTTCCACCTCTTGGGCAGACGCCTCCTGATTTTCCTTGATGAAGCAGGAAACCCATCCCAGATATATGGGGATCATCGATTTCAGTAAATGGTCCCGGTGAACCGATCCTTTGCGGTAGGCGACGGCGAAATCATAAATCAGCCGTACCCAAAGGTCCGGAGGAAAATGGAAGGCTCCGTCGGATAACCTGCCAATCGACGCGAGCCAAAGAGCGCTCTCATTGGGCAACGCCTTTCTCCACACCTCCATCAGATCTTTCGCCCCCAGGCGAAAGATGCGGACCATCCGCTCCCAATTCACCGAGGGCGGCTCCTCCGCCATACCTTGTGGATCCCCGAAAGTGGGGATCGCTTGAGACCCTTTTTCTCCTTTCCAGAAATCTTGGTATTCGCCCATTAAGGCATAGACCGAAGAGGTTACCTGAGTAAACATTGTGGCCAGATCGCTTGTTTTTTCCCGGGCTTCATGGATCTTTACCCCCAAATGGGCCTGACCGACCTTAAATTTCCCGGAAAGGGCCAGAGTGCTTGCCCAGATATCAAGCCCCAACCGAACCGCGTCATCCTCCCAAACGGCCTTTTCTAAATAAAAAGCCGCCAATTTTCCGGAAAAACTAAAATTACCCCCTATGGGTTGTTGGACCCGCCTCCCATACAAAGCACGGGTCAAAGGATAAACAATGCTGTTGGTGATCGTCCCGTCGAATTTGGGGCGAGCAAAAAGAGGGGCCACATAATCGAACCCATCGGTATAAATGGGTTGGAGGAGATTTTTCATCCATTCCGGGGTGATGGATTTGACATCGGGGTCGACAACGCAGCAGGCTTTGGCCTTGAGAGATTTGGCATTTTCCAGGAAGGTTCGAAACGCTTTCTCTTGCCCTAAAATTCCACGATAGGGGGGGTATATTTTATCGATGGGATGGACGGGGTGGGAAGTGAAGATCAGCCTGGCATCTTCAATCTGGGCCTTCTTAACCTGCTCCGGGGTACCATCGGTTGAGCCGCCATCCGAGATGCAAAGAATCCACCCGGCCTCCGGGAAAAATTTTCCTAAGCCGGCGGAAACGGTTTGCGCTACCTGCTTGATGGTGCGGGCATGATTGTAACTTGGAATCCCTACCAGTAAATCGACCTCTTTGATCTCTTCCGGAATCGCTTTTTCCATCCGCCGAGCCTTTTCTCGCTTCGCAATTATTCTGATCTTTCTAACTTTGACCGGATCCTACCAGAACCTTTTTTCACTTGAATCTTTTCCTGGTAAGAAAAGCCTTTGGCCAGACCGGCATCCATCGCTAAGGGAAAAGTCTCCGCAGGGAGCTCCCCTTTTCCCCGGTCCATTTCACAAATTTTTCCAGCCTTTAATCCCCCTCCAGGAGGCCCGTGATGCCTCTGATGGGGATGATCAACCAATCTGGCCGGTGATTCAATTCATAGCCTAACTCATAAACGGCCTTCTCCAGAAGAAAGATTTTCAACATCATTTCCTGATCTTCCTTTTTACCCGGTATGAAAGGGGCGTTTCCTACTGCCTCAAAATAGGATCTGAGGTAAATTCCGGAAACATATTGATAGCAGAGGTCGGTCCAGGGTCTCAAAACGGGAATATCATCCAGCCTCAGGGAGGCCTCCCTGAAAAGAGCGCTGTTAACGGCGTAATGGAAAGACCGTACCATTCCTGCCACATCCCTGAAGGGGGAGTGCTTCAGCCGCCGCTCGCTAAGCCCCCGGGCTGGCTCCCCCTCGAAGTCGATGATGATAAAATCCTTTCCCGTGTAGAGAACCTGACCCAGGTGATAATCGCCATGAAGGCGAATTCTTTCGGTCTCCAATTTGCGATTGACAATCTTCTGGAGGTTATTCAGGATCTTTGGTTCGGCCTCCAGGATGGAAGAAGCCTCTCCTTGCAAAGATACGGGAAGATCCCGGAGGTTATTTTTCAAGATTTGCATCACCCTTCTCAAATGGGCCCGCATGGACTGAAAAATAGACCTCTGATAGAGAAGAGAAAAAGGTTCGGGGGCAAAAGCTTTTTCTTCGGGGACGGATGAGAGGGCCAGATGCATTTCCCCCGTTCGCCTTCCGAGGAGGGCCATCATTTCGAGAAAATGGCCCTCGATGAACTCTCTCAGAAAGGCCATCGCCTTCAGGTCGGCAGTGAATAACGATTGAGGAGTCGCAGGAAATTTCTGCATTTCCCGCCCGCGCGAGAGAACCTGGTCATAGTATCGACCCACTGCATCCAGGGTGAGCGTCCAGGCATCTCCCTGACTGGGAATGAATCCCTGGAGCAGACCGACCGTCATGGGTTCCGCGCCCGGTGAGCGATACTCGAGACACCCGGCAAAAGGAGGAATTTGCGGAAAGCGGGCCTTTTCGGTCAGGAAGCGGGTGATTTCCTGGTCGGGATTGATCCCCTCCTTTAAGCCTCGAAAGAGCTTAAGGTAGAAGAGGTCTTCATAGAGAATAGAAGTATTACTCTGCTCGGCCTTAAGAGGCTGGGAATTCAAAGGGAACGGTTTGCTCCCCATGATTCGATGGAACACTTTTCCTGAGAGGCCGGTGAGTACTCCGCCCCGGCCTCTTATCCTTTTGCGCCGGGCGATCAAATCCAGCAGTTCTTCACGAAACCTGTCGTCATAGGCCGCATCGTACAGAATCCCCTCGTCCCGATCCACAAGCAGAAGGGCGACGACACTTTGGGGATTCTCTTCCATGATCATTTTGGCTTTAATGGTCAACCATTCATAATCCAGCCTAACTCGTTGGCCTTCTACCACAAACTCCTCTTCCGGCTGTTCCGCTTTCCTTGTTAAGGCGAAGGAGAGGGGCAATAGGTATAAATCAGGGGGGCCTTCGGTATATCTTACTTCCAGAAAAAGCAGGCAGGACAGATCCGGTTTTTCGCCCAGCGGGATCGTTTCCTGAATATTGATTTTCCGGATGATCTTGGCCTTTCCGCCAAACCAGCGGCACCCCGGCAAATAAACTGGCAGAATCTCGTCCTCCAATTTTTCCCGGGTTTTTCCCTCGAGCACCATCTCCCAGCTTGTGGTCGCATGAAGCTCTGGAAGGGTCTTTTGCTCAGCCAAGCTCGCTTCCTCTTCCACTTTTCTAAGCCGGAGCAAGAGATAACTGTGCGGGCCCAAGGTTAGAACGTAAGGCGTTTCCCGGATGACCGGAAAACTGTTTTGACTGAAGATTTCCTCCGGGGTATATCCGACATAAGCGGGAAGGTTTGGCTGGGCCACCTGATAAAATCTCGACAAATTCGCCACGACCAGGATAGAATCTTCCCCATATTTGCGGATGAAGATTAGAACTTTGGGATTGTGGGAGAGAATAAACTCCAGAGACCCCCGGCCGAAGGCTTTAAATCTTTTCCGAATGGAAATGGCTCGTTTCATCCACCAAAGGAGGGAAGAGAGGTTTTTCTGCTGGTTTTCCACGTTTAAAGATTCGTATTGATATTCGGGGTCAAGGATCACTGGCAGATAAAGCCTTTGGGGATTCCCCGAGGAAAACCCAGCATTCCGGTCCGGGCTCCACTGCATGGGCGTGCGTACTCCATTGCGATCGCCGAGGTAGTAATTATCCCCCATGCCGATCTCATCTCCATAATAGAGGACCGGTGTTCCCGGTAGAGAAAAGAGAAGCATGTTCATAAGCTCTATGCGGCGGCGGTTATTGTCCATGAGGGGACCCAAACGTCGGCGAATACCCAGGTTGATTCGCGCCCGGGGGTCTCGGGCGTATACCCGGTACATATAGTCCCTCTCCTCGTCTGTAACCATCTCCAGAGTCAACTCGTCGTGATTTCTTAAAAATAAAGCCCATTGGCAAACTTCCGGGATACTCGGAGTTTGTTCCAAAATATCGATGATGGGAAATCGGTCTTCCATCTGTAATCCGATGAAGATCCTCGGCATGAGAGGGAAATGAAAAGCCATATGGCATATATCCCCCTGGCCAAAATAAGCCGCAGCATCTTCCGGCCACTGGTTGGCCTCGGCGAGGAGCATCCGATTTTTAAACTTCTGATCGATATGACTTCTAAGCTCTTGTAAAAAGGCATAGGTCGCGGGCAGATTCTCACAATTGGTGCCTTCCCGTTCGAATAGATAGGGAACGGCATCCAATCTAAGGCCATCTACCCCCATTCCAAACCAAAAATCCATGGCGCGATAAACCATTTTGCGAACCTGAGGACTATCAAAATTTAAATCCGGTTGATGGGAATAAAACCGATGCCAGTAATAAGCCCCGGCCACCGCATCCCAGGCCCAGTTAGAGGTCTCGAAGTCTTTGAAGATGATCCTTGCGTCCTTATACTTGTTGGGGGTGTCGCTCCGGACATAAAAATCTCTCCAGGGGGAACCCGCCTTCGCTCTCCTGGATTTTTGGAACCAGGGGTGCTGCTCAGAGGTGTGGTTTATGACCAATTCGGTGATGACGCGGATGCCCCGCTGATGCGCTTCCCGCAAAAATTCCTTAAAATCCCCCAAGGTGCCGTAATCGGGATGGATGTTGAAATAGTCTGAAATGTCGTACCCGTCATCCTTTAGCGGGGAAGGATAAAAGGGGAGAAGCCAAACAGCGGTAATTCCTAAGTCTTGTAGGTAACCGATTTTTTTGGTCAAACCCGGCAAATCGCCGATTCCGTCGCCGTTACTATCGTGAAAGGCCTTGATGGGCAGCTCATAGATGATAGCATCCTTATACCAAAGGGGATTATCTTCCGACCTATCCATTCCTTTCTCCGTCATCGAAGAGGCTGTCAGGAAATAGTTAATAGTCGTTTCTTTAATACTGATGAATTCGTAATAAGTCTGAAAATGCGTCTTTCTGTCATTCCGGCCCCGATTTTCATCGGGATAAACTCCAGCCGGAATCCAGTTCTTTCAAATAGTCATAAGTCCTCTTAACTCCGGTTTTCACCTGTCTGCCAGGCACAGGCAGGCCGGAGTGACGATTTTTTACAGGAGCATCAATACTGGGGAAATCAACTTTTCACCAGATCAAGTATAACTTTTTTGATGCTGCTGAACAATTACTTTTTCAATTGCGGACTTGTTTCAACACTAAAACTTAGGCAGGGCGGTTAGACGGTAGATAGTTTCAAAAGCGCCAAACAGATCCAAATATTCCTCCAGGTAACGATTCAGGAGGAATTTTTTCCTGACGGTTTCCTTAGCCCTTCTTCCCATCTCCTCCCTTAATTTTTGGTCTTTGATCAGCCGAACAATCCGGCCAGCGGTTTCCTCTACCGATGAGACCAGGAACCCATTGACCCCGTCCTCAATCTGGTAGCGAATACCGCCGACGTTTCCTCCAATAACTGGCGTTCCCTTCCACATGGCCTCGGTAACGGTCAGGCCGAAGCCTTCCCGGATGGACTTCTGCACAACGACTGCCGCTCGTCGCTGCAGGGCGTTCACTAATGCCGAATCCTGATGGCTGAGAATGATAATGCGTTCTTCCCGGCAGTCTAATAAAGACTCAAACAGATCAGATCCTTCGGGGTCATCGGTGGCCACGTTGCCGAGCAACAAAAACGTGCAATCCACCTCCTTTCTGGCCAACTTGAACGCTTCGATGACTCCCTGTGGATCTTTCCAGCGGTCAAAGCGAGAAATCTGCACCACTAGGGGAAGGTCGGTAGGGATTCCATAGTGGTCCAGCCTTTCTTTAATTTCTTCTTCGCTCATTTCTCGGTTTTTGATTTTGAAAGGGTCGATGGCCGGCATGAAGAATAACTGGGGCGTTTTAATGTTCTGGGCGTATTCTTTGAGACTTAAGATCACCGCGTCATATTTTTCAACGGTGGGGACAAGGTAGTTCCAAAGTTCCTTGTTGGGGTTCGTTAGATCAATATGGCAACGCCAAATCCAGGGGCCATTCTTCTTGTAGTGCTTGATCATGGGGAGGGGCTGGGGATCGTGGATAATGACCATATTGTGGCTCTCCAGGTGATTGCGGATGGCATTTTCGTAGATGACCTCTTCGTAAATTTCGATCTTCCGATGATTTTTCCGTTGGTCCTCCTGTTTTCAGGTCGATAGAATAACTCTCAAAGAAACCTCCCTGGAAGGGGGGTTTCGGGCCCTGATCATCATCCCCCTGGTCCAAGGATCGGTTTGACAGGGAGGGGAAGGAAATATATTATAGAAAGCAGAGAGGATGACCCCTCCTTGCCTTTCCATGAAAACGGACCGAAGGGCTTGATCTAGGGTGTGAATCCATGCTCTGGGGCACCGGGCCCATCGGTTGTGGATATCCCGGAGGAGCGCATCATGAAAGTGGTTCTCTTGACCAATGAATACCCGCCGCATGTCTACGGGGGGGCAGGGGTTCATGTCCAATATCTTTCACGGGAGCTCGCCCGTTTGGAGGGGAGCAAGCATGAGATCCAGGTTCTTTGTTTCGGCGAGCAGATGGAGCATTCCGGAAACCTGGAGGTCGAGGGGATTCGCGGGGCCTCTGATTTCCCCTACCAGGATGAACGTCACCAAAAGCTGCTGGATGCTCTCCTGCGAAACGTCCGCATGACGGGGTCGGTAAAAGAAGCGGATATCGTTCATTGCCACACGTGGTACACATGCCTGGGGGGCTGTCTGATCAAGGAAATTTTCGGTATCCCCCTCGTCATCACCACCCATTCCCTGGAGACCCACCGTCCCTGGAAAGAAGAACAGTTGGGTTCGGCCTACCGGGCCAGCACCTGGGTGGAGAAAACGGCTTACGGAAATGCCGACGGAGTGATTGCTGTCTCCCAGCCCATGAAAAGGGCGGTCCATGAGCTCTACCGAGTTCCTCTCGAACGGATTCGGGTGATCCCCAACGGGATCGATACGAATCTATATACGCCAACGTTCGATCCGGCCGTTTTGACTCACTACCAGATCAACCCGGATAAACCCTTTCTTCTCTTTGTGGCCAGAATTACCCGCCAGAAGGGTATCCTTCACCTGGTCAATGCCATCCAATACCTTTTGCCGGAAATACAGGTTGTGATCTGCGCCGGCGCCCCGGATACCCAGGAGATTGGGGAGGAGACAGCGGAGAGAATAAGACAGGCACAGAGAGAGAGCAAGAATGCAATTATCTGGATCGATCAATGGGTTCCCAGAGCCCACCTCATTTGTCTGTACAGCCAGGCTTCGGTTTTTGTCTGTCCGTCGATCTATGAGCCTTTTGGAATCATAAACCTGGAAGCCATGGCCTGTGGAACTCCGGTGGTCGCCTCGGCGGTCGGGGGAATCCCGGAGGTGGTTGTCCATGGCGAAACGGGATGGTTAGTTCCTCTGGAGCCCAAAGACCTCCAGGATTTTGAACCCCGCGACCCGGAAAAGTTTGCCAGAGATCTAGCTGAAGCCCTTAACCGCCTTTTGGACTCACCGGAAGAGAAGCGGGCGATGGGCCTTCAAGGGCGGAAGAGGGTGGAAGAGTATTTCAGCTGGAAGCACATCGCAGGGCTGACTCTTGATTTTTATGCGGCCCTGGCAAGAAAGCAAGGCCCATAATCCCATCGCCCCCAATTCAGGTATGGTTCTCGATGGAAAACGTTCCCTGGCGTATTGACTTTTTTGGACCTCCATCCCCCGGGAGAAGATAAGAGGCGTCAAGTCATGGTCTCTGCTGAAAACATCCTCATCTGGGTTGCTATCCTCATGCTCCTGAGCATCTTTGCCAGCAAAGCCTCCGGCCGGCTGGGAGTCCCCACCCTGCTCCTCTTTCTGCTCCTGGGGATGCTTGCCGGTTCGGAAGGGCCCGGGGGGATCTATTTCGACAACCCCTGGGTGGCTCAGTCTCTCGGCGTTTTGGCCTTGAGCCTGATCCTGTTCTCGGGCGGGCTGGACACGGACTGGGATATGGTTAGACCGGTTTTTTGGAAAGGCTTCGCCCTGTCCACTCTGGGGGTGGTAGGGACGGCCCTGCTGGTGGGGTGGTTTGCCTCGAATTTTCTGGGGTTTTCTTTTCTCGAGGGCCTGCTGCTCGGGGCCATTGTCTCTTCCACCGATGCCGCGGCAGTCTTTTCCGTGTTGAGGTCGAAAAAGGTAAGTCTGAAAGGGCATTTGAGACCCCTTTTGGAGCTGGAGTCGGGGAGTAACGACCCCATGGCCGTTTTCCTCACCCTGGGGTTCATCCATCTTCATACCCGTCCGGAAGCATTTCTCCCGGATTTGATTCCCATGTTTTTGTTGCAGATGGCTCTGGGAGCGGCCCTGGGCTTCGGGATCGGGAGAGGGGCCGTATTCCTGGTCAACTGGCTTCGGCTGGAGTACGATGGGCTCTATCCGGTATTGACTCTCGCTCTGGTCCTCCTGGCCTACGCGGCGACTGCATCCCTGGGGGGCAATGGATTTCTGGCGGTCTACCTGGCCGGACTGGTGATGGGAAACAAAAATTTCATTCACAAGAAAAGCCTGATGCGCTTCCATGACGGGCTGGCCTGGCTTATGCAGATTGCCATGTTTCTGACCATGGGGCTGCTGGTCTTTCCCTCCCGTCTCCTTCCGGTTTTGGGGAGCAGTTTATTGGTCTCCCTTTTTCTGATGTTCGTCGCCCGCCCGGCGAGCGTGCTGGCCGCCCTCTCGGTGACCTCGATGAATTTCCGGGAAAGGATCATGGTCTCCTGGGTGGGCCTGAGGGGAGCGGTGCCGATTATCCTGGCCACATTCCCGCTGCTGGCCGGGGTTCCCAAAGCCGAACTTCTTTTCAACCTGGTCTTTTTTATCGTCCTTACCTCGGTGCTGATTCAGGGAACTTCGATCCCCCTGGTAGCCAGATGGCTGAAGGCAGATGCCCCCATTCCGGTCAAACCTCAGTTTCCCCTCGAATTTGGCCCAACGTGCAATCTGAAGAACGAGTTGGTGGAAATCACCATTCCCGCCCATTCTTCCTCCCGGGGGAAACAGATCGTGGAACTGAATTTACCCGAGGGAACTCTGGTGATCTTGATCAGCCGCGCCGACGATTGTTTTTCCCCGGGGGGAGGAACGGTGGTTGAGGCAGGGGATACGCTGCTGATGTTCGCGGACCGTAAGGATGTATCCCGAATTCGTTCTATCCTGGAAAGTCCCTCCGGCGCCGCTCTCCCTCGGGATTCCGAGGAATCGGACAGAAGGAAAAGCCCTTCCTCAAACCTTCAGTCCGGTGGGGGATAAGAAGAATTTTGCTGCCAGCTCTGATTGTTCCCCCCCCGGAAAATGAAACGGTGAATCGCTTCCCAGCGGGGGGACCGGCCCGGGGGTGACCCATATACCGCATGAGGAAGAATTTCTTCGGCATGTCGCTCTGCCTTCCTCCCCCATCCCGGCCTGCATTTTCCGGCCCTAAACCATTTGTACGTCGGGCTTTGCGGCTTCCTCGACGGAGAAAGCCCGATGCCCTTGCACTCACTCCCGGGGTGATGACAGCTCGCTCTCCCAATCCTTCGCTGTGCGAGGGAGGGTCCTATTCTCTCGGATTGTTTCTCCCCCTTCGTTTCGGCAGGTTTCTTCAATGCAGGTTTCTTCGATGAGCAACTCCGCCGCTTCCCTGGCGGCATGGGCGAAGGGGGTCAGGATCAGGTCCGCCCCCGATTCCTGGAGGATTTCGGCATCCCGGAGGGAATGGGCCGTGAAAGCCATCCGGCCAGAAAAACCATGGTGGTGCAAGGCGTCTAAAAGTGACAGATTTACATCCAGTTGAGGGATGGTGCTGACCACCCATTGAGCCTGGTTCAGGGGAAGGGTAGCCGGGAATTCCGGGTCCTCCGCATCCCCGTACCGGGCGGGAAGCCCCTCTCTATGCCAGGCGGCCACGACTTGCCGGTCAAAATCCACGCCGAGAATATTCAATTTCCGCCGGATCAAATCGCGGGCCATATGATTTCCATACCGGCCCAGGCCGAAGAGGATCACATCCACGAAGGGGCCCAGCCCTTCTTCTTCTCCGCCTCTTTCCCGGTAGGGAAATTGACGTTCGAAGACGCCCAGCCAGGGGGCCAGCCGTCTGTAAAGGGGAGCGGAGTAGAGGATGAGGTAGGTTGAAAGGCAGATGGTGATCATGCCGACCAGGGTAATCAGCCCGAGGGCGTCTCTGCCGATATGCCCCAGGCTCACCCCCAGCGCCCCCAGGACCAGGGAAAATTCGCTGATCTGGGCTACGGTGAGCCCGGCCAAAAACCCCGTCCTTTTCCGGTACCCCATGAAGCCCATGATGACCATGACGATCAGGGGATTCCCGATCAGGACGAAGAAGGAAAGCATGAGAGAAGGCCCGATCTGAGCTCCCAGCGAATCCAGATTCAACTGAGAGCCCAGGGCGATGAAAAAAAAGAGCAGGAGAAAGTCGCGCAGGCTCACCAGCCGAGTGCCGATGGCTTCGCGGTAAGGGGTGGAGGCCAGGGAGATTCCGGCAAGGAAAGCGCCCACTTCTTTGCTGAAACCGAGGGTATCACCCAGGATCGCCAGGAATATGGCCCAGGCGATGGCGAAAAGCACGACCAGTTCCAGCGAGCGGGCCAGGTGATGAAGAAGGTGAGGAAAAACATAACGCATGAGCAGGGCGACGCCCGCCAGGAGTCCCGCCCCCTTCAACAACAAAAACAGCAGCGTTTTCCCCACCTGGTCGGAGGCGCCGGCGAGCCCGAAAGCCGAAAGACCGATCATCACCAGCACCACCACGATATCCTGAACGATCAAAAAGCCCACGGCAATCCGCCCGTGCAGGGTATCGATCTCCCTTTTGTCGGAGAGGAGTTTGACGATGATGATGGTGCTGGAGAAAGTGAGCGCCACCGCGATATAGAGGGCGGTGACAGGCTCCAGGCCCAGAGCCACCGCCAAAAAATAGCCGATAAGGGAAGTGAAAAGAACCTGGCCCAGACCGGTGGCCAGGGCTACCCTTCCCAGGGTGCGGATCAAGTGAAGGTCGAGCTTGAGCCCCACCACGAAAAGCAAGACGGCGATTCCCATCTTGGCCAGCAGGTCCACCTGATCGCGCGCCATCACCTGGCCCAGCACGGATGGGCCGGCCAGGATGCCGACCAAAATATAGCTTACGATCAGGGGCTGCCTTAACCAGAGGGCGATGGCACCGATGGCCGCGGCAAAAAGCAGCAAGGCGGCTATCTCGTGAAAAACAGAATCAAAAGCGATCACCGGATCTCCTCACCTATCCAAAATTCTTCCAAGCCTTAAATATTATAATATCAAAATAGCTTGGGAAGAATACAGCTTTCTCAAGTTAATGGTTGGGAGGTATTTCGTTAAAGATTATTCGGACTCGGAAAGTATTTTTGCATACAACCGCTCGGTATCTTCCCGCCGGCACAGCTCCGTGCCCGGTGTCATGACGGCAGCGGCGCCGGCCGCCACTCCGAAAAGGACAGAATCCCGCTCCGTTTTACCCCGTGCCAGGCTCAGGACCGTACCGGCCACCATGCTGTCTCCGGCCCCGACCTTGCTGACAATCGGTACGGTCGGCGGCCGTATAGGTTCGATGACGTTTTCTGATACCATCAGAGCGCCGGCCGCCCCGAGAGAAATAACCAGGATTTCACACCGGCCGCTTTTAACCATCTTTATGGCCTCCGCCTTTATTTGCGACTCTTCTTTAATATCCTGTCCTGCGAGCTCTCTGAATTCACGGACTTTGGGCTTAATCAGATAGACACCTTCCTGCAGCGCCCGGTTCAGGGCTTCGCCGGAGGTGTCAATGATGACCTTTGCCCCCTGATCCTTTCCGATCCGCGCCACCCGGGCATAAAAATCGGAGGGTACGCCGGGAGGAAGACTTCCGCTGGCGACCAGGTAATCGGGCTTGGGATGGATCGTGGACAACTCGTGCAGGCACCGCTCCCAGTCCTCATTACTCAGAACCGGACCCGGCATTCCAAAGCGATACTGTTGGCCGGTGGATTCCTCCAGCACAACAAGACTCTCCCGGGTCGACCCTTCTATGGGGACCGGCCGGTGGGTGATTCCCTCCTCTTTTAGGAGATCCTTGAGCCTGTTTCCTGTGTAGCCCCCTGCTGGATAGAGGAGAACCGATTCTCCCCTCAGCTTTTTGATCGCCCGGGAAACATTCACCCCGCCCCCGCCGGGCTCGAAGCGCGGAGGTTTGCAGTACAGTTTCCGTTCGGCAATCACGTGCTCGACGCTGGAACTTTTGTCGATCGCCGGGTTTATGGCCAAAGAGACGATTTTTTTCATCCTGCGCCTCCTTTTTATTTTTCCCTGTCCAGGTCAAACGCCAGCTTTTCCCCCGGGTTAAGTTCGTAGACCTTGTCTTTGAATCCAACTTTTGTTGCCCGCAGTTCGCCCTCATCGGAAGCAATAACCAAGGATTCCGGCGTCGCGGTGGCATCAAACCAGTTGCCCCGGTATTTGATTCTCATGGAGAGTTTCGGCAAAACCTGAGGAATGCTCGGATTCAAAAAGAGGATGTCGTCGTGAACCTCCAGCCCCGTATAGCAGCGCTGCAGAATATCCACGGTTCCGGCCATGGCGCCGAGATGAATGCCCTCATGGGTCGTGCCGCCCTGAACGTCCGAGACATCGCTCTCCAAGGCCTTGTGGAAAAGCTCTAAGGAGCGCGGGCGGTCTGACCGGGCCAGAACCCAGGAATGGACGATGTTGCTCAGGGTTGAACCGTGAGAACTTCGCTGCAGGTAATACTCTATGTTCTTCGGGATCATCCGCGGGTCGAAGTCGTATCCCATCTGGTGGAAGAGGTCCTGGATTTCCTCGGCCGAAAAGAGATATAAGAGCATGAGCACATCGGCCTGTTTCGAGGCTTTATAGCGGTTGGGGGTGTCCCCTTCGGCCTCGAGAATCCGGTCCAGCCTCTGGATATTGCCGTATTTTTTCCGGTAGCCCTCCCAGTCAAATTCCAGCAACCGATCGTATCCCTCGAACTGGCTGATGATTTGATCCCCGTGGAATACGACGCGCATCTTGCGGATGATGTCCTGCCAGCGGTCCAGCTCCGCTGGTTCCAGGCCCAGGGCCTCCTGCAAGTCATTCCTTCTTTTGGGAGGAAGCGCCTCGAGCGCTTTAAGGGCGGTCCGCAGCACGTAGACGGTCATCACATTCGTGTAAGCATTGTTGTTCAGGCCGGGTTTTTCCGACTCCGGATATCCCTCGTGGTATTCGTCGGGCCCCATGACCCCGAGAATTTCGTAGCGGCCATGTTCCCGGTTGAAGGTCGAGATACCGGCCAAGAACCGGGCGATTTCCAGAATCATCTCCGCGCCGTAGGTGGACAGGAATTCCAGGTCTCCGGTGGCCTTATAATACTGCCAGACATTGTAGGCGATGGCGATATTGACATGGCGCTGCAGGTGGGTGTGGTCCGGCAGCCACCGGCCTGATTTCGGGTTCAGATGGAGCTGCTGGGTTTCCTCCCGCCCGTTGCTTCCGCTCTGCCAGGGATAGAGGGCGCCTCTCAATCCTTCCTCCTGGGCCGCGAGGCGCGATCGGTTTAAGCGCCTGTAGCGGTAAAGAAGCAAAGACCTTGTGAGCACGGGAATTCTCAAATTGAGATAGGGAAAGATAAAGAGTTCATCCCAGAAAACATGCCCCCGGTAGGCCTCCCCGTGCCAGCCACGGGCCGGCACCCCGATGTCCAGGTCGATGGAATTTCTCGAAACGGTCTGGAGCAGATGAAAAATGTGCAGCCGCAGGATCATCTGGGGGCGCTCGCTGTCCGAGAGGCGGATGTCGCATCGGTCCCACAGGTGATCCCATTGCCGGGCGTGGCTTTGAAGGAGTCCATCAAAATTTTTGGCACGCCCGACGGCCTCCACCGCATCCAGAGCAGGCTCGCAAACGGCGCAATCCCTGGAGGTGTAAAAGGAGACGATCTTTTCGATCTTCACGGGTTGATTCTGCACCGCCTCGACCCGAATCTCCTGGCCGATATAGCCGGGTTGTTCGACAAGCTTCCTTTCCACCCCGATCGGTTCCTCCCCGGAATAAACCCGGGTTCTGGCAGCCTCCGCCACGCGAAGGTGGGATTGATTGGTCTCCACGAGCAGATAGATGATCTCCGCATCAACTTTTCCGCTTTCAATCGGCTCAAGGTGTTTGCTGTTCAGTTGTTTATAACGCTCGACCCCGGCATTGATGACGGTCCCATCCAGGGCGGAATGGATTTCCAGGGGTCCTGACCAGTTCTCCGGTATGATCGTGGTTTCCAGGGCGGCCAGATGCATATGCTCCATGTGTACGAAACGCCGCTGGATCAGGGTGGTCTCCCGGTTCTGTTTGTCCCTGAACCTCACCGTCCTTAAGAGAAGGCCCTCTTGCAGGTTGAGTTCCTGCCGGTAGAAAAGGATCTCCACGGACAGGAGATTCAGCCAGTCGCCTCCTTCCGGCCTGAACTTGGTGAGCAGCCAGTTGGGCATATTCACCAGGTCCTCATTTTCGACGACCCGCCCGGCGATCTCCGTTTTCAACCGGTTGTATCCTCCGGCAAAATAAGTCCCCGGGTAATGAATCTCGTCCGCTTCGGATTCAGCCGCCGCCCCGCGGGTGGCGAAGTACCCGTTTCCAAGGGTGCAGAGCGCCTCGCGCAGGCTTTCCTTTTTCGGGTCGAATCCTTCGTAGGCCAGGATCCAGGGATTCATGAAGACCTCCTGCAGAAAGGGATCAGTTGAAGGAGAAATTCGCGGACCTCCTCGGGATTTTTCAGGCTGTAGGCGGCGGCGGTCTCATAGGGACGGTCCCAGACCACGATCCCGATCCCCCGTCCCTTCAGCGCCCGGAATGCGTCCTCATCGGTCACATCATCCCCGATGTAGATAGGAAGCATATCCCCCCCGTCGAGTTTCAGGGTGCGAAGCAAGGCGAGGAGCGCCTCTCCCTTATGCCAGTCGATTTGGGGCTGGAGCTCGAAAATCTTTTTTCCGTAAGCCTTCCGGAGCTCCGGGTGTCCGGCCGCGACCTCATCCACAACCTTTTCAACCCCTTCCACCCTTCCGGGATCCACGAGCCGGAAGTGGGTGGCAATCGCAAATTTTTTCCGTTCCACGAGCAGTCCCGGAATGGAGCCAAGTTTCCGGGAAAGCTCTTTCTCCGCCCTGTCGAGGACCGGAAGGAATTCCTCCCCGACGGTATTTTCGGCCTGCAAGCCCCTCGGCCCGGCGATATCAAAGCCATGGCTTCCGGCATAGACGATGGAGTCGATCCGCACTTTGTCCCGGACATCCTTGAGGTCGCGACCGCTGATGATTCCCACCGGGCAATGCCGGGAGAGTTTCACCACCGCCTCCCGCATCTCTTCGGGCATGACCGCCCGGTCAGGCGTTTCCACGATGGGGGTCAGCGTTCCGTCATAGTCGAGAAAAACGGCGATGCGCTTTCCTTCGGCCTGGCGGGCAATGGTCCCGAAGTCCTCCAGGGCGGAAGGCAGCGGTTCGGAGGTTTCCAGATCACCGGCGACGCAAATTTCCGTGAGGTCGGACACGGCCACATGGGCTCCGCTGGCCAGCAAGGATTCTTTTCCGCCGGTCCGGGCGATTCCGATGACCAGCCCGAATTTTCCGGCCCGCCCGGCCTGGGCGCCGGAAACGGCGTCCTCGATCACCACCGCCCGCCCGGGTTTCACCTTCAATTGCCGGGCCGCCTCGAGAAAAATATCCGGAGCCGGTTTGCCGGGAATGCCCAAAATTTCCGCATCCACCCCGTCCACCCTCACGTCAAACAGGTCCGAAAGATTCACGGAATCCAGGATCATGGCGCAGCTTTTGCTCGACGAGATGACGGCCGTTTTCAGGCCGTGCTTTTTTATGCTGCGGATCAAATCCACGGTGGAACCGTAGACCTCCACACCCTGCTCCTGAATCTGTTTCAGAAAGTCCGCATTCTTCCGCTTGCCCAGGCCGTGGATGGTCTCTGCGCCGGGCGGGTCCTCGGGCCGCCCTTCGGGCAGGGCGATCCCCCTGGACCCGAGAAAACTCTTCAATCCATCGAGGCGGGGTTTCCCATCGACGTAAAGACGGTAATCCGTTTCGATTTCAAAAGGCTGAAAGGGGACGCCTTTCCGGGCGGCGTGCCCCGAAAGAAAGTCGTCGAACATCCTTTTCCAGGCCGCGGCATGCACGGAGGCGGTATCGGTGATCACCCCGTCCAGGTCGAAGATAACCGCTTCAAAAGAGCTCGCCGGTATCGTGCAGGCTGTTTTTCGGTAAGCCATTTTTCGCCTCCAGGAGATAGAATGATACCCCATTTAGATTACTCACCCGTCCCAGCTGAAATCAGACAAGATGCGGTGCTGAAATCCGGCAGGAACAAGATCCCATACAGGTCCGAGGTTTCCGCCGGCATCGCTTCGGAGAAAAGATTCTTTCCAGATGAAGGGTGCTCATGATGCCTCCATTTTATTCCCGGTCGGGATCCCCGTCAACTGCTTTTCCAGCCTTGCTTTCGGGCCGGTTGAAAAAAAGCTTGACCTATTTGAGCACAAACTCATTTTCATTCGTAAGCGCCCCCGCTACAAAAAAAGGATTCTCAAGGTTGAAGGGCAATTTTTTCGCTGGACACTTTTTTAGGGTACCAGCCGTGGACCGAGGCGTACTTGAGAAGATAAGCCAGATCTTCCAGGTTGGCCAAGTCGTTGATCCCCGTGACCTGGAATTCTTCTCCCCAACGGGAGATCTGACCGCCGATCGCCTTATTCAGCTCGGAGAGTTCGGCCAGTTTTCCACCGCAATTGATCAGGGTATCGGTGGCCATGACCCCCGGCCCGCCGACGGGCGGGGGAGCAGGCGGAAGAGCAGAATGTGTCCCTGCTTATCCAGGTTCAGCAGGGAATCGGCTATATCCGGCGCGGGGATTTCCTGCAGTACCTCCCTGACCCCGGTCCATCTTCTTTGGGCAAGGAGGTCTTTTATTTTGGTGTTTAAAAGGTCCCTTTCTTCCATTTCCGAATCCTCTGGCCCCCGAATCAGCAAAAGTCAGACTTAAAGGAAAATGATTTTTCCCGGAACCGCCAATCTATGGATTGGAAACTGCCTTGAAGGGTTCAGATTTTCGGTCCTTCCCCCGAGGGTCAACCCCGGCTCAAAACCGGTAGATCGCGGCAATACCCGTGCCCGTCGGCATCCGCTCGGCGGGGACAACCACGACTTGGTCTCCCTTCTTCAGAACTAACTCCTCCAGGTCGTCGAGCAGGTCGTCAACCTCCGGGTGGGCCAGACCGTCGAACTCGACCCGGCCAGTGCGAGGGTCCATCCTTCCGGGAACATGGCGGTCGGCGTCGATCAGGAGCGTGGCGACCCTCCGAGCCGCGGCGGCTTTTGCGACCTCTCCCAGCTCTTCGGCTCCGAGCCCCTTGGCCCGGGCTTCTCCGAATGCCTCGACCAGGCCGTCCAGCCGCGCATGATACTGGGGCGCAAAGACCTGCCAGGCGCGCTCGCGCAGCGCATCGATGGGCAGGGAATCCGGATAGATATCGATTCCCTGGGCCATCAGGAAAGGGTTACGGCTGACCTGGCGAAAGAGGGCGTGGTATTCGGGCAAGGCCGCCAGGATCAGGGGTAGGCCTGAGGGCCGGGAGTGGTGCTCCAGGACCGACCGGTCGATGGCGCGGAAGAATTTCTCCGTGTCTTTGTCCACCTCATCCTTTTTTGACCCGTGCCCATGGCGCATGGGCGTTCTCCCTGCTCCCATCCCGTAGGAAGCGACGGTCAGATGGGGCTCGGTCAATTCCTCGCCCAGCGCCTCGGTGATCGTCCGCGGGACACCCTGGGCCAGCTCGACCTCGTCCAGAGCGTCCCGGTTGCCCTCGAAGAGTTTGACTTCCCGGCGGTTCAGGCCGAGGAACTGATAGCGGTCGGCCGACTGCAGAATGCGCAACAAGGGCTTGGTGTGGAAACTGTCGGCCACGACCGCCAGCTCGGGAACCGGCCGCTGGAACCGGTATACCCGGAACATGCCGGGCGCGGCCAGCACAGCCAGCCCGTCCAGGGTGTGATTCCAGAAATCGGGATCGCGGGCCAGGACCCGGAAGGGCTTGAGGAGGGCTTGGATGTATTGCTTGGAGTACTTCTTCCCCAGCGAGTCCTTTAACACCTTCACCAGGTTCCGAAACCGGATCGGGTCCTGCCGGTTTTCCGGATGGCGCCGGTGCGTTGGCTGGTAAAGGGAGAGGCACGGCGCCTCATGAGCATGGATTAATACGGCGGGGTAACCGTTAATGATTTCATCCATTTTCCCCTCCTATTTTGATGAGCCGAGGTCAAAAGTGAGCGTTTCCCCTTGACTTTCGTGGCCTGACGCTCGCATTCATCTTGAACCCCACGGTTCTTAAGAGAAGGTCCTCTTTCAGGTTGAATTCCTGGCGGTAGGAAAGGATTTCGACGGCCAGGAGATTCAACCTGTCGCTCCCTTCCGGCCTGATCTTGGTGAGCAGCAAGTTGGGCATATTCACCAGGTCTTCATTTTCGACCACCCGCCCGGCCATTGCGGGTGATCAAACCAAAGACCGAATTGTTTCCGGGTTGATTCGGGGGCCGGAGCCCTGCAGCCCGGGTTTTTCCATTCTCAGCTCCCCTCCTTCTCCCTTCCCATTTTCAGTTTCAGACCATCGATCTGGAGAACTCGAACCTTCTCCCCTTCTTCGACGGGCGGGTCGGAGTAGGCGTCCCAGAGCTCCCCGTGGACGAAAACTCTTCCCTCCGGGTCGAGCCGGGTCCTAGCGACGCCCGTTTCCCCGATTAACCCTTCAGCCCCGGTGGCCGGCCTTGCCATCTGCGCTTTGAGCGCCAGGGACACGGCGAAGATAAAAAAGGCCGCCGTGAATATAAGGGTGGGAATGACAACCGAGAAGGAAGCCCGCAGGGCGGGAATGGGTGATTCAAAGAGCATGATGGACCCCAGAGTCAAGGATACCAACCCTCCTATGGTGAGGAGGCCATAGCTGGGTACTTTGATTTCGGCGATGAAGAGAAAGATTCCCAGCAGGATCAGCAATCCGCCCGCATAATTGATCGGCAGCATGCGGAAGGCGAAGAAAGCCAGAATCAAACAGATCCCACCGATGACCCCCGGGAAAAGGGCCCCGGGGTTGGAGAGCTCAAAGTACAGTCCAATCAGGCCGATCATCATCAGAATATAGGCAATGTTAGGATTGCTCAGGACCGCCAGGAGCCTTTCCCGGAACCCCATCTCCAGGATGTTGATCTCCGCTCCTTTCGTGGCCAGTTTAATCGTCCGTCCGGCCTTCTCAACGGTTTGACCATCGATTTTTTTCAGAAGGTGGTCCAAGTCCTTGGCCACCAGGTCGATGATCTTTTTCTTCAGAGCTTCGGTTTCCGGGATTGACAGATTCTCCAGCACTGCCCGGGCAGCCCAATCTATGTTCCGCCCCTTTTTTTCGGCAATGGATTGGATGTAGGCCACAGCGTCGTTCACCACTTTTTCCCGCATTTTTCTGTCCATTTGCTGTCCCCCTACCGTTACCGGGTGAGCGGCCCCGATGTTCGTCCCGGGGGCCATGGCGGCAATATCGGCAGCCAGGGTGATGAAAACCCCCGCAGAGGCAGCCCGGGCACCGCTGGGAGCCACGTAGACAACGATTGGAATGTCGGCGTTCATGATATCTTTAATGATGTCCCGCATAGAAGTGTCCAGCCCTCCAGGAGTATCCATCTTGATGATTAGGCATTCAGCGCGGTTTTTGGTTGCCTGCTCGATTGACCTGCTGATGAAATCGGCGATCGCCGGGGTAATCACGTCATTAATCTTGATAACATCGACCTGCTTCTTCTGGGCAGCAGAGAGCCAGGAAATAGACAGGAGAAAAATACCCAGAAAAAGAATGCAGAAAAATATACGTTTTTGGTTCATCGAAATTCATCCTGCCCCGCTTTTGCAAGAGAGCGGAAACATTTAATCCTTACGGTACTCCCTTCCAACTCCAGATGGTTTCCCCCTCGATTTCTTTATTTGCTTACCCCTTCATTTCCCTCTGCTGAAGACTCGTGGGCCTATCGCCTTGCGCACTTCTTTAGCAATGAAAATGCTGTGAGGCGAGCTGCTTGCTTTGTAAGGTTTCCGGGTTCAACCCAGCCTTGGGGGCGGCAATGTAGCTGCCCCCTTGTATTCTCTTCGGAAAGGCGAGAAGGTTTGGATTCAATGGCCCTTAAGAATTCTTTGCTGAAAAGATTAGGCCTTTTTTATCTATATTCCCCCATTACCCTTCTCCTTTGGGCCCCTCTTCTTCTCTTCTTATGGAATCACCCTCTTCTCTTTTTTCCTCTCCCCGCACCTTCTTTTCTAATCGATCCAGAATGTCTGCTGTCTTTTCCCGAAATGATTCAGCGATTGACTCCACTTGCTTCTTCATTTCTGTGAGTCCGAGGGAGGAAAGGGCATCAACTTTTGCTTTTATATCAGCCAATCCCCCAGTTCTTTTAAGTGCCCAGATGGATATTAACAAAGCACCCACGGCCAGAACTAAAGCAATCCATTCCATAGCCCATTTCCTCCTTTCCTCAATTGATGATCTCGTAAAAAGTCATCAGAACTATGGTTTCGTAAAAAGCTCCAGATGCAAGGCGCGCAAAACCTGAGGAGTGAAGCGTACTTACAGGTACGCCGCAACGACGAAGGTGAAGCGCAACGCCGCAGATGGACTTTTTACGAAACCATCTTAATTGAATTGTAGGTAAGTCACTTCCTTGCTTCTGGAATCTTATGCAATTCGCTCTCTCCTTTAACCACGGAAAGGTTCGATGCGCGGAGGTTTCAGATATTATTTTTTATGTGTTTTTAAATATTGTTTAAGGGCCAGCTCGACCTGCTGGGCCATCCCTTGAATTTCTTTTTTTTCGGAATACCACTTGTAGGAAAAATAGATTCCCCCAAATAGGATCAGCACGGACAAGATAACGGCCACTTCCCTGAATATTCTCTTAGGAATTGAAGGGGAAAAAAGCAGCCCTAAGAGACCAATACTCAAGAAGATGCCCATTCCTAAAGCAAAGAAAAGCCAAACGGTTTCGTACAGCATGGGGAATACTCCTCTTTTAAAGTGGCCGGTTGATTTCCAGCCGCTTTTCAATTTTTTATTCTCCCACTTTATTTGCCTCGGGGAAAACCAGTTTTTGCATCAGAATCCTTAATTCTTCCAGGTGAATGGGTTTTTCTAAATAAGCATCCGCCCCTCTTCCCAACACCCTTCGATAAACTTCTTCGCTTCCGAAAGCCGTGATCACAATGATCAAGGATTGCGGCTGAAGTTTTTTTAGTCCGGGGAGAATGTCCAACCCGCTCAGCCCAGGCATGCGAATGTCGGTAATGATGAGGTCGAAGTTTTCTTTGGCCAGTTTGCGAAACGCTTCCGAACCATCATAAGCAGTGTTGACTTCAAACTCTTCTCCGTCGATAAAATCTTTTAGTAAAGACCTCATCTCCGCATCATCTTCGATCACCAAAATTCTCTTCTTCCGTGGGGCCATTTTTACTATCCTTCAACAGAATTCCATATCAGAAGAAAAAGTGGTTTTACCGCTTTAAGCGCTCAAATCTCGGCCAGAGATAACTACAATTCCCCTGAACAGTCATTGACAGAATATGCAATAGAGATGCCCAAAGCAGTAAAAATTTCTTCTTATTTTTCAATTAATTAGTTTTCATCCGGAAACACCATTTTTCTCCTCCCCCTCGATGGGGGAGGATGAAGGTGGGGGTGATTATGACTCGGAATTTCAAGACCTTCTATCTTTACCCCCCTCACCCCAACCCTCTCCCGCAAGGGGAGAGGGGGTTTCCGGATGGAAACTAACTAATTTAATTTACTGGGTTCCCGCTTTCGCGGGAATGACAAAAAGAAGGGAATTTTGACTTTTTACGACGTCATTACCATTGAGGAAAAAAGAAACAATCTGGGGCAAAATGGGGCAGTTTGGATTTTAAGATGAGCTTACAGCTCTTGGAGTTTTCGGTAAAGTGTTTTTCGATCAAGGCTTAAGATTTCCGCGGCTCTCGTTTTATTTCCTCCGACTTCAATGAGGACCCTCCGGATATATTCTTTTTCTAATTGATCCATTGTATATTTTTCTCCTAAAGCTTTCTCAATAAGGTTACCATCAGCCCCTTGGATCATAAGGGTTGGCAAATCCTCTGGAAGAATTATTTCCTGCTGGCTCAGAGTGATCGCCCTCTCCATGACATTTTCCAATTCCCGTACATTGCCCGGCCACGAATAATTCAATATAATTTTAAGGGCCTCTTCAGAAACGCCTGAAATTTTCTTTTTCAGGTCATTATTAATTTTTTTGATGAAATGCTGGATGAGAAGAGGAATATCCTCTCTTCTTTGACGGAGAGGTGGCAATTCAATATCGATCACCTTCAATCGATAAAAGAGATCCTCCCGAAATCGTCCCTCCTGGATCAGAAATTTGATATCCCGGTTCGAGGCAGAAATGATACGCACATCAATGGAATAAGAACTCGTGCCTCCCAGAGGTCGAACTTCTTTGTCTTCGATTACTCGGAGCAACTTTGCTTGCAAGGTATAAGGCATCTCTGTGATTTCGTCCAAAAAGAGCGTCCCCTCATGGGCTTTAGAAATCAGCCCTTTCTTATCTGCCTTGGCATCGGTAAAAGCGCCCTTCTTATAGCCGAACAATTCACTTTCAATAAGCGTTTCCGGGATGGCCGCACAATTAACGGCGATGAAGGGACCTTCTTTCCTGCAGCCATTGTAATGTATGGCCTTGGCGACCAATTCTTTTCCTGTGCCGCTTTCCCCGGTGAGCAGGACATTGCTGGATGTGTTACTGATCCTTTCAATAAGTCCATAAATGCTTTGCATGGGGTAACTTTTTCCGACGAGGTTATGGAATTGGTATCGAGACTCTATCTCCTTCTTTAACCGCATCACTTCTTTTTTTAACAGGCGATTTTCCAGGGATTTCTTCACAGTTAGGACAAGTTCATCCATTTGAAAGGGTTTGGTGATATAGTCGTAAGCACCCAACTTCATCGCCTGGATGGCTGATTCAATGGTTCCAAAGGCTGTAATGATGACCACCGGCGTAAGGGGTGCTATTTTCTTAACTTCCTCAAGAAGGTCCAGACCCTTCAACCCTTCCATTTTTAAATCGGTGATGATAACATCAAATTCTTCTTTTTTAATGATCTTTGCAGCTTCTAAACTACTGCCAATGGTGAGGACAGAGAATCCTTCGCCCGTCAGAAAATCGGAGAGCAATTTACACATCTCCAGATCATCATCGACGGCTAAAACTCTATAACCTTTATCTTCCACCATTATCCGACCCTTTGAGAAGCGGGAAGATAAATTTTAAACACAGACCCTTTCCCGATCTCGCTCTCCACTTCGATCCATCCTTCATGATCTTGGACAATGCCTTGACTTAAAGTTAAGCCGAGTCCAGTCCCTTTTTCCTTTTCTTTCGTCGTAAAAAATGGCTGGAAAATGTTTTCCATTACTTCCTTCTCGATCCCCACTCCCGTATCTTCAACAAAAACCTCCACATATTGTCGCTGGGCAGCCTCCAGACCCGCCTTTGAAATCCACTTCGGCGAAGCTGAAAGACGAAGCGTCCCCCCTTGGGGCATGGACTGAACCGCATTGAGGAGGATATTCAAGAAGACTTGTTGAAGCTGATCTGAATCTCCAGTCACGAGGGGAAGGTTTTCTTTTATATCCTTGGCCACTTTCACCTTTTGCTTTTGAATCTGGTGGTCGATAAAATCAAGGGTGGTTTCTAAAAGGAGGCTTATCTCCAGAGGCCTCCGCTCGGGTTTCTTTTTTCTGACGAACCCGAGAAGTTGTTGAATGATCTTTGTAATCCTACCGGTTTGCAGGAGGATGACATCCAAATTTTTTTGAGTCTCCTCTTTGTTCTCGAGCCTTCGCTTCATCAAATCTGCTCGCCCACTGATGATATTTAAAGGAGTTCCGAACTCATGCGCCAGTTCTGAAGCCAATTGACCGATGGTGGCCAATTTCTCAGACTGCCGCAGATTCCGTTCCAGCTCCAATTTAATTTCCATTTCCTGGATCATTTTTTCCTGAGCGTTTCTTAAATCCACGGCCATCTGATTGAATGCCTGGGCCAATTCAGAGATTTCGTCTCCTTTTTTCATATCAATCCGGGTATTCAATTGGCCTTTAGCCATTTGCTTAATCCCATCCATGAGCTGAAATATAGGAAGGGTAATCCATTTTCTTGTGATAAAAAAAATCAATACCACAGTCCCGCCAATGAGCACTAAGATGGTAATAAAAATGGTCCATTTTGCTTGTCTAATTTCCTCTTCAACAAAAGTCGTTTTCTGAAGGATGGCGACCCCGCCGATATTCTTTCCCCTTTTGTCTTTGAGGGGAAAAGCATAAGAAAAAATGGAAGTTTTTTTGTAGCCCCCAAATTCTTCTTGAGGATTATCCTCTTTGATGGACCTATTGATCAACTCCAAGAAGGGCTCGATTCTCATCTCTAATGATTGGGACCACACGAGGAAATCTTTATGGGGATGGTAGACGATAACCCCCAATGTCTTTTCATATTTTTCAATGGAATTGATGAGATATTGAACATACTCCCTCTCTCTCAGGGGCGAGATCTTTTCGAGGGATATCTTCAGTGTCTGGCTAATCCCCATCACCTCTACCTTCATCTTCCGAATAAGGATCTCCCTTCGAGATATGACATGGAAAAACCCATACCCTGATAGGACGAAAATAATGATCAAGGATAGACCAAGAGTCAGCTTGGTGCCGAGTCTCAAACCCCCGCCTCCTTTGACTCATTTTTTGAATGTAATTTACCCTTTTAGATTTGAAAAGTCAAAATTAATTCCCTTGTAATGTCTCGGAATGTAGCAGAATGCAACGGCCTAGGCTATCTTTCCCCAAACCGTTGTGATAAAATCCTACCCAAAGTTTGCCTTATTTCTTGTAATTATAACATTTTTTCTCTGTAGTAAGTTTGGCTCTCTCTTTGCAAAGAGCCTTATCGAATTGAAAATTTTCACCATTCAATAAGGATGGCTTCGTAAAAAGTCGTCACTCCGGCTTGCCTGTGCCTGGCAGACAGGTGAAAACCGGAGTCCAGAAAACTAATAACTATTTGAATCCCGCTCCGAGCGGGACTGGATTCCGGCTGAAGTTTACCCCGTACTTGATACGGGGCCGGAATGACAGAAAAACGTATTTTCAGACTTTTTACGAGATCATCATCTATAATAAGGAGAAAATATGAAAGGACGAGGAAGTGGTATCCTTCTCCACCTGACTTCTTTGCCTTCCCCGTTTGGCATTGGGGACATGGGGCTTTGGGCTTATCGTTTCGTTGATTTTCTCGCCGAAACCAAACAGAGTTTTTGGCAAATCCTCCCCTTCAACCCAACCGACCCCATTCATAACCATTCTCCCTATCACAGTACCTCCGCTTTTGCCGGAAATCCGTTGCTTATCAGCCCTAATCTTTTGCTCCTGGATGATTTGCTTTCCCAATCCGATCTAAAAGCTGTACCGGAATTCCCGGTGGAAAAAGTTGATTATCAGCAGGCGCTTGATTACAAGGCGGGGCTTTGGTCCCGCGCCTTCGGACGTTTCGCAAGCAAAGGAAAGAATGATGAATATGATAGATTTTGTTTAGAACATTCTCCCTGGCTTGATGACTTCGCTCTCTTTACGGCTCTCAAAGCTCACTTCGGCGGACAAGTTTGGAGTGAATGGCCCCAAGGGCTGCGGGATAGAGATCCCGAAACCTTGCAAGCTGCTCGAAGAGATCTTACTGACTTGGTGAAAATGACCAAGTTCCTGCAATATATTTTCATCAAACAGTGGACCCCGCTTAAAGATTATTGCCATCAGAAAGGCGTTCAAATCATCGGAGATATTCCCATCTATGTGGATTACGACAGTTCAGACCTATGGGTACACCCCGAATTGTTCAAGCTGGATGAAAGAAAGAAGCCTTATGTGGTCGCCGGTGTCCCCCCTGATTACTTCAGCGAAACCGGGCAGCTCTGGGGCAATCCGGTTTACCGGTGGGAAGTACTGAAGGAAAAAGGATATGAATGGTGGGTACAGCGAATCGCCCACAACTTGAAACTTTTCGATATCGTGAGAATTGACCACTTTCGTGGATTGGTAGCCTATTGGGAAGTTACGGCGACAGAGAAAACCGCCATCAATGGTAAGTGGGTCGAGGCACCGGCCATGGACTTTTTCAATCAATTAGCGAAAAAAACCCCCCATTTACCCATCATTGCCGAAGATCTTGGAACCATCACTCCGGATGTCCGGGAAGTCATGAATCATTTCGAGCTTACGGGTATGAAGGTCTTGCTTTTTGCTTTTGGCGACGACCTTTCTACGAATCCTTATATCCCTCATAATCTCCCGAGAAATTGTGTGGCCTATACCGGGACTCACGACAATAACACCGTCAAAGGATGGTTCGAAAGGGAAGCCTCCCCAGGGGAAAAGAAAAACCTCTTCCGTTATTTAGGGCGCGAAGTCCCGATTGAGGAGCTTCCGCAGGAACTCATCCGGATTCTCATGATGTCGGTGGCCAATACAGTGATCTTTCCCCTGCAAGATATTTTAGGACTGGGAGAAGAAGCGCGGATGAATTGTCCCTCCACCCGGGAGGGCAACTGGGAATACCGTCTTTTGCCGGATTGGCCGAAACCTGATGTGGTCGAAAAGCTCCGAGAGATGACCGAGATTTATGGAAGGGCCTAAAAGGATCAAACCCACTGCTGAGTTCGTTGCTATCCCCGGAATCCAAAAAATCGGGTAGAAGGGGTTGGAAGAAAATGAAAAAAAGCGAAAGGAATATTGTCATCCCGGTTAAGGACGGCAGGAGACGGGTCGTTATTACAGGGGTGCAACCCGAAATCGATTGTGGGTGCTTTGCCATCAAACGGACGGTCGGTGAAAAAGTTATCGTCGAGGCCGATATTTTCACCGATGGCCATGATGCTCTCTCCTGTATTTTACTTTACCGCCGGGAGGAAGAAGCGCAATGGACTGAGGTCCCCATGAAATTCCTGGCCAACGATCGCTGGCAAGGGTCCTTCGTTGTCACCGCCATGGGGCGCTACTATTATACGTTACGGGCTTGGATCGATCGCTTCCAATCCTGGCGCCGAGACTTGACCAAGAAAGTTGGGGCCGGTCAGGAGGTGAAGGTTGATCTTACGGTTGGCGCCGAGATCGTCGAGAATGCTGGCGAAAAGGCTTCGGGCGAAGATGCATCAAGGCTCAAAGAATGGGCCCAAGCCTTACGGTCTCCCCAGGAGCTTTCCAAAAGCATTCGCCTCGTTTTGGACGAAGAGACCGCGGCCATGATTGCCAGGTATCCGGAGAGCCAATCGGCCACCACCTATGAGAAGGAGCTGGTGGTGGTGGTGGAGCGAACCAGGGCCCGCTTCAGCAGCTGGTATGAAATATTCCCCCGGTCTTGTGCGCCCATGCCGGGACAGCATGGCACTTTCAGGGACTGTGAAACCCGCCTTCCTTATGTCTCAGCTATGGGCTTCGATGTTTTATACTTGCCGCCCATCCATCCCATCGGCCGTATCCATCGCAAAGGAAAAAATAACATCCCGGCAGGAAAGGAAGATGAAGTGGGCAGCCCCTGGGCCATCGGGTCCGAAGAGGGTGGACACAAGGCCATTCACCCGCAATTGGGTACATTAGAAGATTTCCGGCGGCTCCTAACCAAGGCGAAGGAACATGGCATCGAAATCGCCATGGATATCGCCTTTCAATGCGCCCCTGACCATCCTTATACAAAGGAACACCCCGAGTGGTTCCGCTGGCGACCGGATGGAACCGTGCAGTATGCGGAAAACCCACCCAAAAAATACGAAGACATCATTCCTTTTGATTTCCAAACAGCCCGCTGGCGGGAACTCTGGGAAGAACTCAGAAGTGTAATATTCTACTGGATTGATCAGGGCATCCGCATCTTCCGCGTGGACAACCCCCACACCAAACCATTTCAATTTTGGGAGTGGCTGATCCATGAGATCCAAAAAGACCATCCGGAGGTGATCTTCCTCTCTGAAGCCTTCACCCGACCGAAAGTCATGTACCACCTGGCCAAATCGGGTTTTACGCAATCTTATACATATTTTGCCTGGAGGAATACCAAATGGGAGATCACCCAGTATTTAATGGAGCTGAATCAAACAGAGGTGAAGGAGTATTTCCGGCCGAACCTGTGGCCGAATACCCCTGACATTCTCACGGAATATCTTCAGATGGGGGGAAGGCCGGCCTTCATGACACGGTTAACTCTGGCCGCTACCCTGGGGGCAAGTTATGGGATCTACGGACCGGCTTTTGAACTCTGCGAGAACCATCCCCGAGAATTCGGTAGCGAAGAATACTTGGATTCCGAAAAATACGAGATCAAACATTGGGACATCCAAAGAACAGAGAGTTTGAAAGATTTTATCGCCCGGATCAACAGAATCCGGCGGGAAAATCCAGCCTTGCAGAGTGACTGGAACCTGAGCTTCCACCCCATAGACAACGATCAGCTCATTTGTTACAGCAAGCAGACTGAGGACCTTTCCGATTTAATCCTGGTGGTTGTAAATCTGGACCCTCATCACGTTCACGCAGGCTGGGTGGAACTCCCCCTCTCCGCCCTGGAATTAGACCCGCGACAACCTTATCAGATGCATGATCTTTTAAGCGGCGCCCGTTACCTTTGGACCGGGTCAAGGAATTATGTGGAGGTGGATCCACGCATTGCTCCGGCCCATATTTTCCGCCTGCGGCGCCGGATACGCACCGAACGGGATTTCGATTACTTCATGTAGAGGAACTGGGGGTAAGAACGGGAAAGAAGGAATTTTTAGGGAGGAATGCTCAATGATCCAGAAAGAGAGAGAACCAGGGCACGATCACATTACTTTCTTAACAGATGACGACCTCTTCCTCTTTAATCAGGGAAGCCATTTCCGCCTGTACGAGAAGCTGGGAGCGCACCCCCTGAATAAAGAGGGCCTTAGGGGGACTTATTTTGCCGTATGGGCCCCTGATGCCGCGCAGATTTTCGTCATGGGAGACTTCAACGGATGGGACAAGTCGAGTCATCCTCTAAGGCCAAAGGGGCAATCGGGAATCTGGGAAGGGTTTATCCCGGGGGTGGAAAAGGGCATCTCCTACAAGTATCATATCCACTCCCGGTATAAAGGGTACCGGGTGGACAAAGCGGACCCCTTTTCCTTTTATAATGAAGTGCCACCTAAGACCGCTTCCGTGGTGTGGGATCTGGATTATGCCTGGGACGACAAAGAATGGAGGATGAAGAAATCCGGCCATAATGCTCCCACCGCCCCCATGGCCGTGGATGAAATACATTTGGGTTCCTGGATGAGAGCTCCAGAAGAAAATTTTCATCCGTTAACCTACCGGGAGATTGCTCCCAAGCTCGCCGAGTATGTCAAAAGCATGGGCTTTACTCATGTGGAGTTTCTGCCGCTCATGGAGCACCCTTTCTATGGCTCTTGGGGTTACCAGAGCACAGGTTATTTTGCCCCCACCAGCCGCTACGGTACCCCTCAGGATTTTATGTATTTAATCGACCGCTTGCATCAGGAGGGCGTTGGCCTAATCCTGGATTGGGTCCCTTCGCATTTTCCCAATGATGAACATGGGCTGGCGTTTTTCGACGGAACCCACCTCTTCGAGCATGCCGATCCTCAAAAAGGAATTCACCGGGATTGGGATACCTTCATCTTCAATTACGGGCGTAACGAAATACGCAGTTTTCTCATAAGCAGCGCCCTCTTCTGGTTGCAGGTCTTCCACGCCGACGGTCTGCGGGTGGATGCCGTGGCCTCCATGCTTTACTTAGATTATTCCCGCAAGGAAGGAGAATGGATTCCTAATCAGTTCGGGGGCCGGGAGAACTTAGAAGCGATCTCCTTTCTGCGCCGCCTCAATGAGGAGGTCTACAGGAACTGCCCGGACGTTCAGACCATCGCCGAAGAGTCAACTTCCTGGCCCATGGTCTCCCGCCCTACCTACGTTGGGGGGCTGGGATTCGGAGCAAAATGGGATATGGGCTGGATGCACGACACTTTGAAGTATATGTCCAGGGATCCCATCCACAGGAAATACCATCATCATTTACTTACCTTTCGGCTGTTGTATGCCTTCCATGAAAATTTTATGCTCGCGCTTTCACACGATGAAGTCGTTCATGGGAAGGGGTCCCTTCTGGGAAAGATGCCCGGTGATGATTGGCAAAAATTTGCCAACCTGCGGCTGCTTTACGGCTATATGTATGCCCAACCAGCAAAGAAGTTGATCTTCATGGGCGGAGAAATCGGGCAATGGCGGGAATGGAACCACGAAGCGAGCCTGGACTGGCACCTGCTTCAGTACGGACCTCACGCCGGTCTGCAGAGGTGGGTGCAGGATCTGAATCGGCTCTACCGAGGGGAAACCGCTCTCCACGAGATGGACTTTAAACCCGCCAGCTTCGAATGGGTTGATTGCAATGACCACGAGGGTAGTTCCATCAGCCTGATTCGCAAGGGACGCTCGGCAGATGATTTACTCCTGATTGTCTGCAACTTTACCCCCGTGCCGCGCTTCAACTACCGGGTGGGTGCGCCTCGGAGAGGGTTTTGGAAAGAAGTCCTCAACAGCGACGCCAGGGAATACGGCGGTAGCGGCCAGGGAAACATGGGCGGTGTGGAGGCGGCTCCGGTTTCCCTCCACGGTCGGCCCTACATGCTCAACCTAACCCTGCCGCCGTTGGCCGCTGTCTTTTTCAAGAGTGAGGGGAGTGCATTGTGAAGCTGGAAATCCTCCTCGGCGCTACCTACCTTGGTGAGGGACGCTGCCAATTCTGCGTGTGGGCGCCCCAGGTGCAAAGAGTCGAAGTGCGCATCGTTTCTCCAGAGGAACGGATCATTTCTTTAGATCAGGGAAAAGGATACCATCAGGCATCTGCGGACAAGATAGAACCAGGAAGCCTGTATTTTTACCGCCTCGACGGCCAGAAAGAACGCCCTGACCCAGCCTCACGTTTCCAGCCCCAAGACGTCCATGGCCCCTCCCAGGTAATCGATCCTGATTTCCCCTGGGAAGACAAAACCTGGCTGGGGCTCTCTCTCCAGGAGTATATCCTTTATGAACTTCATGTGGGCACTTTTACCCCTGAGGGAACCTTCGAAGCGATCATCCCGTATCTGGCTGAATTGAAAGACCTGGGGATTACCGCCGTGGAGCTCATGCCGGTTGCCAAGTTTCCGGGAAATCGCAACTGGGGCTACGATGGCGTCTATCCCTTCGCCGTGCAGAACTCTTACGGAGGGCCGGCAGGTTTGAAAACATTGGTCAACGCCTGCCATCAACAGGGTTTGGCCGTAGTCCTCGATGTGGTCTATAACCACCTCGGGCCGGAAGGAAATTATCTTCTTGATTTCGGGCCCTATTTCACGGATCGTTACCACACCCCCTGGGGCCAGGCTCTGAATTTTGATGGGCCTTACAGCGACGAAGTTCGCCGGTTTTTCGTCGAAAATGCTCTTTACTGGATGAGAGAGTATCATATCGATGCCCTGCGGCTTGACGCCCTCCATGCCATTTTCGACTCTTCAGCTCAGCCGTTTCTTCAGGATCTGGCCACTCTTGTCCATCTGGAGGGGGAACGGATGGAGCGGAAAGTCTATCTCTTTGCTGAGAGCGATCGAAACGATAGCCGTTTTATTCAACATTCGGATCGGGGGGGTTATGGACTTGATGCCCATTGGAACGATGACTTTCATCACGCTCTTCATACTTTACTGACGGGGGAACGAGCCGGGTATTATCTGGATTTCGGGAGCCTCCAAGACTTGGCCAAGGCCTATGAGGATGGTTTTATATACTCGGGCCAGTATTCCCCATACCGCAAGCGCCGACATGGTTCTCCTTCTCATGACCTGCCTGCTTATCGGTTTGTTGTTTTCGCCCAAAATCACGATCAAATAGGAAACCGCATGCTCGGCGAGCGCTTGAGCCAACTTGTCCCCCTGGAGGCACTCAAGCTGGCTGCAGGGGTCGTGCTTCTTTCTCCTTTCATCCCTCTGCTGTTCATGGGGGAAGAATACGGGGAGACGTCGCCTTTTCTTTATTTTATCAGCCACACCGACCCGGAATTGGTCGAAGCCGTGCGCCGGGGCCGGCGTGAAGAATTTTCGGCTTTTTCCTGGCAAGGGGAGCTGGCTGATCCCCAGGACGAAAACACCTTCTTCCGCTGCAAACTCAAGCGAGAGTTACAAAACCAGGGACACCACCAAATGCTTAAGAAATTTTACAGGGAACTCCTCCGGCTCCGCAAAACACTATCTCCCCTGGCTTTTTTAAATAAAGAGCAAATGGAAGTCCTGCGTTTTAATGAGGAAAAAATCCTTTTGCTCCGGCGCTGGAAAGAAGAGGAGGAAGTATTTATGGTCTTCAACTTTAACGATGGGGCGGTTAAGGTTGATTTGCCTGTTCCGGCAGGGCATTGGCAAAACCAGTTTGATTCGCAGGAGGAACAGTGGTATGGAAGCGAGAAAATAATTTCCAGACAGCTTCAATCTATGGGCATGGTGAGAATGTCCCTTAATCCGAAGGCCTTCACCCTTTTCGCCCGGATTAAAGGAGTTTAAATGGAACGCTACATCTGCATCCATGGCCATTTCTACCAGCCGCCGCGGGAGAACGCCTGGCTGGAAGCAATAGAGCTTCAGGATTCAGCTTACCCCTACCACGATTGGAATGAGAGAATAACGGGAGAGTGCTACGCTTCCAACGGTGCCTCCCGAATTCTCAACGGGGAAGGGCGGATCATTAAAATTACCAATAATTATTCAAGAATCAGTTTCAATTTCGGACCCACACTTCTGGCCTGGTTGAAAGAAAATTCGCCGGAGGTATATCAGGCCATCTTGTCGGCGGACAAGGAAAGCCAGAAAAATTTTTCCGGGCACGGCTCAGCCCTGGCCCAGGCCTATAACCACATGATTCTACCTTTGGCCAATTGGCGGGATAAATACACGCAAGTCCTCTGGGGCATCCGGGATTTTGAGCACCGTTTTGGGAGACCCCCAGAGGGAATGTGGCTTGCAGAGACGGCGGTAGACCTGGACACCCTGGACATCATGGCAACTCTGGGAATACGCTTCACCATCCTTTCCCCCTATCAGGCGCAGCGAGTCCGCCGGATCAAGGGACGGACCTGGCATGAAGTTACCGGCGGAAGCATTGATCCTTCCCGGGCTTATGAGCTTCGCCTTCCCTCGCGCCAGAAAATCAACCTGTTCTTCTATGATGGGCCCATCTCTCAGGCCGTAGCCTTTGAACACCTGCTCACCAATGGAGAGCATTTCGCCCGCAGGCTCGCCGGTGCCTTTTCCGATGCTCGTAAGTGGCCGCAACTGATCCATATCGCCACGGATGGAGAAACCTATGGCCACCACCAGCGCCATGGCGACATGGGTCTGGCCTATGCCCTCCATTACATCGAGGCCAATAACCTGGCCCGGCTGACCAATTACGGGGAGTATTTGGAAAAACATCCCCCTACGCACGAAGTGGAAATGTTGGAGAACAGTTCCTGGAGCTGTTCCCACGGAGTCGAGCGGTGGCGGAGCAATTGTGGGTGTAGCAGCGGAATGAACCCGGAATGGAATCAAAACTGGAGGGGGCCGCTGCGGGAAGCCCTGGACTGGCTGCGGGACACTCTCGCCCCCTTATACAAAGAGAAAGCCAGCCAGTTTTTAAAAGATCCCTGGGAAGCGCGGGACGAATATATCGGGATCATCCTCGATCGCTCCCCGGAAAATATTGATCGATTTATGAGCCAGCACGCTGTTCATGAGCTGAGCCCTTCCGATAAAATCGCCGCCCTTAAGCTATTGGAACTTCAGCGCCACGCCATGCTCATGTTCACCAGCTGTGGCTGGTTCTTCGATGAACTCTCGGGAATCGAAACGGTCCAGGTTATTCAGTACGCCGGTCGGGCAATTCAACTGTTTGAAGGGCTTTTCGGCGACCACCTGGAGTCTCAATTCCTGGAGCGACTGGAGCGGGTGAAGAGCAATATTCTCGAACACCGAGATGGCCGCCATATTTACGAAAAATTTGCGAAACCCGCCATGGTGGACCTGAGCAAGGTTGGCGGACACTACGCCATTCGATCGTTGTTTGAGCCTTACGCCGAGCATGACCGGATCTATTGTTATGAGGTCCACAGGGAGGACTACCAGAGCTCCGAAACGGGAAAGATGAGGCTGGCGGTAGGTCGGGCGAGATTCACGTCCCGGATTACCGAGGAGTCGGCTCTCCTGAGCTTTGGGGTTATGCACTTCGGAGACCACAACTTGAGCGGTGGGATTCGGACTTTCCGCGGGGAGGAAGCGTACCAGACGCTGGTGCAAGAAGTTACCGAGGTTTTTTCCCGGGCTGATCTCCCCGAAGTCATCCGTATCCTGGACCGGGGCTTTGGAAAAAATATTTTCTCCCTCAAGACGCTTTTCCGGGATGAGCAGCGTAAGATCTTGAATCAGATTTTAAATACCACCCTGAACCAGGCCGAGGCTGTTTACCGCCAGCTTTATGAAAATCAGGTGACGCTGATGCGCTTTCTAATCGATTTGGGAAGCCCTCTACCCAAGAGCTTTCAAACGGCTGCGGAATTCATCCTGAATACGAGCTTACGGAAGGTGTTGGAGGCCGATGAATTCGACCGAAACCGCACCAAAGCCCTTTTGGATGAAGCCGAAGGGCTGAGGGTTCCTCTCGATGGAGTGAGCCTCGGGTATACCCTAAAAAGAAAAATCGAGCAAAAGGCAGGGCAATTCCGGACCAACCCTAATGACCTTCTCCTTTTGCAGAATCTTGAAGAGCTGGTTAGCCTGGCCAATACCCTCCCTTTCGAAGTGGATTTTTGGAAGGCTCAGAATATTTATTTTGAGATGCTGGAGAAAATTTTTCTCGAACTTCGGGAAAAGGCCGAGAAAGGGGAGGTGGGCGCTCAAGCTTGGGTCGACCACTTCACCGCCCTCGGGGAAAAGCTGCATTGCCGAATCACTTGCGGCTGAAGGAGAAGATGAAAGAAAAAGATACCCGAGTCCCGTTCGCTTTTTCTGAAAGGGTCCAGGAGCTCCTTACCCCGCTTCGCATCCCCCGGTCGACTTATCGCCTCCAGTTCAACCGGGGTTTCACCTTCCGGCAAGCCCGGGATTTAGTCCCCTATTTCGATGACCTGGGGATCAGCGACCTCTATGCCTCTCCTCTTTTCAAACCTTGCTCGGAGGAAGGGCATGGCTATGACATTTGCGACCACCAGCAGTTCAACCCGGCCATAGGCAGCCAGGAAGAATTCGGAGCCTTATCCGCAGCCCTGCAGGCTCGATCCATGGGGCTCATTCTGGATGTGGTGCCCAACCACATGGGCATCAGCCGGAACAACATCTGGTGGATGGATGTGCTGGAGAACGGCCCCAGTTCAATCTATTCCCGCTTTTTCGACCTGGAATGGCACCCGGTAAAACGTGAGCTGGAGAATAAGGTCCTCCTCCCCATTCTGGAAGACCAGTATGGCCAAGTGCTGGAAAGCGGAAAATTTCAACTAGCCTGTAAAGAAGGCGCTTTTTTTCTCTATTATCATGAAACCAAACTGCCGGTGGCTCCTCGCTCCTATAGTTTGATCCTCGGATATTTCATCGACACCCTGACCCAGACCCTTGGGAAAGAGAATGAAGATCTGCAGGAACTTCAAAGCATCCTGACCGCCTTGAATTATCTGCCTCTACGAACAGAAGTGAATCCCGAAAAACTGGCCGAACGGAACCGGGAGAAAGAAGTCATCAAAAGGCGCATTGCCGCCCTCTACCAAAAAAGCCCGGATATCCGGCAGGCCATTGACAGGACTGTCCAGGATTTCAATGGTACGGTGGGGGGTCCCCGCAGCTTCGACCGGCTGGATGCCTTGATCAATGACCAGGCCTATCGCCTGGCTTTTTGGCGGGTAGCCTCCGATGAGATCAACTACCGGCGGTTCTTTGACATCAACAATCTGGCGGCGATTCGTATGGAACTTCCCGAGGTCTTCCAACAGGCTCACCGATTAATTTTTCGCCTTCTCGGGGAAGGAAAAGTTACCGGATTGCGCATTGACCACCCCGACGGCCTGCGCAACCCCGCGCATTACTTCCGCCAGCTCCAGATTAGCTACATAGAGCAATTGATTCAGATCCATTTGACCGCTCACGATTTACAAGGTGATTCCGCCCTGCCTAAGGGCATGGAGAAGATGGTCGAGGATTGGCTTGCGGATCTCCTCAAGCAAAAAGAAACTTCCCCCTCTGCCTGGCCCCTTTATGTAGTCGCCGAAAAAATTCTCTCCGCGGGGGAATCCCTGCCCGAAGATTGGGCGGTATCCGGCACTACAGGTTATGACTTCCTAAACGCAGTAAATGGGTTGTTCGTGGATAGCCGCAACCATAAGGCCTTCGATCGGATCTACAGCCATTTCATGGGAAGCCAGATGCATTTCTCCCATCTGGTGAACTCCACAAAAAAAATGATTATGCTGGTTTCCCTGGCCAGCGAGATCAATGCCCTCAGCCACAAGCTCGAACGCATCTCTGAAAAGAACCGCCGCTACCGTGACTTCACCCTCAACAGCCTTACCTTTGCCATGCGGGAAATAATCGCCTGCTTGCCGGTCTACCGCACTTATGTTTCCGGCCCGGAGGTCGTTTTACCGCGGGATCAGGCCTATATTGAGAATGCGGTGGCCGAGGCCAAAAGAAGAAATCCGCGGACGGCCGAGGCCATCTTCGACTTTATTGGCCACACCCTTCTGCTGCGCAACATTCAGGATTTTTCAGAAGAAGATCAGGGAAAGGTAATTGACTTCGTCATGACCTACCAGCAGATTACCGGGCCGGTTATGGCCAAAGGACTGGAGGACACGGCTTTCTACGTATACAACCGGCTGGTTTCTTTAAATGAAGTGGGTGGTCATCCCGATCATTTTGGAATCTCAGGTTCCGCCTTTCATCAGAAGAACGCCGAACGCCTACGGCAATGGCCTCATTCCTTTCTGGCCACTTCTACCCACGACACAAAACGCGGTGAGGATGTGCGGAGTCGCCTTAACGTGCTTCCGGAGATCCCAGGGGAATGGCGGGCCGCTTTGAGCCGCTGGAGCCGGCTCAACGCCTCCAAAAAGACCGCAGTGGATGGAAAACCGGCTCCAGATCGTAATGACGAGTATCTGCTTTACCAGACCCTGGTGGGGTCTTGGCCCGTGGAGCCCATGAATTCAGAGGGGTTCGCCCACTTCCGGGAAAGGATTGCCGCTTATATGCGTAAGGCCACCTTGGAGGCCAAGGTTCATACCAGCTGGATCAATCCAAATGAGAAATACAACGAGGCGGTGAAGAATTTTGTTTATCGGCTGCTAGACGACCGGGGGAAAAACCGGTTCCTCAGCGACCTACTGGCCTTTCAGCGGCGGGTGGCTTTTTTTGGCCAGTGGAACTCCTTGTCCCAGACTCTTCTGAAGCTCACTTGCCCCGGAGTTCCCGATATTTATCAGGGAACCGAACTCTGGGACTTCAGCCTGGTGGACCCTGATAACCGCCGGCCAGTAGACTACCAAAAGCGCCGCACCCTGTTAAACGAGCTGCAAGATAAGGTAGATCATAGCGGAGAGGACCTTGTTCCTCTGGTGCAGGACCTCCTCAACACCAGCCCGGACGGGCGGATCAAGCTTTATCTGATCTACCGCACGCTCAACTTCCGTCGTCTGCATCAGCAGATTTTTTCTGAAGGCGCCTATCTGCCATTAGGAGCATTTGGTGAAAAGAAGGATTGTGTATATTCTTTTTCCCGGATTTTAGCCGGGGAGGAAATTGTCATTACAGCCCCGCGAATGGTAGTCCAACTCACCGGGGGGGTCGAGCAACCGCCTTTGGGGGAGAAGGTATGGAAGGATACCTGGCTTACCCTGCCTCCCCAATCGGCGGGCCGTATATACCGCAACCTCTTTACCAATGAAAAATTATCTGTAGGTGAGAAAGAAGGTCTATCGGGTTTGTCGTTGGCAGATGTATTCAGCCATTTCCCGGCCGCTCTCCTGGAGCGGATGGCAACTTAAATAGGCTTGCGGGATATTCTTATGTTTGGATATAAATGTTTATCTCATTCGCCGGCATGTTCTGGGGGAATTATTTCCCTTTGAGGTTGTTCTCCTGCAAAGTATCGAAACTTGCTGGCTTTATATTCAATTAGTTCTCATCCGGAAACCCCCTCTCCCCTTGCGGGAGAGGGTTGGGGTGAGGGGATTAAAATGGAAGTCATAGAAATTTTAACCCCTTATCACCCCCACCCTCCCCTCCCCCGTCGAAGGGGGAGGTGAAAAATTGAGTTTCCGGATGGACACCAATTAGTCTATGGAATAACTGGATTGTATAGGAATTTCTTTTTTTGTAACAGTTTAGCGATTTGAAAAAATGGTATAAAAGCCTTTGTTTTGGGCCGGGGGTTAGAGCGGAACGCGCCGGAAGCATCGGTTGGGGTTCCGCTTGGCCCCGAAGACAGAAGATCTTTTCCTCCGGAGGAGGCGGTGGTTCTGGCCCGCCCCATATGCGGAGATATAAGCGCCTCATGATTCCAAGCGTTCCGCTCTGGCCCCCGGCCCCTGGAACCCCTTGGCCTTTACAACACACCTTTTTTCAAAGAGCTAAAGTGTTACCTTTTTAGCCCGCCTCAGGCGGATCACTTTAGACGTTTGACATATTCTTTACTTTTTCTTAATCATGGTTTTAAGAACTCTGTGATCTCTGTACTACTAACGTGCAACATCTTGAAATTTTGTTAAGCAAAATTGATTCGGAAACTGGCCTCTGAAATCCCCCCTGCCCCCCTTTGCTAAAGGGGGGCAGGGGGGATTTCTGGGATCGGGCGTGGCCATAAGCAAAACTTACTTTTGGTTGCGGCTCTGCCGCGCTGTGTCCTCTGTGGCTAATTTAAAAAGGAATTCGCGGAAAAAATATATTGACACAACCTTAGACATTTTATATGATGGTAGCAAATGAAGCAAGCTGCCGCACAAAGTTGTGCGGTGGCTCATGACGAGGGCGTCCTAAAGTGGAAGAAAAGGACGCCTTTTTTATTTTAATACAGGTTTTAAAAAAATTGCCGTAATGCCGCCCGATGAAGTGCGGCTGCATCATGGTTGACAAAGGCGTCCAATTGCTAAAGCAAGGGCGCCTTTTCTTTTCAGAATAAATGAAAAGGCGCCGGGCCAAAAAAAATGTGATAAGGAGGGAAATATATATGTCTTACAGCAAAGTAAATGCCAGCCCGGCGACCATGAGCCGGAACCGAGTAGCGCCTGCACCGGGGTCAGGCATCTGTGTTACTTGCCTGGATGGATGCCCGGGCCCTTGTGAAATCGGCCGCTCCGCCTTGCGGGGCAGAGAAATTCTCTACCCGCAACCCTATTCCAAAGTTACTGCCGGGTCTGAAAAGGATTATCCCGTTGATTATTCCCATTTCAATATCCAGGGCACATGCGTTGGGGCAGTGGGGGTTGCCGCCGACTCCGATAAAGCCACGTTCCCCGCAGTGGATATCTCCACCGAGGTGGGCGCGGCTGAAAAAATTCCCCTGCGGGTCCCCTATTTTACAGGAGCTCTGGGATCCACGGACATCGCCCGCATTCACTGGGAAGCGATGGCCACAGCCGCGGCCATTGTCGGCACTTTGGTGGTCGTGGGTGAGAATGTCTGCGGTATGGACCCCGATGCTGAATTTAAGAACGGCCGTATCGTCCGATCTCCGGAGATGGAACGGAGGGTGAAAACCTTCCAGAAATGGTATGACGGTTATGGAGGGATTGTCGTTCAGTATAACGTAGAGGACGGCCGCTTGGGAGTGCCGGAATACGTGGTGGAAAAGCTGGGCGTTAAAATCATTGAACTGAAATGGGGCCAGGGAGCCAAAGATATCGGCGGGGAAGTAAAACTGGACGCACTGGAAAGAGCCCTTAAGCTGAAAAGCCGGGGGTATATAGTTCTTCCTGATCCGGAAGACCATGTGATTCAAGAGGCCTTCAAACAGGGTGATTTTAAGGAATTCGAGCGCCACTCCAGGTTGGGAATGGTATCCGAAGAAGGATTTCATAAGGAAATAGAAAGGCTTAAAAAGATCGGGACCAAACATATTTCCTTGAAGACCGGAGCTTATCGACCCGCTGACCTGGCCCGGGCAGTCAAATTTGCTTCCGATGCTAAGATCGACCTCCTTACCGTGGATGGAGCGGCCGGCGGAACCGGAATGAGCCCCTGGAGAATGATGAATGAATGGGGAGTTCCTACTGTTTATCTGGAAAGTCTCCTTTATCAGTACTTAAAAGTCATGGAACAAAAAGGCGCCTTCATTCCATCCTGCGCCATAGCGGGTGGATTCTCCCTGGAAGATCATATCTTCAAGGCATTTGCGCTGGCAGCCCCTTATATTAAAGCCATTTGCCTGGGCAGAGCTTCGATGACCGCAGCTATGGTCGGCAATACCATCGGGCAAATGATCATAAAAGGGAAGGTTTCAGCCGACATCGCCAAATACGGAACTGATGTTGAGCATGTCTTCATTCTGGCGGCTAAGCTGAAGGAAAAATACGGGAAAGATTTTCAAAACATCCCCGCGGGAGCCATCGGAATGATCACCTATTTCGATCGGCTGAATGCCGGCCTGCAGCAGTTCATGGCCGGGGCCAGGAAGTTTGCTCTAAAATACATCACTCGGGATGACGTTGTGGCTCTGACCCGCGAGGCCGCCGATGTTTCCGGGATTCCTCACGTAATGGAGGCGGATAAGGAAGAGGTTGAAAAAATCTTGCATGTCAGTAGTGTCCCGTCAGTAAAACCTTTATTCAAGGGAATTCGCGCCGAAAAGGCGGCCCTGAATTTATAGGGAAAACTACAAGCGGTAAGGAAGGCCGGCTTAAACAGGTCCAGGGGGGAGTTAGGTGATCTCCCCCCTTTTTTTGCCTTCATCATTTTGCTTTTTCCTCCCGAAAAGTGCTAATATTCGGCTAATCATAAAAGGTTTTTAATATCTGGAACCTAAGAGCTTCTTGCAAAAGTCACTTACTCCGTCATTCCGGCGAAAGCCGGAATCCAGAAGTTCTTGAAAATCCTGGATTCCGGGTCGCGCTTCGCTTGCCCGGAATGACGATTTTCTCTACTTTTCAAGAGTTTTGCAAGAGCCTCCTAATTTAAGCGATTTTTTATGCAAGAATTCAGCAATGTATAGTGAGATAAATGTCTTCAGAGAACACAAAAAACCACTCAATAGGTGAAACAACAATCTGTCATTTCTGTGAAAACAAAAATTCAGTTTCTATGTTTTTTTCCTGTATTCCCGCTTCCGCGGGAATGACAATCTTTTTTCTTTTCTTCTTCATTTTTTTTCCGAGTGGGCTCCTGGCTCTGGACGGAGATGAGACGGGGAAACCTATCAAAGTCCTTTCCGAGCAGGCCGCATCCTTGGACATGATCTGGACCTTGATTGCCTCCTTCCTGATTTTCCTGATGCCGGCGGGGTTCACCTTGGTAGAGGTGGGATTTACAAGGGCTAAAAACGCCGGCACTGTGGTCATGAAAAACATGATCGGCTTTGCCCTGGGGGCGGTCGGATTTTTTTCAATTGGTTATGGTTTGATGTTCGGGGCCAGCGCTTTCGGTCTTTTCGGGACGAGCGACTTTTTTTTAAGCCATATCACCAACGCCGGGAAGGTTGACAACTGGAAGTTCGCCAACCTGATGTTCCAGGTGGTCTTAGCCGCCACAGCCGCGACCATAGTTTCCGGGGCCATGAGTGAACGGGCCAAATTCAGCGGTTATCTTTTTTACAGTGTTCTCATCAGTATGTTAGTCTATCCAGTTGTGGGCCACTGGATATGGGGGGGTGGCTGGCTGGTCCGCATCGGGGTGATCGACTTTTCAGGGTCGACAGTCGTGCACTCCGTGGGGGGATGGGTTTCTCTGGCCGGGGTGCTGGCGCTGGGGCCGCGTCTTAGCCGCTACAGCCGCGACGGATCCGTCAACATCATTCCCGGGCACAATATCCCCCTGGTCGCCCTGGGAGTGTTCATTATCTGGTTTGGCTGGTTTGGGTTCAACACCGGCAACACCCTTTCCGCCGCCAACCCGAGCATCGCTCTCATCGCCGTCAATACCATCCTGGCGGGCGCGAGCGGCGCGCTCTGCGCCATGACTCTGACCTGGGCCCGGCGTGGAAAGCCGGATGCAGGCATGACCATGAACGGAGTCCTTTCCGGCCTGGTTTCATGCACCGGGGGAGTGGCTATCATCAGCCCGTTTAGCGCTGCGGTCATCGGATGTTTATCCGGGTTCGTTCTTTATTTTTCCCTGAGAGGGTTCGAACGCCGGCGTATTGACGACCCGGTCGGGGCCATTTCGGTTCATGGCCTAAACGGGATATGGGGAACTCTGGCGGTAGGGCTTTTTGCGGAGGACAGGTATGTTGAGAACAGCCTGGGATATGCCATGAATGGCCTGCTTTTCGGCGGGGGGATTGAGTTGCTAATGGTCCAGGCCCTGGCCGTGATCACAGTTTTCCTCTTCGCTTTTCCTCTTTCCTTTGGATTCTTCAAACTAATTAACGCGGCGGCAGGGCTGCGCGTCTCTTCCGAAGAGGAGGTTAAAGGTTTGGATTTTGGGGAACACTCCATGGCCTCTTACCCGGTTTTCGATGAATTCCAGAAAAAGCAGGAAGAGATAATCGAAGAGCTAAAACGCGTCCGGGAGCTTTCCCTGCTCCATGATATCAGCCAGTCCATGCACACCCTGAATCTGGATGAAATTCTGGAACTGATTTTGAAAGGAGTGGCCAGGGGAATTGGATTCGACCGGGCAAGGCTTTATCTGCTGGATGAAGGGAAAAATCAATTAGTATGCAAAGTGGCGGTGGGAGTGGAAAAGGATAAAATCCAGGACATCAGTTTACCCTATGATGCCGAAGATAACATGGTCTCCCGGGCCATCAAAGAGCGCCGGCCTTTCATTGTGGAAGACGCCAGCCGGGACCCCCGGGTTAATAGAGGAGTGATCAATTTTTGGGACGTAAAATCTTTTGCGGCAGCGCCCTTGCTTTCCCGGGATAAGGTTTTAGGAGGAATCTCGGCTGATAATTTGATCAGTCAAACCAGCATCACCGAAAAAAAACTTCAATCCTTGATGATTTTCGCCAACCAGGCGGCGTTTGCCCTGGAAAATGCCCTCATGTATGAAGAACTGAAAGCTTTTAGCAGCCAGCTTGAGGATCGCGTAAAAAGAGCTACCGCAGAGTTACAAGAAACCCAAAGACAATTATTTCAATCCGAAAAATTGGCTGCTTTAGGGAAACTTTCCGCAGGGATTGCCCATGAGATTCGCAATCCCTTGACCAGCATCAAGATCTTGATTCATTCTCTGGTGGACCAGACGGCCACCGAGGCTTCCCGGGATAAAGATTTAGCCGTGATCGAAGCAGAGATTGAACGGGTGAACAAAATAATTAAACAATTTTTAGATTTTGCCCGGCCTCGCTCCCCCTCTCTTGAGATGATGGACGTACGCAAAGTTCTAAAAGAAACCATTGCTCTAATAGTTTACGAGATGGAAGCCCAGGGGGTTTTATTGGAGAGAAAGGATGCCGATGAAATACCCCTCCTGCCGATGGATGGAGAGCAGATGAAGCAAGTCTTCTTGAACCTTTTGCTTAATGGCATCCAGGCCATGCCCCAGGGAGGAAAATTGAAAGTAGCCACTGCTGTTAAAGACCCTTCCACAGGGAATCGCGGCAGCTCAGTTGTGGAAATATCCTTTCTGGATTCAGGGGAAGGGATTCCCGAAGAGGTCCAAAACAGGATTTTTGAGCCGTTTTTCTCGACCAAGGAGGAAGGAATCGGCTTGGGGCTCCCCATTGCCCAGCGCATCGTCGCAGAGCACAGGGGCGAGATTAAAGTGAAAAGTATCCCGGGCAAAGGAGCCGCTTTTTATATAACCTTACCTTTATATAAAAGGGGGTAGGGGGTAGGGTGTAGGGGATAAGGCCTAATAAGGTTGTGGTTACTACACCCTACCCCCTACCCCCTGGTTTTGCATTGGGAGGTTTCTTGGACAAGATTCTGATTGTAGACGACGACCCGAGCATGCGCTATTCGTTAAACCGGATGCTGGAAGGGCAGGGCCTTCTGGTTTCTTCGGCCAAGAACGGAACCGAAGCTCTGGAGCTTTTTTTTATTGAAAATCCGGACCTGGTGATCATGGACATCAAAATGCCCGGGCAGAGTGGATTGGCTGTTCTGCGACAGATCAAAGAACAAGACCCCAAGGCCTTGATCATCCTGATGACCGCTTTTGGGACGACCGAAACGGCAATTGAGGCCATGAAGTTTGGGGCCTTCGACTATATCCTCAAGCCCTTTAACATTCCCCAGATGAGGGCCATGGTGGAGCGGGCCCTGGAAGTATCCCGGATGATGAAAAAGATGGTTTCTTATCCGGATCGCGAAGTGGCAGAAGTCGGAGGTGAGGCCATTGTGGGATCTTCCCCTCCCATGCAGGAGATTTACAAAATGATCGGCCAGGTGGCTCCCACGGGGGTCACGGCGCTCCTCCGGGGTGAGAGCGGGACGGGTAAAGAATTAGCGGCCCGGGCTATTTATCATCATAGCAGCCGGGCGGGAAAGCCTTTTCTTCCGGTAAACTGCGCAGCCATTCCGGAAACGCTCCTGGAGAGTGAGCTTTTCGGCCATGAAAAAGGCGCTTTCACCGGAGCCCTGACCAGGCGCATCGGCAAATTTGAACAATGCCACGGAGGCACCCTTTTTCTTGATGAGATAGGCGACATGACGCCAGCAACCCAGGCCAAAATTCTGCGCGTGCTTCAGGACCGGCAGTTTGAACGATTGGGGGGAAGCGAACGCATTACGGCCGATGTGCGGATGATCGTGGCCACCAACAAGGATTTGGAAAAGGCCATCCGCGACGGGGCATTCCGTCAGGATCTTTATTATCGACTGAAAGTGGTTACCCTCCATCTGCCTCCCCTGCGGGAGCGGCGGGAAGACATCCCGGAATTAGTGCGGTATTTTTTGCAAATTTTCGCGCCGGAGATCAACCGCAATGTTAAAGAGATTGCCCCCCGCGCCCTGGAAAAATTAATGCGCTACCGCTGGCCGGGGAACGTCAGGGAATTGGAAAATGCCGTAAAACGGGCGCTGGTTATCGCCAAGGGCAGCACTCTCCTCCCCGAGGATTTCTTCCTGGAAGAGGCGGGGCTGGAAATGGGGCAAAAAGAGCAGATGGACTTGGAGAAGAGGCTGGAAATGCTGATGGAGCCTGTTTTTAAAGAGCTGGCGGAACAAACTAAGGGGAGGCCGGAATCTGACCTGATGTCGGCTGTAGAAAAAATCCTTATCAAGAGAGCTTTGCATGAAACGAAAGGGAATCAGGTTCAGGCAGCGATTCTCCTGGGAATGAGCCGGAATACTTTGCGTTCGAAGATTGAACGATATAAGATAAGAAAAGATGTGGCCATTGTGGATGGAGAAGGATGAAGAAGAGATAGGCAATGGGCAATTAGCAATGGGCAATTAGCAATGGGCAATAGGCACTGGGCAAATAAGGAAGGGGCTTCAAACACTTTTGCCTTTATAGGGCAATTTGGTGAGCATATTATTGCGAAAGGAGAAAATTATGTCGTTGAACCTGGAGAACGTCGGAAAAGTATGGGGGCCTTATGAATTCACCTACAGCGAAAGGGACCTGATCATTTACGCCCTGGGAATTGGATTCACCCGTGAGGACCTGGAATATGTTTATGAGGGGTCAAAGTATTTTAAAGCTTTTCCCTCCTACGGGGTTATTCTACCCTCCAACGCCGGCGCTCAAGCCTTTTTATCCACCAAGGCGAATTTTGCCATGGTCGTTCACGGGGAGCAGGCTTTAGAGGTGCACAACCCCATTCCCCGCAGCGCCACGGTTTCCACCACGGCCGTGATCGAGGGGATATACGATAAGGGATCGGGGGCGGCCATCGTGATGCGCCACGAAACAAAAGACAAGAGCGGCAACCCCCTTTGCACCAACTGGTCAACCGCCTTTGTCCGGGGGGCTGGCGGTTTCGGAGGGGCGGCCCAGCCTAAAAAGGAGATTCCGGCCATTCCGGCCAAAACTGCGGACTTTGTATTTGACGCCCCAACCGACGTGAATCAAGCGGCGCTCTACCGCATGTCCGGAGACCGCAATCCTCTGCATATCGATCCGGCCATCGCTAAGGCTGTTGGCTTCAAAGAACCCATCCTCCACGGCCTCTGCACTTATGGAGTTGTCTGCCGCCGGTTTGTCCAGGAGGTCTTTCAGGGAGATTCCGGAAAGATGAAATCTTATTCGGCCCGATTCAGCAGTCCGGTGATTCCGGGGGAATCGCTTCAGGTTAAAGTCTGGCAGTCCCGCCCCGGCCTTTATCTTCTGGAAGTTTATAATGCCAAAGGGGAGACCGTTCTGCGGAACGGAGTGATAGAAAGCCGATAAAAAAACGATTCACCGCAGAGAACGCAGAGTTCGCGGAGAAAAATCAATATCTAAAACTAACCAAAAATATTTGAAATTTCCATCCGATCCCCTCTCCCTTTGATGGGGGAAAGTGTGAATTAAGCCGTCACTCCGGTGAAAACCGGGGTCCAGTCAGTTCGTAATGTCTGGAAAACACTGGATTCCGGCTTTCGCCGGAATGACGCGAAAAAGAACCGAAGTAATTTTTTCACAGCTTCGAGGAGGGTGGGGTGGGGGTGAATAGAAAAATGCTCCCCCTCCCCTTTATCCCCTCCCGCCATTTGTCTTTCCTTTAATCTATCTCTGCGTTCTCGGCGATCTCTGCGGTGAATAGCTAAGCTGGGATTACCTCCGGTGGGCGGACTTCCTTCATGGCCATGGCTTCTGTCGGGCAGGTGACGGTGCAAACGCCGCAGCCTACGCATTTCTCCGGGTTGATACGAGCCTTCGGTTCCTGGCCTTCGATCACAATGGCGTCGAAATAGCACCGGTCAAGACAGACCTGACAGCCAATGCATTCTTCTTCGTTGACCAGGGCCTGGAAGCGGCTTGGATCAACAAATTTACGGGGATTGGGCAATTTCCAGTTTATGCAACAATCCCGGCAGCAGTTACATATTATGTGATCAACCTTCTGCCGGTTATCGACGATGTGCACCAGCCCTTCTTTCTCGGCTAAATGCAGAAGACCCATGGCTTCTTCTTTGGTAATGGCCCGGCCCGTTCCTCTCTGGATGCCATAATCAGCCGCCCGATTCACCTGGATACATATCTCCACAGGTTTACCGCATTTCCCATCGACGACCCGGCAGGTGCATCGGGTCACAGCCAGGTTCCTCGCCTGATTGACTATTTCACGCACATCATCCAGGGCTAAAACCTTGGCTCTGGATTCGATGGTGGCCCCTACCGGAACGATGCGGATCGGCGGCCTCGGGAGGAAAGCTTCCACCACCCTGCCGAATTCCGACCATTCTTGGTCAGTGTATTCCTTCCAGAGCTTGTGAAACTCCGGGGTGGCCCCTTCCCAGAGAATGGAGCTGTCGTGAAATTGGGGGACCGTCTTGACCCGGTAATAACGGGGGTCTCCCTCCTTTTTCGAGAAGAAGAGCAGTCCTTTGAGGAACAATGTTTTGACCATCGTCTGGACTTCTTCCTGGGCAATTCCAGTCTTATCGGCCAGCTCTGCGATGGTGGCAGGGGGGAAGGCGGCCAGCACGATTTTGATTTCCTTCTCGTCGACGATCATCTCTATGATGGGCGGGAGGATTTTTGATGCGGGAGCTCCTAAAAGTTTGGAAAGTTCCTGATAAGGATTTTGTTCTGACATAATCGACGATCTCCTTTTTATAAAAAAAT
>Ga0194113_10000098_pt1 | contig 91901 bp, 88 predicted proteins | sample TA2MahC200mmetaG_FD_146193 | JGI IMG/M metagenome (GOLD analysis project Ga0194113, IMG submission 146193) | Freshwater microbial communities from Lake Tanganyika, Tanzania - TA2015017 Mahale Deep Cast 200m | ecosystem: Environmental > Aquatic > Freshwater > Lake | place: Tanzania: Lake...
TATAGCCGCCGATTATCAGACGGCGCGGATTTGGGCTTTCGTTAATCAGCGCTGTCTTAGAATCAGCGGCTCTATGATTCAAACTCATCAACTCTAAAAATTGACAAGACTTCTGGAACACTACTTAAAGCTTTTGATAGCTCCCCATGTAGTTGACAATTTGCCGAATGATAAAACAGTCCAACCAGATTGCAAGCCTTCAGGACCTGTTCCAATATCCCCTATAATGAAATTGTCAAAATATGAGGGTCCGAAAGTACCTATTTGTCCACTTTTTATTGTCCCATCTTTTCCAGTAATGACAGGCTCTAATTTATCAAAAGGGTTGGTATCGCCTCTCTTCTTCATCTTGAAAGTGAAAGTATCCTTATCTACGATAAGGTAGGCTTGGTACCATACTTCATTTCCAAGGGGAATGCGTTTTTATTTCCGAAATTCACTCCGCTTCCATTGTATAGATACCAGGTAATATCAGTCGTTGGGGCTCTTGGACTTGTAGCGCCACTACCGGTGTCCATGAGGTAATACAATTTCGGATTCTGGAATCTGAATATATAGGAAGTTTTTATCTTCCTTAGTGTTTCTTTTGATCAAACTTTTCTTTTTAAAAGAAAAGTTTGGAGGGAACTGTTATTCGATGTGCCTATCCCCTCTTTTATGGCATCGACGAAATACCAGTCCCACATAATTTCGTAATTATCCCAGTTTTTTTCTCCTATCAGGTAGAAATCACCGCCTCTTTCATCGCATTCAGGCGCTCGAAACACCTTACTGTTGCTCCCTGCTGGGTCCTTTACAATTTCGCCTTTCCCTATACCGAGAGCAGTTTTCCACTTCGCTGGCTCTCGGCCGGTGGTATCCTGTTCAAAGTCATCCTTGAAGAGGATTTCGCCGAAAGCTATACTTGAAAGGAAAAAAAACAGCAACAGAAGCGTTAAAGCCTTACTAAACCTACACCTCCCCTGCCCCTTCCGAGAATCGGGACCTTTTTTAAGAGGGACGAAAGCGTCGGTGAGCGAAGCGAACATATTTTCACCTCCTAATTTGGTTTAAACCATTATCGGGTATTTCCCGAACTCCTCTACCGCATTAAAATAGGCCAGTGCATTTTCTAATGGTACATCGGGCATCAACTCACCACAACCACATTGTATCAAATGCCCGCCGCCAGGTGATGCTTTTCTTATACAAGAAGCTACTTCTTCGCGTACTTCATCAGGAGTTCCAAACGGTAATATCCTTGAGCCATCTACATTTCCCACCAAAATCAGTTTATCCCCATATTTTTGTTTAATGAAACTGATATCCATTCCTGCTGACGGGTCAATTGGGTTAAGCCCATCAATCCCTGCTTCAATTAAATCTTCCAGAATAGCCATTAGATTCCCATCACAGTGGAAAATCAATTTAATGCCAGCTTCTTTGAGCGGCTGAATAGTTCTCTTCAATCTGGGGATAAAATATTTTCGGATATGCTCAGGGGAAATCAGCAAACCACCTTTATAGGAAAGGTCTTCGCAGAATTGCATTACCGGCGCTAATTGATATTCAGCATATACGGAGTTTCTCATCACCGCATAGTCTACACGCTCATCCCATATTTTTTCTAAGTGGTGGGGCGCTTCGTAAAGAAGGGTTGTAAATACATCCCAACCAATTCCAGAACCGTGCGCCATGCCCAGGAAATCAAAACCAGCGCCCTGACTTACATACATTGTATGAGGAGCATAGGCTTCTTTTAAGCGATAGAAACCCTCCAGGTATCTGTCCACAAACTCCTGAGTGCGTTTCACTTTTCGGGGTTTATGATTGATGATGTCATTCACGTTTGAAAACTCTGGGTGTTTTGACCAGCGCGTCTGGCCAGAAACATGCACATCTGGTGTATCATATTCCTCGTCTAAAAGTGGAGGATTCATACAGCCATAAGTCATGTCTATGCTTAATGCTTCACAGGTTATTGAAGCAGCTTTCAAAAAATCCTTTTCGCCTGGCGCAAAATGGTTATATAGAGTAGGGTTTTCTAACGCTTCCCAGATTGGTACTCTGTCAGGTTCTATGTGATTGATTGCTGTAATAATCCGTGTTTCAACATCTGCATTAACAGGTATTTCGCTCATCAGGTTCTCCTTTCGAACCGTCGGCCTCTCGGATAAATTATTATACCATTTGTGGCTTCAAATTTCATTGGACATAAGGTAGTTACAGCGATTCTCAAAAGAAATTTCGGAAAAGCTTCTGGCAAACTGCTAAGTAGATTTTGAAACATATCCTGGTTCACACATCAATCGCAGATACTCCTCCAACCGCTGTCTTCGGGCTAAAAAGGCTTTGAAAAGCCCGTCGGCGGTCTCCTCAATGGTACGATGGTTGTTGGTGTATGGGTCTTGACGAGTAGCCGCGTTCACCTGGGCAACCCATGCCTCTGGGATGGCTTTGATTCCAGAAAATGCGCCAGCTAATCCCCCCGCGACCGCGGCAAGACAGTCGGTATCGCGACCGAAATTGACCGAGGTTAAGATAGCCTCCTTTGGGTCTCCCTGGCTTATGGCGAAAACAGCCAATCCCTTAGACACTATCTCGTTAGCCTGAGACATGCCGTAATTGAAGTAACGTCCGCCTTCGTAAAACTGATAGAATTCATCTCGCATAGCCATGGGGTCTATATGCTTGGACGCCAGTTCCAGAGCATGGGAAACTTCGCGTTCGATGGTGTCATAAAGGGCATACAGGCTGCCCGCCTCCGCCCGGTAGTGGACAAAATGTTTTGCCACTTCCAGAACCGATTCCACAGTGGCGTTCGGTTTAGATGCCTCGGCGATGGCTGCGTTGTAGAGAGCCGTCCAGCGCAATGCGAAAGCTGTCTCCTGAGCATAAACTTTGCCGACCTCAAAAGAATCGTCGGCTGCGTCTTTGGGGGCGCCAGCGTTAATCAAACCCAATGGGTGTGATGCGCGAGCCATTGAGACGACATTGGGAAAAGGCCATAACCGTCCTAACTCCGATGGCGGCACGCCCGACTTTGCTAATTCCACCAGGGAACGGTCAAACCGCTCCTGCTTGTAAATCATCTTGTCTGGGTCTAAATCCCGCACCCACACCGCGGCTAAGTCATGCGCTAAAATGCGGTCCTGTTTCTCAATTATGGCGGTAGCGATTAGCTTTTGCCGTTCGATTCCGTCCTCGGTGGTACCGGGCAGACGCTCCCAATTTGTGAGGGATGTATAGTGCCGATAAGGTAGCAATCTATCCAAGAAACCGTAAGTTTCTTTGATGCGTTCCCTGGACCAGCCCTCAACGATTGCGCCCATGGATGAGCCTACCCATGAACCAGCAATACAACCCAGGAACTTATCCTTGAGTGTAGGCATATTAATTTCCTCCTCGTAGATAAAAGTAACTATCAAATATTTTATCATGATTACTCTTCTCAAGCAAGCGGGAAAATCATGTTACCTTTTTCCATGCTGGCGACATCCATCTTTATTCCTCAATTTTCGATTTTCAGTATGAGGACGGGTTTACGAAGTCAGAAATTCCTCAGTGTTTCTTTTGCTCAAACTTTTCTTTTTAAAAGAAAAGTTTGGGTAAACCACGTTGACAAAACTGATTTTTTTTGCTATATTTTGACACGAGGCACAGACAAGAATGTCCACACCACAAGTAGAAGCGAAAAAATGATTACGGACGTCATATTATCGGTTTCAGAATCAAAGCGCTTGATAGCTAAAGGCGTTGCAAAATTACCATCAGTACAAAAAGTGATGGAAGTTGGTGGGCAAAGCCCCATGCGCGTCAAGTTAAGGTAAATCGCATAGGCATAATGCCATTCCTCCCCCTTGATGGGGGAGGCCAGGTGGGGGTGAAAGAAAGACCCCACCCCTCACCCTCCCCTACACCCCTCCCGTCAAGGGAGGGGAACTGATAAAGTCTCTTAGCTTGACGCCTATGGGGCAAAGCCCACCCGACAATTGGCTTTCAGAAAAAAACTCATCCCAAACATTTAACATTGGCTGGAGGGTAATATGGATAATCTTGAACAGCTTATTGATACACTATTGATGAAAATTGAATCCCCTGTAAATCAAGCTAAGAGGAATTTACCTGCACCACGGATTACCTCTTATCTGGAAAATCTCGGCTGGGTACAATATTTTCAGTACGATATGAATGATTTTTTCAACGATGCTGCGTTCAACTGCGAAATGCAACTCAAACAAAAACTCTGCCAGTTTGAACGCTTTGACGATGATACTATGCTCGATGCAAATATAAGCGCCTCGACCGGGATGTACTTCGAGTACACACTTTTCGGAATGTCAGTCAAGCATCAGAGTGATGGAGTGCCGTTGATTCAAAACGACCATCCACTAACTAAAGCCGCCGACCTTTCACTGTTGAGTAGGCATGATTTTTATACAACAGGGGATATGCCGCGCGTCTTTCAGTTATGGGATGAATTGCGAATTATTTCTAAGGGGCGGCTCAATGTTATCTTTCCCACCTGGGGACGAGGGCCGTTGGATTTGGCAATTCAGTTGCGCGGTTACGAACAGTTTATAGACGATACGAGAGAACGTCCTCAATTCGTCCATGACCTGATGCGCTACATAATTGAAGAGCGTATGCGGTGGTGGGATAGTTATTGTAAGCATTTCAACACCCCAAATCGCGGCGCAGGAATAGCGGATGATTGGCTTTACGTACCTTTTATCAGTCCCGCAATCTTTCAAGATTTTGTGTTTCCATACTATCTTGAATTGGAGAAATACCACGGGAATATCGGTGGTATACATTCTTGTGGCGATAAAGTGCCTTTCTTTAAACTTTTTGAGGAGTTGAAAGGCTTAGGTGGACATGAGGTAAATCATTGGACTGACCTTGAAGCGGCCGTTCGTAATTCTTCGCCGGATAAACATCTCGGTATAGCTATCTTAAACGCAGATTTTTTGTTAGCGACAAAAGAGGAAATGGAAGCCGAACTTCGACGGATTAAAACACTGTGCGAAGGACGTCATTATAGTGTAACAGCGTCGTCTATTGAAAAAATCCACGATGATTTTGAAGACGACATTCGTCAGGGACAGATTTGGATTGAGATTGCGAAGAAAGTATTAAGAGGTTAGAGAGGATACATAGAAACCGAGTTTAAGGATGATACCACGAATCTAATAGACGGACGCGGATGGGCGAACTTACTTATTTTGTTTTGTGTGCCGAATCTTTACTAACTATGAGGACTGGTTTACTTCGTAAAGTGATTTACGAAGTAAACTACTGAGCGAAGCGAAGCGGTTTACGAAGTAAACTGCTGAACGAAGTGAACACAGTTACGCGAGTCAATTAATTTCCCGCACCATCACCTTGGAGCACCAAACGACTTATCCGCGTCCGTCTATTCTATCAGTGGTATCAAATTATCGGTTTCTGCTTCTTTTGCTGAATGTCTATAGCGCCTTGATACACAAATTCCGAAACGCAACTTCCTGTGGTGGGCCTGAGTGAATTTGGAGGCCAATTAGCCCTGTCCTTGCACCTTCTGGGTCATTCAGTTCCGCTGTTACAACGCCATTCAGTATTAGAATAATGTAATCATTTACAGCGACCATTTGGTATTCATTCCAATCGTTTGGCCGAAGGATATGCTCGATGAGTTTAGCTTTGTAATGCACCAGGTGCCCTCGTAAAGCTTCTTCGTAAAGCGCGCCCCAACACCCATCGCCGATGTCCGCCTGGTATCCCGCCATGTGTCCATCTTCGCGGACGATACTGCGGAACTGTATCCCGCTATTGTAGCCGCGCAGACGTACTTCACAATACATAATAAAGTTAGCGTATTCCTTTTCCGTCCGAAGGAAATCGTTATAACTCAGATTTTCAGTAGTACGACCAACTAAAATTCCGTCTTCTGCTTTCCAGAGATTGGTGTCACCAACCCAACCTGTTAAGTCTTTACCATTAAAAAGTGGGGTAAAACCTGCTTTGAGGTTCATATTATTCTCCTTAGCATCCACCTTGAAACTTCAGTAGAATGCCACTGACTCAGCGGAAATATCAACCAATGGTTGCACACTACGATAATATGAGCGCTTTTCTAAGAAAATACAGATGCGCGGCAGACGTGAGTTGATTACTGACTGGTATTAGCTATGGCAGTTTCTTTCAGTTTATCATTCGCGATAACGGCGATTTCCACTCGCCGGTTCGCCTGACGCCCTTCTTCTGTATCGTTTGTGGCAATTGGTTGTGATTCTCCATGTCCTACAATCGTAAATCGGCTGGAGTCAACCTTTAGCCCAGCGAGATAATCAGACACCGACTGAGCACGTTGCTTTGACAGCTTAAGATTGAACTCGTCAGAGCCTGTCGAATCGGTGTGTCCTTCGATTAAGATATTCGTCTCTGGGTACTTGTTAAGAATCTCGGAGAATTTATTGAGATTCACCATGGCCTCAGATTTTAGGTCCGCTTTTTCCACATCGAAAAGAATACCAGAGTCAAATTGAATATCAATACCTTCCCCCACTCGTTCGACTTTAGCCCCTTCTACTTCACTTTCTATCTCGGTAGCTTGTTTATCCATATACTTACCGATATAGCCACCGGCGGCTCCACCGACAGCAGCGCCTAAGATAGCTCCTACCGCAGTGTTGCCAGCCTTTTTCCCTATTACTCCTCCAGTCACGCCTCCGGCTACGGCTCCAGTAGAAGCCCCGATGATTGTGCCTTTTTTCGCGCTTTTCAAACCACAACCGAAGGTTACGAGAAGTAAAAAGATTAGGGTTATGATGCCTAAACGTTTCATAAACTATTACCTCCTAATGAATATTAATAACTCGCTTGCGCGATAGTCACGCCCATATTACCGTAGCCGATAGTAATTATACCACAAAACACACAAAAATTTCAATTTTAAATTCACTGATATTCTACTTAATTATGCCAACCTTAGCTTACTTCCGGAACCGTAACCGCTACTTCTTTACCTGATTTAGCAGAACGGAAAATGCCATCCATAATGACATTAGTCAGAAGCACACCCTCTGGTGGAATTGGGGACGGCTCACCTTTACGAACCGCATTGAGGAACGCGGTTACCTGAGCAAGCCACACATCAACGCCTGGCAATCCTTCGACGCGGATGGTCGTCATTCCTTCTTGCGGTTCGGGTTTCAAAGTGTAGCCTTCTGCTTCTGCAAGTTTTTTCAATCCTTCTGGAACACTATCAGCATATACGACTGGTCCGCCAAGCGATAATCCTGCTTTCTTGCCGAGGAAGAAATTGCCGCCTAACGTATCCTGATGCACCGCCCAAGAAATCTTAAAAAGCATCGTGGAGCCATCTGCAAAGCGCACCCATGCGACACCAAATTCCTCTACATCCATGCTTTCCCAACGTAGGTCTTGCCTGGCAAGATAGTCACACACGAAAGCCGATACCCTAACAGGTTTCGGATAACCTAAGACATACAACGCGTTGTGCATGTTGTAAACGCCGATGTCAACTATCGCACCTGCGCCAGCCGTTTTCTTGTAAATAAATGTATGACCTGGAATTCCTCGCCGCCTACATCCTGATGTCTCAGTGTAATAAATATCCCCCAGGATTCCTGCGGCGACAATTTTCTTAGCAAATTGTAGACCGGCGCTAAATGTGCTGTGAATACCGATTTGAAGGATTTTGCCTGATTTCTTAGCCGCGCGCACCATTGCTGTTGCATCCGCTAAAGTCGCTGCCATCGGCTTCTCGCAGAGAACATGCTTACCCGCTTCAAGCGCCGCAACTGCTGGACGCCTATGGGCTTGATTGTATGTGCATACGCTAACCGCATCAATCTCGTCCATTTCCAACATTTTGTTATAACTGGTGAAGACGTTCTTCTTTGGAACACCCCATTCCTCTGCCGCACGAAGTGCTGATGCTTTAATAATATCACAAACAGCAATGAGCTTGACGCCGTCGATTTTGGCATAAGTGCTCTGATGAGCGCGTGATATGCCGCCTGTCCCAATAATACCAACTTTTATAGTATCCATTTCTACTCCTTTTTTAATTTTGGGATACAAAAAACATTATAGCATAAAAATACGAAATTGCAATCCTAAAAAGAAAAAGAAAAAATGCTTGCTTTTTTCATGGAATAGTGTTATTCTGAATTTTGAATTTGCAACATTTACTGATTGAACCCAAATTGCTGTCAATATGCTACGATATAGGAAGTGAAAATACAAAAAGGAGATGCGCTTATGGACATAGAGGATATTAAAAATCTTTTTACAGAGCGAAAAATCAACAAAGTAAAGGTCAGTGGTTTTGACATTGATGGCATCTTGCGCGGAAAATATATCTCCTTGGATAAATTTTTCTCCGCGGCAGAAGGTGGCTTTGGATTTTGCGACGTGGTGTTCGGATGGGATTCTTCGGATGTTCTCTATGATAAGTCGGTGATTACCGGTTGGCATACGGGCTATCCCGACGCATTGGCGAAAATTGACCTCTCTACTCTCAGAATCGTTCCGTGGGAACCCAATACAGCCTTGTTTTTAGTTGACTTCCATAAAACAGATGGTTCGCCGCTTGAAGTTTCGCCTCGTCAACTGCTTAGAAATGTAATCAAGAAAGCCAACGAAATGGGCTTTCAGCCTTTCATGTCGTCGGAATACGAATATTTCCTCTTCCGAGAAACGCCTCACTCTCTTCATGAAAAAGGTTTTAAGAATTTGACTCCCCTTGCGCCGGGTATGTTCGGGTACAGCATTTTGCGCGCTTCAACCGCTTCAGAATTGATACATAAAGTTATAGATGGAATGCGTGAATACGATGTTGAGTTAGAAGGTTTTCACACGGAAACTGGGCCGGGCGCTTACGAAACCGCAATTAAATACGACAACGCACTACGCGCTGCTGATAAATCGGCGCTCTTCAAAACTGGCGTCAAGGAGATAGCAGCGCGGATGGAAATTGTCGCGACTTTTATGGCGAAGATTAGTCCTAATTTGTCAGGTTGCGGCGGACATTTACACCAGAGTCTCTGGGATATGGAGGAAAAAACGAACCTTTTCTATGATGAAGCAGATGAGCGGAAAATGTCCAAAATTATGAAACACTACATCGCCGGGCAAGTGGAAACCATGCCTGAATTTGCAGTATTCAGTTGTCCAACCGTCAATTCCTACAAACGTATTGCACCTGGCACATTGGCTTGGGCGCCGACAAACGCATCCTGGGGAATAGAAAATAGAACCACCGGAGTGCGAGCAATTGTAGGGCAATCACCTAAGTCCACGCGAATTGAATACCGTCTAACCGGCGCTGACGCCAACCCGTATATCGCAATGGCGGCAAGCCTCGCCGCCGGGTTGTATGGCATCGAAAATGAAATCAACCCTGGAGAACCATTCAACCAGAACGCCTACGTAACATCGGCAGGTAAATTTAGACCAATGCCAAGAAGCCTCGAAGAGGCTATTGAACTGTTAAAACAAAGCAACATCGCGCGCAAATACCTGGGTGATGAATTCGTCGCGCATTTTATAATTACGCGTGAATGGGAGGTACGCCAATTCCGTAAGGCTGTCACCGATTGGGAATTGCAGAGGTATTTTGAAATTATTTGAAAAGTCAACCCAAAAGCACAACGTGTTGCGTGTTGCGTAGAGCGTAAAATATAATAGCGTGTAGTGAAAAACGCTCATCCCTCTGGCTCTCCGAGAAATAAGTACATCAAGGAAGAAGCAAGGAGGCTTATAGAATATGCCGAAAAAATCTTCCACTTCTGTTCGCTTCGTTCAGCAGTTTACTCCGTAAACTGCTTCGGATTTATTATCCAAAATTTTGTATTGGGCAATAACTTGACTTTGGTAAATAGAACCGAAATTGTGAATGAGAACGGCAAGGAGGCAAGACGGCAAGACGGCAAGGAGGCAAGAAACTATATTTAGCCCTCTTGCCATCTTGCCGTTTAGCCCTCTTGCCACTCTCCGAAAGCCGAAATGCACCATATCTTATGTATCTCCGTCCAATTTACCAAAGTCAAAATAAGCAACTTTCAGAAAATATTTTAACCTTTTGAAACCGCAGAGAACACTACCCACCCCTACCCCTCCAAGGAGGGGAAGACGCAGAGAACACAGAGATGGCTTCGTTTTATAGCTAACTTTGTCTGTTCTCTGCTTTCTCTGCACTCCACCTCTGCGACCTCTGCGGTGAGAAAAAGCGATGAGGAAAAATGCAAAGAATTTTTTGAAACTTGCGAAGATGTTGCAATTCAAAAACATTTTAACGCTTTTGGCTTTCTCTACTTTGGCGCAAAGAAGTAGCAATCTCTGTGTTCTCAGCGCCTCCTGGTGAGGCGCTGGGTGGATTTAGGCGAAAAGCAGGAGACCGACATGGAAATAACAGTTTATGGCGCAGGTACTTTCGGATTTGTTTTAGCTCGACATTTAGGACGTAAGTTTGTCGATAACAAGAAATATAAGATCTGGCTATATGGCAGAAACCCTGAACTTATGGCGTCTATCCGTGCTACCAGAACACAGCCTGTCCATTTCCCAAATGTCATGCTTCCTGAAAATGTTTCAGCAACATCAGAACGTGATTTAGCAATAGATAACAGTCAGCTTATAATTTTAGCTACCCCTGCCCAGTCTGTCAGAAGCGCCATTCGCGACATTAGGAAACATATAAATCAAAACATCATAATATTGAGTGCGGCCAAGGGGTTAGAACTAAGGACGAATTTGCGTTTGTCTGAAGTGATTAAGCAAGAACTTGCAGGGATAGAATACGAATACAAGATAGCGGTGTTTTCCGGTGGAACGATAGCGTCGGAAATGGTTATGGACGCCGCTTTGGGAGCAGAAATTGGATGCGAGGATTATGAGACTGCGAAATATTTACAAGATTTGATGTCCAATCAACACTTGCGGGTTTATGCTAATACTGATATAATTGGCGTGGAATATTCGGGAGCGTTGAAAAATGTTATCAGTATCGGGGCTGGTATCTCCGACGGATTAAATAATCCCTACGGCTCCAAGACACTGATGATTTCCAGAGCATCAGCGGAAGCCAAACGCCTCGCCTTGAAGTTGGGCGCAAAAGAACATACCTTCTCCGTGGAAAGTCAGGCGTGGAGCAATGACCTGTGGATGAGTTGCATCGGCAATACAAGAAATCGGTATTTCGGGGAGTTAATTGGGAAAGGGTTTTTCGTAGACGACGCCTTGAAAATTCTGGAAAAAGAACATAAAATCGCGGAAGGATATCCCACAGCGCAGGTGGTACATGACCTGGCTATAAAACATGACATTGAAATTCCCGTCATGGGAAAAATATACGAAGTCTTGTATGAAGGCAAAAATCCTGTAGAGGCTATGTATGAATTGATGACGAGACAATTGAAGTTTATTGGATAATGAAATGTGAACCGTGAAGCGTGAAACGTGAAACGTGATGATTATTTAATTACTCATTACTCATCACGTAAGGAGGAGTCTTTTGATTATTGATGTAAACGCATATTTAGGCCACTGGCCATTTCGGCAATTAAGATATAACACTGCGGAGAAATTAATCGAGTTGATGAATAAATTCGGGCTTGATAAAACGGTAGTATCTTCGCTTAACGCTATATTCTACAAAAATTGTCAGTCGGGCAATGAGGAACTGGCAACGGAGACGCGAGAACACCGTGAACGCTTTATTCCGTTCGCGACTTTGAATCCGATGTATCCGGGCTGGGAGGATGATTTTGAACAGTGCGTTGAAGAATTTAACATGAAAGGACTTCGGCTGTTTCCGCATTATCACAACTACAAATTGACGGATGATGCCAGCATCCGTTTGATTCATGAAGCAACTCAGCGTTGCATGCCTGTCTCAATTCCCATGCGCATGGTCGACCGCAGACAGAGGCATTGGTTAGATAGCGCACGGGATTTATCTTTGTCTGAGTTTGAAGAGATTATCAAACAGTGTTCTGAGACAACTTTCATTCTGACCGAGGGAGTTGGTTGGGAAAACAGCCAATTAGTAAATGTTTTCAAATCATGTAACTTCCTTATTGAGATTTCCAGATTGACATCCGTTTTGCAAGAAAGCATCCCGCGGTTGCTTGATGCCCTTGGACCAACAAAACTGGCTTTTGGCACTGGCATGCCTTTTAAATATCCTCGCCCCGCCCTGCTCAAAATGGAAATTTTAGAAGCTTCAGAAGAAGTTAAGGAGCAAATCTACTGGCGAAATATCGCGGGGATTTTAGGGGATACATAGAAACCGAGTTTTTTGGAAAAACTCGGTTTCTCATTCTTTTTATCAGGTTAAAATCATGAATCGCATTTTTGAAATCGCACAACTACCGAAGAAACGAATTATCGGACTGATGTCCGGCACTTCGGCGGATGGAGTTGACACCGCCCTTGTTGAAATAGAAGGCAGTGGGCTTGAAACTAAATTACAATTGCTATGCTTTCATTTTTCACCTTTTTCCAAAGATATTAGACAGCAAATTAGCGAACTATTTTCTCCGAAGAGTGGAAGTGTGGATAAAATTTGCCAGGTCAATTTTCTTTTAGGGGAACTTTTTGCGACTGCCGCATTGGAAGTTATTCGCAAATCCGGTCTCCCACTATCATCCATCCATTTAATCGCATCTCATGGACAAACAATTTACCATATTCCGCCCTCTATGAATTCAGGCATTCCATCCACCCTTCAGATTGGAGAACCCACCGTCATCGCGCACAAGACAGGAATTCCAGTGATAGCTGACTTTCGTGTCGCTGATGTAGCTGTTGGCGGTGAGGGTGCTCCACTTGTGCCTTACGCTGATTTTCTGCTCTTCCGCGATGAGCGGAAAGCTATAGCGACGCAGAATATAGGTGGAATCAGCAATGTTACTGTAATACCAGCAAATGCCCAAATAGATGATGTTCTCGCCTTTGACACTGGCCCTGGGAATATGCTCATCGATGAAGCTACTAAGTTGCTCACAGAAGGTAAATACAATTATGACCCAGATGGCGCTATAGCCGCTACAGGCAGAACAAATGTGATGCTTCTTGATGAATTGATGGAACATCCTTTCATCTCTGCGAAGCCGCCTAAATCCACCGGGCGCGAAACTTTTGGGCTTCATTATGCGCTTGAGGTAATTCAGAAGGCCGGGTTGCAAAATATGGAAAATGCTGAAATTCTGGCGACTCTGACGGAATTTACCGCGAAATCAATCTATGAAAATTATGTGCAGTTTGTCTTTCCTCACCACAACCTCTCCGAAGTAATTCTTAGCGGTGGTGGAATACACAACCGCACTCTTATGAAATCTCTGAAGCAGTATTTTGGGCATATCCCTTTGGTAAAATCAGATGATTATGGTATTCCCAGCGATGCCAAAGAAGCAATTGCTTTTGCTATTTTAGCGCATGAAACGCTTGCAAACCATCCTGGTAATATTCCAAAAGTGACCGGTGCGCAACGACCGGTAATTTTAGGGAAAATTATTCCTGTTTGATGTGATAAGTGATAAGTGATTTCCCACTTCTCACTCATCACTCAGGCAGTTTACGAAGTAAACTGCTGAACGAAGTGAACACTTTCTTCAGTCCTTTATGGTTAGTTTTAACGGAAATTTTTTCAGCAGATACTGATGCGTTTGAAAAAAATCTATTGATTTTTATCTTAAAATCTGCTATATTTTAGCATTAACATTTAAGATTGGAGGTAATAATGAAAAAAAGAAAGTGTCAGATTTGCATGTACGCGTTTGTTGCCTGTGCTCTTGGGTTTCTGTTATTTGTCCTGTTGTATAATCCTAGCACGGCTTCAATTCAAGACAGCTTGTTAGCGGCGGCAGACCTGCCAGAGGCTTCACCACCCGAGATGGACATTTTTGTCTCGACTGACCCGATGACAGAAGCTGAGATAAGTGAAGAATTGAGGAATCTCAATGAACAATATCAGCTTCAAGCCCGTTCCACTTCTCCTTCAGTGAAAATTGAGACGTATTACGCGAAAAACGGAGATAATTTGTGGGATATAGCCAGGAAATACAACTTAGATTGGTTTACCATTCTTAGTGTCAATAAATTGAAAAAGGCCAATGATATTTCTATTGGGCAAGAATTAAAGATTCCAAACCAGGATGGTGTGTTGCACACGGTTCAGGCCGGTGAGACACTGGAAGATATCGCCCTGAAATATAGGGTCCAAATGAACCAGATTGTCGGAGCTAATCGGATTATTAATCGCAATCAGATGCTCCCTGGGAAGGAAATCTTCATTCCCGGCGCCAAGATGACACTGAAAGAACAACATAAACTTACTGAAGATAGAGGCATCAAACATGATGCTATTGCTCGGCCTAAAGGCAAAGCTATTATCTCTCCGCTTAAAGGCAAAATCACCTCAAGATTTGGGTATAGAATTCATCCCATCAGTTGTAAGTACGCTTTCCATAAGGGAGTCGACATTAGCGCCAGATATGGTACTCCTGTAAAAGCAGTTATGGATGGACGTGTAACCTTCAGCGGCTGGATGGGCGGCTACGGAAAGTTGGTGGTGATAAAACATCCCAATGGCTGGATTACTCGCTATGGACATAACTCACAACTACTGGTTAAAGAAGGTGATTGGGTGGTAAGTGGCAAAATCATCGCCAAAGTAGGTAGTACAGGTAGGTCTACCGGTAACCATCTGCACTTTGAAACCTGGAAAGGCGATGAACTTGTCAACCCTTCAAAATCTCCAATTCCCTTCAGAAGATGAAATTAGTCATGTTTCAAATTTTCTCAAAGATTAGTTGACAAAGTGGCAAGAGGGCAAAGTGGCTAAACGGCTAGACGGCAAGAGGGCTAAATGGTTAAAAGCCGTCTTGCCGTCCTGCCCAATTACCATCTGCCGAAATGTAAACTATTTTCTGAAATAAGAATACGTCCGGCTCTATCTTTCAAGCAAGGAGGTAAAAATGGCAAAGAAGAAGAAGCGCACTATAAACATAACACAGAAGCGTACAAGACGGAGACAGACGCAAAAAAATAGGAGAAAAATGATAGCAATAGAAAGAAACAGAACTAAAGGTTTTACTAAGTTTAATGAAAAAATATTGGGTGAAAAAATTATTAAAAGCAGTATTTTAGCTGACGAACCTGAGTTTTCCAATCTTAGGTTTGATTACGAAAAAGCTTTGATATATAGTAGAGACCTTTTAGAAAAATACAATGCCAAACATCAAGATGAATCAGCAGAAGCAGATGATGATGAAATGGATATGGATATATTCTACGATGAATATCGTACTGAGGTTATTCAGAAACTTTTGACCGATGATTTTATCCACTCGTTCATAAGAGCTCTTAAAGCTTGTTCTACCAGGTTGAAGCGAATTGGAGATTATGAAGAGGAAGAACTGGCGAATATCACTTTAACTATTATGGAACTTGCGGATGAATTTCCTCTAAGTCTTCATCCACTTATTATCACCCTTTATGAAAGAACTATGAAGGAGGCGGTTATTAATCGGATTACCAGGACATCATCTGGAGAAGATGTACAAGAATTGTTAGAACGCTTGAGGAAACTGAGGGAAGAATCCGAAATTGATGATGGCAGACTGGTCATTGAAGAAATAAAAGAAATATTTGAAAAAGCGTTGGAGAATAAACAAGGTCAGACACCGGAAGACGCACAAAAAGCTATAGTAAAAGCTATTCCCAAACATGAATTTTGTGCTAAGACGTTGTATAAAACCTTAAATTTCGCTGAAGTAAAAAGAATATTATCCGCTCAGAACTGCTTCCAAAATATAGCAGAGAATGAAAACGAGTTGAATTTTATAAAATCAGATTCTCAAGGAAACTTCACTGGGGATGGAGAAATATGGTCTATCACCTTGAAACCGGAAAGATTGCTCGTTGAATGTAAATGTTCAGACCATCTCAAAGCTGCAATGGAAGGAATTGAAAAATTGTGTGGCGAACATTTAATGTACCTGGCAAAATCTGTATCTGATTAAGGGAGGCGGCGAAAAGTGGCAGAGCTAAAGTTAGCTTCATTATCCCACTCAAAAAAAGTTTATTCCTTTATAGTTACAGAGTATGGTCAAACTTTTGTGCAACCCCAGAACGAATGGAACTTTGGAAAAATAGATTTAAGGAGATTTAAAAATGGTCATTGTAATGCAAATAGGCGCGGAACGCAAACAGATTGATGCTGTTATCGCCAGAGTGCGTGAACTCGGATATACTCCGCATCCTATCTATGGCACGGAGTTGACCGTCGTTGCCGCCATCGGTGATGAACGTGGGAAGGCGCAACTGCAAATGTTGGAGTCGATGCCAGGGGTTGACAGGGTTGTGCCAATACTACAACCGTTTAAACTATCTGGAAGAGAATTTAAACATGAGAATACTATCATAAAAGCTGGAAATATAGAAATCGGCGGTGAAGAGATTGTCATCATGGCTGGCCCCTGTTCTGTAGAAAGTAGGGAACAAATTTTGGAGGTAGCTTTCGCAGTAAAAGAAGCCGGCGCTAAAATCCTTCGCGGCGGGGCATTCAAACCGCGCACCTCACCATATAGTTTTCGAGGCTTAGGCGAAGAGGGACTTCAGTTGTTAGCCGAAGCGCGTGAACAAACCGGGTTGCTTATTGTCACGGAACTTATGGACAGTCATGACACGGAATTAATATCACAATATGCCGATATCATTCAAATTGGCGCGCGGAATATGCAAAACTATAGCTTGCTTTCTCGCTTACAGGAAGTTGACAAACCTGTCCTGTTAAAACGCGGTATGATGTCCACAATTCAGGAATTACTGCTTTCCGCTGAATATATATTAGCCGGGAAGAATTACAATGTCATACTATGCGAACGCGGCATCCGCACATTTGAAACCGCAACTCGCAACACTTTCGATGTAAGCGCCATCCCGGTAATCAAAAAACTCAGCCATCTACCTATCATCGCTGACCCAAGCCATGCGACAGGCAACTGGGAATATGTCAACCCAGTTGCCAAAGCCGCCATCGCCGCAGGCGCCGATGGACTTCTTATCGAGGTTCACCCAAATCCCGAACAGGCGCTCTCAGATGGCGCTCAATCACTTCGACCAGATAAATTCGCCAAATTGGTTAAGGAATTAAAACCCTTTGTTGAAGCCGCTGGTAGAAGAATGGATGCGTGAAACGTGATGCGTGATGCGTGAGACGTGAAACGTGAAGAAATGTCATTAAGTAAATTCGAATTAAGTAATTATGAAACTGGTTTTATACTTTTGAAACCGCAGAGGACACTGAGGAACAACCCCCATACGCATCAAGTTAAGCGTTTTTTCCCAATTCCCCTCCCTTGACGGGAGGGGTTAGGGGAGGGTGAAAAAAGCGAGAGCGCCGATCTCACCCCCACCTAACCTCCCCCGTCAAGGGGGAGGAACAACATTATATCTACGTGATTGCCCTTAACTTGATGCGCATGAGGACACTGAGGAACAACCCCCTACCCCCTTTATTAAGGGGGACGCAGAGAACGCAGAGATGATTTCTTACCTCTGCGTCCTCAGCGCCTCCTCTGCGCTCTCTGCGGTTATGAAAAAGTTAAGAAGAAGATAAAGAATCAAATTCATAATTACTTAAGTTATTAAATTTTTTCTTGAATTTTTGGGATGAGTTTGTTACCGTAAGAACCCTTACTACTCACCACCCACCACTTAGGAGGTAAAAATGCGTGGAGATTTTGAAGCATATTTGAATATCAGTTTAGATGAAATTTTAGCAATGGAAGATGAAGCGGGCATTGATGTTGTTGTCGTAATGCCCAAACCCGAAATGGAAGCGAAAAATAAGGAATTAGTAGAAGCGCTCAAAGACAATCCGCGGACTATAGGCTGTCCGCTAATCAATCCACACAATGGCGCTGGCGCTGTCGCAGAACTGCAAACCGCGGTAACAGAGTGGGGATTGAAAGGTATGAAATTGATGCCTGCAATCCAACAATACAATGTCGATGACGAAATGGTACTCCCACTAATGCGAACGGCTCAAGAGTTGGGAATAATTGTATCAATTCACTCCGGCCCTGACAATTGTCATCCGGTTCGGATTGGAAATATCGCCAGTCAGTTTCCTGAAGTTCCCATCGTCATGGACCACATGGGTTTTCCGGATAACGTCTATGATGCCATCGAAGTCGCGGCGAAAAATAGCAATATTTACCTGGGTACAACAATCCTGCGTTTCCATCGTCGCTGGGCAGACAATCCCGATGAAGCCGTTCCCATTGAGGTAAAAGAAGCTGTTAAGAGGTTAGGTCCTGAGAGAGTCGTGTTCGGTTCAAACCTGCCAGAATACCGCCCGCTTCAAGTCATGCGCGCTATCCAGCGGCTTGAACTTGGCGAGGAAGCGGAACGTTTAATCTTCGGCGAAAATCTCGCGCGGATTTATCAATTAATTTAAAATAACCATCCAAATTGTACTATCACAGATATTCCTTCCTACGGTGAGAAGTGATTTCTCACTTCTCACTTCTTACTCATCACTCATCAGCTCATCATTTCTTTCTTGACTAATTCCGATAAAAATGTTACAGTAATATTATCCTATATTTGAGTTAACTTTTTTCCAAATTTTTAGAGGTTGGTGTTTTACGAATGTTAGAATTTAGGTTTAGAAATATATACCCAAGGCGGCATATCAAGGCATTACTTATTTCTCTATGCTTACATTTTATAGCTTTCATTATAATGACTTTCACTTTATATTCTCAGAGACCGGTGAAAAACGAAGATGCTGTGCAGTTGACTTTCGTTGCTGCGACGGAATTGCGTCCAAAGCGTCCTAAGTCCCAAAAGCTTCCATCAGTTAAACCCCTTGACCCAACAGAACGAAGAAACGTGAATAAGGAAATTACGAGTATGATACGTGATGCATCGGCGAATAAATTCGATGAAGTCATTGCGAAAGCGCCGGTCGCTGTAACTCGTAGCGCATCGGTAGAAAGATATATGGAGAAGACAGATACTTTGCCAGATGTTATGACGATGGCAGAAGGTCTAAGGCAAGATGAGGTTACGCTGTCCAAACAGATGTCGAGCCGCAACGCGCCAGAGCCTGGCGACGGTATGAGTAGTTTTCGGCAACGGGTTCGTGGTTCAGGAACGGGAGGGGACAGTTTGGGAATGGCGCAAATGACCAAAACCGCGGATATTAGTTTCCCAAGGGAACAACAGTTGGAAGGTAAGACAGACGTCAAACCAGAAATCTTCAGTCCATTTGGTGAGGCATTATTCAACATGGCTCAACATATCCTGAAAAATATTCAAACTGGATATGCCGATATAGTCTTCGTGCTGGATACCAGTCTCAGCATGCAAGATAATATTCAAAAGGTGGCCGAGGCTCTGTTCAGCATGACAAATGCCTATGATAAAGCGGGTTTGGATTACCGATTAGGTTTTGTCGAATTTAGCGTGCAACAATATGGAGAACAAATCGAGGTCGACCCATTGACTTCTGACCCAATGTTATTGCAGCGGCGAATGAAATATTTACGAATTTCCGGAGATGAACACGCTTTGGATGCATTATGGAAAGCTCTAACCTACCTGCAATTTCGTCCTGAAGCAGAAAAACATCTAATCCTTGTGACAGACGAACCTGCCACGACTGGGTGGAGTGAGAAAGACGCTTATTACCAACGTCGAGATTGGGTTTTTCAAGAATGCGAACGCCAAAACGTCACAGTTCATGTGTTAGGTTATAATGAATATTTCCAGAGGCAGTTAGCACAGAGAACAAATGGTCTATGGCAGGAAATCCCTGGCGGTCAACGTCCACCGTCAGTTGTCGCTCAAGGTACTGGGTTGCCTACTTTACGCAGTTCTAATCAAGAATTACTCAAAAGCTTTCGCGATATAGCACGATATATCGCTCGCACATCGGGAGGCGGAATTACCAAGGATACGGACGCGAATATAAGCAGTTCCACCGCAGACATCATTATCGTATTGGATTATAGCCTCAGTATGGCGGGTAAAATAGAGGCTCTCAGACAAGGACTCAACGACTTTATTGGCGCAATTGACCTCTTTGCATTGGATTATAATATCGGTTTGATACAGTTCGCAGAAGCGAAGAACATTGCAGGCGCGATAGACGGAGCCGCGGTCACACAGCCTTCGCTTCACGATAAGGACTCACTGATGAATTTCTTGAGCGTTCCAATGGGGGGAGATGAACACTTGATAGATGCTATAGTGGAAGGCCTGCCCAAAATTCGCTTTCGTGATGCGAAACGCGTTGTATTCATTATCACAGATGAACCTTCTACTGGTAAGTATGATGTCAACGAAGCCCTCAATCTCTGTCGCTCTTTGAATGTGCAAGTCGATGTGCTTGGCCCGCTACCCAGTGGTACTACGACAAGAATGGCTACGGAAGGTTCCCAACTTCCTGGCTATGATTTCCAAAGTCTTGCTGTTAATCAAACCGGTGGAATATTTCGCCCCATGCCAAACAGCCTGGCGATTGCAGACGCGAATCAATGATTGTCGATTGTCGATTGATGATTGTCGATTTTCAATCAACAATCATCAATCATCAATCCGAAGAACGGACTATGCGGTTGAATAACGAAGATACTGGGAACAAAATACCAGTTTTCAGTTCCTAATTTGCGTAACTTCAGTTCTTATTACCATTTTAAAGGAGGAACGATTTAAAGTGGCAGTTATTACGATTTCCAGGGAATATGGAAGCGGCGGCGGAGAGGTTGGGCGGCGTGTCGCCCAAATACTAAGTTATGATTATGTGGACAAAGAATTGATTACAGAAGTCGCCAAAATGGCTAACGTGCCAGAATCTGAGGTTGAAAAGTTGGACGAAAAAGGTGAGGACCCAATCATATATTTCCTCAAGGAACTATTCGGCGAAGATGAACCGCAAACCGTCTTTCAATATCCTAATGAACATAAAGGTAACAGTGAATTTAAAAAAATTCATCAGCAAGAACGTGAGAGTAAGCTATTTGACAGAGATAAACAATTGAAGTTATTCGAATCTGTTATTGAATCAGTGTGGGAACGCGGTAACGCGGTAATTATCGGTAGAAAAGCTAATATTATCCTTGCCGATAAACCGGATACTTTGCGAGTACGTGTTATCGCGCCCCTGGAAAAACGCTTAAAACGAATTATGCAAATAGAAAATTTATCCCGCGCTGATGCTTTACATCTGATTAGGGAAACGGATGGACATAGAGAACGCTATGCCAAACAATACTACGATATTGATTGGGATGACCCAGAACTTTACGATATTGTTATAAACACAGAAAAATTAACCATTGAAGATGCGGCATACTTGATAACTGAAACAGTGGAACGTTTGACTTGCACAAGCGATGAGATTTCCCGTAATACGTAATGCGTAACCAAACTTTTCTTCCAACTTTGTCTTCCAACTTTTTCTTTAAGAAAGAAAAGTTCCATCAAAAGAAATAAGAGGAATGGCAAAGTTCCATCAAAAGAAACACTAAGGATTTATTACGCATTACGTATTACACTTCACGTTTCACGTATTATCTTACTGTAAAATCGTGTAAATCAGCCTTAGACAGGATACAGAGGTAAAGCATGCTTACCGTAGAAGAAGCGCGCGAAAAAGTATTGAACAGCGTAACGCTGCTAAACGTTGAAAAGAAGCATATTTTAGAATGCTTAGGATACGTCCTCGCTGAAGATGTATATGCAGATTATGATATTCCGCCGTTTGATAATTCGCAAATGGATGGATTTGCGGTGATTGCGGAAGATGTTGCCAAAGCGTCGCCGGATAATCCCGTGACGCTAAAAGTAGTTGAAAATTTGCCGGCGGGGTATGCGCCGACGACAAAGATTATTCATGGTCAAGCGGCGCGGATTATGACGGGTGCGATGATGCCCGAGGGAGCGGACGCGGTTGTGATGGTAGAAGATACTCAGACGGGAGGAATAAATTCCTCTTCTTTTCTTTTTAATCAAACTTTTTCTTTTAGGAACAGAAAAAGTTTGGATGGAAGGGATGTCAAAATTTTTAATTCTGCTAAAAAGGGTGAATATGTCAGATTCCGAGGGGAAGGTATCAAAGCAGGAGAACTTGTCCTTGCAAAGGGAAAAGTACTTCGACCTCCCGAAATGGCGATGTTAGCAACGTTGAATTGCGCCCATGTCGCCGTATACAAGCGCCCGCGGGTTGCGTTAATGTCGACCGGAGATGAATTGACGCCTTTAGGCGAAGCGTTAAAGCCGGGCATGATTCGCGATAGCAACCGCTATGGACTATATGGCCAGGTTTTGGAGGCCGGCGGTTTTCCAATAGACCTGGGAATTGCAATTGATAGAGTGGAAATATTAGAAGCAAAATTCCGCGCTGGCCTGGAACAAGCCGATGTGCTTGTCACCAGCGGCGGCGTCTCCGTCGGCGATTACGATATTGTCAAAGATGTGCTATCGAAATTAGGGGAAATTAACTTCTGGAAAGTTGCTATGAAACCTGGCAAACCTCAAGCCTTTGGAGTTGTTGACGGCAAGCCGATATTCGGCCTGCCTGGAAATCCCGTCTCTTCATTAGTCGTTTTTGAGTTATTCGTCCGCCCCGCGCTGCTGAAGATGGCCGGCCATACAGATATTTTCCGTCCCACTTTCACAGCCATCATGGAAGATAGCGTAACGAACGATTCAGGACGCGTCTATTACGCGCGAGCTATCATTGAGAAACGAAAGGACAAATACTATGCGAAAACCACAGGGTCGCAAAGTTCGGGCATCTTGCTTTCTTTAGTCTTAGCTAATGGGTTAATTATCATCCCAGTGGACACAAACTTAGAACCCGGTGATGAAGTAGAGGCGTTGTTGGTGAATTAACAGCAATAAACCAACCGACGCATCGGCTTATCAATTGTGATGCTTATCAAACTCCAGACTCAAGGAAAAAGTTTAATCAAAAAGAAAAGAAGAGGAAGTTCTATCATAAGAAATAATTGGAATGTGGAGCAGGTATTACACCGATGTCAGTTTGCTATTGCGCATTGCGTGATGCGTGAAACGTGATTGTCACTCATCGCTCATCACGTTTCACGTTCCACGTTTCACGTTTTATCTCCCAAACTGCGGTATCCTCATCTGTTCCCCATCATGCATTGCGGATTTATGGGCGCTTATCCCCGGCGTGCAGAATGCAACCGCCTCATAGATATTCACAGCAGGTGGTCTGTCGCCCAGGATTGACCTGACAAAATCTTCCACGATATATGGATGTGACCCACCGTGACCACTACTCGTATATTTCACTAACGGTTCTGGAAGCAGTGCATAGAGTGGATTTCTCTGCCATGGCTCAGGACCGACTATATTCCCTGATTCGTTTCGACTGTATATCATCGAAGGCCAGATGAAGCTGAGATTCTGCCCGTAAATTGAGAAATTATCTACGCCACCGTGGGCTATCTTGCGCATTTCCATAATTCTGACTGGCACTCCATCGTCAGTCTTGAAAAGAGCCACTGCGTTGCCGAAAGGACATTTCCAATAGGTGTCCTCCCGAAATACATCGTCATCAGGAACACCGGATGGATAGGCAGTCACCTCAACGAGCCGTCCACCAGTAGCCCCCAACACATGCCCGGTGGAATGTGTGATATAGAGGAAAGGCGGGAAACCAGCTTCACGCCAGTTTTTACCACCGTATTCAGGTGGGCTTGCGGTTATCCCCTTGAGCGTGCTGTTATCGTGCAAATACTGTGCTTCCATGTAAACAATTCTGCCGAACTTCCCCTCTTGATACCACTGGCGGCACTGGGCGGTCTCAGCTTTCCAATAGCTTGTCTCCGCGTTGGCGTAAGTCAATCCTGTTTGACGGACAGTCTCTACAAGCTGTTCGCACTCCTCAATTGTTATCGCCGCTGGAACAGCGCATAGCACGTGTTTCCCTGCTTGGAGAGCGGCGATGGAATGTTCAGCATGGCGAGGCGCATGCGTGAAAATGGCCACCGCATCGATGTCAGGCATCTTCAAAACCTCGTTTAGTTCCCCGGCAACCCTTTCGGCTCCGGTTTCCTTTGCTACTTGTTCGGCTCGGTCTTGGTGCAAATCGCATATACAGGATAGTTTACAGTCCGGATGAGCCTTGAATATATGAGCGAATGTCCTGCCAAAACCTGTTCCTACAACTGCAACTCTTATGGACATATTTTACCTCCGTCTTAAATTTCAGACTTCCGAAGTCTCCGAGACTTCGGAAGTCTACTTACCTATATTTCATCCGCCCCCAAATGATTGTTAATTTTCCCGCGGGTGAAACTGCCGCTCCGCTTCGCTTTATGCCTGGACCATTCACTTCGAAATCGTCGAACGCAGCATGCGAACTCCAAACGCGGATGCCAACAGCGCCCTTGTCAAGCATTTCATTCTGCTGGAGTTGCTTATGCGAGAATGCCAACGTTTCTTTTCCATCAACATAAGCAGTGGTATCATCTCCTTTTACTTCTACTTTAAGTTCATCTTTTCTTACGGTGGAGACCCCGTCTGATTGTTTCACCCCGTTACAAACCTGGACGGTATTGTATTCGGAGTTTAGTACCGTAAAAGTTTGTAACGGGGTCAATCAGTCGGGGAGGAAGCCGTTACCTCCGGGTTCTAAAACTGGCGTATGTTAGATGCTTGCACTCAGACGGCTTGGCATTTTGCGTCAACCTTTTGCCATCTTGACAAGAATGCAGACTAATGTGTTCTTTTGACGCACCGCCTACAAAACACAGACCATATTTGGAATGTTTAACATAAGACCCGCGCTTGAAACCATAAGAACGAGTACCGCCATAAGGACGTCGAATACTACCTTTTGATGGTTGTAACGCATGCAGTTGACGACGATGAAATCGAAGAGGTATCACTAAAAGCATTTCCTTGTTGTCTGGAGATATATGTCCGCCTACATGCCAATTTGCCAATATCCAACTGTCCACGCAATGAGCAGAAAAGGTTTCGCTCAACTTATGGCTATTTTTTTTAAGTCCATGTCTATCCCTAAGCTCCTTTGTCTCATATCCTTTGAGGGTGTAAACATTTCCCAACTTTAAAAGTTCAGTATAAAACCATCTCTTTCCAACTTCCAATGGCGAAAATGACACATTCCAACGACGTTTTCCTTTTTTAGTCGTCGCAGAAATGTCCTCTACCACAAAATCCGTGATAGGGAATATCTTTTTCAACCACCAACATAATCTCAATTTCCATTGCCAACGTGCTTTGGTAGAAGGTGCAAGCCCACCTTTAACACGATTGAATCTCGGTTGCCTGCAAGGCGTTTTTCTAAATCGTCTTCCCCGCCGCATTTCCCTTCTTGTTTTTATTGCGTTCTTTACCCACGTTACAGCATCGGTTTGAATGTTCAAATAAGTATGAATTTCTGACTTTACAGTGAATGCTTCCTTCTTGCTACCTGGGTCGATTCCGACAGCAATAGGCTGAATGTTCCGCGCAGAAGGTTCGACATTCAATCGAACACAGAATATCCCCTTTTTCCAAAACGGAGTCGCTTTACCCGATTTAATCCATCGCCTTGCACGACTTGGCTTTGTTGGCATCAAAGGTTTCTGATTTTTGTCTACTACTGGCACAAACATTTTACTCTCCTTGCCCCTTACGGGGACAGTAAATCTCCTTTGTTTTGTGCGTTGTGCTCGTCAAAGCATCAACTAATAGAAGCGTTGATGAGTCCAACGGCGGTTTAGTTTCTAAACTGCTGTACTCACAAACAGGAGTATATACAACCCTTCGACTCTGACCGACAGAGAGGATAGGGATTAGGGTGGCGTCGCCTAACATCTTTTGCCCTGCCACGGGCAGTCGGTTCAGAACTAATGTCTAGTCAACAGCTTGGTCCTGCTTAATTCCGATGGCTATCGGAACACCGCAAGCCCCGACTGATTCTTTGAATCAGTCGGGGTTATTGACAAACCTGACTCTTTTTGGTGGAAAATGGAACGCTCATTCCTGCGCCAAACTGGAGCCAGTTTCCTGTTACTCTACCGGCCCAAACAAATCTTTGGTCGAGGCGGAAAGCGTATATGTAATAATTAAGCGTATCTTTGACACGGTAGATGATTCCAGCATTATCAGTGGAATCATCCAAAAATTTCACCTTACAGGTAATGGTATAATCTGTCCAGTTTGTATCTCCCATACTGGCTTTGCCTTCTGTTGCTCCCTGAATTTCAAAGACGCCGCCCTTGATGCCACCCTGTCCATCAGTAATGTTCCAATCCTTCTCCTGGGCTTTGTCTTCAAAATGTCTTGTGCGTTGGCCTCATCAACGACGATAGTGAGACTCAACGACGCTTTGATGAGCACAACGCACAAACATAATCGTATAACAAGGCGTGAGTGAACGGAGATATAAACAGGATACTCAGGCAAGAAGCTAACACTGTGCAAATTATAAAGCTAAAATTTTTCATTTTCTCTCCTCCTTCATGGAAAGCCAGATATCTTTTTTGCGATAAGTTCTCCAAACAATTATAGCTTTTGTCAAGAAAAGAATCAAGTCGAAATACTGAGGAATTTATAAGAACCACAATTTTTATTTTGACATAAATGTGAAAGTTTGGTAAAATTGCTAACGGTTAGTTTCCGCAGGAAAAGAAAATATCAAAGCGTTGTTTTTGATTGGAGGCAAAGAGATGAATAGGAATTTAGTCTTGAGTCTGATGTTAGCATTAGGTTTGTTGTTTCTCCTGGCATCTTTTGCGAGTGCAAAGACTGTCGCATTGTGGCTGTGTGATGAGGGGAGTGGAAAGACTCTCATCGACAACAGCGGCAATGGACACGATGGTACCCTTGAAGGTAAAACCGGTTGGACAGAAGGCAAGTTTGGTAAGGCTTTAGAACTCCACGGCGACCCCGATAAGGTTGTTGTGCCAGGTTCGAAAGAGCTAATTGGCCCAACTGCTATGACGGTGGAGATGTGGCTTAAAGCGCCAGCGAAAGCCGGTTACCATATTCCCATCAGCAAGGGATTGAAAGGCCCAGGACACTGGGAGATATATCTACATGCAGGTACTGGAAGCCTTTCAACCTACATACCTGACCTGGGAGATTTCACCGGTACCCATGTTGTCACTGATAACGAATGGCATCACTGCGTAATGATTTGGGATGGCTCTTCTATAAGGCTATATGCGGATGGCGAAAAGGTAGATGAGTGGAAAAATTTGAACGGCAAGAAAATTGTGGTTGATGACCAAAAACTCCACATAGGCCACGAATTTACGCACAACAACTGGCATACAGGGCTTCTTGATGAGATTCGTATTTCCGACACCGCGCTGGAGGTAGAGGAATTGGGATTCAACAAGTCCTTCGCTTCTGAAGTTGTTGACCAAACCGGGAAGCTTGCAATATCCTGGGGAAGGATAAAAACTCAAGGGAGGTAATGTTATTGGCGATGTTTTTTGACTGAAAAAGTTGGGCATGTTTCAAAATTTTTCAAAAATTAGTTGACACGGGGAAAGGAAGGAAAGGAAGGAATGGGGGGAATATTCTTTTCCTTCCTTTCCTTCCCTTCCTTCCTTTTCCTCCCATCCGCCGACCTGTCCCGAGAACGAAGTGAATCGGGAAATATAACAACCCCCTGGCCCCCTTTAGTAAGGGGGACTATTTTCTGAAACATGCCCATTTCAGGAAAACTTTGCCACGACATCTTTTGCGACCTTTGCCCAATCAGCGAGGCGTTCCGGTCTGCCATTGAGAGTTTGTAATTCTCGTAATACAATCTGGACGTAGCACCCTTGTGCGATTCGCATTCCATCCTCGAAGTGTTTCCGGATTAGAGTCATATCATCGGCGAATACGACATCTGTAGCTTGCTGACGCCACATGATTGTATAACGGTCGCCTACAGCATCAACTACCTTTTCTAAATCTGTCCACGCGGAACTGACAAAGATTCGCAAATTGGGAATTTTTAGTACGCCATCAATCTTGCGAGTCAAATTCTCACAACAGCCGTAACTGGTCAGCCAGAATTGCGAGAGAATGGGAATTTGATACGATAACAAGAACTCCTCCCACATCTTAGGTGATACCTCCTGGAACTCCTGGCTTTCGGTATGCCCCCATAGATGGCTGAGGGAAATATGTCCTTCTTGAGCATTTTCAGGAGGGTCACTACAATACATCGGGCCGTGATTGTTAAGGGTGAGCAAGCCGGTTTCTTCAACAGCGTTCTGGGCTCGTAGGACTCCCTCCTGTAGATGCCTCATCAGGCGATGGACTAAATCAGGTCTATCAGCCATATCGTACATCAACTGGTCAAGCCCGCGCAGGTTAGCTGCCGTTCCGCCCAGGCCCGGGCCCAAAGGTGGACCGCAGGTTAGTCGAACCTCCATAGTATCGCCCAATAGTTCGCTCATCTGCGATAAAGCACGTTGCGTCTTTGCTTCGTTGTATGTGTAGTTGGGGATGGTAAGGCGGTCAAAATCCGCTGCTGATTTGAGCGGTGGGTCAAACTTCCATGCGCCGCCGGAGATTGGAGCAGGAATATTCCGGATTGGGACGCCCCAAGTATATGGCGTATCCTGGTCAAAAACAACTCCAACCCCCCACCACGGCTCAATAATCGAGTCATCGCCAATCTCATCTTTGATGAGATGTTGGCGTAGCGTTGTTTCGACACTCCGACAAAGTGGGTCAGTGCAAGTCAGACTACTGGAAGGCAGCAGTTCCGACCATGCCCCTACTGGCCTGCAATATACAGGCGGTCGGTCTGGCTTGCGCAAACCATTCACATCACGCCATCTTTTGCGGCGGGCTTCATATTCTTCGCTTAAAGCTAATTCAACAACTTGTTCAGCTAACTTACGCACAGTGTCGCGGTCTCGTGATTGTTCTAATGTCATTTGGGTATCTCCTTTCCTTGTAATTTTCAGAGATGGTTCTTTTTTTGATTGACAAAAGATATCCAGGCTTGTATAACTTGACTTTGGGTGTTTGAAATAACCCATCTGCCAGTGACTTATAAGGATGATACCGCGAATCTAATAGACGGACGCGGATGGGCGAGCTTACTTATCCGCGTCCGTCTATTTTATCAGTGGTATCATAACCGGTAGAGTGCGCTATGATTACACCGGGCAAACCAGCGATGAACTCATTAACAATCTTCTGGAGGTCGAAACCAATGGATAAACACAACCAAAAAGTTGATTATTTAGAAGGCACTTACTTTCATCAAGCAAAGAAAGCTTCGATTCGGTATGGAAATGTCCCCAAGCCCTATTATGGGCGTTATTTCAGAAGCACTCGTTCGAATCGTTTCATAAAGGATACGAGGGAACGGTACAATACAATAAAAATCGCTCTTCCAATTTCGGAAAGCCGGACAACCAAATCCAGAAAAGAAGACGAGTAAATGAAAGTATGAGGACGGGTTTACTTTCGTAAACCACGTAGAAGCTTGGAAGTAAAATTAGAAGTCTTTTGCGGTCAGAAAGGTCGGTTAGCTACTGGTAATCGTTCGGATTTTCCGTTGTTAAACTTTCCACCCTTGCAGCATTGCAAAGGTTTCTATCAGCACAAACAAAAGTAATTCCAGGTAAACCAGAACGTTTCAAATCGTTTTCCAAAATCAACGCCGTTGCTAATTGTATCGCATCAAACCCCCGGAGCGGATGGTTATGGGTTAAATCCATTGCCTTTTGAATGACATCCTTTGTAACTCTCAACAGCGTATACCGCTGTTGAAAATGACGCTGAAAAACTTTCCTCACGGTGTTATAATCTGAGGTAGGAATATCCCCATTTCGATGCCGTTTGGCGAAAGCCGCCGTCGCCTCAGCACCGGTGACAAAAGAGAGGTATAAATTTTTCTTGGGCTGATTTTTCGCAACTGTTTTTACCCAAGCGGAGCCTATTTCGGTTATGTACCGTTTAACAATAGCACTAGAATCAAAAAAGTATTTCACTTCGGCCCCCTGTTTTCAATAATGGTTTCTGACAATGGTTTCCCTTGAATTAAAATCGGTTCAAAATCTTCATCATTCTCTGATTCCTCCGCTTCAGAAGGAATTTCATCAATTAACCCTTGCTCTATCAAAAGAGAAAGGAACCTTTGCTCTTTTGTTGGTTCGGGTATTTTGTTCTTAAGATATTCCACATAATTTAAAACTTCTTTTTGCAATTCGTTAGGAAGTGTGGAAACTTCCGCCACGATTCGCTCAATTAATGTTGCCATTTCGAATCATCCACCTTCGGCAAAAAATATACAACATGGTTTACGAAGTAAACCCGTCCTCATACAAAATTGACTTTCGTTTGATTTTATCAAAATTAAGCCAGCTTGTCAACCCTCTGTTTGCGCCAAAGACTCCTCCAACACGACAGAATAACTACCGTTTCTTCAAAACCTGTCCAGCCAGCGTACCTGTATGTTCATTATCACATGTGACGATTTGTCCGTTGACAATGACATACGGGATGCCTTCGGGATATTGTCGGGGTTCATCGTAAGTCGCTAAATCTCTCACGGTGTTTGGGTCAAAGATGACGACATCCGCCGCCATGCCGACTTTCAAGATGCCTCTGTCTTGCAATCCGAGGCGCTGGGCTGGCAAGGAAGTCATTTTGCGAATGATATTTTCTAACGTTAAGACATTCAATTCACGCGCATATCGTCCAAGATATCGCGCAAAGGCGCCGTAGAGGCGTGGGTGCATTTTTCCAGAAAGATGCAGTCCGTCGCTGCCAATCATCTGCGCCGGGTGCGACATGATAGTTTGTACATCAGGTTCATGTCCTGTATGGACCAAAAAGCAAACTTCCAAATCTTCTTCGACCAATAAATCGCAGATGAGTTCAGCGACTGTGACGCAACGTTCAATTGCGATATCGGCAAAATTGTGACCTTCATAGATTTTGTTCCCTTCAGTTTTCACCGAACAAATATACGCTTTAGTCCAATCCACTTGCGAACTTGATAACTCATCAATGATTTTTGCGCGGGTTTGTTTATCTTTCAAACGAGACAAAATTGCCTCAGGCCCGCCGGAACCTGCCCATTGTGGCAACATCGCTTGCAGAATCGTAGACCCCGCCAAGTATGGATATGAATCGCACATTATGTCTATCCCGCGCGCTCTGGCTTCGTCGATTATCCGGAGGTAATCTGTCGACCGGCCTTTATTTTCATTGATTGCCGCTAAATGGGAGATTTGCACTGGGACTCCTGTGGCTTCAGCAATCGTCAACACTTCGTTGATTGATTCATCTATGGTTTCCCGGTAATTCCGCATGTGGACAGTGTACAATCCGCCATATTCCGCCACCACCTGGCAAAGGGCTATGGATTCCTCAATATCCGCATAGCATATCGGGACGTACCAAAAACCCGTTGATATGCCGAAAGCGCCTTCCTCCATGCCCTGTCGGACTAATTCTTGCATTGCGTTTAATTCATCTTTTGTCGCCGGACGTTCTGCCATTCCCATCACCATTATCCGCACCGGTGCGTGCCCTATCAGGTACACGATGTTTGGGGCAATGCCTTTCTCAAACCGGCTCAAGTAATCGGCTACGGAAGTCCAGTCCCATGCAACGCCCGTGTCATCACCAAAAAGCGGCGCGTAGGCATCGCGCAGAATTTTCATTGACTCTGGCGTCGCCGGCGCAAACCCAATGCCACAGTTGGAGAAAACTTCTGTGGTTACCCCTTGCATAATCTTCGGTTCATGCCGCGGCCGCGCCAAAAGCGCAATATCTGGATGCGAATGAATGTCGATAAAACCCGGACAAACTACTTTTCCGTTAGCGTCTATCGTTTCTTTAGCGGATAATTTTGACAATTTGCCAATTCCGCAGATATGTCCATCACGAATCGCTACATCTGCTGCAAACCACGGATTTCCCGTCCCATCAATAATATGACCATTAAGAATTAAAATATCTACCATAAAAAGCGTCCTTTCTTTTGTTTGAATAACTAAAGGACTAAACAGCAAAACGACTAAACTGATAAAAAGCAATTGCTCCTTACACCTTTGCCATCTTGCCGTCTTGCCACCTTGCCAAAGCTGTGAATGGGATATTTAGTATTTTTTATTTGACCACTACATTATTTGCACAATACAATTGCTCCAAGCTCTGCCTCAAGATTTTTTCGAATCCTTTGGCTAAAGGCGCCGGGTGTCCATATTCGAAATAACTTACCACCTCGTATCCTCCCTCATCCAGCATGGCTTCGGTCGGCAAATAGAGCTGACCACCATTGGTGTACCCAAGAGGAAAAGTAATGCCCTGGCGATAGAAAGCCAGGATGAGTAGGCCAAGTTCAGCCACGGCCTCGCCTTCAAGCCCAATGAGATGCAAACCTCTGGCGAGTTGTACGCCGTGGCAGGTTATCGGCACTGAAGTCGGCAGATTCTCGCCGCGGTCAAGGCGTTCAATTTGCCTCTCAGCCCATAGTTGCATCAATTCTTTTGCCATTCCACTTCCCCCGAGGTTTGCAACCACCGCTTCATACCAGGAACGAGACGGAATTGGGGCAAGCGGCCAATACATCTCAACCGCAGCAGAACGAATTTCTGGCTCCATTGGCTCAAGCCCTGTCTCAATGATATCAATGGCTTCTTGCGCCACCATGGTACCGGCATGGGTCACGTCTTCCCAGGTCCCCGCACGCCAGCGCTCCTCGCCCTTGCCAATTACGCATGGTTTTGCGTCGCCGCCTGTGCCCTGGAGAAAGAGGCTACCTGTAGCCCCAAGGTATGCGTCAAGTATATCCATAGCCACACCAGGGTATTCCGCGGAGATGTCGAAGCCGCTTATCGTTGAAGGATGACACGAAACGGAAAAGAGAAGAGAGACCGGCTTGCCATCCATGTCTTTCAAAAGACAGACCGGCAGCAAGTCACAAACCACACCATCTGGGTTGGGTAGCATAGCCATATTACCGTTTTTATCTCTCCGACGCCTGTTCATCGGCAGAGAGGATTTACCTGTTCCAGCCCACAGCGTCACTTCACGTGCGTTTTCCTTTGCCTGGCATGCCGCAGCGACTGTCGCTGATTCCAGTTCGCGCAGATAAAGCCGTTCTGGTGGCTTATAATCTGCATACCCCCATGTGCCTACTGATGGGCCGACATGGGTATGCGACGTATTCAGGAGAATCTGCCTTGGTGAAAAATCTATCTTACGTCCGATGGCGCCTTTGTATCGGTCAGCCTCTTCTCTGCCGAGGAAGCAGAGGTCAAAACCCATGATAAGAACCTCTTCCTTCTCGTGCGTTAAGTAAAGCGCCCGCACAAAGATATCATCGTGCACTCCCTCACATCCACACTGGCGGTCTCGGCTTCCGAAGCCCATCATCGCCGTTCCAATTGGCGGCGTAATGCGAACTTTGGCGAATCCTGCTTTCATTGCTTGTTCCCTCCTACGGTGGTGGTTCTAACCCCGGGCATGTTTCAGAACATAGTTGACCTTTCGGCGGGGCGTGAATGGCTAAAGGGCAAAACGGCTAAACGGTACAACGGCAAGAACTTTTGCCCTCTTGCCTCCTTGCCTCCTTGCCGTCTTGCCGTCTTGCCATCTTGCCACTGTATCAACTAATTTTTTAGGAAATTTGCAACACGCCTAATCTGGCTCACAGCAACTTATTTACTAACCCATGACGGCTTTCTCGACGTCAGCAAGGAACACCCGCTCGCCATCTCTCAAGGCTGAACGATGCACTGCTGCCTCGAACAGAATTTCATTCCATGCCGCTTCACCGTCCGCGGGAAAGGCTTTATTGCTTAACATTGCCTTGATTACGCCGTCAGCCATTCTTCCGAAAGACTCGCCGTATTCCTGTCTACCTTGCTCTACTTCCCAAAGCTCTTCCATCTCAGAGTTATACGCTTTGGAACGGCGGTACCAGCCGTTCAAACCTCGTGCTTCGGCGTAGCTTTTATCGCCGACAATCATTACGCGGAGAGGGTCGCCATCCCAACCCCACGAGGCTGCGCCGTCCAGGGCTCCGACCACACCATTTGCCCACTTAATATTGATAAGGCGATGCCATCCACCTGGTTTGTTTGGGTCACCCATAACGCTTACCCATTCGGGCAATCCCATAGACCATAAGATCTGGTCTATGATGTGTGACCAGCAATCAAAATGTGCGCGGGCGCGCACAAACTGAATATTCCCCAGCCGCCCTTCCACAACGTCGTCATGTAGCTTTCGGAAGTGGCGGAAGAAGCGGTAGTTGTAATCAATCCCAAACTTAACCTTAGATTTACGCCATTCCTTGATGGCGGGTGCAGCAATAGCTGCATCTTCCTCCCGCACTCGATACTGCCCCTCCAAGCCGCAGAGAGGCTTTTCAGTAAAGGCGTTCCGCCCGGCTGCAATAAGCTGCCGCAGCGGCGGGATACGCCGGGTTTCGTTCACAATGAGCAGCATCAGTTCTGCATCGCAGTTGGCGAGAAGCTCCTCAATGCTGGCATACCCGGGCACCTTGAATTCTTCTTTTGCGGTGGCGAGTAATCCGGGGTCCATTTCACAAACTGCGACCACTTCCGCATCAGGATGATTGTTGAAGTTCCTGCCATGCATTATACCCATGCCTTTACCGCTGATGAGAGCACATTTAACCATAGTTAAACTCCTTTTTTTTGGTTTCTTCGCTTGACTTTGGTAAATTAAAACTAATCCAACCGTAGCCCAACTTTCTAAGTTGGCAGCCTCGCATTAAACCGCCAAAAGCCAGGATAGAATCTTGGGCTACATTTCTTAACCAATGATATTATACCAAAAAGACATTGATGTTGTAAACATTTTCTCACACAAATTTTTAGAATTTTACAGTCAATTTCAGATAATAGACGTGACCCACGCCCAAACGCGCCGGACTGTATTCATCGGTTTCATCACCAACGAATATTTGGCTGTAAAGCTGTAGGTCAGTATTTTGAAAGAAGCTGTAGTTTATGCCCGGCGATATGATTAAGCTTTTATCAACCAGGTTCCATATAAGGAAAAGATTGCCACTCAGAAAAATATCATGTTGATATGAGATTTGAGAATACAAATAATGTCTGTATTTGAATTCTTCAAGAAGCGAAACGCTACTGGCTGGGAGAGCGGTTTCCTTTTTTATTCCACGGCCGTTGTAGAAATACTCACCGAGCAACAATACCCAATTGCCCTGAAAAGAAAAGGAATAGTCTAATCCCAGAACTGACTGCCAGTAATCCTCAAGGTTTTCAGCTTTGAATGAGTCACTATTATATATAAAGATGGTCTCTAAATGGTAACCTAATTTGAGGTCACCTTTCATATCCAATCCAAGAATATGGTTTCGTGGCCCTCCATTATACTGATAACTGAGAGCCATGTCCGTCTTAAAGAAGTTAGTGGTAAATCGCGATGCGAACTTGCTATACTTCAGGTGTTCAAGGTTGACCTCCCCGTCAACGCACTCAAAAGTATCGGCGGGGGCTACTACAAATTCAAGAGCGGATAAATCCCCTACAAATATCTTTGCCGAGAGGGCATTGACGCCTTCTTTGCGTCCACTCAGACTTAACGGATTTGGTTTGTTGAAGCTATCAGTTGGTCTAAATATAATACTGCTTCCCCATGCGATGCGCTGCTTCCCTAAAACTGTGTCAACGTTATGGACAGGAAATTTCATGTAAAGTCTGTCAATGTAAAACATCCCATCTTTCAGTAACTCTGACATTTCGGGCGTTACAGATGATAGATAGCCATACATTGTATAAAACTCCAGCTCAGAAACTAATTTTACACCTTTTGAAAGGCTTTCTGCTTTCAGATGCAAAGCGCTTCTGTTGCCATATCGGATAGCTTTATCATAGTTGATTAGCGATGTTTCATTATAGGCAGAACCCGAAAATCCGACATCCGAGTATGCGGTGACGCATGTAAACAGTAAAATAATCGCCAACAGAATTATACTGGGACAAAATGTTTTCATCTTACCACAGCGAAGAAACCCGTTTTCTTCGAGAAAACGGGTTTCTTCATTATCTCCCCAGGCTACGCTTTGAGAAAGTGCCGTCGGGTATATCCACGCCAAAATTGATATCCGTCATCTCGAAAACTGTAGCGCTATCTTTAATCAGTTTATTCATCATGGTTAATTTAGTTACGAAGTATCTATCATCATACTTCTTTACGTCTTCCATGACGGCTTCTTTAAGCAGTTTACCGGATAGAGCAAAAAGTTGTGTTTTCAGCACTACAAAGTTTTCCTTATCCACCCATAGCTTGCGCTTAGCATAAGTAATCTTCTTGTCTTTCGTAATTAACTCCAATACATAGCAATCCCTGTCGTTTACAGTTTCGCTTCCTAAAACTTCAACAGAGTATTTATTGAGCAATTCCTCATTTTCCATAGCGTCCTCATAAGAGAAATCACTTCCCATCATACTTTCCCTGAACATGTGGCCGGATATTTTGATAACATCCTCTGCATCGGGAAAGTACATCCAAAGTTCATTTGAAAGCTTGAGATACTTTGTTCCCTTATCCTCCGGGTTGGTAAATTCAATCAGCGCCTTATCCGTACCTTCTGCATATACATGCATCAGCTTGACTCTGGCTTTGTCGCCTTTCTTTACAGTCATTTTGCCGTTATACTCTATTTTCTCGTAAATCCTGTTCTTATCGACGCGCTTCATTATTTCCTCACCGCTCAGTGTTCGAGATTCTGCGGAAGAAGCCAGAATGACATAAGCTATACAGCAAATCAGGTAACCAAACTTTTCTTTTAGAAAGAAAAGTTCCATCATAAGAAATAATTGGAATAAAAAGTAAACTAAGCTTTTCTTCACGTTTTATCACTCCCCTATAGCCGCCGATTTCCAGACAACGCTGATTATAGCGCGGTAGGAAAATAAGCAATTAATCAGCGATGTCTTAGAGGGTGTACGAAAAGCGTCATTGCGAGGAGTTCCGCTTCGCGCCCTCGCAATGACAATAACAGACTTTTCAAACACGCTCTTAGAATCAGCGGCTCTAAATCTTTACTTTCCAGGTCACAATCTATATACTTCTCAAAGCCTCCACTGGTTCCACTTTAGCTGCCCGTCGCGCCGGGATATATGCAACCGCAGATGCGATTATGACGCCAAAAAGAAATGACCATAACAGCAGTAACAGGTCAAAGCGAGGATATATAATATCAGTTGACATTAGATTCCTACTACCACCGGATAGAGCGTTTATATCAACTCCCACTATGGAAAGCAAGAGGTCTAAACCGCCGCCTACCACTGTTCCTAAAAACGAACCGATTGCGCTTACTATTGCAGCCTCTATGGTAAAGAGCAACACGATTTGTCCGCTGGTCATTCCAAGCGCGCCGATTGTGCCAATTTCTCTGATACGCTCATAGATTACCATCATTGTCGTGTTAATAATGACAGTGGAAGCGAGAACGAGCAAACCGATATAAATAATGTTGTATACAGGCTGTATCGACCTGATAAGGCCAAGATAACCGCCCTGTTTTTGCCAGGGGACAACAACATAATGCTGCTGTAACTTATCCCTGATTTCATCTGCAATCTTTTCTGCATTCTCTGGCTTATCAACCATCAGGACCAGTTCACTGACGCCATCTCCCATCTCAAGCAGTCGAGCGGCAGAACCAATGGGAATATAAAACAGCCTGTCGTCTAACGACGATATGCCATATTGAAATATCCCGGTTACACTGAAAGTCATACCTCTCAATGAATCATAAGCGGTGCGAGCCAAAATAGTGAGCTTGTCGCCAGGTTTTATCCCCAGCCTATCAGCTAAAGCATTGCCAATAATGATTGTTTTAGCATTCTCGTCGGCTTCGAGATATTTGCCCTCTACCATGATGTTGCCAAAGGATATAATCTTACCTTCCGTCGTTGGATTAATCCCCATACCCAAGGCTGACCGGCTTTTTCCGTTGAAACTCAGCAGAACACCAAACTTTATCCGCGGCGCTACGGTTTTTACTCCTTTAACGGATTCCAGCACTGGAATCAACTGCTTGTAGCCTCCCCCGTCGAATCCATCAATCTTATGTTCTAACGGCATCATATCCTCTTTATCGTGATATTTTGAGTGTTCGAGCTTTATGTGACCGGCGTCAATTTTAGTGACAGCGTCGAACATCGCGTCCACAACACCGCCTATATAGCCGCGCATGAGCAAGACTATCATGACAGCTATGGATATGGCAATCGAAGAAAGGATTGTACGCCTTTTGTTTCTTCCAATGTTCCTGAAAGCCATCTTCAATATGTATTTCATTTTTGTCGCTCCAAACCGTAAGTTTTAGAAAAGATTTTGTACTTTTTAGATTGCAGGTTTCAGGCAGATTTTTTTCAATCTTCAATCTTCAATCTTCAATTTAATTATGCGGTTCTTAGCGCCTGTGTGATTTCCATCTTTATAGCTTTGCGAGATGGATATATACTTATGAGCGCTGGGGCTGTAATAGCGAATATGAAAGCGAACACAAAAGCTCCCGGGTTCCAGATTCCCTTAGCAACTTTCATAATCCTGTAACCAATATCTACATCTTTCAGATAGCTCAAATCTATGCCGTGGTACACTAAATAAGAATTTAGGATGAACCCCATACATAAGCCAAGGAGCGCTCCAAAGAATCCGATAGCAGCTCCCTCAAATATAAAATCCCATAACACCTCAGAGTCTCTCATTCCTAAAGCTCGCATCATGCCTATTTCTTTTACCCGTTCAAATACGCTCATCATCATGGTGTTGATAACACCCACAGCAGAGATGATAAAAACCATCAGTATTAGAATATAGCTACCCGTTGTTTTGCTCTTACTCAGAGTAATCCAATCCTTACCAAGTTCCTTCCATGAGACCACCTGCAACTGGGATAGATTGCTATCTCTCAATATATCATTCAACTTACTGAGTTGCTTATCAACCTCACCACTTTTTATGCGAATTCCTATTTCCGTGACGCTGCCTTCCATGTCAAGGTCAACATCAACTGTATCCAATGGAATATATGCGACGGATTTACTGACGTTCGGATTTGGCGGGTCAATAATGCCCACAACATCTAACGAGATAGTCTGGTATGTGTCGTTTCGCGTTCTGGTCAGGATTGTCAGAGTGCTTCCCAATTTAGCTTCCATTTTCTCCGCGCCCATTCTACCGATGATTATGCCTCTTTCCCCTGATGTCAGGGATCTTCCAGACAACATGGCATCCGGCAGCCTATAGACGTTTCTATCTTTTTCCGGGTCGATTCCAACGATAGTAAATGGCCTTTCGCCGCTGATTTCCTCATTGACCAGCCGGGCGTTAAAAGTGATTCGAGACGCTATTAGCAGGCTATCAGTTTTGATTAGCTTTTCCACTTCCTGGTAGTTATTTATGCCTTCGTCAAGAAGCAAAAAGCCCTCGTCCACCATCTCCTTGTAAAACTCTCTGTTGTAAATCTTCAGATGTCCCGACTCGTAGTCAATGAAATTCCGTAAGGACTCGTAATGAACGCCTTTGAGCATGGAATCTACGAAGACAAAAGCTGCTATACCTATTGATATTGCAACAAAAGTGATAATCGTCCGTTTCTTATATCGCCATATATTCTTAAAAGCAAATCGCATAATAAATCTCATATCTTCACTTCCTTTCATCAGAATAAATCTGGCCATCGCGAAGATTTACAACCCGCTTTGCCCTATCCATCACCGAGTGGTCATGAGTGGAGAAAACAAAGGTCGCTTCCTTTTGTTCGTTCATCTTCTTCATCAAATCTAAAATTTCTCCACCGGTTGTAGAATCCAGATTGGCAGTCGGCTCATCAGCCAATATAATGGAAGGCTCTTTAATCAACGCCCTGGCAACAGCCACGCGCTGCTGCTGTCCACCCGATAATTCTCTTGGGTAGCGGTGTTCCAGTCCACCCAAACCCACATCATTGAGTATTCCTTTGACTTTCTTGTCTATCTCATCAGCGCTTTTTCCCAAAAGCGACAGCGGGAAAGCCACGTTCTCATAAGCTGTTAGTATAGGTATAAGGTTGAATGACTGGAACACGAAGCCAATTTTTTCCCTCCGTATATTCGCCAGTTCCTTCTTGCTGTAGGTACTCATATCAACGCCATCGATGAATACTTTACCTGACGTCGGTTTATCCAGACAGCCTATTAAGTTGAGAAGCGTTGTCTTGCCACTGCCGGATGGACCAGCAATGGCTGTAAACTCCCCCTTTTCTACCTCCATGTTGATGCCCTTCAGGACATGAACTACGATTTCTCCTTCCTGGTAATCTTTCCTAAGGTCTACCAGACTCAGTATGGCTTGCATGTTCGCTTCCTTTCCTGTATTTTGGCCCCATATTTCTTTTTTAATCCCTGGCGGAGGCCCACAAAGAATTCTAAATCAATTTGGACGTTACTTTGTGCTATAAAGATTAAACAAATGACGGTTAAATTGATAAAGTTAAGAAACTCCTTGAATTATACATCATAATCGGTTAAAATAATAGGAAAAAATGAACCATATTTGGGAGGTTTTAAAAAATGGAACTTGAAAGCAACTTTGATTTCCTAAGTCATGGATTCATTCGAATTAAAGGAACAAGAATCGGAATCGAAATCATTTTAGACGATTATCTCAACGGGCATAGTCCGGAGGAAATTTCTGTCCGCTATCGCAATTTAACACTGAAACAGGTCTACGCCGCAATCACCTACTACTTTTTTAATCAGGAAAAGATGGATGCCTACCTTAACGAATGGCGAAGAGGATTTGAGGAGGCATGGCTCGAACAGCGTCGCAGCCCTGACTCCGTAATCAAACGGTTACTTGAAATAAAAGCAAAACGTGAGGCAGGTGGAGAATGCTTATGAAAAAAAACATCGAAGATATTATCATGCCAATAAAAACATCGGATTTGACCTTCAAAAATCCGTTTATCGTGGCTTCAGGCCCGGCTTCAAGGGATGTGAGCCAGCTTGTTCAGGCAGAGAAGTCGGGTTGGGGCGGAGTTAGCATCAAGCTCACTATCGACCCCGAACCGTACATCAGCCAGAATCCTCGTTACAGATGGCTAAATGATTCGGACATTCATATTTTTACGTTGGAGAAGCGGCTGAATCTCGAACAGGGTTTAAGATTGATAGAATCAGGACGCGAGCAGACGAAGGATTTAATTCTGTTTGCGAATATTACTTATGCTGGAGATAAGGGGTTGGACGGCTGGGCGGAGCTGGCGAAAAAGTTTGAGAATGCCGGCGCGCACGCGATTGAAATCAATTTCTGTTGTCCCAATATGTCCTTCAATTTAGACGCCATCGGCGAAGGGAAGGAAGGTAGACCATCCACCGGCGCGAGTTTGGGTTCGAATGTCGAAGTAGTGAAAATGATTACACAGGCAATTAAAGAGAGCGTCAGCATTCCTGTGTTTACGAAGCTCACCCCCGAAAGCGGGAATATCGGTGAAGTCGCTAAAGGCGCGGTGGATGCCGGATCTGATGGCATCTGCAGCACGGGGAATCGGCTCGGTGTTCCGCCCATCGACATCTATAATCCCGAAAAAATCATATACCGCTTGCAAGAAAATACCAGCTTAGGATGTATCAGCGGGCCATGGCTTAAACCGTTAGCGTTGAGAGATGTGTTGCAGATTAGAACCGCTATCGGCCCTGACCATACTATAATCGGCACGGGTGGAGTGCGAAATTTCACCGATGCGGTGGAGATGGGAATGGTCGGCGCAGACCTAATCGGTGTCTGCACAGCAGTGATGCTGATGGGATTTGATATTTTGCCGAGAATTATGCGAGATTTGCGAAGATATTTGCAAGAGACCGGGCGCAATTCTTTTGCCGACATCCGCGATGTTGCGCTGCTGTACTTCAAAACTGCGACGGAATTGACCATGATACCCGGCTGCGCAAAGGTGATTGATGAAAACTGCACGGGATGTGGAATCTGCGCGCGGATTGCACACTGCCATGCAATCAAGATTATCGACCAAAAAGCGGTTGTGAGACGGGATGAATGTTTGGGGTGTTCAACTTGTGTGGATATTTGCCCAAGAGGCGCTATGGAGATGTATATTCGTGAAACGTGAAACGTGATGCGTGAAACCAAAATTTCACATCAGCCCTTTTGTACGGTGGCAATTCTCGAAAAAGAGTAAACCGCTGGAAACGTGAATACTTGCAGAGGAACTATATTTGAGGGAACATAAGAAATTTATCGTGATATTTAGTGATATATTGAATAGATTGACAAACAAAATACTTTATGAGGATAACTTGACTTTGGTAAATAGAAACGTAGCCTAAGATTCTATCTTGGTTTGGGTGGAATACGCTACCGATTGGCCAACTTAGAAAGTTGGGCTACGGTTGGATATCCTTTTAATTTACCAAAGTCAAAATAAATGATGACATCTAAAAAACATGAAAAACTAACTAAACTGCAAGAAACATGGTCTCCTGAACAACTTGCTGTTATGCTGCATGTTTCCGTGAAGAAAATTTATGAAGTTATTTCCAGTGGGCAGCTTATAACTCAAAAAGTTGGAAATAGTTATGCTATCTCTCAAGAAACGATTTCGGAGTTTCTAAAGAAGGGCAATCCTTTTTTGAAATAGCCAGTATCAAAAACGATATTGGTTTCCCACCGTTGTAAAAGATGTGGTGAAGACGGATGATAGCCACTACAGTTTATTACCTGATTTCATTCAAATTCCACGGAGGAAAAAATGAAAATTAAAGCTGCTATTGTGGGTTCAGGATTTGCTGCGGATATTCATGCCGATGGATATAAAAGATGCATTGATGCGGAAGTTGTTGCGGTTGCCTCGCCTACGGCGAGGCACGTGAAAGATTTTGCCGATAGATTTGGGATTGCAGACTATTACACGGATTACAACGCGATGTTGAAGCGCGACGATATCGATATCGTGAGCGTCTGTGTACCGAATTATTTGCATCATGATGTCAGCGTCGCAGTCGCCGCAGCCGGGAAAAATGTCATAGTTGAGAAGCCGCTTGCGGTGACGTTGGAAGAAGCCGATGAGATGATTCATATCGCAGAACAGCACAATGTAAAATTGTTCTACGCTGAAAATTGGCATTTTGCGCCGGCGATGGTCAGGGTCGCTGAAATCGTAAAAAGCGGAGCTATCGGGGATGTGCTTTACTTCAAAGCGAAGGAGGCGCACGGCGGTTCACATTCGCGGTATGCGCTAAATAAAAAATACTGCGGCGGTGGTTGTCTCATTCACATGGCCATTCATCCCATCGGCTATGGATTGGCATTGAAAGAAGGTATAAAGCCAACGCAAGTATATGCGGAGATATCAGGAGGAGGAGCGAACAACATTCTTCATACGAATTGCGAAGGCGAAGATTTCTCCGTGTTGATAATCGCTTTTGAAGATGGCACACGCGGGTTAATTGAGGCAAATTACATTACCAAAGGTGGGCTTGACGACATAGTGGAGCTCTACGGCACAAAAGGAACAATCAAAGCTGATTTCAGCCAGGGGTCACCAATCAAAGTATTCAGCCTTGAAGGATACAATTACGCAGTTGAAAAAGCCGAGATGACAAAAGGCTGGACATTTCCCACTCCCGAAGAAAAGTGGAACTTGGGATATTCCAACGAAATCGCGCATTTCGTCGAATGTCTCGTTGAAAATAAGGAACCGATATTCGGAGCCGATGGAAAAGGCGGTAGAGATGCTTTGCAGGTAGTAATGGCGGGATATGAGTCCGCTAAAACTGGGAAAGCGGTAATGTTGTGACGATGCAATGGTTAACTAAAATTCGGGGCATGTTTCACATGCCCTTTGTAGGAGCTAAAAAAGAAATGGTTATAACAATTGACGCGACGAACTCAGTACAAACCCCGCCGGCTTGGGCGTTGCTGGAACGCCAACTGATCGATAAGATAAATAGCGCCGCGCCGCGGGTGCTGCAAAAATACACCAGGCCTGATGGAACACTCCTTTGGCCCACCAGTCCTGACTTTCAAAGCATCGACGGTCTTGATGACGCCTACAAGAGCTTTCACAATTGGCCCCTCTTTTACATGCTCGGCGGTGACAAGCAATTTCTCGCTGATGCACACAGAGAATTCGATGTCATCACCAAGGATATGGCCCAGTATAATACCGGACATAGTTATCCAATGGTTGTTAAGGAATACCAGCCAGGCTACGACTGGTTCCATCAGGGCGAGGGGAATTACCTGTTCTACATGCTTTGCATGGCTGACCCGTCGGATTCGAGGGTTATTGAGCGCGCTCAACGTTTTGCGGGCTTTTTCCTCAATGAAGACCACGATGCCCAAAACTACGACCCACAGCACAAGCTCATCAAGTGCGCGATGAACGGAAGCAAGGGGCCAGCATTTTGGATTTTTGCCGGAAATCCTTTCTGGCCTTGGTCCGGATACAACATGCCGTTTTACGACGTGCCAGATTGCACGAGCCACGAAGCCGTAGCGAAGAACCCGAATCTGTCCAAACGCATGGGCAAAATTATTAGTCAGCGGCAGGGCAGAGGTGACACGGTGGTCAACTTAGCTGCCACCAGCTTAATCGCCAACGCGTACCTGTTGACGGGTGAGGAAAAGTACAAGGCGTGGGTCAAAGATTACGTCGACGCTTGGACAGGACGCACAGAAGCAAACGGCGGGGTAGTGCCTGACAACGTTGGCATGTCGGGCAAAATAGGTGAGCATATAAACGGCAAATGGTACGGGGCCTATTACGGCTGGACCTGGCCGCACGGGTGGCACAGCGTCGGCCAGGCAGTCGGAATCGCCGCCCAGAACGCGGCGCTGCTGATGAGCGACCTTAGATATATGGACTTTACGCGGTCACAAATTGATGTTCTGATATCCAGAGGTATTGAAAAGGACAACCACCTTTATGTACCGTACAAATATGGTGAACCTGAGAAAGTCAACTACGTGCCTGGAGCATGGCTACAGTACCCTCTCAAGAACGAGGACGGAACAGCCCGGCAAGTGGATGGGTGGTTTGAGTTCATGCCGATGCACCCCTCAGATGTCGCACACCTCTGGATGATGTCGATGGAACCCCAAGACCTCCAGCGTTCAGAGCAGATAAGCAAGAAGACTGGCGCGAAATTCGCAATCAACGCCTGGCATCACACCAAAGACCAGGGCGGACATGATGGGGCATGGCTGGCATATATGCGCGAAGAATATCCCGAATATCCTGAGACAATTCTCAAACACAACCTCACCCAGGTCGACGGGCGGCTCGCCTTCATGGAGGAAGACAAGGAGGAAGCAAAGAACTACAGCGATAGTTATTTCCAGCGCCGCAACCCCGTCACCTGCGAAGGGCTGGTGCAGTTGACACTCGGTGGACCACTGCCACATTACAATGGCGGTCTGCTTGTGTCGCGGTTGCGGCACTTTGATGCCCAGCGAAAACGACCGGGGCTTCCACCGGACGTGGGCGCGCTGGTGTCCAGGATGACGGCCGATTGTACCGAACTGCAATTGGTCAACCTCAACGAGAAAGAATCGCGGGATGTGCTCATTCAGGCCGGCGCAATGGGCGAACATAACTTCACGAACGTCTGTTTCAAAAGCGGCAAGGATAATAAAACCTTTGAGATTAATGACAAGTACCTGCAGGTTCACCTGCCGCCCGCCACGCAGATTACGCTGGGCCTTGGCATGCAGCGTTTCGCCAACGCACCGTCGTATAAGCACCCGTGGTGATGGGCTCGCTTAGTAGCCGAAGTCGCCTGACCTCGGGAAAACAGTAGCCCCGAATGTAGCCGAATTCCCCAGAATTCGGGATTCGGCTACAAGCATAATTTATTTAACCGCGCACCACGTTAAATGTTTAAATCCTGAATCTTTCCTGTCCTTATTGATTCAAAGCATTTACGAATTAAAATTGTCGCTCGCGCGCCGTCTTTTGCAGTAGCTATCGGGTCTGTATCTTCCTTGATACATTTTATGAAGGCAGGTATCTCTTCAAGCATGCCGGAACCAGCAGGGCCGTAAGTTTTGCTTTCCCCGACGGCTGGGTTTTCAAAGACAACATCCTCACCATGTCCTTTGACCATTCCGCTTTTACCATCTGCTATGACTTCCACGAAAAATCCAAGTCCCCCACTACCTCCATCGCCTGCGATGAATGAGCCGACAGCGCCATTTGCAAACTTGATGGATGCGTTTACGGTGTCGATGACTTCGGCACTTTTGTGGTTAAATGTCCCACCTACGGCATAAACGCTGATGGGTTCCGATGTGTTGAGATAACACATCAAATCGGCTAAATGACATGCTTGCGAAAGGACTTGCCCGCCGCCTTTTATGGGGTCCTGCGCCCACGAACTATCTCCCCAGATTCCGTCCGCCCGACAATGCGTGATTGTCACCTTCGGATTTGGAATCGCCTTTTTCAAATCCCTCGTCCCCCAGGCAAACCTACTCCTGAAAGCGACCATATACTTGATAGCAGACGCGGCAACCGTTTCTTGTATCGCATAACATTCATCTATTGTCATCGCCATCGGTTTTTCGATAAACACGTGCTTCTTAGCCTGCACAGCTTTTATCGAAAATGGCGCATGGGTGTCATGCCAGGTGGTGATGATTACAGCGTTGATATTTGGGTCCATCATCACCTGGTCTACAGCGGTCGTATAATATTCTCCAGAGAAACGCTCGCAGAATTGCTTTGCTTTTTGCTCGTCGATATCGACGCAAGCATAAATCCTCGCGCCTTCGGTTGCTGAAACGACATCAGAATGCAATCTACCGAGCGAACCGCAACCAATACATGCTATATTTAAGTCTGCCATTGTCTTATCCTCCTAAAAAATTTTCTTTGCACGGAGAAAACTATAACATATTAATAGATAAAATGCAACCTGGTAATAAGTGGATGGAATCAATCTTCACGTTTCACGTTTCACGCATCACGTTTTCCGTTTCACTGTAAAGTTGACTTGTTTTTGCAATTGTGTTATACTTACCCAACCTCCCGAAAGTTTAGACTACAAGGAGTTAAAATGAGAATTGGCATTTTAGCAAGGGGCAAAGCAAATTATAGCATCAAGCAACTTCACCGGGCGGCCAATCGTATGGGACACGTTGTAACATTGATGGATCCATTCGATTGTTACCTTCATATCGGACATAAAGGGCACGCTATCTATCATCGGAAACGCCCAGTGGATAATTTGGACGTTGTACTTCCGCGGCTCGGGACTGCAACAGCGCAATATGGATTAACAGTTGTTGAACACTTTGAATGGGTTGGAGTTCCATTGGTCAATAGCGCTAAAGCTATTGATGATGCCCGCAACAAATTCAGGAGCTTACGTATTTTAACGTCATGCGGCATTCCTGTGCCGCCAACGTTTACAGTGGGTTCAACGGAATTTTTGGAACAATCCGCCAGACGAACTGGCAACTATCCCTTTATCGCCAAACCTTTCGAGGGAACACAAGGCAAAGGCATTATGTTGCTTGATACACCGTTAGCCTTGAGTTCTACGATTGGCGCTATGTGCGACTTATATAGAGACTACATCATTCAGCCGTTTATTGAGGAAGCGGCGGGGCGAGATATTCGCGCGCTGGTTATCGGGGGAGAACTAATTTGCGCTATGCAGCGCATCGCACGCGACGGCGAATTTCGGGCGAATATTCACCGTGGCGCCGTGGGAATAATGCTTGAACTAAAAACCGAGTATGCCAAAATCGCTCTGAAAGCGGCTGAGGCGATGCAGCTTGGAATATCGGGAGTAGATATTTTGGAAACTAAAAAAGGGCCAGTAGTCATAGAAGTCAATCCATCGCCAGGGTTTGAAGGTTTGGAAGCTGCTACAGGTATGGATATTGCGCGCAAGATGATAGAATATGCTGTTTCTTGCGCAAAAAAGGAACGTGAAGCGTGATACGTGATGCGTGATACGTGATTTTTCTCCGAAAGGTCAGAGACCTTCTCACGTTTCACGTTTCATTTTTCACGTTTCATGAGATGTCTCAGAAAGGAGAATATCAATGAACCAAGAAAATAAAATCTCTTCACAGGACGTTGTAATTCAAGCGGATGCGCTACGGTTATTGAGCAGCCAATTATATCAAAAAGTGGGTGTACCAAAAGAGGACGCCGATATCGTATCGCATCTACAAGTTGAGACTGACCTCAGAGGCATCCATTCTCACGGCACACGGGCGTTGCCTGGATATGTGAGAACTATTTTGGCAGGCAGGATAAATCCGACGCCTAACATCCGAATTGTTAATGAAGGACCATCATCTGGATCGGTAGATGGTGACGGTGGATTGGGACATCTGGTCAGCGTTAGAGCAATGAACCTGGCTATTGAAAAAGCGAAGGTTACCGGCATAGCGGCAGTGGGCGCATGCAATAGCAACCATTACGGCGCGGCGTCGTGCTTTTCCATGATGGCTTTGAAACATGGGATGATAGGGTTCAGCGTATCCAGCAGCGGCCCCGGCGTCGCGCCGTATGGCGGAATGACGCGCGTTATGGGCAATCATCCGTTTTCTTACGCTATTCCGACGAAAAATGAACCGCCTATCGTAATAGATATGGCATGCGGCGTTTCGGCCTGGGGGAGAGTCGCAACTATGGCGATGTATGGGGAAAAGTTATCGCCCGGCTGGGCGTTGGATGAAAACGGCAAAGAGACGGATGACCCTTCAAAAGCGCGCGTCCTGCTTCCGATGGGCGGCGTGAAAGGATACGCGCTCGCAGTGGTGATGGACGCTTTGAGCGGCCCGCTGATAGGCGAGATAGCAACCTGTCATAGAGGTATCCCAGAGTACGCGGGACGACGCCCACCTGGGAATTCCAGCCATTTCTTTTATGCTATCAACGTCTCAAATTTCGTGCCGTTGGATGAATTCACAGAAGAAATGGACAAAGCTATCCAAACTATCCGCGCATCCAGGCCCGCCGAAGGCTTTGATAGAGTGTATCTGCCCGGTGAAATTGAGTGGCTGAAAAGCCAGAAATGGCGGAAAGAAGGCATTCCTCTACATCATCAGCATGTAAAGTCACTGGTTGATTTGGCAAAGGAACTTTCCATCGAAGTGCCGTGGGTGTGAAATGCTGAGAGAAACCGAGTTTTTTGGAGAAACTCGGTTTCTTTTGCATCATTAGAATGCGTATAAAAACAGGAAGCCCCAACTTGTTGGGGGCAGTACCCGAACAAGTTCGGGCATCCATCTGAACTAAGGAGAAAGATTTGAAAAACACCATAGATGCTTCAGAGAAAAAACGCTCCGCGTTGTCTCGCGATTTGATAATTTTGTCGGGCTGTTTTTTATTCGCCTTCATGGGTCCAGGGGCGATGCAGCAGTTTTTGATTACCAATATAGCGGAGAAAACAGGAAAATCAGATGCGCAATGTTCCTGGATCTTAGCGATGGTTTATTTTGCCGGTGTTTTCTGGCGTATTTATTCTGCTCATACAATCCGCTTTCTCGGCATGTACAAGGCTATCGTCTTGGGGCTTTGTACATACACATTTTTCATCGTCTGCGTAACTTTGTTCGGCAATTACTGGTTGCTGTTGCTTGCCGCCGCTGTCTGGGGATGGGGCGCCGCGGCGGTTTGGATTACCAGCCCAACGCAATTGTTGCAGACGACAGATAAGAAAAGATACGGGCTTGCTTCCGGAATTTTCTATTCCGCTGTATTCATCGGGCAGGGCGCTGGTGTGATGATATTGGGCAGCCTTTCGCCAAACCAGAGATTCCAACAAGTGGCGATGGTAGCAATTGCCATTGGTATATTAGGCAATTTCATCTCGTTGCTTTTGCCTAAACGGCAGATTTCACGCGCCAATCCGCCTAAAATTACAGATGTATTCGGTGTTCTTAGGACAATCAAAAGTTGGGAATTTGTGTTTATCGAGTTAGCGCCATCTTTTGGCTTTGGGCTATTATTGGGCAGCTTCGGCACTTTCGCGAAAGACCTTGGCAGGCCAGATATGGTTCACTGGATTACGATTAGTTTCTATATCGCAAGATTGCTCGCCAGTTGGAGCGTCGGAGGTTTGTCGGATTTGGTCGGAAGAGATAAGGTGATGCGATATATGTTCCTCGGCGCTACAATAGGCTTGTGCGTCGCGGTTTTCTCAAAAAGTGTGGCGGCCTTGTCGATAGCCGCAGCAATGTTAGGACTACAATCTGGAACAGTGCCAACAGTCATCACCGCTATGGTCGGAGATTCAACCGACGAACGTCGGCGGCATCTCGTCTTCGCCGCGCTATCGTTGCTGCCAAACTTCGGCGTCGGATTCACCATAGTCGGCGGACAATATCTGAGACTATTGTTAGGAGGCTTCAGTCGTACCTTCATAATCTACGCTTTAATATTTTTCCTGTGCGCCTTGCTGACGATTGACATCGGACGTCGTGCGGAGGAAAAATTGTAACCAAACTTTTCTTTTCTTTCTTCCTTGTTTTCTAAGCATTGCGCTAACATGGTGGTTACCTCTTTACGTTTCATGCCTCACTCAACGGTCGTCTTTGAGTTTCGACCAGACTATGGGCAGTTTGAATGATACCTTTACTAACATATATCCGCAACTTCACAGATCCCGTAGGGCGGGCATTGCCCGCCAATTCACCGTTTCATGTTCGGGTTTTGGTGGCTATGCCCCATGCGCGTCAAGCTAAGACCTCCCCTTTCCCCTCCCTTGACGGGAGGGGTTAGGGGAGGGTGATAAATGAGGAAGTGGGAAATTTGCCTTGTTGTTTTATTCTTTCACCCCCTCCTAACCTCAATACTGTTGACTTAACAGAATGATTCGCAAAAATCTCCCCAAATCCCCACCCTCCCCTACGCCCTCCCATCAAGGGAGGGGAACGTAGGTTTATTTATGGCTTTTCATAGTTCCCCACTTCGTCGGCAATTTGCCTTGTGAGGAAATGACGGATTGTAAGATCCCCCCACCTTAACCAAGATTGACCGCGAAGAACACGAAAGACCGCGAAAGACACGAAAAATTCACAAAGTTTCTTTCACATCTTTCGCGTCATTTCGTGACTTTCGCGATTAATTTTGGGCTGCTTCGTAATAACCGATTGTCCATGCGTTTTCATGTCTTTGTCTTTATCTGTCCCCAACTGGTAGTAAGTTGATAGCGTAGTTTCACGGAGGCAACTGGATGTATTACTGTTGAACGCAAGGCAGCGTACAGAATCTCCGTCATCTTGTCATATCCTGCATCATTTGGATGGAGCCCATCCGCAAGAAATTCCCAGCTTTCTTCGATATCCTGAGGCCATTTTGACCGAATATCGACATAAACATACCCGTATTTTTGTGCTAACTCCCTGAGAACATTAATGATTTTTAGATGAATCAGTGGCGATTTTTCCAGCATCGTCGAACCGCCAGTAGCCAACCAGGCCAGGTTCTTTGCCTGAAAGGGTGGCGTGCATTGTCGCTTGAATCTCTTCTTGCGAACGGGCGATGCGCCATATCCGCACTTCATCAATTTGTCCCGCAAAGGAAGAATAGCGTGAATCATCTTCGTATGTCCAGCCGATTCTAAGAGAAAGCGCACTGACATGGATACTATCCCCAAATTCTCTGCTTGCAGCTTCAACACCGTTAATAAACATTCTTATTACATTTTTTTTAGCATCAATAACACCAGCGATATGATACCATCTGTTGAGTTTAATCAAGTTAGAAGAAGATTCTATCCAAACGTTTTTTTCACCACTCGGAGCTGAAGCTAAAAGGATACAACCAGAAGGAAGCAGTGCTAAATCATAACTTCTATTACTGAAATCTGGCTTTTCCTCATCTCCTTTGTAAATTATGAGCATCCTACCATTTAGCAAAGCTTCCGCCTTAATCCATGCTTCTATGGTCGCCTGGGAGTTGATAGCATTCAAGTTTTCGTTCGGGACGATTTCTACATAATCGCCATCTCCATCAAGAGAAAGAACGCGGTTTGAGGCGAAGGCTGGCGGGGCCATTAGGGCGGTTAGTAATGTTAGTAAAATTATGAGTGTGATTTTCATAGCAACCTCCGGGGATGGTTCAAAAATAGGTTGACACTAATGGTTTTTGACTGAAAAATGAGATAGATAATCCAATGCCTGATAATCAATTATCAGGCTGATAGCTAAAGTCGTCTCAAGACGACTAAAACTCAATCGTAGTCAACTTTTAGTTGACTTCAGCTATTAGCCTTGAATTTGAATTCAAGGCAATGAATTTCCGTTAAAATTAAAATCAAAATTAAATCAAATTTCATCACTTATTTTCAAGAGAATTTTTGCTATCAGTAAAAGAAAACTTGGAAGAAAACGTGAAAACGTGACAAAGAGAAAGAATAAATTCTAATTCCTCTCGTTTTCCCGTTTTCTCGTTTTCTATCTTCTAATACCCTTTCACTTATTACTCTTCACCCGCCGCTTAGGGGCAGGGTCACCGTATTTCATGAAAGCCTCGCAAGCGACTTTCTGGTATTTGGGGTCGAGACCCAACGCCTCGTTAGAACCGTAGTAACCCGCGACGAACCCGCCGCCGAAGCAGCCTAATTTTTCCACATACTCCTTTGCCGCGGCTTCAATTTTGGCTTCATCCCGCGTCTGGAGGGTCGTCTGGATATCTACGGGGCACCAGAAGTGCATGCGGCCACCGAAATTTTCCGAAAGATAATCAATACCGTGCAGCTCCGGCTGGTCGAATTGACAGACATCAATACCTGCTTCGACCCAATCTTCCAAAGCCTCTGTCACGTGTCCGCACGAATGAAACCATACGGAAAGTCCACGGCTATGCGCCGCGCCGCAAAGTCGTTTAAAGCATGGCTTAAATATTTCTCGGAACGATGCCGGGCTGACTAAAAGCCGGTCCTGCGTGCCCCAATCCTCGCCGCTCATGAGGCCATCGACGCCAGCATCAGCGAGACGATAAATTTCCACTTCCAGTATGTCTGTAATCTTTTGCAGTAGTTCCTTCACACGTTCTTTTTCTGCCGCTACGTCAGCGAGGAAATTCTCCATCCGGCGCATGTAGCGAGCGATGTCGAACGGCCATCCCACACCGCCGAGAACGAAGTAGCCTTGTTTGTGATATTCTTCACATCGGACTTTGGCTTCCTCATAAAGTTCCACACCATCCGTCTGCGGAAACTCATACGTGTCCAGTAAGTCCCAACTTTCCGCAATCACGCCTTTGTAAACTTCGCCTTTGGTGATATTTTCCAGACGCCGCCATACGTTTCCCCATTCATCAACCATCTCCCAATAACCGTCATACTGTTTCCAGCCTTGCGCGCGGCTGTTAGGCGCGCCCTTTCTGCTCACACTTGCCATGTCGCGTGGGTAACCACCACCCATTCCATAAGGAATACGGGGCGGACCAGCGAATGCAAGACTTGTTTGGACAATTTCTCTACTTGTCATAATTTTTTCTCCTTTAGGCCTATTCTAAAAAAAGCCCTGACGTAAAACGTCTGGGCTGAGAGAGCCAAGCCCTGGGGCTGAAGATATAGTCTCAAAGAGACTTTGCTCTTTCAGCCCGATGACTTTAGCATCGGGCTGATGATAAGATGCATCAAAAACCTCCATAGCTTAGTTGATAAAAATAGATTATTTTTATGATACCAAAAAAGATTGACGTTAGCAACTCCAAACTTTTCTTCCAAACTTTTTCTTTTCCTACCCACCCCTGCCCCTCCAAAGGAGGGGAAAGAAAAAGTTTGAACAAAAAGAAAAGAAGCGGAAGTTTGATCAAAAGAAATAAGAGGAATTTGTACTCCAATCTCAATTTTTTCAACAGAATTTTTATTGACAATTTTCTTCTCGCTTGCTACACTTTCTCTAAATTAAGGATATCTGAAGAACGTCAGGAGGGAATCTATAGAGTATTTGGAACCGCTAAAGATTTTTGGTAGCATAGACAAGTTGATTGACGAGGCGATTGAGGAATATCTAATCGCTAAAGTCGTGGAACGTATAAGAATGATTCGGCAACAGGTGAGTAAGTACAAAGAACAATATAAGCTCGAATATACTGATTTCAAGAAGAATATGCAAACTAATCAGGCTTTCTACGAAAGGCTTGATACAGCAAATCCTCTCTGGGAACAAGACATTTTAGAATGGGAATACTGGGTAGAGGAGTTAAAAGATTGGACGAAAAATTAGAATGCATTTTGACAAAATCAGATTTGTCATCGGGCATGTTTCAAATTTTCTCAAAAATTAGTTGACAAAGTGGCAAATTGGCAAGACGGCAAGGAGGCAAGATGGCAAATTTTTTCCTTCCTTTACTTCCCTTCCTTCCTTTCCCATCCGCCGAAATGTAAACTATTTTCTGAAACATGCCGAAATTAACGGGGGAAAAGTTCTTTCGGGATTTTGTCGCGATTTTTAAAGAATATTTATAGCTACAAAGAATAGTGAGCATCCTCAGATGAGAACTTTTGCAATGAAGTCATTGCACTCCATATTTGGAGAAATAAATTTCTATGAGGTGTAAAAAATGGAAAAAATTAAAGTTGGAATTATCGGCAGTGGAGGTATTTTCAGGGGCGCTCATGCGCCATATTACGAGATAAGCGAGCGCGCCCAAATCGTTGCGGTCTCTGATGTTAATGAGCAGACAGCAAAAGAACAAGCTACACGATTCAAGGCGGAGGCCTATACGGATTTCAGGCATATTTTAGACCGTAAGGATATTGTTGCGGTGGATGTCTGCACCCATCCTGCGCCGCATCGTGATATCGTTGTGGCGGCGGCTAAGGCGGGAAAGCATATTTTGGTCGAAAAACCGATGTGCCGAAATATCGCCGAGGCAGATGAGATGATTACCGCCGCGGACAAAGCGAAGGTTATGCTCCAGGTCGCTTATGTGCTACGCTTTGAACCGAATTATATGAAGCTAAAACAGCTTCTTGAAGATGGAATCCTGGGAGATGTCCACATGGCATATTGTTCGCAAGTCGGATGGTTTGACCCATCACATCATCCGTGGTTGTTCATCAAAGAACAGTCCGGTGGCATGTTAGTGGAACAGGCTATCCACAATCTTGACGCGTGGCTCTGGTTGTATGGACCCTCTTCGTCTGTCTATGCTCAGACAAGCACTGTCCCACTGGGCGGCACGTATCCTGAAACAGAAAAAGCTGTTGAAAATAACGCTATAGTCGTCTTCAAATTTCAAAAAGGCGGCGCTGGAATGCTTATCAAAAGCTGGGCTGCGCAAATTGGACAGGGCGGCGAAGGGGTAGTTTGTTCAAAAGGCTCTGCTACGTTTGGCGGTCCTGGACTGCGCTGGAGACTCCATGGAAAAGAGGAAGAAACTTTTTCCGGTAAAGATGTGCAACGCCCCATGTCATCCAAAGGATATAGCATTGAACATTGGCTGAAGTGCATCACTGGTGAGGAGAAGCCGACTACTTCCGGGCGAGTAGGCCGCGCCGGCATCGAAATGGCAGAAGCCGCTTATCGTTCAGCACAGAGCAGCATGCCTGTGTCACTTCCGCTTTGATAACTATGTAGAAACCGAGTTTTTCCCCAAAAACTCGGTTTATGACTATAATTTGAAAAAACAAAATTTTTAGGTTGATGTTTTCCGCAAAAAGTGGTATATGTAAATAAGATTCGCCTTTTTGACGGACAATATTAACAAAACGAAAGGTGCTGTTGACAATGCGTGAGAAAGTACAGATTATGAATGCAGAGGATATTCGTAGAGCGTTGATGCGGATTTCTCATGAGATTTTGGAACGAAATCAGGGGCTTGAAGATTTGGTGTTTGTTGGAATTAAAAACCGGGGGGATAACCTTGCTCAACGAATCGCTCAAAACCTTGAGAATATTGAAGGCGCTATTATTCCTGTTGGCGCTATGGATATTACCCTCTATCGCGACGATGTAAATTTGTTTGATGATAAGGTCGTAATTAACAAAACGGATATTCCCTTCGAAATCACCGGCAAACGGGTCATTTTGGTCGATGATGTGTTATTTCACGGACGAAGTGTTCGAGCGGCAATGGATGCCCTTATGGACTTTGGCCGTCCCGCGTTGATTCAGTTAGCGGTGTTAATTGATAGAGGCCATCGGGAATTACCTATCGCAGCCGATTATGTGGGTAAAACAATTCCCACTTCGCGTAAGGAATGGGTTAGAGTGGAACTGGTAGAATCTGATGGATTGGATAGAGCCGCTATTTACGAGGAAGATGACCGATGATTGTTCAATGCCCAAAACAATATGATTCACTGCTAATTCGTGGCGGCAGAGTAATTGACCCCGCAAATCAAGTAGACCGTGTACAGGATATTCTCATTCGCGATGGAAAAATTGCTGCAATAGGCAAATTGGATGCACAGCAAGCAGATAAAATCATTAACGCCTCCCCTTTCATTGTCGTGCCGGGTTTGATTGATATGCACGTTCATCTAAGAGAACCCGGAAGGGAAGAGGAAGAGACTATTGCTTCTGGAACCCGCGCTGCTGCAAACGGCGGTTTTACTTCCGTCGCTTGCATGCCGAATACTCAACCTGTGATTGACGGCGTTGATGTTATCGAAATGATATTAAATCGAGCCAGCAGTTGTGGTTTGGTAAATGTTTATCCGATTGCCAGTATCACCAAAATGGCAAAATGGCAAGAGGGCAAGAGGGCAGGAGGGCAAGAGGGGCAAAATTCAGCGACGCTGTCAGCGGGGGAAATTTTAACTGATATCCCAAGGCTCCTTGAAGCAGGCGCTGTAGCCTTCTCAAATGACGGTAAAACGGTGATGAACGCGGAACTAATGCGGCGGGCGTTGATGCTAAGCGCCAAATATAATTTTCCTGTGATTGCCCATTGTGAAGACCATAATTTAAGCGCGGGCGGAGTGATGAATAGCGGCAAGATTTCAGAAAAATTAAATCTGAAAGGCATTCCCAACTGTGCAGAAGATGTCATCGTCGCCAGAGATATTATTTTAGCCGAAGCGACTGGCGGACATATTCATATAGCCCATGTCAGCACTGCTGGCAGTGTGCGTTTAATCCGCGAAGCCAAACGGCGAGGCGTTAAAGTAACGGCGGAAGCGACCCCGCATCACTTTACCTTAACCGAAGTCGCCGTCGAACAATACGGCGCAAATGCGAAGATGAGTCCGCCGCTACGAACTCAAGCCGACGTTGACGCTGTCATTGAGGGATTGCGCGATGGCACAATTGATGCAATCGTCACCGACCACGCCCCTCATGCAACTTTTGAAAAAGAGAAAGGCATGCTTGAAGCGCATTTTGGCATCATCGGTATGGAAACCTGTGTGCCTTTGGTCATCACTCAGTTGGTCGAAGGCGGGCATCTAAGTCTTTCCGAAGCGATTGCCAAGTTGACTTACATTCCCGCTAAAATCATAAATCTCCCGCGTGGCACGCTTTCCGTGGGCGCGACTGCGGATATTACTCTCGTTGACCTACAAAAAGAAGCAAAAGTTGACCCGAATAGATTTGAATCCAAAAGCCGCAATACGCCTTTTGCAGGTTGGACGCTCAGAGGATGGCCGGTGATGACTATTGTTGGCGGGAGGATTGTTGCGGATAATAGATTATGAGATTGGTAGATACACCTGAATTTTGGCATAAATTGTTGGATAGGCTGGAACGTTTTATATTTTGATAGAAAGAATATCATTTTAGAAGGTACTGTAGACTCAGAGCTTGCAGGAGTAGAAGGGGCAGCATATTATGAATCTATGATTGCGGAGGGAAAGTATTTGAGAAGGGAAAAATTGGTAATGTTATTGGTAGCATCGTGTGTAATTGGTTTCTTAGCTTTGGCGGAAGTAAACGAATATACCGAAGCGAAAAATGCAGAAAATACAGATGCAATCGAGAAAATTGAGTTTCATAATTTCCATGAAACACTTCTGACTATCACGCAAGCTATAAAAGAATTGAAAAAATACACAGAAGAAAATCAAGAACAACAGAAAAGATTAATCGTTCTGCAAAAGGAACTTGACACTTTGTCAAACGATATAAAAAAAATCGAAAGTGGACAAGCGTCAGTGAAAGATGCACTTTCTTCAGTTTCCTCGCGATTTCAACAAGAGTTAGAAGGCCTGAAGAACAGTTCAGAAGAACTTTCTGCCGACGTTTCTCAGGTTAAAGAGAACCAAACAAACGTTCAAAACGAGTTTTCCGATTTATCCTCGGATTTAGAGAAGTTGCAATCTACGTTTAAGGCAAAAGTCATTTCCTTAGAGTCTGAATTGGCCTTTGCGCGCAAGCTCATTGTCTATCTGTTGATATTGTTTTTCGTAATTTTGCTAACAGTTTTTGTTACGCTGATTTTACATCAATTTAGGAAAAACTCACAAAATCTTGCAAAAATTGTTGAAGGATTACAGCAAGCCACAGGTAAATTAAAAGATGAATTGGTTGAAAAATCACGGCAAAATATAGATAGATTAGAAGATGAATTACTTGAAAGATTACAGCCAGCTATGGATAAATTAAGCGCTGCCCAAACTTTCTCTGATGAAGATGGTCAACCGCCTTCTCAGCATAGCGTTATCAGTGAATATCAACCACCATCTTGCGCTTCTGCACCTATGATGATTACTATTACCACCAAGGTTTTAGACCAATTGCAAGAAAAGACAAGCATTGCAGAACAAAAGCGCCCCGGTGATGAAGTCGGTTTTGGACTCGTCGGATATGTAGTAGGAAATTGGGAGCAGTTATACATTAGCGGGCTGCTCAATCCAGGGAAAAAAGCACGATACAGCCCAGGTTCAGTTCATGAAGATTTGAAAGCACAAGCCAATGAATTAAAGCGGTATCAATTCCTAAACCCCCAGGTGGGATATTTAGGTTTCGCACACCGCCACCCAGGAGCGATGGAAAAACCGAGTGAAGGTGACCGAAAAACAGATATTACTAATGTTGTAGATGCTTTCAAAGAAAACGGTAAGGGAGGTTTCGTCTATGCCATCCTGATAAAAGAAGAAAATGGCAATGGGTGGGATATCTTCTGGTACTATATGCCCCGCGAAGAAATAGAGTATTTCCCATTCACTCCCCGAGTTGTAGAAGCCCCCGCTCTACCCAAAGCATGGAACAGTAAGTTAGAGTATAGAGTTCAGGCGGAAATGAGTTGTTTGCGAGAATGTGCTGAAATACTCTCCTTAGAAACGTTAGAACGTGAGGAAACCAGTTATTTAAGCATTCTCCTTGTTGCGAAGCGTTGGAACGGAACTTCTTTACTATTCGTCATTCATGAAGACTATCCTTTCCTTCCACCTGCTGTTTACTTGCAACGGCAACAAGGCAAAGTAGAAAAATATCAATCCCAATTGATAGAAAAATGGCAACCGACATACAGTCTTGCCAATATTGTTTTTGAATTCGATGATAAAATAGCGTAAAGGAGGCGAAAGAAAATGGAAGATCTTAAAACCACAATTACTGAAATTACTGAAGAAGAAGCCAAACGATTGTTTGATCGGTTACGAAAAGGTGAGTTGGTGCGATATGAGCCAAGCGGTAAAGTAATCGATATAACTCCGAATAGTGATTCAAAAGCCCAGATAGTAGACGTAACTGAAGAAGGACATAACTTTATCGTCAAGCAAGTTCCTAAAACCGGTGGGCATTTCCACAATTAAGTTGATTTTACAATGAAAGTGTGGAAGGGGTGGAAGGAAAAGAATATACCGCGGTTGATAGTATCCCATTCCTTCCTTCCCTTTTATCCAATACCGTTCTCTTTTTTTGTTCAATCTACTATCAGAAGAAACTTATCTGGACAAAATATAGTGCTTTGTTAAATCAAGTTGGAGGTTAAACTTGTCACTACTTTCTAAGAAGAAAAACATCGATATGCCACCTGATATTCCTGTCCAAATCCGAAAGGGCGTTCTTGATGAGATCTTTTTACAGGTACAAAAGCATCATGAAGAACAACCAGGCCGCGAAACTGGAGGTGCTCTCATCGGTATTCACAACGCTGATGTTATCGAAATAATGGGTTTTCTTCCACCCGGCCCCATGGCAGTTCATCGACCTGGCTATTTCAAAGAAGACAGAGAATACCAACAGCGTATGCTTAGAGCATATCAGCAAAACATTTCTGAGAACTTATCGTATTTAGGAGACTGGCATCTCCACCCTTTTTGGCTAAATCAACCTAGTTTAGGAGATTATCATACAGATAGGCTTGCTCTAAAAGAAACGTATGGTTCCGCGGTGGACGGCCTCTTGATATATCCAATCGTATTCAAACACCACTGGTGGAATGCGGATTTATCGGGAAAATATGTAAGTAACGATAATAAGTGGGGAATTCAGTTTTACTACCTGACATCAGACCATCCTCACCGTCAATTTGATCCCAAAATCGTTTCAGGAGAATGTCTTATCTTGAATGTATGCAATGTTGACCGCGAAATAGCCTTGCTAAAAGTTTGCTCTGAAAATTTACAAATTAGCGTAGAAAAGAAAGATAAGAAGTACGCTACTCTCATTTTAACTCACCCAAATTGGCAAGTAGACCTGAAAATAAGTTTTCCTCCTGAATATCCATTTTTACCACCATCTGTATTGGTGCAGAAGAGAGGAAGCTTTCATGAGCAGAAATATGATTCAGAGATTATACAGAATTGGTCAGATAAATTTAATTTGACCAATTTTCTCTATGAGTTTGAAAATTCCTAAGAAGAAGGTGATAAAATGGCGTGGTATGACAAAGATTCAGACGGAAAAAGCAGGCTGGTATTGGAATGTAAAGCTATGAAAGAGGTCGCGAAGGATTTTGTTTTGAAAATCAAGTCAGATGGCACACTCTTTTGGAAAGGGAGTATTACGCCCGTAGAAAATTGCTTCATTTTGGAAATTCAATATCCCGCCAATTTTCCTTTTGATGCCCCAGAGGTATATGTAAAAAGTCCAAAACTCCCCGAAGACACACCGCACCTTTTGGATAGGCCGAAGCAGAAATTATGTTTATTTCACAGTGGATATGCGAAAAAGGTGGGCATTTATAACCCTGGGAAAACCACAGCAGCAACGATGTTAGGGCATGCGATTAACTGGCTTTTATGCTTTGAAGTCTGGCTGGTTTTAAAAACTTGGCCCATCAGAGAATCACCCACCGATGATGATTGAAAAAGGAGATGATGGGAATGGATAAACTATTGTTTACGCGCATTCAAGAGATTGTAAATCCCAATGTCTTCTGTGGTAAAAAAGTAGTAGTTATTGGAGTTGGTTCAGGGGGCAGAAAATGGGCGCTCTCCCTTGCTATGGCTGGCGTAAGTTGGTTTGTGCTAATTGACCCGGATAAACTGAGTATTGAGAATATTATACGTCACATTTGCGGCTTAAAAGATTTAGGATGTTACAAAACAGAAGCTGTCAAAAAGCAGATTCTCAATCATAACCCCCACGCGAAAGTTGATACGCATAACTTCGATATCATGGACGATGAGGAATTTCTCAAAACATTGATTGCCGACGCCAGCCTTGTCTTGGCGGGCTTGGACTCTGAACCAGCACGACATGCGTTGAACAGGATTGCACTTTTAGCAAAAGTACCCGTCATTTACGCTACTACGTTCCATAGGGCATTCTGTGGAGAAGTATTCCGAGTTATTCCAGGGAAAGGCCCCTGTTACGCCTGTTACGCGCATTTCTTGGAACGGACGGGCGTTGTAGAGCAAACAACCAAAGCGATTGACTATAATGACCCACAGATGGATGAGAAACTATCAACATCCCCAGGGCTTGGAATGGATATCGAAATCATTTCGCTCATCGCAGCCAAGATATCCCTGATAACTTTGCTCGAAGGCACAAAATATGAGATGCCATCATACCCAGGCAACTATATATTTTGGGGAAACCGCCCTATGGAGAACGGGCTCGTATCTCAGTATTTTGAATGCAGGTTTTGGCACGTTCCCCGCAACGAAAACTGTCTAATTTGTCAGCCTGAAAAAGAAGAATGGGAACAGAGTTACGACGATATTATTGCCAATTTGGTTAAAGATGAATAATCGCAACGTAACTCTTCCGATTTTTCGTAGAGGAGAGTTCCTTGCGGAAAGAAGAGGAAACAAAACCATGAGTAAAAAAATTCTTATCCTGATTGTTATTGGAACATCGGTGATTCTTTTTTTGCTCATCTTAAATAATTGGGCTCAAATTTACCCGCCAGAGTGGATATGGTGGATGTTAATTTTTGCAGATGGAGTGGCAATTTTCTTTTTCTCGTATCATCTTGTGCTGACGAATCGAAGATTGCGTGAAGAAATTGCAGTACGAAAGCAAGCTGAAGAACAATTAACAAAGAATCAAAAACATCTTGAAGAATGCACACGCGACCTTCGCGAAAGCGAAGAACGGTTGCTAGCATTGGACACAACTAACACAGGCATGTATGATGTGAATATAAAGACAGGTAAGATCTACTTGAGTTCACGCTTTTACACCATGCTTGGATATGAGTCCAATGAACTACCGACAACAGTGGAAGCGTTTTTCAACCTCATACACCCGGACTACTTAGAATGCATTGAAGAAAGATTTAAGAAGCACTTCGAAACGGGCAGCGATTACAAAACCGAAATGAGAATTAAAAAGAAAAATGGAGAGTGGTGTTGGATTATCGACAGTGGCAAGGTAATCGAGTGGGACGGACAGCTACTTCGCATGGTGGGCGTTAACATCGATATCTCCGATCTCAAGAGGGTGGATGAGTCAAGCCTGAAAGAGATTCAGGAACAATACATGTTTCGTATCAGCGATGATTACGTCAAGCACCTTTGCATGCTGAAAGCAACGCAAACCTATTATCAGACTTTGAATCTCATGGAAATTGCACAAGAATGTATCGAATTATTTGATAAAAGCATTAATGAACTAAAAATGATATGTAACTTAGCACAACGAGACGCAACATTCGAAATCATCAATATCAATGTGAATAACGAGGAAGTATTCATCGAATTTTCAATAAAATCGCCACACAACTTAGCGCCCTTTGGCAGTTTTCTTCTCTCTATCATACTTCACCCGCAACGTGAAGATAATTCCTACGTTCCGCGCTACTACTTATTAACCTTTTTAGAAAATGAACCCGTTCACTTTCAGGAAACAATCCCTTTGCCTCAAGAATTCCTCTTGAAAGATAACGTCACAGATAATGAAGGAAGTCTAAGGTCTGATGCTCTTTCCGTGGATCAGACAATCTTATGCGAGATATATTTGGGCACAAAAAAGCTGTATAGCAAAGAGTTAACATTTGAATTAGACACTCTTTACCAGAACATTATGGATTCACTTAAATGAAGTTGAACCGAAAGAGGAGATTAAGAAAGTGCCAAAAGAAAATCTCTTAATCATCGAAAAAAACGAAATGGATGGAAAATGTCTGTCTTCCGTTTTGCAGAGTGCGGACTATTCTATAACAAGCGTTTATTCTTTCCCTGACGCTGAAGTAGCGCTAAAAAAACAACCCGGTGACTTTTTTAATCTTTTCATTATCGTTCGCCCAGAGATACTCACAGAAAATGTTGAAAATCCTGATGTAATCGGGGATGCTTTTGTGATGGATTTTGTGCGTCGGGTAAGAGAACAGTATGGATGGAACGCGCCTGTTCTTATTTTCACAGAGAATCCGCAGAATTATCCGATGCAGATAACTATTTTGGCAAGGGGACCTGTGGAGTTTTTCTCTCCAGACATAGAGGATAACGACTTGATTGATTTAATTGAAAAATTCTTCGTCCCACCTGCAGGTTTAGATGGAATTAAATCCATTCTTTTAGAAGCCCAAAGAATTTTAAAAGAAAACTCCTCAAAAGAATCCATTGATGGTATCATAAGGGAATTGAAAATCTCTGTGCAGAAACAATGGCGTCAGGACTACACACACCCGCATTCGCAATACCAAAGTGGGCTTATCTTGCTTGATACTGTGGCGCGTAGGCTGTCCGCCGAAGAATTGACAATCGAGCAGTTGAGAGCGTTGCTTGAAATGTTGGAAATGCTTCAAACACGTCCCTTAAATTATATGAAATTGGAGCAATCTGAGGATTTGCTGGAAAAAGTGGGAATAGATACCAGATTGATTCGTTTTACAGAGGATGAGTTAAAGTGGTACCTAAAGGGAATTTAAGATGGCAGACCTTCTTTTTGTGGATACAAGCATTCAGATTAGTAAAGTTCTGGGGGCGGAGGAACAAAAAGCGCGAATTTTAACACGATTGGAACGGGCAGAGCACGTGGTGACTTCAAGTTATGTGCTGATGGAATTCAATCGGAGGATTTTATCAGATGCTGTCTGGCTTCACAGCTTGATGAAAGATATCAGAAGGTTAGCGGAACTCCTTCGACGAATTGCTCAAGATGGGTTCGGACGGCAGAAATATAACACAATTTTAATTTTTTCTAAACTGTTAGGAGAACACTCGGATGGGACGCTTGTGATGGATACCCCCGAAATTTGGCGGAAACTTGTCAAAGGACTTGAAGATTTTATAGACTGGCAACTTCATAGACAATTTTTGATGGGTATTGACTTAACTTTTCCATCCCTTATGAATACAACTGAATGCAGCATCGCTCATCAATTTCCAACAAAGCGTCAAACAAAGGAAGGCAAAGCCGAGTATGTTTACAGATATACTTGTCGTAGGGAGGAAGTTCACTGCCGATTGCCACAGCTTTTGCAGGAACATGCTGATGAACTTTTGACTCTTGAGCGAATCTTGGATGGGCAAGGCGCAAATGCCGAACTGAGAAAAGCCTTTTCCGCTCTTTCGCAGATTCGCGAACACAAGGAAGGTTGGAACGCTACTAAAGGCAGTAAAAATTGTTGGCGACTTGGAGATGTCATCATCACTTTGGAAATTCCTGAAGGATATACTTTGCTAACCACAAACGCCCGACATTTTTTGCCGTTGTGTGAAGTGTTGGGCAAAAGATGTGAGATATTATTCCTGATGAGTGATGAGTGATAAGTGATAAGTAAATCACTCATCACTCATCACTTATCACTTCATAACAATACTTGAAAGGAGACTTAAATTATGTCAGATTTAGTTGTCGGAATTATCGGCGCTGGAGGTATTACAAATTATCATATTCCTGCGTATCAAAAAGCAGGCGTCAAGGTTGTCGCTATCAGCGACCCAATTACTGAAAGAACCGAGGGACAATCGAAAAGATATGGCATACCAAACACTTTTGCTTCTATGGAAGAGATGTTGAAAGGGTGCCCAGAAATTCAAGCAGTGAGTGTCTGTGTACCGAACAAATTTCATGCCGAGACTGCAATTGCCAGCCTTAACGCGGGCAAACACGTTTTCTGCGAAAAACCGCCGGCTCTTAATGCCCAAGAAGCCACGAATATGGCAAAAGCTGCCGCAGATAACGGAAAAATTTTGATGTTCGATTTCAACAATAGAGCGCGTCCAGAAGCCCAGGCAATGATGAAATATATTGAGAACGGAGACGTTGGCAAAATCAATTCAGCCCAGGCTCTATGGATTCGACGCACAGGTATTCCTGGATTCGGCGGCTGGTTCACTCAAAAAGCTTTTTCCGGCGGTGGGCCAGTCATCGACCTGTTGCACATGATAGATTTAGCTCTGTACTTCATGCAATTTCCGAAGCCACAATGGGTGTTGGCATCAACATTTGAAGATTTTTCAGGTAATCCCGACTTTAAAGGACCATGGGGCATTCCAGATGCTAAAGACCCTATTGTGGATGTTGAGATGGCAGCCCACGCGTTTGTTAGGTTCGAAACAGGGCAGGTGCTATACACGCGGAATTCATGGGCAGAATTGAATAAGCGCGAGGAAGTATCTGTCACATTCCAAGGCGCCAAAGCCGGAGGAATGGTCCGAAGACTGTTTGGCAGAGATGGCATTGACGCGACCGCTATTGATGACTGCGAACTGTATGTCCAGGAAAATGGCAAGTCTGTCAACAGACAAATTATCGTTGAGCCTGACGAAAAGATGGGTAGGGAAGCTGCTGTCATCAATTTCGTCCAGACCATAGAAGGAACAGCTAAACCACTTTCTCAACCTGCAGAAGCAGTCATCTTGATGCAGGTAATCGAAGCTATTTATAAATCTGCAAAATCTGGAAAACCTGTAGAAATTAGTTAGACATCTACTGAGCCCGTTCTCATTTTCAGAGAACGGGTCTCACTATTCAATAACAAGAAATGTCAGAATAAATAAGGGACATGCAGATTTCAGACGATATGACTCAAGACTTAGCTCCAGGAGCGGGAGGGATGTGTGGCCTGCCTGACGAGGCATACGTTGTACGCGGAGGGATGAGCCAACCGATTGAAGAATGAAGATTGAAGATTGAAGAATAGAAAACAATCTTCATTCTTCAATCTCCCCAATTCAGCAAATTGTTCAACATCCTGCCTAACCCATTTCCTGTGAAGAGGTGAGCTTTCGAATGAAAAAAATTCATGTTGACTTTAATGACCAATATTACCCCGGTCGAGTGAGTTTATGGGCTGAATCCGATATCAAGCGTCTCAGCGATTTAGGGCTTCAGGCGAAGGACCGAGTTTTCGTATTTGATGGAGAAGGACTCTCCTGCGAAGGGACATTGGTATGGGATGAAACCATGCCTGAAGGCTTCCGCTGGTTTGTTGACTGTGATTGGGAAACCTTGAAAGAAGAGTCCGCTACTGTTTCTGACATCAGTCATGAACCGATGCTACACCTGCCGAAGGTTCCTTCCGTTCGATTACCCAAACAATAATTGAAAAGCATATAACCCCCGAACAACTGTTTTTAAAGTGGCAGTTGATGAGAGAACAAAAGAGCGGAATCAATTCTTGAAGGACTGAGCAATGGAGTCAAAGCAATTTTGGCAGTTTTTTTCGATGGCGTCTGCGCCTGTCCAGATTTCCGAAGTCTCGAAGACTTTGGAAGTGACATATATAGAAACCGAGTTTTTCGGAAAAACTCGGTTTCTTTGGTCAAAGACTTCGGAAGTCTAAAATATTAACCTCTTATTCGTCTATAAACCCTTACTGCTCCGTAAAGCGGGCCATTTTCCGCTTCCGATGGGACGATTGGGATGTTCCAATGTTCATCTGGAAACATCGTGATGCGTCGGATAGTGTTCACAATAGATTCCTTCATAAACGGCATGCCGTGTATGCCGAATGACCCCATGTAAACGATTTTTTCAATGAGTGGGATTCGATTAAGCACATTTGCCCACGCCCGCCCAATGCCTTCGCCGACTTCGCGGTACAATTGCACAGCCCAATGTGTGCCCTTTTTCGCTTCCTCAGTCAGGACACTGCCTGCATCAACATCCTCTGGAATAACTCTTCCGCGTGTTTCTGAAATTCTTCTAACTCGACGGCTCGTCGCGCCGCCAGCGAATCTCGCTTCATTGCAACCAACCCTACCGCATCCGCAAACGAAATCTAAATCAAAACCGGCGTTGATATGCCCAGGCTCGCCGGGAACCTCAACTCCATTCAACAATAGCGCGCCGCCCCATCCCGTTGACAGCGTATCAAAAATTGCCCACTCGCAGCCTTGTAAGACGCCTTTTTCCACCTCGCCAGCCAATGCTGCCTCCATGTCGTTAATAACAACACACGGTTTTTTTATTTCCTCTTCAACCCACTTTTTGAGATTTTGATGACTGAGGAATGGGATATTGGCAACATCTTTCATTGACTCATGATTCGTAACGGGTCCAGCAACCGCGAATGCAACTCCTTCACAATCAATATCCTTTATCGCAGATTTTATTTGACTTTTAAGCCCTGAAAAATCCTTTGGACTTGGTTGGCGTCCTTTATCTTCCAATTCCAATTGACCAACTGGACCACCGACTAATGCGTACCGAAACCACGTCCCACCGCCATCAATACATAAAATTTTTTCTGACATTTATAATCTCCTTGTCAATTTTATTCGGCGCGAAAAATTAAAACGTAAAACGTAATGCGTAATGATTCCTTAGTGTTTCTTTTGATCAAACTTTTCTTTTTAAAAGAAAAGTTTGGTTACGTTTTACGCATTACGCATTACGACTACTTATCCAACAAATCCGCGTTGACCCAACTAAAACTCCGTCTCTACTGCTTCCCAAGCGTTACTCTTAATGGAATTTACAACGGCCTCGAGAATTGCCTGGCATTTTATACCATCAACGAAATCGGGTTTTGGCATCTTATCTTTTGCGAGAGCATCCAGCAAGACATAAACCTCATTGACAAATGTCTCGCCGTAACCGATGATATGTCCAGGCGGCCACCATGCTCCTGCAAATTCATGAACGCTTTCGGTCGCAAGGATATTCCGCCAGCCTTGAGCGTAATTAACATCTTCGCGCGAATAGAACTCAAGCCTGTTCATATCCTCGAAGCAGAACCGTACGGAACCTTTGCTGCCGTTCACTTCAAAGGCATTGTAGTTTTTGCGGCCGGTTGCAAATCGGGTCGCCTCGAATGTACCAAGCGCGCCGTTGGCGAATTTGGCAAGGAACATAACAGCATCTTCAACTGTAACTTTCCCTGTTTCCTCCGCGGCCTGAACATCGCCAATTCCTGTACCTTTGACGGTTTCCGCCTGTAACGGACGCTCTTCAATGATGGTTTTCCAGTTCGCCACAACACTGGTAATATCCCCAAGCAGGTAACGCGCTATATCCACAGTATGCGCTGCCAGGTCACCTAACGGACCACTGCCGGCTATCTCGCCATTTAGCCGCCAACTCAATGGGACTTTGGGGTCAACAATCCAGTCCTGCAAATACACACCGCGGAAATGGTAAATGTCGCCAAGCTTTCCCTCATCAATGAGACGCTTTGCCAGAACAATAGCCGGTACGGTACGATAATTGAAACCAATCATGTGTTTCACACCGGCTTTCCTGACGGCTTTTAGCATCTCTTTTGCTTCACCAAGCGTTTTGGCAAGCGGTTTCTCGCAGAAGATATTTTTACCTGCTTCAGCAGTGCCGATGACAATCTCATGATGCTGATTGTTCGGTGTGCAAATATCTACGACATCAATATCATCTCGATTAACCAGCTTTTTCCAATCCGTTTCATAACTTTCCCAACCGTAACGTTCAGCCGCAGCGCTTACGCCCTCTATTTTCCGACCACAGAGAACTTTCATCACCGGAAGCGCTTCAAGTTCGTAAAAAATCCCGACATTTTTGTAACCAAAGCTGTGGGCTTTTCCCATAAAGGAATATCCAATCATGCCCACGTTAATCTTTTTGGCCATAATATCCTCCTTTAAGTGAATTGCTAAGTCTTATATTTTAATTATCTCATACAACATCCTTTTTTGTCAAGTGTTTTCAAAATCCTAACAGAAAATTTTTCTATTGACGTTATCTGCAAACAGTGGTATATTTAAAGCGTGAAACGTGAAAAGTGAATTAGCTATTTACGAGTTGAAAATATGTACTGCATTGTTAAGTTAATTCTGAATAACAGATTTTTATCAACCTATAAATCAATTCCTCTGGAAATGGCGCTGGATGTCCATTACGGTTCGTTTCAGGCGGAATATACCAGAAGCCGTCTGAAAAATCTTTGAACTCTTCAGCCGTAATGTCAGCATCCTGGGGATTGCCCTCAAGTTTCCACGAATCCTTTGAAAAAACGAGCACATATTCCCATGATGGCATTATATGCGGATTTGACGGGCTCTTCCAACAATTATAACAAATCTTGTCAACACTTGTCGAGATTTTACTTTGAGAATTTCTGATAATGGATAGCGAAGTTTTTTCGCAAATAGTGATTATGAAAATGAGGTGTATATGACAATTAATGACTTAATCGAACTTTATGAAGCTAAGAAAAGAGGGTACGGAGATGATGCTTACCGTCACATCTCAGAATTGCTAAGGGAAGCAAAGGAAAAACATCGGAAGGATTTTCTACAGAGCAATACCGCGCGAAGAGCAAGTGAACAAGGACGTATACCTGACCATGAGCAGTCCTGGCGTGCCTTTAAAGGTAAAAACCTGGAGAAGTTGATTGTTCACATTATTCAAACTGAAATCGAATCTTTAGGGCTGAAAATAGTTCGTGGTGAAACTTTGGAAAGAACAAAAGGAGAAAATTTATCAAAGGAATTGTCCCAGGTTAAACGCAATCTTTCAATTGATTACGGAGAATTTGGGTTACATTTACCTGATGTTGATATTATCGCATATCATCCCAAGAGTTACAAGGTCATTGCTATTATTTCTAGCAAGGTAACCTTGCGAGAGAGAATTGCGCAAACAGGATATTGGAAGTTTAAGCTCTTAAGTGATGAAGTAACAGAACATATCCAAGTGTATTTTATTACACCAGATGAGGATAACACATTGACGTATAAGCATCCGGCTAAAAAGGGTCGAGCAATCGTAGAAACTGACATTGATGGCAGTTACGTAATGAGTGAAACACAAATTGAAGAAAGCGATAAAGTGAAGATGTTTGATAAATTTATCAAGGACATAAAAAAGCTGATTGACTTTAATGAATTTTAAAATTGCTTTTTATTTCATCTTTCTCAAAGGAGGATTCAAAATGTTGACACGAAAACTTGAAAAATGGTTAGACCAAATTCCTATGCATCATGAAATTGCTCCCATGGTTGAGGAACTCTTAGAGGTTTTAGACCCTGAGCATCAAAAGATGTTACAGGAAATCATAGAATGGTATACCCATCCTATACTTGGAGCAATCGATATGGATGAAGAAGAGGAGGATATATAAAGTTAAGGCAACGCAACAAAAATGTCGCGTTGCCCTCAAAAGCTTTAGAAATATTACAGGCTTTGGATAAAATGAATATTGATGAAATTCTCTCAACATTTGCCAAATTAGAACCTGAACCATCCTGGTCATTTGCAGGAACGACTACCGCGCAGACGGGTTATATTACTCACAATTATCACCATTACCCCGCGAAATTCATACCGCAATTAGCCGCTCGTTTAATTTGTGAATATTCAGAAGTTGGTGACCTTGTTGTTGACCCATTCATGGGTTCAGGGACAACGTTAGTTGAAGCCAGGATACACGGTAGACCATCGGTTGGCGTAGACATTAATCCAGTTGCGCATCTGATTACGATGGCGAAAATCAGCCTGAGTGAGCCAAATTATTTGGATTCGGTTGTCGCACAGATAGAGAGCAGGTTAGCCTCAAATCACACGGGACAATTGATGCTATTTGATGATTCGCGTGCCCATGAATATGCGCTCAACCACGAACGCATTGATTATTGGTTCAAAGCTGAAACTAAACGAGCACTAGCCAAAATCTATGTATTATTGGACGAGATTCAAGATGTCAATGTGCGAACTTTCTTGCGCTGTGGTTTTTCAAATATTCTCAAAAATTGTTCTATCTGGGCTCAGAAAAGCACCAAGCCTACGCGAGATTTCTCCAAAAAAATTCCAGACCCCATACCGATATTCCTTCGGCAAATCAAACAGATGGCAAAACGAAATCGAATATTTTATCAACTTCTGGAAAAATCAGGTTACTTGGGGGTATACACCAGTGCTTACTGCGAGGATGCTCGAAATCTGCCGGCAAAATCTGATACGGTGCAATTAGTTGTCACTTCGCCACCCTACGTTACATCTTACGAATACGCTGACCTGCATCAATTGACTGCCTTGTGGTTTGGCTATACAACCGACCTTTCTGAGTTCCGACGCCGATTTATCGGTACAGCACATCACGAAGAAAAACCGATGAATCTACGCAGCGAGATAGCAGAGGGAATTGTCGCCGATTTGAACAAAAAAAATCCCAAAACAGCGTGTGAAGTAGCAACTTACTTCACCGAGATGCTTGAAACATTTTTGGAGATGCAGCGGGTGTTAAAAAAAGGCGGGTATGCTTGTATTGTTATCGGTGACACAACGCTGGAAAAAGTGGACATCAAAAATGCCGAGGTTTTTGTTGAACAGATGCAAAATATTGGATTTAGTATAGAGCGCCTAATTATGCGGGAAATTCCAAGCAAAATTTTGCCTCAGACGCGCGATAAAACTACAGGTAGGTTTACTAAGTCGTCGGATGCCGATTTTCTCGCGTATCCATGCGAGTATATTTTGGTTATGCGAAAGGATTGAAAATGAATGAGAAATTCAGCGGAACATGGTACTTATGTTGCGAGTGAGACAAAAATTTCGGAAACGGAGAAAATCAAAGATTTTTCCGATTTCATAAATGACATAAAACACATCTGGCTTCAAGGTCATGAAGATACTTAAGTACCACAAGAAAGGAATGTTAATGATGAGTGAAAATGTCATTACAACTCAAGACTTTGTTGAGAAACATTTTCGACTGCCACTTGAAGAAGCGGAAAAGCTTGCAAATTTAGCGAGGCAACAGGGTGTGAGCGAGGAGAAAATGTTCCAGCAAGCTATTGACTTTTATTTCCGAATACTTCAATCGGCAGGAATTGTACTGAATCTTAGTGATGAAACTCTGCGGAACGAGGAAATGGCCATAGCCCATGCAATGTTACAAGAGGACTGGGAGGACATGCCTGATGATTGGGAGGCTAAATGATGTATCAACGAGGAGAAGTGGTAGCTGTTCCTTACCCATTTACAGATTTAACGGCACTAAAAACTCGCCCAGCCGTTGTTATTAGCACCGATGTCTACAACGCTACACATTTGGACGTAATACTCGCGCCGCTCACAACACGTATGTCCATAGTAAGAGCATACGATTATGCGTTGACAGATTGGGCGGCAGCGGGGCGGCAACAGGCTCGTTCGTAGATGTTGAACGGTTACGCTCATTGATTCCCAGGTAATTTGAATGAGAAGCGGAAGCACGAGATTATTATGCGAAAGCGGTAGGCCGATTATATCGGGAATATCAATGGATGAGGAGGTGTTAAAATGCCCGCAGTAAAGATTAATTCCAATGGAAAAGGGAAAGCAATTTTGGAATTGACGCGGATAGACGCGGTTAACGTTATTCGCGGTCCGATTTATTTTCTTACTCAAGCGCAACTACGAAGATTAGATGAGCTTAATATCCCTTATGAAATCCTTGATGAAAAAGAGGTTCAAAAGAGGGAAAACGAACTGATATTTTCTACCGTCCAGAGGAGGTAACCAATATGACAGAAGCACGACGTTACGAGGTGTATTTGCCTCTGAAATACAACGACGGTAGAAATATTGAGCCAGAGAAATTCGAACAAACAACAGAGGAACTACTTGGAAAATTCACGGGATTGACAATGATGCAACGTCGAGCAGAAACAGCTTTACATGGACTTTGGAAACATGCAGGACAACTTTACAAAGATGAGATTATCCTTTACATAGTTTACAATTATGAAACAGACGATGCCAATCTTTTTTTCACGGAGTATAAAGAAATCCTGAAGGAAAGATTTGCTCAAATAGAAATTTTTATTATCGCAATTCCCATTGAAGTATTCTAAAATACAGAGAAATGAAAGCAATATTAGCATTAGAAGACGGAACAATTTTTGAAGGTCAGCATTTCGGAGCACCTGGGGAGTGTATAGGCGAAGTGGTTTTCAATACCAGCATGACGGGTTATCAAGAAGTGCTAACTGACCCATCGTATAAAGGGCAGATAGTTACAATGACTTACCCGTTGATTGGCAATTACGGGTGCAATGTCGAAGATTTTGAATCCAACGGTCCGAAAGTCGAGGGGTTCATTGTTCGGGAATACAGTTCCTATCATAGCAACTGGCGGGCGAATTTTTCCCTCGGCGATTTTCTCGAAAAACACAGAATTCTCGGTATTCAGGGCTTGGACACTCGCGCTCTCACAAAACGTCTGAGAACACGCGGCGTGATGAACGGCATCATCTCGACGAAGGACTTAGACGCAGCCAGTTTAGTCGCAAAGGCTCAAGCTTTCCCTGGACTTGAAGGAACGGATTTAGTCAAACAAGTCACCTGCCAGGCGCCTTACCTATGGGAAACTTACGAATCTTCAAAGATACAAAATGCAGAAGTTGACTTGCAATTGCCTATTCTTAACCCCAAGCGGCGTGACATATATTCTTGCTTCAATGTCGTTGCAATGGATTTCGGCGCGAAGATGAACATTCTCAGAAGACTCTCTCTCTACGGATGCAAAATTACCGTCATACCCGCTCACACTTCTGCAGAAGAAATTTTATCTCTCAAGCCTGATGGCATTTTTCTTTCCAACGGACCGGGTGACCCAGTAGATGTTCCATACGCCGTCGAAACCGTGCGGCGATGTCTCGGTACGAAACCGATATTCGGGATTTGCTTAGGACATCAAATACTTGGACTTGCTTTCGGCGGCGTGACATATAAACTGAAGTTCGGGCATCGCGGTGCCAACCAACCCGTCAAGCGCCTTGCCACAGGTCGTGTCGAGATAACATGCCAAAATCACGGCTATTGCGTTGACATCGACTCGCTTGCGGGTAAAAATATCACTATTACCCACATCAATCTTAATGATAACACCCTGGAAGGCATGCAGCATGAAGAGTTACCCATTTTTTCCGTACAATATCATCCTGAAGCGTCGCCCGGCCCACATGATACAGATTATCTTTTTGCGCGGTTTATTGAATTGATGGAAGCTGAAAAGGAGAAATAAAAATCCTATATGATTTCTGAAAAACGCCACCGGGGGCTTGCTATGAAGCCTGAACTTGCTCAAAAAGTGGTGAATTACGCGCAAAAGGTTTGTCCGGAATGCACCGCTTTAATTACTACTTTGATTACAGGCGCCTATCCAGATTATGATGCCTTAGTGACTTTATATAACGTTCCTTCTGATAAAATTATGGATGTTCGACATACTGTCAGAAAACTTTGTCGGGATATCCAAAAAAAGCACGCTGTCAGTATCGCTATTCGCGCGTTTGACCCAGAACAAACCCAAAAATATCACAAGCATGAGTTAGATGAGAGATCTTCACCAATTATGCAAGGAGGTATCAAATGCAGACGGTAGAGTCAAAACCCCGCAAAGCCAAAATCGCCATTGGATGCGACCATGCAGGCTTCGAAATGAAAGAACAACTCAAAAAGTTTTTGTTAGAAGCGGGGTATGAATACAAGGACTTTGGCACTTACAATTCGGAATCCACGGATTATCCGATATACGGTCAGGCGGTTGGAGAAGCCGTCGCTTCAGGAGAGTGCGATAAAGGTATCGTCATTTGTGGGACAGGAATTGGCATATCCATAGCGGCGAACAAAGTGCCGGGCATCCGCGCAGGTGCATGTTACAATACCGATATGGCGCGGATTTCCCGCGAACATAACGATACAAATGTCCTCGCACTTGGGGCAAGAATAACAGCAATACCTTTCGCTATAGACATTGTTCGTGTTTGGCTGGAGACGGAATTCTCACACGGGGAACGCCATACCAGACGAATAAAGGAAATTGCGGAGATAGAAAACGTGATGCGTGAAACGTGAAACGTGATGCGTGATGCGTGAAACGTGAAAAAAGATAGTTTCACAGACGTTTAGGTAAAAAATTAGACGGTGGAGGTTTAAATGAAATATCGAGTTTTTATTTTTTTTAGTTTAACATTGTTTTTATGGCTTGCAGGTTGTGCTTCCGAATCTATTCAGAAACCGAAAGATTCTGAAGCGCCCTTACCGCCCAAAGTTCATCTGTATAATCCCGCAATCTCCAATGATGACTGGGGACCTTATGCTCTGACGGAAACCGACGGTATCCACATCGAATGGGATGCAAATGAAGAGGATGATATAGCCGAATACAAAATCTATCGTAGCACGCAATCAGATGAGGGATATCAACTAATTGCCACCGTGTCCAAGGATGAACTGTTTTATGAAGATACGGACGCGAGCGTGGAAACAAAATATTATTACCGCATCACTGCTGTTGACGAAAGCGACAATGAAAGCAATATGTCGCAAACTATATCGTATACTTTGCTGCACAAAGCCTCTTTAATGGAGCCGCCGAACCAATCAGTGGTAAATACTTCCTCTCCTGATTTCAAGTGGCTGGAGGTCAACAACGCGCAGAGTTACGTTGTGCGTGTGTTTGTCAATACGGAGGATAAAACAATACCCTGGAAAGAAATTTGGAAAAGCCGTGAGGTGTTCCCTTTTGATGAACTTAAACTTTCCTATAATGAGAATAATCAAGCAACCGAACCCTTAGAAGGTGGAAAACATTACCGTTGGCGTGTAGATGCTAACAGTGGTCGAACAGTTGGCTCGAGGTCAAATTGGTATCATTTTAGCGTGATGAGTGATGAGTGATAAGTGATAAGTAAAAAAATCACTCATCACTCATCACGCTTCACGTTTTACTCCTTATGACTTGATGAAAACTTTTGAACAGTTATTTATTGAGGTGTAAATATGAAAAAACAAATTCCATATACTCATGAAGAACTATTCGATGTTGGCCCGCCGCGGGTTTATAGCGGGCGGCAATTAGATGAAATAGCTTTCCCATTAGGCGGTATTGGGGCAGGCACAATTTCTTTGGGCGGCTGGGGACAATTACGAGATTTTGAAATCTTCAACAAACCTAACAAGGGATTGCAATTCGCCTTCTCCTTTTTCACTCTGTATGCCAAACTTGGCGACAAGGAGCCCGTAACACGCGTTTTGCAAGGTCCCGTCGGAGGCGTCAATTTTACCAGTAATGGAAGCGGCGTGGATAGAATGACTGGCGCTGGATTGCCTCGTATGCGCGAATGTACTTTCACTGGCGAGTTTCCCTTTGCGCGTATCGACTTTGCTGACCCAAAGATGCCGCTAAAAATTTCGTTAGAAGCTTTCAACCCATTCATTCCTTTGAATGATAAAGATTCCAGTCTTCCAGCGGCTATCTTTCTGTTTAATCTAACCAATCCAAATTCTGAGAATGTCGAAGCTACGCTATTTGCCAATCTTGAAAACAAACTTGGATATCCTGAAGTAGGCAAAGGTGTAATCGCTTTCCAGGAAGGCGAAAATGTCTCAGGCTTGTCGATGACGACTAAAAAACACGCGCTTGACTCGCCGCGCTTTGGCACATTGGCTTTGACGACGACATGGAAGGATTTGAATGTGCAAACCTGCTGGTTCCGCGGCTCGTGGTTCGATAGTTTGCATTGTTTCTGGGATGAAGTATCGCAGGAAGGGCATCTAAAGGAAAATCGCGAACCTGTTGAGGCTAACGACAACCAGACCGATATCGCTTCCATTGGATTAAAAGTAAATCTGGAGCCGGGTGAAGAGGTTACGTTGCCGGTAGTGATTACATGGCATAACCCAACGTTTGAAAAATATTGGAATACCAACAAACCCGCCTGGAGGAATTACTACGCTTCGCTATTCACCGATGCTTTTGCAGCGGCTGAATACATTGGGGAAAATCTGTCCAGGCTGGAAGATGAAACGCGTTTATTCAAAGATTCGCTATTTGGCTCAATGCTGCCGGTTCCCGTGCTGGATGCGGTCTCATCGCAGATATCTATACTCAAAAGCACTACCTGTTTACGTCTTGAGGATGGCACTTTCTATGGTTGGGAAGGTTGTCATCCAGGCTCTGGTTGCTGCGAAGGCACCTGTACACACGTCTGGAATTATGCTCAAGCATTGCCATATCTATTTCCCTCTCTTGAACGTTCCATTCGCGATGCCGACTATGCCCATAACCAACAGCCCGACGGACACATGACTTTCCGTATGCCGCTGCCGCTTGGCACAATGGCAGAAGGTAGATTCCATGCCGCTGGCGATGGGCAAATGGGCGGCATATTGAAAGTTTATCGGGAATGGCTAATCAGCGGCGATGATGACTGGCTACGCAAACTATGGCCGAATGTCAAACTGGCGCTTGAATACGCATGGAAGCAATGGGATACCGATAAGGACGGCGTCATGGAGGGCGTTCAACACAATACCTACGATATTGAGTTCCACGGGCCCAACACTATGATGGGCAGTTTCTATCTCGGCGCGTTGCGTGCAGCAGAGGAGATGGCGCGGTATCTAAGCGAAGATGAAAAAGCTGATGAATATCGAGCGGTATTTGAAAGCGGCAAAGCGTGGATGGATGAATATCTGTTCAATGGCGAGTTCTACCGACAACAGGTGCGCACAAAAGAAGCGGGAGTAATAACTGACCCTGCGCAATTCCCGAAATACCAGTACGGCGATGGTTGTCTATCAGACCAGATGATAGGCCAGTGGTATGCCAGGATACTCAGTTTAGGTGACCTATTTGACGCTGAGAATGTCAAGAAAACAATGGCATCGGTCTTTAAGTACAACTGGAAATCCGACCTATCTGAACATGCCAATCCGCAGCGAATCTATGCGCTCAACGATGAAGCGGGATTGTTGCTTTGTTCATGGCCGCGCGGCGGCCGTCCGCCGTTGCCATTCGTCTACTCCGATGAAGTATGGTGCGGCATTGAATACCAGGTCGCCAGCCATCTTATCTACGAGGGATTAGTAGAAGATGGTCTGGCCATTGTCAAGGGAGTGCGCGACCGACACGACGGCACGCGCCGCAATCCCTGGAACGAGTTTGAATGTGGCAACCACTATGCGCGCTCAATGGCAAGTTATGCAGTTTTATTGGCGTTATCAGGTTTTCACTACTCAGCGCCAGAGAAACGCATCGGCTTCGCCCCCCGCATTCATGAACAAAATTTCGCATGTTTCTTTTCTGTAGATTCAGGATGGGGAGTTTATCGACAACAGCTTGCCGATGAAGGCGGCAAAGCAAGTATTGAAGTACGGTATGGTGAACTGAACATTCAAAATGTGGAATTATCTATCAGCGGTGAGAACGTTGATGTTGAACCTGGGGAACAGAAAATATCAGCCGAACTTGAAGCAAGCGGAACCGGCGTGATTGTCCGATTTGCTGAACCAGTTTGCTTGAGCGCTGGTGAAACATTGACGATTGCTTTGACATAGAGGGTCTGATTTCATCCCCACCTACGCCTCCCCCATCAAGGGGGAGGAAAGGAGGGGGTGCGAAACTAACCTTAAGTTGATGCGTATGACCCTTCACCCTCCCCTAACCACTCCCGTCAAGGGAGGGGAATTGACAAAACGAAGAGTTATTACCAAAACCACACAACATACAATGGTGTTTTGATAATCACACTCAAAATTGACCAGTAACTTCCTATCACGACATCGCCGAGTACCAGGCCGAGGAAAAATGGAAGCACACGTCGATACAGCTTCGCACCACCGTACTTGAGAACCACCAGCTTTACACTCGACGAAAGCAGCATCGCAAACCAGAAGTGGTCTAAGGACCCGCCGTTGATGCCGATAACGTAACCCACTGGATGGAAGGGCCACCAGATGAACTTGACGCGCAGAAGACCCAGAATCAGCGTGAACAAAAATCCCAGAATGATAGCGACGATGCCATAACCATCCACCGGCTGAGGGAATTGAAGCCACGTCGCCAAACTGTTATAGGTAGAATCCGCTGGTCCCAGAACCTGTCCTGGAGCGTCCACCGCCACTGATGCGCCATATCTGTAAAGAGCATAAAGGTAGATTAGAAACGCAAGGAAAACAGCCGGAACGATGACAAATGCCATTACCCATACCAACCGGCGCGGTTCAATTCCGGCGCGTTGAGCCATCTTGAAACCTTCGAGTTGGTGCGGCATCGGGTGGCTCCGGTTCGAACCGTTAAACCACGAGAAAAGTGAGAACACCGCCAGATTTTTCGTGCCGAGAAGACGCATTCCCAAAGTCGTCGTCAATACCGTTTGCGGATTGACTCCACCCATATCATGAACCGGTGGACCAAGTTGAGCGCGAATGCGCGTTACCGCAATTGCGATGGTGATGTAAAGACCAAAAAAAAGCACGAACACCCCACGCGACATCCCTGCGGCGTTGCAGATTAAATAAAGCAACGTCAGACAAATTAGCATTCCAATTGCGGCGGTGCGATACTGCATCGGCTCTGAGGATTGTCCCAATACACCGGGAACCGTGGAATCATCAAGTCTCGTTTTCAGACCGAAAATTCGCTTTATAATTCCCAGGAAATGTTTTTTGCCTGCCCACAATGAGATAACCACGATGGCAATTACAGCTCCGATTGCCTGATGAGACTGAAATGGATAGTAGGGGATACTATACATCCCCGCCGCTTTACCGCCGATATACTGAGCTTTGCGCACCCAGTAAAAGAACACTGTCGAAAAGCTCAAATCCAGTGGCAAGAGAAAAGAGAGGCCAAGCAGGAACAGCCTGAAGTGGAAGTAGGTTGGGCCGATAACGTTCCATGGCGAATTGGTTAACCATAGTTCGAGATTAGCATTTCTTTCCCTAATCGGAATGAGCGGGAAAGCAGGATAAATAAAGTTGATTCCGTTAATGATTTCGATTACCGCTGCAAGCAAAAAACCTATCCATAAGGTACGGTTGCGGAAAAAACCGGTTTTTGCATCGGTCATATCCAGTGGCAGTTCGGCAATGGGATAAGGAAGTTTCTCGTGGTCAATCCACTGCCGGCGAAAGAAAACATTCACGAAGATTACCAGCAGAAAGATAAGCGTGGCAATGGAAGTCCAACTTAGAATCGGCACAATCCAATAACGGAGATACCCCTCCACAAAGAAATTCTTACCACCTTCGTAGAAGGGTCTCATGATGTTGAGATGCTTCATTACAAGCCAGTTAGGCAAATATGGTTGAAGGATTTGTCTCCATTCATTTTCAGGTGTAGCGAACCAAAAGGGATGTGTGAATAGTCCCATCAGACTCACCATGTTGTCGTGAGCGATGATGGAAGTAGTGACCGCCAACATGATGTAGATTAAGAGAAGTTCAGTTTGAGTAAGGGCGTGTTTAGGAAAAAAACGTTTGGGAAGTCCATTCAACAGCGCGAGTGTGAAAACTATGAAGATGACATTCAGAGGAATAGAGGTCGCAGAAAAGTGGAAACCGTGCCACACCATTTCTACCATCGCAATCCAATAAGCGTTGATGGGCAACAGCAAGCAACCGATTAATAACGCGCGCGCGGTAACCGGGATAGTACGATGATTAGGAAATGTAGGATGGTTCTTTATCAATTTCATAATTGACGGCATTACTGCATTGTAAAATAAGTCTTGACAAGATACTGTAGCACAATCTGTTAGATTGTGCCAACAGAATCGCAAACTAACAGTTTGCATTACGCCTCTATAACTTGTCATAACTTATTTTACAGCGCATTACTGCGCTGTAAAATAAGTCTTGCATAGTACACTGTAGCACAATCTGTTAGATTGTGCCAATGAATCGCAAACTAACAGTTTGCGTTACGCCTCTACAACTTGTCATGATTTATTTTACAATGTAGTAGTAGTGTAACATTGTCTGTTTCACGTGTCAATTTTTTCTTATCATTTCTTATCGATGTGGAGGAATCGCCGGCGTTTTCCCTGCGCTTTTTCCTACCGCGGAAATAATCGAAGCGGCGCTGGTAGAACTGTAGTCAAAAATGGTGAATCCATGCGCTCCCGCTTGCCGAGCTATAGCAATCTGCCCCACTACCTGGTCGGGAGTAAGTGATGAACTGAAAGCGGTTGCACCAATTCCTGGATAGATTGGAATGCGCTTTTTCGTAAGAGTAAGTTGACGCGCGATGAGACGGGAGAATTGATGCGCCTCCTCTGTATAATTCATTGGACAGAGAAAATCAACGTAGCCAGCCTGTGCCCAGGCGAGCCAATCCTGCCCTACCTGCTCACGGCAAGCCGGGTAATTTGAAAAAACGGCGGCTGAAAGTTTCAAGCCTTTCCGCAATTTTCGCGCCTGTTCATGAACTGCCCGCACCAACCGGGTAATCTGTTCACAACGCCAATCTATATATTCTTCCCGTCGCGGTCCTGTTATCACCTCCGATGGCCAATCTTTCACAGTTTTTCCCGTATCGTGGCTGAATCGTTCTCTGCAACCATCGCAATAGCATCCCTCTGGGCCTGGATAACGGATGTAATCAAAATGTAGTCCGTCTACTTCGTATTTGCGCACGATTTCTAACAGACTGTCAAGTTCAAGGCGAAAGTTATCAGGATGAGAGGGACAGAGCCAATCAATCGGTTCTCCAGTTGGCGAAACCTGCGTTCGTCCGGCTTTTCGCATTTTTTGAATGAAATCTTCCGGTGCATTACTCAAGTTCCAATTGACTTTCCAAACATGAACTTCTAATCCATAACGATGCGCCGCTTCAACGCATTGAGCGATTTGGTCCCCATATCGCTCGAAAGTTTCGCTATGAGGAAGCACCTCGCTTGGATAGTGCGCAACGCCAGCCCAAAGCATATTCGGTATGATTATATTAAATCCCGCAGTGGACAACTCGCGGGCGGAACGCTCCCAATCTCCCGGATAGATGCCAGCGCCTGAGTGATTCCATACTGCTCGACCTTCGATCGTTGGACTTGGCTGTGATAGCAGATAAGCGTCGCTCAACGTTTCATGAGCGGCTTGCGCTTTTTCAAAGGCAGTGACGAATTTCCGGGCAGAATAGTGCAAACGAGCCTGCTCACGCAAATCTACAGCCTTGGTTAGAGCAGTTAATGCTTCGGCTTGATTGGCTGTTTTGATGAATGTTTCAACCGACGCAAAATCACTCAGATAGCCAACGGACTCCGCTCTGGATATAGCGTGTTCCGCAATATTTTGCCAAAAGCCAGGTACAAGATGACCCAGCACTGCCGCCAACAAACGCTGTTTGCCAACTAAATCATCAGATAGAACGATGTGGCTCAGAAATGCTCCCGTTTTGCTAAGGTAAAGCGCTGGATAGCCAGTATCAGCTCCTGTATCGTCAAGCCAATGACCAATGACATGGGCATGTGTTTCAACCGACTCTGCTAAAGTAATGTTCCAGGATGCCTGTTTTACTCCCGCCGGCAATCCGGCGACCGCTGGCGCGTTTAATCGGATTTTGGCGAATTGTCCGTTGCGTTCCTGTCGTATCCAACCGGTCCGCCGTAATCCAAGTAATTGGGCAATTGGCTCATCAAGGCTGTAAGTAACAAATATTTTTCCCCCAGAATCAACGAATTTTCGCAACGCTTCGGCGACGTCTTGGGGCAAATTAGAGTTAAGCGGCAATATTGCTAACTTCTTCTCCGATAGTTCTCCGGCTAAGATTGCTTTGTCTTCAAGAGCATCAGTTTCCAGACCGATTTCTTCCATGATTGTTGCTATCAAATTTGCGGCTTCGCGCGCCGATTTAGCTTCGCCAGGGTTGGTTTCCTCCAAATTTGTCGGCAGAATGATGGCAATATCATTTTGCACAGCAGCCAACCGGTCTACCGTTATCGCAGAATTTATCGGAGCGCCTGCCCAGGCTGATAATCTGATACCAGTGATTGCATTCCAGCCAGCAGGATGACCTTCGAGACGAAAAGCGGCTTTGTGAAATTTGAGTCTATTCCAACCCGACTGACTCAAATCTTCAGAAGTGCCATACCAGCCATCGCCACTGTGAAAGTAAAGGGTAAATTGTGCAAAAGCATCTGGATTCTCCACCAAGACATCCAGGGTAAATTGTCCATATTGGTTGAGGTCGAGTTTCACCGCGCGGTCGTGAATAGTTCTGGGCAATCCTGTCGAGAATGGCGCGGGTATACGTAAAACGTTTCCACCTTCCTCGCGGACGCTTGGAACTGCTGGCAACGAGCCTTCACCGGGAATCCAGGTCGCCTTTGCCTCCGATTCGTCGGAATAATCAAAATCCTCTATAATATATTCCTCCCGTGCTGATAATGGTATTGCGACAAATAAACTAAGCAAAATAACAACTAAGTATTTTTTCATCATTTTCACCTTTCCAATAAGAGTATTGTCATTTTTTCACGAGTATCTTCGGACAAAATCTTGACTCAGAAATTTTATCTATTTCAATGCGAAAATCGTAATGAAGGATTCTTGCTTGATGCTTTGGGATGACGACGATTGGAGGTCGGATGGCATTGGTTTCCTTAAAGAATATTGGGATATAAGAATTTTGGGGAGAAGTTAATAACATGCCAGATACTATTTGCAATAGATTACGGCTCAGTTATATATCCACAATAACCTTTCAGATAACAATTATCGCACAAAGGGTTCAAAGGCTTACATATCATAAAGGTAAAATCCACAATAGCAAAAAGGAATTGTCCCGGATTGTTACATTCAAACAGTATTCGTGCTTTTTCTAAAATTTTCTTTTTTCGTCTTATTTCTCCTGCTAAATTAAGATTGTAAAATCTATTGATGAATCTTGCAATGTTACTATCAACCACAGGAGCAGATTTGTCAAAACAGACTGTTAGAATGACTCTTGCAATGTATTCTCCTACACCCGGTATTCTTAATAATTCTTCTTCCGTATCCGGATACCTGCCATTAAATGTATTGAGTACAAATTCGACTGCCCCCAAGAAATGTTGCGCCCGCCAGTGAAGGCCCAGATGTTTTGTTACTTCTTTAATTTCAGCAGGGAGAGCAACAGCGAGAGATTCTACATCGGGATAACTCTTGACAAAATCCAGATATACGGGAAGGACCTGCTGGGCACGAGTGCGATGTAGCATGAATTCAGCAATCATAATCTTGTAGGGTTCTTTTGTGTGTCGCCAGGGGAAATCCCTGCCTTTTTTTTGATACCATCTAAGAATTTTTTTTCTTATTACATCTTCCAATTCATTCAACAGACATCACCCCAGGACGATTTATATGGGCTGCCAGTTTTGATTGTATATCAATAAGAATATGGTGTTTTAATCTGAATAAAGGGTTTTTATCTCCTAACTTTGAAAAATCTATGGAGGAAAAATATCTTAGATCCAGAACCACATAATAAAGATTCCCATTGTATGATATTATTGGAGAAATATAAGAGAAATCTGACTTTTTAAGAATGGCTTCATATTCGTCGGGCCATAAAAAACCCTTTACAATCCTGGACGCTTTCCATTTCTTTTGCGCATAATCACAATATGGAGTAACCTCTACAACTATTACTTCTGATCCTTTATCTATTTCATTTCTTATTCTTTTGGAATATTCTTCAAACTCCTTCCTGAATTCACTCCTTACCCTTTTGTGCTCTTCGTCACATATATCTTTTACATCTGTACTCTGTTGTTCGGCAGCAAAACTTAGACATATTTTATAGGCATCAGTAAGGTCATAAATCATTGAACGTCGGGCTTTGTCATCTTTTTCATAAACATCATCTTTGTAAACGTTCCCCGGCAGTATTGATTTACTGCTCTCCATAGCGAGTAGCAGCTTTGAATTTATGTCTCCTATTATTTCTGGACTTACTCTGGCTGATACATTATCAAAGGATAATGCAATAGTTTTCGGTTCGTAATTCCTGATTTCAGACTCAAGTGCATCCAGAAAAGTGCTATTGAATGAAAATAAGGCATTCTTTACAATCTGTTCATTATTTGATTTGTCCAATTGCTTACCGGCAAATCCTTCTGCGAGCTTTAAGAATACACCGCTCATATTTTTGTTCCAGTCTTCATCAAAATCATGGAATTTTGTAAAAGCAGTCACAATTGTACCAGAAGATTTATGAACAAGATTTTCCCAGATTATGAATAGATGAAAACACCCAATCTCTCTGAGCTTTTCTTCCAGTTTGTTCCCTATAGTATTTATATTATACTTTCCTTCGTTATCCCTACATTCATTCTTCTCAAGATTTATTAGTATAAACTGAAAACCTTCCTCCTTTAATACCCTTTTCAAACCTTCTATTAGTTCTTCATGTTTCGTCCAGGCCACAACCAAAAAGGGTCCGCTTTTCCTATCAACAATACTATCGATAACAGAAATTGCCTTAGATATTTTTGTTTTATCATCCTGTCCTTCAGTTTCAAGAACAATATCAAGGAATAAAATTCTCACAGACGGAAGTTGGGTATCAGGCAACTCTTCAATATTTCCTGTAAAGTAAGTCGCTGGAATCCCTTTTGCAGAGAGTGACCTCAATAGAGGGAGACCTTCATCAGGTATGTCATCAACGATTACTACCCTTCCACTTTCTGGAATATTCATTTTTTGATATCCTCCTTTCTGAATGCAAGTACAACCGTAGCACCGTTCTTAAATTCATCAGGAATTGAGAAATCACCCCATTCAGGGAAAATGAGTTTTCCCTTATGAGCCTTCATTGTTTCTTCTGCAATGTGCAGACCAATACCCATACCATCGGGTTTTGCTGAGACAAAAGGTTTGATAATTTCATCCACGGGAAGTGCAAAACCCGGACCATTGTCCGCAATTATTAGCGATACATAATCTGGAATCTCTTCAGATATTGATATAAATACTTTCTTATCCTGTATTTCCCCATATTCCAGCCACCATATGGAATTGCCCATAATATTCATAATTGTTCCAATGACAAGATTTCCTGCGCAACTCACCTCGCTAATACCTTTAAATTTCTGATAGTCCTTCACGATCGTGATTTTGTGACTCTTGAATCGAAACTCAGTGTTAAATACCGATTGCTCAATAAGTTTTTTGAGGTCCCATTTTTTCCTGCTATTTTTTCTGATGAGGAGAGTATATCCTTCGATTAGATCTGACAAACGTTTAACAAGTGAGGCAATTCTCCGGGACGTATTCTCTCTTGTAATAACCTTCACCAACTCGGCAACAAGCTTCTCAATCTCATGAATTACTACACTGAGATTGAGGCCGGCCCCGGCACTTCTAAGCAGTACCTCATTAATATTTTTGTAATCGGTTTCTATTCTATCAAGGTAAGTTTCAACTTCCTTTTTGAGGTCCGGGTCTTTCACCCTTTTCTCTATAACATTCCTCAATTCATCTATGCTGGCAATGACAGGTTCTGTTTTAGGAGTTGGCCCATAGTACATTCTTGTTTTATCTTTATCTGATTTACGCAGGGTTTCAATTACACCAAGCGCATAAAGCACAGCAGATTTGAAGGTTAAATACGCATCATTTTCAATAAAGCCCTCCCTGTTGGCCTTTTCAATTAGATCACCGCTTTCTTCTCTGTTTAAAGAAACTGACGAGATAATTATATTGTTACTGATTCTCTTTGTAGGGAAATTGGCCCTGCGTATGTCAAGTGAAAGCCAGTCATTTTCAGGCTCGCCGTAATCGTAAACTCTTACCCCTTCCCTGTAAACCCGTATACCTCCATTGGAATCAAGATAGTCCGTTAACCCCTTCTTATCCTGAACTCCCAGAGCAAGGATTCTTGAATCTCTATCAAATATCATACCCTCAAATGTAATTGTTCCTATTTTGTGCTCGGAAAGATTAATGAGATTGCCATGCCTATCAACCATTTTGAGAAGGCGGGAAATCTGATTTTTAGTTACTGTCCTTGAATTCAGCTTAGGCATAGTTGGCCATGGTGTAAAGATATAATGAAACTCAGTAATATGGCTTCCTTCCATCTCACATTTGAAACTAAATAACGAATATTCCTGAATATCTTCGCTGCTCAATAGCTTTTCAAGCCATTCTTCTTTATCAGTCTGAAAATCAACATGGAAAGAATCAGATAAATCAAATGGCGAACATATGGAGTTTATAGAACGGTATAAATCACGTAGTGTACCGCGTGTCCACTCTCTTTTCAGATGCTTGATTAATATCTTTGTTCCCGTTCTATTTCCTTTGAAAACTTCTGGCTCTCTCTCGACGATATTTACCGGAGTTCCATCAAGGTATCTTGTTTTCTCAAATTCTCTCCAGTCTATTTTGATATAAATTTCTCTGTGCCCATTTTTTCTTGTAGTAAGTTCTATGACATTCCCCAGTTTATGTACTGCAAATCTTCCTATTCCCTTCTCACCCAGGGGCAGTCGTCCATATTTTTCCGTTCTTTTCCTCTGGAGGTACATCTGTTCTTTATAATCACTCCCAGGTTCCATCCACGCATTTCTTATTATATCCATATCCATACCGGTGCCATCATCCTCAATGAGAATCATTCCTTCTTCTGGTCTGTCAGCTTTTTTCATCACTACAGATACACTGGTGGCGTCAGCATCATAAGAATTCTTTATCAGTTCAAGGAGAGCAATATTTTCGTTGCGTATGAGTTGTTCTCCCAGTTGAAGTAATAGTCTGGCCCTCGGCTTAAAAAAAAGTTCCTCTTTCATTTCAGCATCACCTTAATTTTTTCCGCAATCTTTTCAGACATCAAAGGAGGCACTGCGTTTCCGATCTGCATGAATCTTGAGGTCATAGAGCCCTCAAAATAGTAATTATCGGGGAAGGACTGAAGTCTTGCGGCTTCTCTAACAGATAAGGAACGCAGTTGTTTTATATCAGGATGGATATAATAGTGACCATCTTTTGCAATATGAGCCACTACAGTATGAGAGAAAGGTAGGTCAGCCGCAACCGCTTTATATCTATCAAGGAAGGATTTAAGATTTTTGTGTGTTCTGAATTCTTCGGGAACGTCTGTATATTTCAATCTTCTTCTTTCCTTTTCCCACTTTTCTATTGCAAGTTTGTATATTTGTCTATCTCTCGCGTTATGGCCCCTTGCTATATGGAGTGTTAAAATATCATTATCGGTTCGTATTTTATATTCTCTGAGGTATCCGGTAAGCTCCGAAATATAATTTCCGTATAACATTTTCTCTCCCGGCTGGATAGATGGTAGGTCAGAAAGAACATCTTTTACACTCCATTTATTTGTTCCTTGCTTCTCGAAATCAGGATAATGAAATGGTAATTCTTTTTTCCAGCCTATCAATATTACCCTTTCTCGTTTTTGCAGGACTCCAAAATCATATGAATTGAGAATTTTATCTTCAACTTTGTATCCAGCAGTATGAAAGTGATTCATCACATCCTTTAGAAGATGTCCATTCTCTACAGAAAGGAGACCGGGTACATTTTCAAAAACGAAGATAGACGGTTTTACATCTTCAAGGAATCTTGAATAAAGTTTATATAAATGATTTCTTGGATCTCGCTTCTTTCCATACCGATCTTTGCATCTCCCTACAACAGAATACGTTTGACAGGGAGGCCCCCCTACTATCACATCAACTTTTTTATATCCACATATCTTGAGATTTCTATTTATTTTTTCCAGTATAATATTATAGCTATCCTCCGTAATCTCCAGAGGGATTACACTATTCAATAAATTCAGTGGAATATGGTTATATAGATTCTCTCTTGATAATTCCCCTTTCAGATATTTGCTGTATACATCTAATTTGTTATTATTTCTGAGATAGTAATATGATATTCTTGTTTTGAATGTTAGACATGAATGCAAATCTTTTTCGATATGAGCGAGCGAAGTAAATCCCTTTCGCCAAAAACCCTCAGACAGTCCTCCTGCCCCGGCAAATAAGTCAATAAATGTTAGTTCATCCATCTTACACCCCGCTATTCTTGCAGTTACCTGATTAGCAATAAAACTTCCGGAATTATTTAATCGTTCTTGAAAACATTGTTTTGTGCGTTGTGCTCATATCGGCTTCGTTGAGTCTCACTATCGTCTTGATGAGGCCAACGCACAAGACATTGACAAACAAAAATAGTATAGCAAATACATGATAGGATGTAAAGGAAAAATTTTTGTTTGCGTTGGCCTCATATCGGCATCGTTGAGTTTCAACTCAGTATTTCCGAGCACAAGGCAAACAAAAAATTCAAATTCTTTAGCCTAAAGTTGTAAAGATTTGTTCCGCCGCAGTTACTCCCGCGCCCAATTTAACATTATATCCTGCTTCAGCCAATCCCATCTCCAGAGCAGAAATAGCGACCATGACATCATATTCATTCATCCAGCCCAAATGCGCGATGCGGATAATTTTGCCAGATAGCTCTTCCTGACCGCCGGCGTAAGTGATTCCGTGCTGTTTGCGCATATTATTGACAAACGCTTTGCTATCCAGTCCTCCGGGGAATCGAATGGAAGTGAGCGTGTTTGCGGGATGAGCGGCGAATAATTGCAAACCCAACGCCTTGACGGCGGCGCGGGTTGCTTCGGCGAGGCGCGCATGGCGCGAAAGTACATTCCGAATACCCTCATCGCAAATCAGACGCAACGATTGTTGGAGCGCTATAATGAAGGTAATCGCAGGCGTGTAAGGGGTTGAACCTTTAGCAAGTTCTGACCGAGCTTTCTGGAAATCGAAGTAATATTTGGGCAATGTTGACTTTTCCACCGCTTCCCAGGCGCGTTCGCTCAAACTGGCGAACCCCAAACCCGGCGGGGTCATCAAACCCTTCTGCGAACAAGAGACGACGACATCGACATGCCAATTGTCCATCTGCAAATCATCAGCGCCGAGAGCGCTGACTGCGTCCACGACAAGCAACGTCGGAGTATCCCTGGTAATTTGCCCAAGAGCTTCGATGTCATGTAGCGCGCCGGTCGAGGTTTCACAAAGCGTTGAAAAAACTGCTTTGATATCGGGGTTAGATTTCAGAATATCGGCGACTGCTTGAGGTTCGACGGACAAGCCCGGCTCTATGTCAATCGAAACAAATTCAACCCCATAAGCAACGCAAATTTCCCCCCATCGTTCCCCAAATTTCCCGCTACGGATTACCAGCACTTTATCTGAAGGCGACAGCAAATTTGCCACCGCGCCTTCCATAGCGCCTGTGCCAGATGATGTCAATATCAGGACATCATTCTGCGTTTGAAAAACATGCTTCAAATTTTCCGCAACTTCTTTGATGACATTGGCAGACTCCGGCGAACGATGATAATCGATGGGACGCGCCATTGAGAGCAATGCTTCAGTTGGAATAGGCGTTGGGCCTGGGGTGAAAAGATATTCTTTTTTCATAAAATATACGCGCCTCCTACTGTTAAAATGGATAGGAATTTGCTTGAATTAACTAATCGGACAATGTGGTCAATCAAACGATATTCTTTAATTGGCAATAAATGTAGAGTGTCTTCGGTGACAATGTAGTCTGCTTTGCCCTCAAATGCCGCGGCAATGAATTTATCATCCGTTGGATCCAATTCGATTTTCTCAATTTCAAACATTCCAGGCACAACTTCTGTTTCCAACCATAATAAATCCACAAATTCATCTATCTCGGCCAGACTCATCCCTGTGAGGACGCGTATATTCGGTCGTCTGAGAACTTCGTCGATTTCCCAGATGATGAGTGGCGAAGTAACCCAAACGTAGTGCCCGTCATAAAACGCATCCAAAACATTTTTTTGTTGGTTTTGACACCCATTCCGAAAGTTATGTCAAAACCAACAAGACATTGGCAGAAACACCTTGTGGGCTGATGTGACCGCGAACGATGATGTTGGTGTCTAACACAGCCCTAATCATACAATCACCGATACCTTTGGCTTATGGTTGTCCCTTCCTTACTTCAACGATAGCCTGGTGAACAGCATTCTCAATCTCAGTTTCAGTAATGTGTGCTGTTCGCTGTCGAACCTGTTTAGTCAACTCACGCATTCGCTCGCGCCGTAATTTGCTTAAATGTTTATTAAGCATTGTAAGCTTTTCAAGTTCAAGTTGGTTGACGGCAGCAATGATTTGTTCAACCGTCAAGCTCGTTTCTGACATGATTTTCATCTCCTTCATACTCTCAATTGTGGATTGAGGACGTGAATCACGTTTCACGTTCTATGCCGCTTGCAATACTGCGCGCCACTAAACTTATCCCAGAAACTTAACTTCTCTCCACATTCCAATTGCCAGATATTTGCCACCGGGGGAAACGCTACGAAATGAACAGATTTCTGCAGGTTTCTCGCCAAGAGCAAAGATACCGGGCGCAGCCGCAACACCTGTGTTAGGTGA
>Ga0194113_10000102_pt1 | contig 90419 bp, 75 predicted proteins | sample TA2MahC200mmetaG_FD_146193 | JGI IMG/M metagenome (GOLD analysis project Ga0194113, IMG submission 146193) | Freshwater microbial communities from Lake Tanganyika, Tanzania - TA2015017 Mahale Deep Cast 200m | ecosystem: Environmental > Aquatic > Freshwater > Lake | place: Tanzania: Lake...
AAGGTTGAAGGAATAACGCTTATCCAGGACCGTGTCATCAAAGATGACATACCCCTGCTCACTGGGGATGAGGTATGGAGACACCTTTTCCCCCACAAGGTGAGGGGTAATGTGATCACCTGCCATATAGCGATTAATCATATCGTGACTAAAGCGTTCACTATGGTCGGCAAAATGCGTTAACGTATAGTTGATTGGGGTACTGAGGAGATACTGACAGTAATCAAGTCGAGTAACGTTTCCCATGTTTACCTCCATATCTGTATTATTCTACTTCTTTTAGATGCTTTTGTCTATCGTTTTGTTTATATTTGCGTAAGTCCTATAAATTATACTATCAGGATTCGACTTAATCCGCCTGCTGATTTCTTTAAATTCCTTAATTGTGATGTCGGCTCTCCCCCATTCCAGTTGATGTTGCTGAATTTTTCTTGCAATCACAAAATCATTTTTCCATTCAGCTTTGCTAATCTCTTGCTGTATTTTTTCCATTCCCATGCTTCTTAACTCTCTTAACCTCATTCTCCTCAATTCCGCTAAATCAACCGGACGTCGAACCATGATGCTGTTTTCCTCCAATCTCTACTTTACCGGGTCGTAACCGCCAGAGCAGAATGGATGACACCTCGCAAGCCGCTTAATTGTCAGCCACCCACCTTTGAGCAAGCCATAAGTTTCTATGGCATCCAGAGCATACTGTGAACAAGTGGGATAGAACCGACAAGAAGGTGGAAAGAATGGGGAAATAAATTTTCGGTAAAAGAGAATCATATAGATTACCAATGTTGTCATGATAAAACACCTATTACGCATTACGTTTTACGAATTACGTATCAAAATTCCCGCCCGGCGCCACAACGCAAGCAATTCTAACCGTGCTTGCTGATATTTTAAACCATACGCGGACGGTTGAGCAACCACGACTATATCATACCCAGGCATAATCTGTTCTTGCGACAACCGAAAAGATTCTCGAATCAAACGTTTAACCCGATTTCTTTTGACGCTCTTACCTACTTTTTTACTTACCGTCAATCCCAACCGAGTTATGTTAATTTTATTAGGCATGATATATATCACAAAGGTTTTATTCCAGTATCTTCTCCCATTTTTATAAACTTTCTCAAATTCCCGCTTCTTCGTCAATCTAAGTGAGTCAGGAAACCCTAACCTTTGCTTGGGAGGGGATAAATTGCTATTTCTATCTTCATACAATCGTTTTCCCTCTTTTCTATGAATGGTTCTCTCGGAACTCTCAACAAACCTTCGTGGTTTCTGAAAACCCCGAAGGTTTGCAACTCCCTTTCCTTCCTTCCTTTCAACCTTTCACTCACTGCTTTAATTTCTTGATAATGAGTCTGGAAATCCACTCCCTGTAGGTAATTTTTTTATTTACGAAATCAATATAATTTTCCATTTGGCCTTCTAAAACCATATATGGAAAATCTTCGACAATTGCAAAACCCATCACGGTATCAACCGTATTTTTGTCCATATCATAGCCATAAATTATCGCGCAAATATATAAGAATGTTTCATAAAGAGCATCGTTGGATATTGCCTCTAAAGCAAAATGTACTTGAATTAGATTTTTTTCTCCATCAAGCCTGCCGTCCTTGGTTACAATTCCAATAACGTCAATATTTTTATCCATCAAGGATTGTTTCAACTCCTCTTTATTGATGCCTATTGGAACCACCGCCGGAGTAGGCTTGGGTTCAGACGCCTCGGTAACCAAAGGAACTGAAACCTCTGTGGTAACTTCAGTTTCAGGCGTGCTTGTTTTTATGTAAATAATGTTGAGCAAATCCGAATTTAATGGTTCACGGTTTGAACTTAAAGCTTTCGGTTCCGGTTGCAACGCTATGACCATCGGTTGAAGTGCTTCTTCCCCAACTTTGTCGAGATGTTCCACAGACGTCACAATCTCCCCAATTTTCCTTCCGGTCTCCCTTCTTTCTTGCTCTCCGGCTTTTTCCATAGCCAACAAGCGCAAATAATAATCCTCAGGTGCCTTTGCACCACAGGATAAAAATAAAAAGCAGATACATACATGAAACGTGATACGTGAAACGTGATGCGTGATGCGTGATGCGTGATGAGTGATACGTTTTGGCGCTTCCACGCTAATAGCTAAAGTAAAAGCTCGTAGTAAAATGATTAGATTTTTAAGAACTATATCTTTTTCTAATTTCATCAACCCACCTCTGAAATTCTATATTTCTCGAGCGAAAAGAAATTCCTGCCATTCCTGGTGGTATGCGGCGGAATATTTGCTCATGTGCAAAAAATGGATAATATGCGGAGCTTTATATTCCTTTCGAATAGTTTGCATTTTAGCTTCCATCGGAGTTCTATTTGCTTTTTGGGTATTACATTTTTTACATGCTGTAACCACATTATCCCATGAAGTCGTTCCTCCGCGAGAAGTTGGCTCAATATGGTCTAAAGTCAAATATGCCGAAGGAAATTTTTTACCACAGTATTGGCAAGTATATTTATCTCGCAAAAGGACATTTTTCCTTGAGAATTTGACTGTTCGATGGGGGATGTGAACATAACTAAACAATCTTATCACCGAAGGAATCCTGAAAGAGTTTTGAGCCGAGTGAACTTTTTGCTCATACTCTCTTTCTGTACAAGCTATTCCTTTCACAAGCATTTTGATAGCTCGTTTTGCATCACAAATATTAATAACTTCATAACTTGCATTCAGCACTAAAACACTAACATCCATTCACATCACCTCAAAAATACCACTTAGGCGCTTCGATATCGAGTGTGGTAACTAACACTTATCATATTTTAACACACATTACTAAAACCTGCAAGAAAAATCTTTATCTCATTGCAGATAAAAAAAATTCTGGGCAATTGAATGAAAAAATGTTATAATTATTTTATATGGAAAAAGAAATTAATCGCCGCGAATTCATACAATGGACATTTGCCACCGTTGGCTTTTGTTTCGCATCCGGGGCAATTGCTGCGCCTATATATCGTGGCAAGGATGACCCAACCAGAGCGTTGAGAAATCTGCCATTCAAGGAAGATGTTGATTTAACTGAAGCTAAATACTATCGAACTATTGGAAACATGGTACAATGTATTCTGTGTCCTGAATATTGTATGCTCAAAAACGGCGAAGTCGGCCGTTGCAGGGTACGGGTAAATAAAAATAGAAAACTATGTAGCACGGTTTACGGTCAACCATGTAGCCTTGCGCTCCACCCAATAGAACAAGGGCCTATATTTCACGCGTATCCTGGCATTCGATGTCTCGCTATTGCTACCGCCGGATGCAATTTTAGATGCAAATATTGCCAGAATTGGCAGATGAGTCAGTTCGGCGCGCATGAGACGCAAAATTATGATTTATCGCCAAAAGCTGCTGTACAAATGGCGTTGGACAATAATTGCGAAGCGGTAGTCTTTACATACACGGAACCCATCGTGTATGCAGAATATGCGATAGATGCCGCGACGCAAGCGAAACGTTTGGGACTGAAATCGGTGTTAGTTACCGCAGGATATATTGACCAGGAACCGATGAAAGAAATTGGAGAATGCTTTGATGTAGTGCGGGTAGACCTGAAAGGATTTAGCGAAAAATTCTACGAAAAAATCGTCGGCGGACGGCTTCAGCCCGTGCTTATGGCTTTAGAAACCGCATACAAAACGAGCGCATGGGTTGAAGTTGTGACACTGCTGGTTCCAAATTTCAATGACAGCGAAAAAGAAATTTTTGCTATGAGTAAATGGATTGTCGAACATCTTAGCCCCGACGTTCCCTTGCACTTACTGCGATTCTTCCCCGCTTATAAAATGCGCAATTTTCCTCCTACACCAGAGAATATTCTTCAACTCGCCAGGAAAGCCGCCCGCGACGCCGGCCTAAAATTTGTTTACATCGGCAATTGGCCTGGCAACGACGCAGAACATACTTACTGTCCCAATTGCAAAAGGCGTATAATCCAACGCGTAAGTTATTTAGCTGTTGTTGAAAATAATATCGTTGCTGGAAAATGTAAATTTTGCGGAACGGCAATTGCAGGTAGATGGGTTTAAAAGATAATGAGCGAAAAAACAAATCAAGATAATGAATCAGAAAAGAAAGCAAGCAACCCTTATGATGCGCTTTTCAAAGAGGTGATGACTGACCTTTTCAGACAATTGCAGATTTTGATCAAAACTGAACAGGAAGTAAGTCGTACACCGCGCACCATTGATGTTGTTATTACTTGCGCCAAGGAAGTGATAGAAAAAGCAAGGCGTGAAACTCCGTTCTGCTTTCTCAACAAGCACAACATCATAGCGTTCAAGTCTCTAAGCGACCCGTTGACAATATGGGAATATCACAAAATACATGGCAGAGCGCGCTTCTACATTGCAGAAAACAGACTTGCGACAGAGGATACAATAATTTGTGCAGTTTGTTCATCCGAACCAAGAAAGGTTTTGCGCCAATCGCAAAACGCGGTAGAATTCAGGATGGTAAACTCCTGGCACTATGTAAGCAAGGAAAAGATTCCTTTTCATGTTATCATTATCAGGAAGCTAAAGACTGAATTTAAGAACTATCCTCTTTTGCTTTTTGCGCCAATAAAGAACTTTAAAGAGTTTGTTAAGCACGCTATTGATAACAACCGTTTAAAATATCTTGAGTATGCCTATCTCTTACACCCTAAGGAAACTAAGGAGGTGTTGATGATGACTGGGAATATTCCTATTCCAGAAGAGAATGTCAAGTTTATCGTAAATGACCTGACACCCGAGAGAATTTTACGATACATTGACGTAGAAGATATTATTCAGAATCTCAGCGATGAAGATATTCAAAAACTCAGAAGACTTTTGAACCAAAAAGATAATGGACGGAAAAACAAATCAAGGCGATAACAATGACAAGAAGAAATTTCATTCAAAAAGCTTTTTTAATAGGTAGCGCCGCGGTAGGCATTACTCAATTATGTGGATTATCAGCCCCGACTTCGTCGGAATCTTCGACTTTCGCTGATGCTGAACAAGAGAGGGAATTACCACTAAGCTTGCATGAGGCAAGTTATTACGACAAGCTTGAAAACCTTGGGATAAGGTGTAATCTCGAACCGCGGCAGTGCGTCATCAATGAAGGCGAACGCGGATACTGTGGGGCGCGAGAAAACAGAGGCGGAATCTACTACACTTTGGTTTATGAACATCCCTGCGCGGCCTATCCAGAACCTATTGAGCGACATCATTTCTACCATCTCTTGCCCGGTCAGAAAGCGCTTGCTATCGGAACCGCGGGTTGCAATCTACGGTGTAGATTTTGTGAGTCCTGGCCGATTTCACAATCCAGGCCGGAAGATATACCATTTGAAAAACTTTCTGCTGAAGGAGTTGTAGAACGAGCTATAGCAGAAAAGTGCCCGGCGATTATTTTTGCCTATAATGAACCAACCATCTACTTTGAATACATGCTCGATATTGCAAAAGTTGCAAGGAAATCGGGGTTAATCACCGCCGCTCAAACCGCCGGGCATATATATCCTGAACCGCTGAAAGAGATTTGCGAATATCTTGATGCAATCAATGTCGACCTCAAGGGTTTTACTCAGGAATATTATCAAAAAAATTGCGGCGGCGGAAAAATAGAATTGGAAGATGTACTCAACTCTATCAAGATAATCAACCAAACACGCTCAATGTTGGAAATCACAAATTTAATCGTGCCTGAACTAAACGACACCCCAAAACTCATTTTCGATATGTCTATCTGGATAAGAGAGAATGTCGGCCCCAATATACCACTGCATTTCGCCCGTTTTTTCCCAAACTACCAATTGACAAAGCATTATGCGACGCCTTTAGAGACATTGGAAGCAGCTTACGATATTGCTAAAAACGCTGGCTTGCAGTATGTTTACCTTGACAACGTTGGCAACCATAAAGCGACCTCAACGTATTGTCCAAAATGTGGGGAAATGCTTATTCAGCGTTCCGAATCAAAAGTGGATATAGTCGGAATGAATAATGAGCAGTGTATGAAGTGTGAACATAAAATTCCTGGGGTTTGGTAGAAATCGCTATGGCAAGAGGGTTAATGCGTAATGCGTAAAACGTAATGCGTAAAAAATTACGTTTTACGTTTTACGCATTACGTTTAAGGTATAACACTTCGGCTTCGCTCAGCGCAGGCTCTAACTTACACCAAGTGTTTAATCACCAGGAACTGCATACCAAACTCCTCCTGTCTGGCGGGCGAGATGTTTATCCATGACATCATCAGTGCCAATGACATCCAGTTTAACCTGCGCTTCCTGACAACGCTTGATAACTTCGATGGTAGAATATGACCCTTTCATTTTTTCATCCGTGACCATGATGAAGCGGCGTTGCGCGCCCGGGCGGAACTGAACCATGTCAAGCGTTTTCACGATAGCGTCGTAAGCCCGTTCATCGCCGCCACATTGGACATTTTTGAGCAACCGTTGATATTTGCTTATGTCCTTAGTTTGTGGGAATAACAGAAATTTGACATAGCGGAATTTGACCACTCCCAGAGTGAAATCCAGACCTTTCTTGACGAACATATCAGCCATATCGCTTAGATGGTTTCCGACTGCATGAATATTACCTTCCATGCTGCCACTGATATCCAAAAGAAAGACAACATCTACCATGCCCGTGGTATCCTCTGCCACTGCCTGTCCCGCTATGCTGTTCATAGCCGAACCTATTTGATTATCTATATCAAATTCGCTCAAGCTGCCGCTACCCGACCGCTGTTCCGCGCTGCCCTCCAATTCACCTTCCTCTGTTGTTGAGGGGTCTTTGGCGCTACTCTCTAAGTTTGCTTCCCGAGGTTCGCTGTTTAATGGCGCAGGCGAGTTATGCACTTTATCCAAAAAGAACGGTTCTGAATTAGAAGTAATTTTTACTTCAACATCTATTGGCACTTCTTCCTCGTGAATCGGTTTCTCTATTCGACTTTCGGAACGGTTACGTTGAATAGATTTACGTGTATTCGATCGGCGCATTGGGACGCTTACAGACGCCTGTTTCGCCTGCCGCATGCGGAACACAGCCTGGCTGAACCTTGGTGCTGGGGGATTGTAAAGTTCCACCGTTATTGAATTATCAATCAGTGTTGTAGGCTCCATTTGAGCAGGAATGGATAATCTAACCTTTATAACAACAACCAGAACAGCAATTATATGCAATATTATTGACGCTATAAAAGAATAACTCACGCGCTGGCGAGATTTTGCATAATAGTTATACACGAGTTCCTCCCTGTGGTGCAGGCATTTTCCGCGTAGCGCAATCCTGCTTCGTGGGACTTGCCTGTGCAACCCCAAAAGCCAAAATCTAGTTCATTAAAATCCAGACAAGTAGTTATGAAGTTAATTCTTTATACTTTTGAAACCGCAGAGGACACTGAGGAACAACCCCCTATCCCCCACAACCCCCTGCCCCCTTTGTTAAGGGGGATTAAGGGGGAGGCAGAGAACACTGAGATGATTTCTTACCTCTGCGTCCTCAGCGCCTCCTCTGCGTTCTCTGCGGTTATGAAAAAGATAAAAAACCAAATTCATAGCTACTGAATAGCGGCACTTGATATAATTATAATCAATAAGCATAAAAATATCAACGTTTTTCAAAATAAGTGGTTGCTTAGAAATGTAGAGTATGCTATAATAATTTAATCAATACGACTTTTTCAGTTATCGCCTTCTTGTTGTTGGCAAACATAGTAGTCATGTTGCGTATTGCGTGTTGCGTATCGCATGATGAAACACGGAACACGCAACACGAAACACGTTAATTAAAGCTCACTCTACGGTGAAAAGTCACATAATCAATTTATCAAGGAGAAATTATATGAAAAATTTGCGATTTGTTATTTGGATTTGCGTTATCATTGCTTCATTAGGATTTACCGCCGGTTGTCTTGAAGAAGTTGATAATGAAGAAGCGGATTTTGCTGGCACGTACAATGTGACAGGCACAGAGACGGTCAATAGCAAAAGTTCGCAAATTACGGACACTATCAAAGTAAGCCAGGATACAGCAGATAATTTGTCTATTAAAACCCAAAACTTCGGTACGTTTAACGCTACTATCACGAGTAAGCACTCGTTTCGCATTGATAAACAGGAAGCGACCGTCAAAACTGATTCAGGCAAAGTAAACGTTACTATTGAAGGTAAAGGTGATGTGTCTGCCGGCCTTTTGGATATTTCAGGTTCTTATTCTGTTAATGGGCAGATTGTTACATTCCATCTTTCTGGTTTTCGGATGTAGTAGGTATCGTGAAACGTAATACGTGATGCGTGATGCGAGCGGAGCGAAGCAATCTCTTGAAGCTTCTTAATCCTGCACCTGAGATTGCTTCGTCGCTTCGCTTTAGTTTGCTTCGTCGTTCCTCCTCACAACGGCACCTGCAATGACAGAGCAATCTACCAAAGTCAAGTTAGAGGATGTGTTTAAAATATGAGCCAAATCAAAGTTAGAAAAAATTTTATAATTGCTATCCCAAAAGACTTACAAAACGAAACATCAATTAAAGAAGGCGATATTGTAGAGGTTAAAGTTGATGAATTGGGAAGAATTATTATAAGCAATGCTGACAAAAGCGGTGAATATGTTTGCCCGGTTTTAGCATCTAAGGGAATTTGGCAAGATGAAATAGACGGTGTCGATTATGTCAATCAAATACGCAAAGAATGGAAATCCAGGGAAGAATCTTTAAAACTATGACTCGCATTTTAATAGATACGGATGTAATTATTGACCATTTACGAGGAATTGATAGAGCAACTCAACTTTTTCTACAAATTAAAGCTAAACGTTATGCAGGTTATTATTCTGCTATTACAGAAGTTGAACTGCTTTCCGGTCGCAATTGTAATACTCTTGAACAGCGGCGTAAAATTCACAGACTTTTGGGAATAATGCGTCGGGTACATCTTGATAGGCGCATAGCAGAAGAAGCTGGCAAATTACGAAGAACATACCAAATTACTCTTCCAGATGCGATTATTGCCGCAAGCGCTATAGTGAAACATGCAGCATTGGTCACAAGAAATGTCGCTCATTACGATATGATTGATGGACTAAATATTCTTGATTTTGCTATCTGGAGATTTTGAACAATTATCAGTTTATAGCAACCGTCAGGGAGGTACGAATGAGCTTATTGGGAATAGATATTGGGACAACAGGATGTAAAGCAATCGCTTTCAACGAAGACGGGCAAATTATTGCGCAGGCTTATGGAGAATATCCGTTGATTCATCTTCAACAAGGTTGGTCGGAATTAGATTCGAGGGTTGTATGGGATATTGTTGCTAACGCTGTGAGAAAGGTGTCTTCGCAGACGAAACACGACCCAATCGAAGCGTTCGCAGTGTCATCGCAGGGAGAAGCAGTAACGCCTATCTCTAAATCCGGTGAACTTCTGGACAATGCCATTACCACATTCGACTACCGTACTATTGGGATTGAAAAAGAAATCGGCGAAAAGATGAGCAAGCTTCAGATTATGCAGATTACGGGCATGCCGCTCAGCCCTATTACAACGGTAGCAAAGCTTATCTGGCTGAAGCGCAATAAACCCCAAGTATATAACAATACGTGGAAATTCTTGGGCTTTGAGGATTTTATCGTCTATAAAATGGGTTTGGAGCCGACGGTCGATTATTCTCTTGCCTCGCGCACGATGTTTTTCGACATTATCAATAAACGCTGGTCAGAGAAGATGTTTGATTTAGCGGATGTAGAGATGGATTTGTTCCCCGAAGCGAAACCGTCGGGAACGGTCATCGGCGAAGTGCCGTCATCTGTCGCCGATGAACTGGGTCTTCCCAAAGATGTAGTCGGTGTGGCCGGCGGACATGACCAACCTTGTGGCGCATTGGGCGCGGGCATCATCCGTAGCGGCGAAGTGATGGACGCAACAGGCACCGTCGAATGCATCGCCCCCGCTTTCAGCGAACCGGTTATCAACGAAAAAATGATAGACGGCAATTTCTGTTGCTACTGCCACGTAGTCGAAGGGCTGTACGTTACCCTGGGTTTTGTCGCCAGCGGCGGGGTTATCCTTAGATGGTATCGAGATAACTTCGCTCAAACAGAATTGTCAGAAGCCAAAGCGACAGGTCGAGATGTGTATGACATTCTGATGGAACAAGCATCTGACAATGTTTCACCTGTGATGTTGCTTCCCCATTTTTCTGGTTCGGGCACGCCCTCTCTCGATGCTGAATCCAAAGGCGCAATCCTTGGACTTACGTTATCTACGAAAAAAGGCGACATCATCAAAGGCATCCTCGAAGGTATCAGCTTTGAAATTAAACTGAATTTGGAAATGCTTGCCGACGCGGGCGTAACCATCAACGAAATTCGCGCCATAGGCGGCGGCGCCAAATCCGAAAAGTGGCTGCAACTCAAAGCCGATATGTTCGGCAAAAAGGTTGTAGCGTTAGATGTCTCCGAAGGTGTTTGCCTGGGAGCAATAATTCTGGCAGGCACAGCCATCGGCAAATATCCTTCCGTTCACGCGGCAGTCGAACAACTCGTCAAACCGAAAAAAGTCTATCTCCCAAGAGATGAAGTCAAAAGGCAATACGATGAACGGTTGAAAATTTACGCGGAAATGTATCCGACGATTCGTGGGATAAATTATAGACTTTAAACGTGAAGCGTGATGAGTGAAATAAGGAGGCCAAAATGCAATGGTCTGAAGTTCGCAAAGCTTACCCTAATCAGTGGCTTATTATCGAGGCCCTACAAGCTCATACCACGTCTGACAACCGTCGCTTGCTTGATAAAATCGCTATCATCGAACGCTGTACTGATGGCAACGCGGCAATGCAGATTTATCGCCGCCTTCACCAGCAATACCCAACGCGTGAGTTCTACTTCGTGCATACTAACCGTGAAGAACTCGATATTCGTGAACGGCGATGGTTAGGTATTCGGAGGAATAATGCAGTTATCACTGAAGTATGACCTGCCTTTCACAACTATAACTATTGCTTACAAAGGAGAAACGCTTGAGATACCTGATGTTCTTGTTGATACAGGTTCGGCTAGTACGATATTAGCGGCTGATATAGTGGCTGCAATCCAAATCATTCCAATTGCCGAAGATGTTCTGCATACGATTCGCGGTGTAGGTGGTAGTGAAGTGGTATTTACCAGACAGATTGACTACTTGAAAGTGGGCGAGCGTAGTATTGCTGACTTTGAAATCGAAGTCGGCGGCATGGACTATGGTTTGCAGCCAAACTTTTCTTTAAGAAAGAAAAGTTTGATCAAAAGAAATAATTGGAATCCTTTTTGGGCATGGATTTTCTTATTCAGACAGGAGCGATTATCAACTTGCAGGAAATGAGAATCGAATTTGGTAGATAGAGTATGACAAAAGAGATGTCAGGGACGAACAGATGATTTTCCCCCCCCTTGGTAAAGGGGGGATTTCTTAAGAGATTTTTAGCGTTCCAAAATCCCCCTAAATCCCCCTTTTTCAAAGGGGGACTTTAGATGATGAATAATGTCAATCAGTTTTCATGGGCATCAATGCTCATGTTACGACAAAAATAGTGGTTGTAAAAATGGGAAGACAAATAAATTTTTATATGTTGCCAGAATATGAGGAAGAGTTCATCCCTTACATTTTACAATGCAAAAATGTCGTGATGATAGCAGAACCATTTGAATCTAAATCTCCCAATATTATCAGCCGTTTGCCTGAACCTTTTTCCAAATCGTTTTGGCATTCCATATACTTTTGGCATAAAAATATAAACGGGAAGTTGGAAACAAAATTGTGGATTTAAAAGTGCAATGGAAATGCAACGAAACCATAGAGAGGTAACGCCAAAGCGGTATGATTAAGAATGCAGAACAATAATAAATATGAGGAGAAAGGTGGTTGAAGTAGTTGGATAAACTGAGTTTGCTTAGGCGTTTATTAGATGTCAGTGAAAAAATAATCACAGATAACTTTGAAGAGTGTATAATAAAACCGATAAGGGATTCTGAATCTTATGAACACTCCGAATACTTGAAATGTCTTTTCCCCTACGTTATGGATATTATTGTCCGTAGAGCATTTCGCTTGAGCAAAGGGGTTTGGCACTTATGCAATCAGGGGTATGGGGATGCCGGGATTGGAGCAGTTCGTACACTCTTTGAGTTGTGCATTGATGTGGAATATATAAAGCAGGATAAAGAAAACCGAGTTGAACGTTTCTATGACCACCACTGGTATGCTGGAGCGAAATTCAGCATGGATTTATATACCCAGATGAGGAAAAGTGTTCCGAGAGAAAAACAGAATAAAATCATAGGTGAGTATAATAGAGTAAAGAGTAAATACCAAGATTTTAATGACCTTTGGTGGTCTGGTAAAAAACCAGATCAGATGGCAAAAGAAGTTGGGATGCCCATGTCCAACTTCAAATTAGTGTACGGAACGTTGTCAACTTACGTTCACAGCTATTCTCACACGTTAGATTATGAAGGGGAAGTTAAAGATGACTGTATCCGTATCATTCCCACACAGCTAACTCCTTCGGCGAAATTATTAGATTTCGTTGCAATGATTACAACCATTTATTTTAAATATCTAATGGAAGGATGGTTGGATGCTTCAGGAGCTTCCACAACCCCCGAATTACAACGGCTATTCGAGGAGATAAAAAGCACATATAAAGAGTGGCGTATGTAAGAAACCGGGTGAAACAGCCCTAAAAAGAGGGGATAAAAACAGAATGCTTTTATGGTAAGGCAATAATGTATCGGGATTGAAAGATATTCCCCGATGAGAAGGGGATATAAATATGAGGAACGAGTAATATGAAACAAAATATTGATAAATATATAATCGGCATGGACATTGGAGGAACAAAACTCGCAACTGTAGTTGCAGATGGGAAAGGACAGATTCTGAAGAAAATTCGGAAATCTACGGAAGCGGAAAAAGGCGCGGAGCATGTTATTGATAAATTATGCGATATGGTTCACGAAACCCTTCATTTAGCAAAACTGACGCTTGACGACGTAATCGGTATCGGCGTAAGTTTCGGCGGCGAGACAGATACCAGGAAGGGGTTAGTATATCCTCACTTGCCCGGCTGGGAAGCTTATCCAATGAAGGGTAGAATTGAATCCGAATTTAATCTTCTAACGATTATCGAAAATGACGCCAACGCTGGCGCATTGGCGGAATGGATGTTCGGCGCGGGACGCGGCTATGATTACGTGGTGTACATGACAATGGGCACTGGCATCGGCGGCGGAATTGTCGCCAATGGGCAGATTTATCATGGCGCTAACGATTCTGCTGGCGAAGTCGGACATCAAATTCTTTTGCCCGACGGCCCACCCTGTCGATGTGGTAAACACGGGTGTTTGGAAGCGCTATGCGCCGGACCTGGCATCGCCCGCCGCGCTCAAGAAGCCATTCGCAAAGAACCCGATACGTTAATTCTTGAACTCGCCGATGGTGATATTGATGCAGTCAAAGCGGAATTTGTCGTCGAATCCGCTAAACAAAATGACCCGATAGCGAACCGTTTGATTGAAGAAACCGGGTTCTACATGGGATGGGGAATTACAAATCTTGTGAATATCGTCAACCCTGAAATCGTGGCCATCGGCACAATAGCCGTCGCCGCGGGCGACTTACTATTGAATCCAATCCGAGATACCGTAAAAAAATTAGCAGTCCGACGCGCCGCCGAAGTCGTGAAAATTGTGCCGGCTCAACTTGGCGATTTGGTGGGCGATTTAGCAGCGATTGCGCTTGTGATTCAGGCGGTAAGAAAGGCAAAAGGGCAAGGAGGCAAGAGGGCTAAGGGGTAAAAGGACTACTAAGGAATGTAACCCGGGATAAGAAAGGATTTGTGGTAACTAATGAATACAAAAAATGATAATTCAAAGTTTCAGTATGAGGCGTTAGATGAAGAAATAGATTTTGCAGATATTCTTTATGATACATCCAAACTCGATTCCGTTCAGCAACTTCAGCTTTTTAAACCTCAACCTTCGACATTAGAATCAGTGAGTGAAACAATTTCGCGGGTGGAAAGAGCGATACCGATTTTGGTTCCTTGTCCAGCAAAATATAATCGTCCTGTAGTGATAACAACGTGCCATAAATGTAGATATTTTTCCAATCAGAATGCAAATACTGCGGTTGTATGTAGTTTCCAGCCGGGGGAAAATGAGCGTATCGTACATCCTAAAAATAAACTAAATGAATTAGCTGGAAATGAATGGATGTACTTTACCAAATCGGTTTTGCGCACTTCATATCCCACTGAATACGGACATAACTTGCGTAAAAAACATGGTGCCAATAAGCCGCCGCAACTGATGAAACATATCATAGAATTCTTTACAAAGACTGGCGAAACTGTACTTGACCCTTTCGCGGGCGTTGGGGGAACACTATTAGGCGCATCGCTTTGCAATCGTATAGCAACAGGGATTGAATTAAATAAAGAATGGATTGACATATATCATCAGGTATGTGAACAGGAAAACATACCCTGTCAAGAGATGATACATGGTGACTGCCTCGACGTCCTTGGCGAAATGAAGGCTTCAGGTCAAGTTTACGATTTCATTGCAACTGACCCTCCGTATAGCATCGCATTGCCTAAAACCATGTGCGACGGTACTTATGATACTCAAAATCGCAAGACGGATTTTGAGAGTTTCTCGGATAGTGAAGATGACCTAAGAAATTTGGAATCCTTTGAGGAATATTACCAAAAAATGCAGGAAGTATTTTCCTTGCTTTTTGATGTGCTGAAAGCCGATAAATATCTAACTATGATTATCAGGGATTCATATCAAAAAGGTAGATATATTCCCGCGTCTTATGAGTTGGCGAGGCGTGCCGAAGAAGTTGGATTTATTTTCAAAGGTGTCAAAATCTGGTATCAAACCGGCGTGAGGATGCGTCCTTACGGTTATCCCGCTGCGTATGTGCCTAATATCATTCATCAGAATATTCTCATCTTGAGAAAGGGGGATAAATAAATGCCTGCTAGAACTTGGTATGTTTCATGTTCACCGCGTAGTCCTGAGAAGATTGCTCCAGAAATAGAATTGCTTCAACAATTTGAAGGTGTCAATTGGAACAAACAGGATGAGAATGGACGAAAAATCCACCAGATAACCTTTGCTGAAGCCTTAAAATCTTGTGAATCATTCGAAGGGAAAATTTCAGAAAAGGAGCCAGAGTTCTCTGCTAGAGACCGCATTGCTCCGATGAAAACTTATGGTTTCGCATATCAGGATTCGGAGGAGCGTCTCAGAATTACTGGGGCTGGACGGCAACTCATAAGAGGCGAACGTATACAGGAACTCTTTCTCAAACAAATGCTCAAATGGCAGTATCCATCCTATCAACACGGTGGCAACAAACGAACGCGTCATCTTTATTTACCAACTGATGAAATGTGTATATTCCCTTTTGTGGAAACGCTACGACTTGCCAGGGAACTCGATGGGCTAACCAAACCAGAGATAGCAATATTTGTTCTCACAGTCTTCGACGCTATGAAAATTCCAGATATTACGGAAGAACTTCAAAAATTTCGAGATGAGCTTGATAATCTAAGAGGTCGAATACCACGTAAAAGATTTATTCGTGAATTTCATCAGAATAGATTCCGGGAGATTTATAGTGAGGAAATCAGTAGTGGCAAAATTACAACGCGGGAATCACATCAACCATCGTCAGTCGAAAAGTTTATCAATACCAAAGTGAGGAATTCCATAGATATAGCTGATGCTGCTATCAGATATTTTCGCGCAACAGGGTTATTCACTTTTGGTACAAAAGCTGTCCGACTTGTAGTTTCGCCTTTTAAAAGTCAAGAGGTAAATCAAATCTTAAATGAGATGTCATTTGAACCTGTTCCGTTCTATGACGATGTGGATAAATTCTATGAGTATTTGGGCAATCCTGATATACCCAGTTTACCCTGGCAAACTACGAATGTAATGATTCTTAATCTGCGGAAACTTCAAAACGTAACCGGTGTCCATCAAGTATCAGAATCTGAATTTATACAACTTACTCAAAATGAGCAGAAAGGAATTATTTTAGAACTTGAAGAAACGCATAAGCAACAACTTTTAATTGAGTATGAGCGTAACCTCCAACGTCCTAAAATGGCAAAGGAGATTGAAGAGATGTTTTCGGCTATTAAACAGAAGGATGTCATCGACCCGCCTTTATACTTTGAATGGAATATGTGGCGAGCTCTTGTTTGTCTGAATGATTGTTATAAATGTCATCCCAATTTCTCCCTTGGTGATGATTTTTTACCTCTATCTTTTGCGCCCGGCAATAAATCTGATCTTGAAGTCGAGTATAATAATGATTTCGTTGTTTTAGTTGAAGTTACGCTTTCAACTGGCGCGCGACAATATGATACTGAAGGTGAGCCGGTGACCAGACACATTGGTAAATTCCAGAAAGCCGAAAATGAAAGAGAAAATCCGAGAACAGTTTATGGTTTATTTGTTGCTCCCTCAATTAATTCTAACACAGCAAATTATTTTTTTGTTCACCTAAAACATCTACAAAATCCAGATTTTGGTGGTTTTTTGTCCATTATTCCGTTGTCAATTCAACAGTTTATCAATATATTCAAATTCTGCAAAATAGAACATGCCTTTAATCGACATAAATTCAGAGAATTGCTGGATTCTTTAGTTGCATTAGGTAAGAATGCTAATGATAGTAATGAATGGACAAACAAATTTGATGAAGTAATTGAGGAGTGGAAATTATCATATCAGACTAAGTAAGGGGAATAACATGGAACGAATCAAGACATACATTGCAAACTTACAGGCAACCATTGATGCGTTGCCGATAGAAAAAATTAGACGGGTTATCGACTTAATCATGGAGGCTTATGAAGCCGACAACCAGATCTTTGTCGTGGGCAACGGCGGCAGCGCATCTACGGCATCGCATTTTGCTTGTGATTTGGGAAAAGGGACGATTGTACAAGGTAAACGCCGCCTGCGGATAACGAGTTTAACTGATAACGTTGCTGTAATGACCGCATGGGCGAATGATGTGAGCTATGATGACATCTTCGTCGAACAACTCAAAAATCTACTGAACCGCAATGATTTGGTCATCGGTATCAGCGCCAGCGGCAATTCAAAAAATGTCCTGAAGGCTATTGAGTATGCCAACTCGATGGACTGTACAACTATCGGACTCACAGGTTTTGGAGGCGGCAAGCTGGCGAATATAGCGGACGAGAGTATTATTGTGGATACCTACGATTACGGGCCAGTTGAGGATATTCACTTAATGCTTGACCATATCATCCGTGCGTGGATTTATGAGGAGTTGACAAATTCTTAGTTCAGACCCGCCTGCGCCGCAGCCGCGGTAATCAGATGACGCAAATTTTTTGACTTTGTATGCGAATGTGAGGTATGATATTGGAGAATAATCCAATTCAATGGGGAAATCCTGCATCCAGACCGGCTTATGGACACTCGCAAAGTAGACATAGTACTAGAACACGTCCACAAAAACTCATAGATAGAGCACGCGGCATAAGCGAACCGCAGGGGCAATTTTACGATGATATGATTATTGTTGAAGCCGAAAGAATGACAAGGGAGCAGCCTACCTTCGGACAAGGAGATAATCTTCATTTAGCGGAGTTTAACAAGCCAATTGGGAGGGTTTATCACCCAGATGGCAGTGTCACCGAAAATGTAACCAAGGTTTTAGTTGTCAAAAGACCCGATAGTACTGTGAAAACAAGCTATCCAATAACAGACGAATATGCTCAAAATCTGCTAAATCAATGAGAGGGAAGCTTATGTGTAATATAACTTTTCATATTCAACACCAAGAGGCTGCTACAAGGTGGCCCTTCGAGGAATATGGTACTGATGGCATAACAAAACTCGAATTAGCTTTGTGGAAATTTGCAGAGGAGCGCAACCGGCAATGGTCAATTTTCATCAATGGTTTGGAATTGCCATTTGAATATGAACCTGACCTCACAACAATTTTTAATGAAATACCCGAAGTTTTAGAGTTATTACTAAAGGAAAATGAAGAACCTGCTATATTGGATTTCTTTGAGCAAGGTACTAGTATAGTTCTTAGTATGAAGCGTAAAAATGATATAATTTGGGTCGAGTTTCAAAAAACGCCTCCACTCACTGGGAAGCGATTTGACCATCTTCCGGAAGAACCACAACCTATTTTAGTTCGTGATTTTTATGAAGCATGGTTCCAATTTCTGGATGAGATTCTTAAAATGTTAACTCGGCAGGAACATAATCTTGAAACTGACTTAAGCTACATATATTATATCAGCCGAATCAATAAGATTAGGGAAAAATTTCAACTATCATTTTAGATTTAAAATACAGACAATAACGTTTGTTACAAATTTGGAGTAGTCATCAAAACTACCTAACCTGAGAAAGGAGGGATTGAGGAATGAATCTCGATAATGTTCGTTTCTTGGGTGTAAGAAAATGCCTCCTACACCGACGACTTCGCTTTATATTATTAATCACATCTATACTGCTTTTAGCGTTTTGTTTTGCAATAATCGCTTCTGTTGCGGATGTGTACATTATTGAGATACGCGATGAAATTGGCAGAGGTTTGGGAAAATATATCAGTCGTGGTATCAAAGCCGCGGAGGAAGATAAGGCGGATGCTATCATTTTTGACATTAACACTCCCGGAGGGGAGTTGCGGGCGACTCAAGATATCATCGAAAGCATTTACCAAGCGCGCGTACCAACTATTGCGTATGTCAATATCGCGGCTTATTCCGCCGGCTCAATCATCGCAATTGCTTGCGACCAGATTGTCATGCACTCAGGTAGTATGATGGGAGCCACCGCGCCAGTGCAGATAACGGGCGAGAAAGCAGACGAAAAAGCTGTATCTGCCGTTAGCGGAATGATTAGGTCGGCAGCGCAAAAGCAGGGGAGAAATGAAGATATCGCAGCGGCCATGGTGGATAAAAATCTTGTACTGGTAGAAATGAAAGGCCACGAAAGTTTAAATGGAGAAATCGCCTCGCTAAGACCTGAGGAGTACGAGAAAAAAGAGGAAGCAGGCGAGATTGAAAAAGTGATATCAGCCGAAGGAGAATTATTGACCCTCACAAAGGATGACGCTTTAGAATATGGCTTTGCGGATGCACCAGCGGAATCGATTGAGGAGTTACTGAGTATATATGAAATTGTTGATATCCAGGGCAAACGCAAGGCTTTGACCTCCGATGCCATTTTCCAAAAGCAATCAGAGGATATAGCGTTGACTAAAATAAAATCCCTGGGCGGTTCTATAACACATCGAATTCGTGTGACCTTGGCGGAACACATCGCCATTTTCATAACGAGCCCGATGATTAGCGCGCTACTATTGAGCTTAGGAACAATTGGACTGCTCATAGAACTGCGGACGCCAGGCTTTGGTTTTCCGGGTATAATTGGCATTTCATGCCTGGCTCTGTTTTTTGGCGGACATACGATTGCAACTATCAACAGCAGTTATGCGGCTTTAGCGTTCGTTGTCGGTTTAGGACTTTTGATGTTTGAACTCTTTGTTATACCGGGATTTGGCGTCGCTGGTATTCTCGGCATCCTATTAATGTTCGGCGGGATTCTGTTTATCTTCGGCAAATCGTATAACCCAAAAGAAGCGGTTCTCTGGTTGTCAATTTCATTCATTGCCACTTTTGGATTAGGGGTTGTCGCATTTTACACCTTGCCGAGAACGCGAACCTGGCAGCAATTTGTGTTGAGTACGGTGCAAGGTAGCGAATATCAAGCCCCTTCAGCAGAATTGGAAAATTATGCGAGAAAAACTGGGCGCGCGGTCACACCTCTCCGCCCGGCAGGAACAGCTATAATAGACGGCTCACGAGTGGATGTCGTTACAGAAGGAAATTTTATTAGTAAGGACACGCCTATCAAAGTTGTCAAAGTAGAAGGAATGAAAGTGATTGTTCAAGAAATAGAAGAATAGAGGGAGGCAAGGGGGCAAGAGGGCAAGGAACTATATCCCCCCTTTGAAAAAGGGGGGCAGGGGGGATTTCCATTAGCCATCTTGCCTCCTCTCCGACAGAGGAGGGATAGTTATGCCAATTCCAGCAATTATTCTAATTGCTGTAGGATTGATACTGTTGCTCGTTGAAATTTTCATTTTGCCAGGCTTTGGTGCCGCCGGCATCCCAGGTATCATATTCATTCTCGCGGGTAGTGTGTGGATAATAGTGCAAACGAGAAATTGGCAACTGGGGTTAAGCGTCGCTGGGGCAACGATAATTATCATAATTCCCCTGGCAATCCTCGCCTTCTGGCTGGTGCCTCGGACGAGGGTAGGGAAAACGATGATTCTCAATACCACAGAACGAAGTGAAGATGGCTTTCAAGCTCCATCTAAGGAACTGGAAAAGTTAATCGGAAAATCAGGGACAGCTATAACTCCGTTGCGCCCAGCAGGCGCGGCGATGATTCAAGGAATGCGCGTGGATGTGGTCAGCCAGGGCGATTTTATTGCGAAAGACTCTGAAGTTGAAGTCGTGAACGTGGAAGGCAACAGAGTTGTCGTGCGTGATTTATCTTAGCTATTTTACGTTTATACAAAAAATCTCAGCAAGAGATGTCTCAGAAAGCTCAGCAAATGAAATGAGGTGAGAAAATGGATAAGAGAATTGTAACAGGAGCTTTATTAACCATGATTTTCTGCCTTGCTACATCAGCATGGGCAGGAACATGGATGGATGATTTCGAGGATGGTGACTTGGATGGTTGGCAAATGTTTGACGCGGCGTTGGAGTTGGGGGTCGTAAAGGAAGGAACCGGAAAGGTGGAGGAGAAAGAAGGAAACTTGATAGTGACAGATAATAACGAAGTTGGTGGGGATTATCTTACCGCGGCTGGTTTTAACAATGGACAGAGTAATATCAAAGATTTCACTCTAACTGTTGACGCCAAAATTGCTAAAGTCACCATCCCGGATCTTTGTTCTTGGTATATACAGTTCCGAAGTGCTGGCGATTCTTGGGCGAATAATATTTACTTTCTATAAGCCAGTTCTTTATTTATACGGTCGCTAATAATATTTATACGGACTTCTTCGAAGGAGATACCGCAGGGCTCGCAATAGCCGAGATGAGGACGAAATTCCCGAGTATAAACTATATGGGAATTGTGGAGAGTCCGTTTGTCTTTGAGATAGACAAATGGTATCACCTTGAACTTTCGATGAAAGGGTCACAGGCAAAGGTTTGGGTTGATAAAAAGCTAATGTGGCAAGCTGACTGGAAAGACCAATCAGACTGGTTGCCTGAATCGGGGCAGATCTGGTTTTCTGGTTGGGGAATGGAGCTTCATCTTGATAACTTCGTCCTCACCAGCGACGATGTGCCGGATGTTACACCAGTTAATCTCAAGGGTAAATTACCCATAACCTGGGGGAAACTCAAATATGCCCGATGACGGAGGTAAATCTAAGAGAGTGTTTGAAATTTAGCCACAGAATGACACAGAAAAATTCTGTGAAAATCTGTGTTAATCTGTGGCTAATTCAATCATCACTCCCGCGGGACTGAAACTACCTTCCCGGTCTCAATGCTGTCAATTATAGCCTGGCAGATTAATAATGTTTTGTATTCATCCCTGAAGGTGGGGTGAAACGGACTTTATGTTTCACGCATCATGCACTACTTATGAATCTCTTTAACACTATCACCGCCATCTCAAACCTCAGCCAACAATGAGGAGAAACAAAATGATAAAGGAAAAATTAAAAGAAACCGTAGATAATGAAAAACATGAGCTAACTCTTGATGATATTCGAACGGAAGTCAAACAGTTCGAGGAGTATTACAAAATTAGCTCTGAGGAATTTATGAAACTCTGGCAAGAAGGGAAATTTGAAGATACCTTCTGGACAAATTGCTGGGCAATGAGTTGGAGTTTCCTCAAAAAAGCTGAACAGCCGGGGGTTATCATAGAATCTGACGCTGAGCCCTCGTAACCTCGGGATAAGCTTAGAGGGAGAAAATGAATAATCTTTTGGAAATCACGTATTTTTCGGATTATTACCATTATGTTATTGGGCTTCTTGATAGGCTTGGTATTGTTGCAGACCGGTCAACGCTTGCGAAATCCAGTCGTGTGCGTGCTCCATCGATAGTGATAGGCGAAGTGCGAGCGCCGAGGGAAAGCAGCTTTTTGTTGGAAAGTGCGCTTCCTTTTGAACCCAGGAATGGTATAATTTTCCTTGATGGCTCATTCCTGCGGTTTAAGGAAACCGTCCAGGTTAATCGGCGCACAGGCACTGAAATTCTTGCCTATTCCTATCATTACCAACGTCCAGGTGAGAATTTTTTCGTGCGATTCGATTCCGAGGAACAGCCAACTCTTGATTCTATCCGCAAACCAAAACATCATTTGCACACAAGCGCAAAGCCGGAACTCCATCTTCCCTCAACTCCTGTTGAACTTGAATTTGTGCTGCAATTTATTAAAGCTAATTTCTTTAGCTGAATAGGTTCTAACTAAGTAACGCTATTAATTATGTCATTTGAGATATGCGTAATGCATAAAATTATGTACTACGCATTACGTTTTACGCAAAAACTCTTTTTAAAGTACAATCTAACTCACACCAAGCGTTTAAGAATGGAGGTATAAAATCATGGAACAACTAAGTTTAGCACCAATCGTAGCTATAGTGGCAGTACTGATAATTATTTTCCTCATAATTCTGCTCGCGATAGTACCAATTCCGTTGTGGATTGCCGCTAGGGCTGCTGGTGTCAAAGTGCGTATTTTCAAAGATTTAATTGGAATGCGTTTGCGGAGGGTCAGCCCGTCGGCAGTTATCAATCCGCAGATTAACGCGACGAAGGCGGGTTTGAAATTAAACCTGGAGGCATTAGAAGCGCATTATCTGGCCCGCGGCCATGTACCCAGAGTGATAAATGCACTCATTGCGGCAGATAAAGCCGGCATTGACCTCACCTTTGAACGCGCAACCGCTATTGATTTGGCGGGACGAGATGTATTCCAGGCGGTTCAGGTCAGTGTCAGACCGCGGGTTATTGAAACGCCCCGGATTTCAGCCGTCGCGCTTGATGGCATTCAGCTTACGGCAATTGCCATGGTTACCGTTAGAGCGAACATCGAAAGATTGGTCGGTGGTGCCGGGGATGAAACGATTATTGCTCGTGTCGGTCAAGGTATCGTCAGCGCAATTGGTTCTTCTGAAACTTATGAGGATGTGCTGGAAAATCCCGATGTGATTTCGAGAAAAGTGCTCTCCGAAGGACTCGATACAGGCACAGCCTACGAGATCTTATCAATTGATATCGCTGATATTGATGTCGGAGAAAATATCGGCGCGAGATTGAGGACGGAACAGGCAGAAGCAGACCTTGTCGTCGCTCAAGCCAGGGCAGAAGAACGGCTTGCTATGGCTGAAGCGAGAGAACAAGAAATGAAAGCCAAAGTGCAGGAAATGCGCGCCAAAGTAGTAGAAGCCGAAGCTCAAGTGCCGAAGGCACTTGCGGCAGCGTTTCGAATTGGAAACTTATCTATTACAAGATAGTTAAGTGAAACGTGAAACGTGAAGAGTGATAAAACCTCATATCACGTATCACTCATCACTCATCACTCATCACGTTTCATAGAAAATTTGAAAAGGAGAAAGAAAATGGAAGGAATAGGAGCATTAATCGGAATAGCCGCAGTGTTAATCTTTTTTTTCATCATCTTCATCATCTGGTTGGTACCGGTCGGTTTGTGGATTTCCGCGCTTGCAGCCAATGTAAAGGTCAGAATTTTTGGTGACCTTGTGGCAATGCGTCTGAGGCGCGTGCCGCCAGCGCAAATAGTCAGACCACAAATTATCGCCACGAAGGCCGGGCTAAACCTTAACTTGGGCGAATTGGAAGCACATTTTCTTGCCGGCGGACACGTTGATAATGTGGTCGAAGCGCTGATAGCTGCTGATAAAGCGCGGATTCCCCTCACGTTTGAACGGGCGGCAGCTATTGACCTCGCTGGACGCGATGTGTTGGAAGCTGTACAGATGAGTGTCGAACCCAGGATTATCGACATTCCAGACCCCAAAAGTAAGCAGAAAGGGATTACAGGTGTTGCCAGAGATGGTATACAACTTATCACCAAAGCGCGCGTTACCGTTCGTGCAAACATCGAAAAGTTGGTCGGCGGTGCCGGTGAGGAAACTATCATCGCACGCGTAGGGGAAGGTATCGTTACAACCATTGGTTCAGCCGAAAACCACAAGCGAGTGCTGGAAAATCCTAATAGAATTTCAAAAACTGTACTGGACAAAGGCTTATCCGCTGGAACTGCATTTGAGATTCTGTCTATCGATATCGCCGATGTCGACGTTGGCGATAATGTCGGCGCGAGACTCCAGAAAGACCAGGCCCAGGCGGAACTCAAAATCGCCCGCGCAAAAGCAGAAGAGAAACGCGCTATGGCAGTAGCCCAGGAGGCGGAAATGAAAGCTCGAGTTCAAGAGATGCAAGCCAACCTGGTGGAAGCTGAAGCAGAAGTCCCACTGGCAATGGCTGAAGCGTTCCAGATAGGTAAACTCAGTATCATGGACTATTACAACATGAAGAATATCATCGCAGATACTGACATGCGGAGGTCCATCTCCGGAGCAGATATTGAGTCCCAAGGACATGGAACCGGATTGGCATAAGAGTGAAACGTGAAACGTGATGCGTGAACGCTCTTAATTTACTATGATTGTTGGTGCTCAAAACGTAAAACGTAAAACGTAATGCGTAAAGTTATTACGTTTTACGTTTTACGCAAATTTTACTACGAGGTGAAGAAAATGGATGCACGTCTTTTGATAGCAATATTAATTGGGATTATTTGGCTTGCTCTTAGATTACTCAGGCGAAAGCCTGAAGATACCCAACAGCAAGAACAACGCGGAGGAGATGTCATTTTTACCGAAGCAGAAGTGAATCTTCCTTGGGAGCAAATTCCACAAGGGCGGCGGATGCTTGAAGAATATAATGATGAGGAAGAGATAGAACCAGTTGGAGAAGAGTTAAACATTAACCGTGAGGACGGGTTTACTAGCGTAAACCATGTAGAAAAAAAAGAACCACCTGTTCTTCAATCTACTTTGTCCCCCGCCACTTCAACGAAACCCAAACGTGAAACCAACCAGGACATTACCCAAATGACATCCGTTACTCCTGCGCAGTCTCAAAAACGCCCTAAACAGATTAGACAAATAGCCGGCATGCCTTTGAATACCCCAAATGTTAAATTCGGGATTATACTTTCTGAAATTCTGAATAAACCGAAAAGTCAACGGATATAATCCGTAGGTATACCAAACGCAAAGAGAAATTTGGAAAATATCGCGGGTAAAGGTATGGAAATTAGACCCAGAGAAGTTCGTATTTATGTGACTCCAGACGGGCGCGAGCCTTTTCAAGAGTGGTTTGGCGGACTGAAAGACCAGAAAGTTCGTTCGGCTGTTCTGGCTCGCATTGACCGTTTACGTCTTCCTCTTATTTCTTTTGATCAAACTTTTCTTTCTTAAAGAAAAGTTTGGTTACGTTCTGGTAACTTTGGTGATTATCGCCGGCTCACGGGAGATTTGTACGAACTACGAAGCCACTACGGTGCAGGGTACCGGGTTTATTTCGGTTATGAATAAAGACTTCATTCTCAAAAACACACGAAGCTACGACGAGTGGCTCATCGAACACTTAAAAGACCCAGAGGAAGCTCAAACCTATCTTGGGGCATCTTTGGAAGAATACGAAAAAGACGGTGGGTGACCTCACCGCTTTACTTCTTGCTCTGCGAAGTTTTGCTCAAGCACAAGGTGGGATTGGAAAATTCGCCAAGTGGACAGAGGTTAGCCGAGAGCATTTGTCCGATATACTTGCCAGTAAACATAATCCTCAATTGGATAACCTTCTTGTTCAATTGGAACGACGAGACAGTACCACTGAACAGTCTACATTGCCTGATAAAGCTTCAGTATAACTCCTGTAAGCAAAAGGAGAAAAAACTTACGTATTACGGGCATGGTTCAAATTTCCTGAAAAATTAGTCCCCCTTATTAAAGGGGATAGGGGATTGTACAAAGTGATACGTGATGAGTGATGAGTAATGAGTGAGACATAATCACGTATCACTTATCACTCATCTTGGTAAAAAGTGAGGACTGGTTTACTTCGTAAACTGGTTTATGCTTCATAAACCAGTCCTCACAGTAAACTATTTTCTGAAACATGCCGACAACCAACATTATGATATCCGAATTAATACGTCACAAACCAATGGTCGCGAGAGTATGTCAAAACTCCGAAACTGCATGAAGCAATCTCAAACAACCTTCCGTGATAATCTCCTCCGCTTCAGGATTCACTCGGCAAGCGTGTGTAACTTCGTAGCCCCCTTCGGGGTAAGATTTGGCAGTTGGGACATATCCGATGGAGCCGTTGGTATAGCCGAGAAAGAACGTATTTTTGAGAGGTGAGCGCTGTTTGATGGCCGTTCCAATTTCATTGAATACTTCGCCCGGCGCGGTGGCAAATCCGAAGGTTCCTAATCTCCAGGCTTGAAGTTCTACGGCAATCGGCTGGAGCGGCTTGCCTGTGCGCCAACTTTCCAATGCTTGGGAAGTGCGTTCTAATCGCCGTTGCGCCCAGTAAATCGAGCCTTCATGGGCTCCTGACGCTTTCAGTTGTTCCAGTTGTTGCGTCAAGTTTTTTGTCAACGCTTCCGCTTCGGCTTCAGAACCATACATTATCTGCGGCAGTGATACAGTTTCTGAAGCTACTGCTATTCCAACCGCCTCTGCTGTCTCAATTGTTTCCCACACTTTAACCACTTCACATCCTAACCGCGTGCCAAGCGTGCGCGCCGGTTCGTATGAATGTTCTAACATAATCGAATTGATATTGCCGCATGCGCCTTGCAAATAGAGACACGGCGCGCCTATCAGTTGTTCGACGACATCGCGCATTTTGCCTGGAAAATCCGCTGAAATCAATTGCATCCTGCCGCCCTGAGAAACAGGATGGCAGGCGAAATTTACTAAACACGCTAACGGTGTTCCATCCTCCTTGTCCAATCGCAATACGCCAACTTGTCTATCAATCGGGCCGTCGGGATTCTTGCCGAGGACAATCTGACCATCAGGACGTTTTTCACGCCGATTGATACCGATATCCGAGACGCCCCAACCAACGCCCAGTCGGACTGCTTGCATATTCGCCGCCGCCTCCTGCACAATTCCAGCCAGTTTGTATATCAAATTCGCCCGGTACGCGGCGACATCAGAAGAAGATTCGCTTCGGTAGGAATCCGGCCCGTAATGCGTATGCGTACAGGATATTGTGACATGCCCTGGCTGAATGCCCAATTTCCTCGCGTCGATTTCCTTGCGCACATCTTCAACTACAGCGGCACCGAGGTCGAGTAAATCGCAGCCGATGAGCGTTGCTTTCTTTTCGCCATCTGTTACGACCAACGCTGTCGCAAAAAGCGGGTCATGTACACCTATTGATGGCCCACGTCCAGCAAAACCGACCATTGGAATGCCAACCGGCGGTGTGATATCTGTACGCGCTATACCCATTTGAAGTGATGACTGTTGTTCTTGAGTTGTCATTTTTGTAACTCCTTTCATGAAACGATTTTAGACGCAGATTACGCGGGTGACACTGATTAACATGAAACGTGAAAATAAAATGTTGACAAATGTTGCGAAATGTAGTAGAATATATAAAAATCATAAAACTTTTGGAGTCATTGATGAATGAAGAAAAATTTACGACAAAACAAGCTGCTGAATTTTTAGGTGTCAGCACCTCAACTATTTATCGAATGGAGAAGCAAAATCTCATTGAATCCATTAGAACGCCTGGAGGACAACGCCGCTTCCTCAAGGAACAGCTTGCCATGTACCTTGAAAAGAGTAAAAATATTAAAGCGCCTCAGAATCCAAGTCAATACAAGCAACAAACTCAGCACAAAAGCGTATCAGAGCCCTGTGAAGAGATTTCAACCTCTCATAGGATTATTTTCGGTAGTTGCGAGCAAATGGAAGAACTGGATAACGATTCGATTCATCTGATGGTTACCTCGCCGCCATACTTCAACGCGCCTTTTGATTATCAAGGTTTTTTTGAAGATTACGACAAATATCTCAATCTAATAACAGCTTTTGCGCAGGAAAGCTATAGAGTTCTTCAACCGGGCAGAATTGCCGTCGTAAACTGCGACGATATGCTGGTCAAAGGAGAAAAATATCCTATTGTCGCGGATATCACTAAAATATTCCTTGACGCTGGATTTCAATACAGAGATAAAATTATCTGGCGAAAGCCAGAGGGATATATAAGAATCAGCAGAAGAAGCGGGGTACTATTACAGCATCCGTATCCCATGTATTTTTACCCAGATAATTTGCAAGAAAGCATTTTGATATTCCAGAAAGGTAAATATAGGTATCCTCAACCGAATGAACGGTCAAAAATTGATATCAGAGAATTTCAAAAGAACAAATGGTATCTTACAGTCTGGGATATGGTGAATAATCTTCCATCGAAAAATAAAGGGAATAATTATCCCGCTGCTTTTCCAGAGGAATTGCCTTATCGTATCATCAAATTGTTTTCAAATGTCGGCGAAGTTGTTTTAGACCCCTTCTTAGGAAGTGGAACAACAACAAAGGTCGCAAGACAACTCAAAAGGAGCAGCATTGGTTATGAAATTGATAGCAGTCTAATGGAAATCATCAAAGAAAAAATCGAATTTTACAATAATTTCACAGGGAAAGATACCATCGAATTTTATATAGAGCCGAAGAACGAATAATAGAAGCCACATAGACCTCATACCGAATTTAGACTTGCAATTTCGTATTGCGTGATGCGTAATGCATAATGAGTAAAAGAAAACATTACTCATTACTCCTTACGTATTACATTTCACGTTTCACGCATCACGTTTCACAGATGTTTGATATCACACTCGTCAATGAGCATTTCAACTAAATTCCTATATGAGCCGAAGCATTAATGTAATCTTTTTAGACATGCTTCAAGATTTTTACGCGCATCAGTAAAATTAGGATTAATTTCGATAGCTTTCCCATAAGCGGCGCAGGCATTCTTCAATTGATTTGTCACTTCGTATATAAGTCCGAGATTATAATAGGCATCGGCATAATTTGGGTTGAATTCGATTGCTTTCTGGTAAGCCTCAATAGCAGTATAATATCGACCTTTGGCGGCATAAGCTACTCCCAAATTATTGTAGGCTTCGCTAAAATCGGGTTTGACTTCGACAGCGCGCTGCCAGGCTGTGATGGCATCATCTAACCAGCCGATAGCAAAGTAGATAGTTCCCAGACCATGCCAGGCTTCGGGTAAATTCGGTTCCAATTTCACCGCCATTTTATAGGCTTCGAGGGCTTCGCTATTTTGACCATTTGCATAGTAATCTTTGCCCATATTGCCATACGCAGGGGCGTAACTCGGATTATATTCCACTGCTTTTTGGTAAAACGCAATTGCATCTTCCAGCTTATTTTCCTTTGAGCGCGCTATCCCAAGACTGCTGTAGGTTTGAGCATACAAGTGCGCAATGTACTGAGCGCGAACCTTTTCAATTTTTTTCAATTCCTCAGAAGATATTGTTGGGATGTAGCGATGCAGTGATGCTAAATAGGAAGTCATCAGGTCAATATTCTGGATTTTTAACCACTCAGGCCTGTCTGGACTATTCCATTCCAATCGGATATTACCTTCCAAACTTTTTCTTTTCTTAAAAGAAAAAGTTCCATCATAAAGAAAAGAAAAGGTGGAAAATTCCAAATCGGGGTGATTATCTGTGTATGTGGAAACCGATTGAGAAATTTCGCGCAACTCTTCAGGCCCCATCAGCAACCCGGCGAGAAAATTGTCAATATGATTTAGATTGTATTCTGGATAGCCCAAATATGATAAATCCAGAGCGTTATAGACTTTTTCATTTTGCAGACGCGCGCTTATTTTTTCTCCATTGAGATGAATCTCACCATTGAATCCCAACAGCAGCAGGTCAGCGCTGTTATACCACAAAAGGGAATTTGGAAACACAGAGATGAAGGTTTTGATTATCCTCTTCGTTTCATTTGGGTGCGTGTTGTACAACGGCAACCACTGAGACATTATTCCATCTTTATTCAATCGCTTTTGGCAAAGTTGATAAAATTCCTGCGTATACAAATTCACGATACCTGCTTCCTCCGGCGGAGATGGTTCAAGGGTGATGATATCGTACTTCTGCTTTGTGTGTGTCACGAAGTTGCGGCCATCTTCGACAATGATTGTCGTTCTAGCATCGTTGCCGATATTGCCATTATAATCTGCAAAATGTTTTAACGCAGCATCCACAATCGTTTTGGAAATATCCACGATATCCATTCTATCAATGTCATACATTAACATTGAACCGAAGGTTTGTCCTGTACCTAAGCAGATACCCAGAATATTCTTTGGCGCGCCTTGATGAATCAGCATTGGAATATGTCCCTGAATCGGTTGAGGAGCGATGTTGAACTGTCCTTGCGCTTTTGTTCTACCCAACACCGTCTTATTTGCCCATATCGATTTTTGTTGATTTTGCTGATTTACCGTCACCCAGACCGTATTTTCTAAACCTTCTTCGACGAGGATAATTTTCTCATCAGGCTCCTTGACAATCGACAAAACTTCTTGAGGAATCTGAATTTTCAATGCGAATCGGCTTCCAATCAACGTTCCTAATATTAGTACAACAGTTATAGCATTGAATTTAGAACTTCTTATCCATCTTGCCGTCTTACCGTCTTGCCATCTTGCCATCTTGCTGTCTTGCCGTCTTGCCGTTTTGCCATCTTGCCGTCTTGCCATCTTGCCGTCTTGCCGTCTTGTTGGATTGGTGAAAAGGCAAATGAATCCAATGAGAATATTGATAGCGACCAGCATACTCAGCGACAGATTAATTCCTGAGATGGGCAGAAGCAGAAAACCGGCGCATAGCGAACCACCTATACATCCGAAAGTATTGATTGCATACAGCCTTCCTGTTGAGTGACCAATGTGCTGGACATTCGCCGTTAGCATTTTCACAATAATCGGAAAAGTCGCTCCCATCAGCGTCGTCGGTATTAACATCAACATTCCGCACACCAGAAATTCAAACATCAGCATTTTGTAAGCTACCTTCATAAAAAGCAGATAGACGATTGGACCCAATACGAATGCGCTCAAACCTATGCCCAATTCCAGATAACCAAACAACTTGAGCAAGTCTTTCATTCTATCAAAAAGTCGAGAAAATAAGATACTGCCCAAGGCAATGCCAAGCAAAAAGACCGTTAGGATAATCGTATAGGTGTATACCGTATTTTCCAGCGCTAAAGATAAATATCGCGTCCAGACGACTTCATAAGCGATTGATGTAAATCCCGCAAAGAAGTAGCAGATAAGGATTAGTGAGTGGTGAGTGGTTGGTAGGGGCGGTGCGTCTCTGCCAGCCCTAAGTGAGTGGTGAGTGGTGAGTGATTTGATATCCATTGTTTCTTCTAATTCTTCGCCTTGCTTGATGGTCAGCCTGCCGGCTGACAGATATGCAACCAGGCCAATCAATAGGTTCAGAATTCCCGCCATGTAATTTGTGTAATCCACACCTAAATGACGAATAAAGTAAAATCCACATAGAAACGCGCCCAAAGTCGCGCCGAATGTATTGAGCGCATATAGAATCCCGATTTGAGAACTCATGTTGGAACGTCGTTTTACGAAATACTGACTTAACAACGGAAGAGTACCGCCCATCATCGTGGTAGGGATGGCTAAGATTAACGCTAAAGAAATAAACCTGGTGAGAGTAAGAATAATAAAACTGCGATAAATGTATGGATAAAATATCGTGTAAAATCCTCTGAAAAGATGAAGTAAAGTCGGAAACAGCAGCGCAAATACGCCAACAGCAAATTCAAGATAAGCATAAACTTTCACGGAATTTTCCACGCGATTTGCCAATTTACCGAAGGCTAAACTTCCCAACGCTAACCCACCAAAAAAAGCTGTAAAAACGGTACTCATCGCGAATACGGTCGTTCCTAAAATCAACCCTAATTTCCGTATCCAGATGATTTCATAAACTAACCCAAGAAAACCGGACAGAAAAAAACAGCCGAGGATGATAATTGAGATACGTTGACTTTCAATGTCTTTTTGAGTTACCCCAGGTTCCGAGGCATCGTGATTGGGTGAATTCATGTTCTCATACTCCTTATATGTTGAGTAAGCTTAGTCGTATCGAAACCGTGAACCGAATTGTGGTTATTGTACATTATGTTTCCAATTCTGTCAACTCAAATCAATTCGTCAGGAGCAGTCTGATTTGTCTCGCACCTCAGAGATAAAAAACAGGCACAGAAATTCCTCAGTGTTTCTTTTGATGGAACTTTTCTTTTTATGTATTAGTCAACATGATGATGGACACCTGCTCGGCTTGGATTGGCAAATCCAGACCACCGATGGATTTGCCCCCCCTGCCCCCCCGTCAACGGGGGGGAAGCCATCGGGAGCGGTGTAAACCATCTCCATGACTATTACAGAACTTTTCTTTTAAAAGAAAAGTTTGCAAATCTTACTTGACATGAATATAATAAAATTGTATGATAAACGGTGTGATGTTTCCGGTTGATTGAGAGGATTAAGTGTGAAATTCCAACTTCAAGAGGCTGCAATTATGAAAGAATCAATTAACGCCAGGAACGCTAAAATTCTTGTTGTTGATGATATCCCCGCCAATCTGAACCTGTTATCACATAATCTCGAATCGCAAGGCTACAGGGTCGTTGCCGTCCCCAGCGGGGTGATTGCCCTTCAGATTGTGGAGCGGACACAGCCTGATCTGATTCTTCTGGATATCATTATGCCAGAGATGGACGGTTTTGAAACCTGTCGCCGACTCAAAGCCAATCCTGCCACCGCCGAGATACCGGTGATTTTTATCACCGCTAAAGACGAAATGGAAAGTCTGCTGGAAGGATTTTCGGTGGGCGGCGTTGATTATATCACCAGGCCGTTTTCGGAACAGGAAGTCCAGGTTCGGGTTCAAAACCACCTTAAAATTCATCGCCTCACGCAACAACTAATTCATCAGAACCAGGCACTCCAGCAGGAGATCGCCAGACGCGAGCAGGCGGAAGCGGCGCGTAACGAAGCAGAGGATGCCCGACAGACGGCGAACGCACAGCTTTCAATCCTCTCTCAGCAAGAGGCGGAACACTGGGGAATTGCCGGTTTTATCGGCAAAAGCAAAACCATTGAACGTATCCTTGATGATGTTCGCCAACTCCAAACCGTAGGCACGACGAGCGTCTTAATTTTAGGCGAAAGTGGAACGGGAAAGGAACTAATCGCCCGCGCCATCCATTTCGGGGGAACGAGAGCCAAAGGTCCCTTTATTCCGCTGAACTGTTCCGCTATTCCTCATGAACTGGCGGACTCCACCCTTTTTGGACATCTCAAAGGGGCGTTTACCGGCGCTAACAGCGACCGGAAAGGTTACTTTGAACTGGCCAATGGCGGAACGCTCTTCCTCGACGAAATCGGCGATTTGTCCTTTGATTTACAGGCTAAACTGTTGCGCGTGCTTGAGGATGGCTTTTTTACCCCCGTCGGTGGAGCGCAGCCCAAGCAGGCAGATGTCCGGGTGGTAGCGGCGACTAACGCTGCTCTGCCAGCGAAAATCGCCGCAGGTACATTTCGGAGCGACCTCTACTATCGGTTAGCGCGATTCCCCGTAGAAGTCCCGCCACTCCGAGAGCGGAAGGAAGATATTCCACTACTCGCCAATCACTTCCTTGAGATGTTTGCCGCTGAAATGAAGGTCCAAAAGCCCACCTTAACACCAGAAGCCCTAATGGCGCTGGAAGCCTATCACTTCCCCGGCAATGTCCGGGAACTGAAAAATATCATCGAACATGCACTGATAAAAAGCCGTGGAGAAGCTATTCAGCCAGTGCACCTACACTTTATCGAGTCGCCTTCGACCTCTGCGATTCCGCCCACAGCCGAATCGCTCATACAGCAGTTTCTCTCCGAGGGCTGTGGTTATTCGGAGGCGGTAGATCTTTTTCGGCGGTGCCTCGTTGAACAGGTGCTTTCAGAGTGTGGCGGCAATCGGCATGAAGCCGCCCGGCGTCTGGGTATGCACCGTCCCAACCTGATTCAACTGATTAAACGGTTGGGAATCGAAGACGCTGATATGTGAAGCGAATACGTTTGAACTTTTGGAGTAGCATGGCTTCTAGTGTACTGTTTCATAATTCCGTATAGGGTTTGTTAGCGACATCTGGCGGCACGGAGGCACGCCACTACAAAGTTTATTCTGTAGCGTCATTCCTCTGTGGTGACACCTCTTTAGTGGGGAAAAACAATTTTGCTAAAAAATGAGATTGCTTCGCTTCGCTCGCAATGACAGGGGAGGGGTGTCATTGCGAGGAACGAAGTGACGAAGCAATCTCATCCTTTAGATGTGTTTCCACACTTAACCCTGAAGAACCATTCTTAATTCGTTTAACCCTTGCCTTCCCTTCATCTCAAAAAATAGGTACAGATTCCATACTCCCCAGTATTAAATCTATACCCACATCTGAATCCGCACCATCAACTAAACGACCATCTTTCAAGTGAATATGAGAGTATAAATTTCATACCCAAAGCTCTCTTGCCAAATTCTGAGGCAATACGACGACTTTCCCCGTCCTGACTGATGTTTTAGTGCTTTTTTTTACTTTGGCACGGCACTTGCTTATAATACCATTTGAAGTTTTCGATGAGAAAAAATTTAGAAAGAAATATTCAGGAGGTATGTAACAATGTTTTCCAGAAGAAGCAACCTTTTCAGAGTCGGTATCACGTTAATTGTCATCGGTGTCGTTCAGTCAATGACCGCCGTTGAAATAGAGGCTGGCACCTGGACACAAAAAGCTGACATGCCAACGGCAAAATGGATGTCTAGCGCTACTGTGGTGGACGGGAAAATCTGCGTCATTGGCGGTTCGCTCTGGGAGTATGACAGCATCGCAGTTGTGGAGGAATATGACCCAGCAACGGACACTTGGGCGAGACGCGCTGACATGCCAAGTACAAGATATGGGCATTCCGTCGCCGCCGTGGACGGAATAATCTATGCCATTGGAGGATTGGACAATCACCCACATACCCGGCCTCAGTATGTATCGACCGTCGAAGCATACGATCCGGCAGCAGACAAATGGACTAAGAAGGCCAATATGCCAGTTTCAAGAACGCAGATGGCCACTGTTGCGCTGGATGGGAAAATCTATGCTATTGGCGGATTCAACAGTGTGTATATCCCCCCTGTAATACATTCCATTGTCCAAGTCTATGATCCAGCAACAGACACCTGGACCAGGAAGGCTGATATGCCAACAGCAAGGGCGGAGGCTGCCGCCTGTGTAATGGATGGGCGCATCTATGTCTCTGGTGGACACATAGACGTAGAGCTCGAGTCTTGTGTGTCAACTGTGGAAGTCTACGACCCGGCGACAGACACCTGGACCCAGGCATCCGATATGCCCTGGGCCAGGCGTGCTCATTCCGCCAGTGTCGTAGACGGGAAGATGTATCTCGTTGGCGGGGTAAATTGGGAAATGATTGAGCTATTTTTGGAGGGTAAGATAGATGAAGGTAAGTTAGATGAGTCATTCTCAACCATAGACGTGTATGATGCCGCAACGGATACGTGGACAACGGCCGCAGACCTACCGACCCCCAGATGTTACCACGATGATGCCGTCGTGGATGGGAGAATCTATGTCATCGGGGGGCTGGATGGTCCTAGTACACTTCTCTATACAGTAGAGGAATTCGACCCGAGCTTGCCCGGCGCGATTTCCAGCGTCAGTCCAGCGGGGAAACTATTGGAGACATGGGGGCAGATAAAGAAAGCTCAATAGCATCCAATAGTGTTCCGAGTCAGAAATCGGTTTTACTTTGAGTTCTCTCAGAAAGTATCCTAAAATTCCATGTAGCCGAACTCGCCAGAGTTCGGGACTCTTTCCCCGAAGTCTGGCGACTTCGGCTACCTTAGAAATTTGGGTTACAATCCTAACTGATAAAGGAGGTCACAATCATGTTTTGGCAGTTGTTAGAAACAACGAAAATGACAGCGTCAAGAGACGCTCAGTCGAAATCTCAACAACCATCATTTTTAAGGAGGTACGTAACAATGTTTACCAGAAGCAGCAACCTTTTCATTAGTTGTATTATGTTAATCGTTATAGGTGCAGTTCAACAAGTAACCGCCGTTGAAATGGAGGCTGGCACATGGACACAGAAAGCCGATATGCCAACGGCAAGAAGCATCGCAGGTTCCGCTGTGGTAGACGGTAAAATCTATGTCATCGGCGGCGCGCCACTTCCGTTTCAGGCCACCGCGGCTGTGGAGGAGTATAACCCGGCAACGGACACCTGGACCAGACGCGCTGATATGCCCACTGCAACACAGGGGGTAGCCGCCGCTGCCGTGGACGGCATCATCTATGCCATTGGCGGAAATACAGGACTGGATACTGGGGATAAGGATTTATCAACGGTGGAAGCATACGATCCGGCAACCGACACCTGGACCACAAAAGCTGAAATGCCAACGGCAAGAAATGTGTCGGCCATCGCTGTGGTGGATAGGATAATCTATGTGATTGGTGGAATCTTCGGTACACCAGAGGATTATCAGACAGGAGAGGATGTTGCGGTACTCTCGACCGTAGAGGCTTATGATCCGGCAACAGATACCTGGACCACAAAAGCTGATATGCCAACGGCAAGAGGCTATCATCATGCCGCCTGTGTCGTAGATGGGCGCATCTATGTCTTTGGTGGGGCGACAAAATATGGTGACCTTTCAGGGGACTACTCTTGTGTGCCAACGGTGGAAGTTTACGACCCGGCGACGGACACCTGGACTCAGGCATCCGATATGCCCTGGGCCAGGCTTGGTCATACCGCCAGTGTCGTAGACGGGAAGGTGTATATCATTGGCGGGTTAGATTATGAAGTGGTTAAGCTACTTGAAGAGGGTAAGATAGAGCTGGATAAGATGCTGGAGTTGTTCTCAACCGTAGACGTGTATAATCCGGCAACGGATACGTGGACAACGGCGCCAGACCTCCCGAACGGAAGAAGAAGCCCCACTGCTGCTGTCGTGGAAGGGAAAATCTATATCATCGGAGGGCTGTGGGGGCCTGAAGGTACAAAACTTACTACAGTAGAAGAATACGCGCCTGTAGTTCAGCCAGTGACCGCCGTTGACATGGAGGCTGGCACATGGACACAAAAAGCCGATATGCCAACGGGAAGAGCCATCGCGGGTTCCGCTGTGGTAGACGGGAAAATCTATGTCGTTGGCGGCGCGCACATCCCGTGGGGGTTCACCGCAGTTGTGGAGGAGTATAACCCAGAAACGGATACCTGGACCAGACGCGCTGATATGCCCACTGCAAGACAGGGGGTAGTCGCCGCTGCCGTAGACGGCATCATCTATGCCATTGGCGGATGGGACGGAAGCAGGGATGCGCCAACTGTGGAAGCATACGATCCGGCAACCGACACCTGGACCAAGAAGGCTGATATGCCAACGGCAAGAAACGTGTCGGCCATCGCTGTGGTAGATGAGATAATCTATGTGATTGGTGGGATATTCGGTGAAGTCGAAGATTATCAGACACAGACAGAAGAGGATGTTGCGGTACTCTCGACCGTAGAGGCTTATGATCCGGCAACCGACACCTGGACCACAAAAGCTGAAATGCCAACGGCAAGAGGCTATTATCATGCCGCCTGTGTCGTAGATGGGCGCATCTATGTCTTTGGTGGGGCGACAAAATATGGTGACCTTTCAGGGGACTTCTCTTGTGTGCCAACGGTGGAAGTTTACGACCCAGCGACAGACACCTGGACTCAGGCATCCGATATGCCCTGGGCCAGGCATGGTCATACCGCCAGTGTCGTAGACGGGAAGGTGTATATCATTGGCGGGTTAGATTTAAGCTACTTTAAGCTACTTGAAGAGGGTAAGATAGAGCTGGATAAGATTCTGGAGTTGTTCTCAACCGTAGACGTGTATAATCCGGCAACGGATACCTGGACAACGGCGCCAGCCCTCCCGAACGGAAGAACGGGACCCACTGCTGCTGTCGTGGAAGGGAAAATCTATATCATCGGAGGGTATTGGGGCCCTGAAGTTACAATACTCTCTACAGTAGAAGAATACGCGCCTGACCTTCGGGATTTCAGCAACGTCTTCTTCATGTCACTTCAATCGGGATTAAACATAATCTCGCTGCCTTTGGAGCCGAGAACGCCATACACCGCCAGATCGTTTGCTGAGTCTCTTTCTGCGACGGTGGTAATCAAATTGGACGGCGTCCGTCAGCGCTTTGTGGGTTTCACCTTAGACGCTCCCGACGATGGTTTCGCTGTTGAAGGCGGCAAAGGATACATCGTCAATATGCCAGAGAGTAAGGTGGTTGCATTTACCGGCGCAGCATGGACTAATCAACCGCCTGTCGAAGCATCTCCATCTCTCGCACAAACCGATGGCGCATGGGCGTTTGTGGTCAGCGGAAGACTTTTAGATGGTTCAGATGATAGCCTCAGAAAGGACGGCTATCTGGTGACGGTCAGAAATACGAGGACCAACGCCGTTGCTACAGATGTTGTTCGGTCAAGATATTTTGCTGCTGCCTTTGCTGATTTGAATCGTCAAAACGTCGTTCAAACCGGCGATAGACTGGAAGTTGTTGTGAGAAACCAGGCTGGTGAAATGGTTTCCGACACTGTTTCTTACACAGTGACGGCAGATGCTATCCTGAAAGCGTATTTGCCTCTCACTCTCAAGAACAGTGAAATTCCTCTGAAAAGCCTGTTGCTACAGAACTACCCGAACCCGTTCAACCCTGAAACCTGGATTCCCTATCAAATTCGGGAATCGGAGGAGGTTGTGATTCGGATTTACAATTCGGCGGGACGACTGGTTCGGACGCTCGATTTAGGACAGCGTGAAGCGGGATTCTACCTGGGTCGCAGCCGCGCCGCTTACTGGGATGGCAAGAACGACAGCCGCGAACCGGTGTCGTCAGGCTTGTACTTCTATCAGTTGCAAGCTGGTGATTTTTCTGCCACACGTAAGATGGTCATCGTAAAATAAAGTGCGCGTGTGAGTATTTACCCCATACGCATCAACTTTAGCCTACGAATCAATTCGTAGGCTAAGAAGCTAAAGTCGTCTCAAAGACGACTGGGAGTTGGTTTAGTAACTTTTAGTTGACTTTAGCCTATTAGCCTGAACTTGAGTTCAAGGCGTCCCGAAAGCCTTCGGGATTGCACGAAAAATTCCTTAAGTTGATGCGTATAGGGCTTCGCGCGCTCCCCTCCCCTCCTTGTGAGGGGCAGGGATGGGTACTTCGTGAACTGCTTCGCTTTGCCTGAAGTCTTGCGACTTCGGTTACCTTAGAAATTTGAGCTACAGCACTCTACTTTGATAAAGGAGGTCACAATCATGTTTTGGCAGTTGATAGAAACAATGGAAACAACAGCGTCAAGAGACGCTCAGTCGAAATCTAAACAACCATCATTTTTAAGGAGGTACATCACAATGTTTTCCAGAAAAAGCAACCTTTTCATCGTTTGTATCATGTTAATTGTCATAGGTCTAGTTCAGCAAGTCACCGCCGTTGAAATGGAGGCTGGCACATGGACACAAAAAGCTGACATGCCAACGGCAAGAGATAACGCGGGTTTCGCTGTCGTAGATGGAAAAATCTACGTCATTGGCGGATTGTCGTCCCGGCGTGAGCGCATTGCAGTTGTGGAGGAATATGACCCAGCAACGGACACCTGGATGACACGCGCTGACATGCCAAATCCAAGAGCTTCGCATGTCGCCGCTGCCGTAGACGGAGTAATCTATGCCATTGGAGGATGGGGACTTGGGGAGCCTGATTTGTCAACTGTAGAAGCCTACGACCTTGCAACAGACACCTGGACCACAAAGGCTGATATGCCAACGGCAAGAGCCTTGTCGGACATCGCTGTGGTGGATGGGCAGATCTATGTCATTGGCGGTGTGGCCGGTGAGACGGTTCAGGAAAATAGGGCACTCTCGACGGTGGAAGCCTATGATCCTGCAACAGACACCTGGACCAAGAAGGCTGATATGCCAACGGCAAGACTCGATCTTGCCGCCTGTGTAGTAGATGGGCGGATATATGCCACTGGTGGATTTCCATTATGGCCCGAAGATGCTGCTGAGGATGCTTTGTCAACTGTGGAAGTCTACGACCCGGCGACAGACACATGGACCCAAGCACCCGATATGCCCAGGGCCAGATTTACTCATTCCGCCAGCGTAGTAGCCGGGAAGCTATATATCATTGGCGGAGTGGGGGATCCTGCGCATGCGCGAGGTCGTAAGGGGTACTCAACCGTAGATGTGTATGATCTGGCAACGGATACGTGGACAACGGCGGCAGACTATCCGACCGCAAGTTGCAAATTCGCTACTGGTGTCGTGGAGGGGAAAATCTATATCATCGGGGGATGGTATGGTGCTGGAGCTATTCTCTCCACAGTAGAGGAATTCGACCCGGGCTTGCCCGGCGACATTTCCAGCGTCAGCCCAGCGGGGAAGCTATTGGAGACGTGGGGGCAGATAAAGAAGGAGGTGAAATGAGTAATGTTTAGAAAAATCAGCTTCACAATTTTTCCCATACTGATTGTGCTGGTCATGGCCATGTTTGTTCCCACGGTCGACGCTTGTTCCATAGTTTCATGGGGGTATGATACTTTATGGTGTAGTGAGTAATACGCCTCTTGGAACTGACTTCGTGGGCATCGCTGGGGGATGGTCTCACAGTGTTGCGCTCAAGTCTGATGGTTCCTTAGTTGCCTGGGGCTATGATGGTTCTGGTCAGGTGAGTTATACGCCTCTTGGAACTGACTTCGTGGACATCGTTGCGGGATGGTCTCACAACCTGGCGCTCAAGTCTGATGGTTCCTTAGTTGCATGGGGGGATGATGGTCAGGGTAATGCGCCCGGTGGCACTGACTTCGTGGGCATCGCGGCGGGAGATCATCACAGCGTTGCGCTCAAGTCTGATGGTTCATTAGTTGCCTGGGGGAATGATGGTTTTGGTCGGGTGAGTAATACGCCCGTTGGAACTGACTTCGTGGGCATCGCGGCGGGAAAGTATCACAACCTGGCGCTCAAGTCTGATGGTTCCTTAGTTGCCTGGGGCTATGATGTTTATGGTCAGGTGAGTGGTACGCCCAGTGGCACTGGCTTCGTGGGCATCGCGGCGGGAAGTCAGCACAGCCTTGCGCTCAAGTCTGATGGTTCATTAGTTGCTTGGGGCTATGATTATTCTGGTCAGGTGAGTAATACACCCCTTGGCACTGACTTCGTGGGCATCACTGCGGGAGGGTCTCACAACCTGGCGCTCAAGTCCGATGGTTCCTTAGTTGCATGGGGGAATAATACTTATGGTCAGGTGAGTAATACGCCCGGTGGAACTGACTTCGTGGGTATCGATGCGGGAGGGTATCACAACCTTGCGCTCACCACACCCATCCCCGAACCCACAACTATCTTACTGATGGGCTTTGGAGTACTTGGTGTATTAGGCGTCGTTATCAGGCAACGTCGTAAGGAGAATAGCAGTTAAAGCGCATGAAAGCGTTACGCTTTCAAAGGTCAGACGCTCCTCCTCCATCTCCGGAGCTTTCTACTGTATATGAATTCGACCCGGGCTTGCCCGGCGTCATTTCCAGCGTCAGTCCAGCGGCGAAGCTATTGGAGACGTGGGGGCAGATCAAGAAGGTTCAGTAGCATCCAATAGCGTTCCGAGTCAGAAAAGGGTCACAGGTCACAGGATTCAGGCTTGTCTCTTCGTTGTTGAGCTTGTCGAAGGGACAGGCTTGAATCTTTTACCATTTTGAATCTTGCAGCATATTTTCCAGCTAAAATCTGATAATTAGTCTACCCTAAGAAATAGCTCCTAAATAATTTCTGCCTTTCCCACCTGTCATTCTGAGCGTCAGCGAAGAATCTCTGACTTTCCCAAAGCGAGATTCTTCGTCGCTTCGCTCCTCAGAATGACAATTTGCCAAAGTTATTTAGATTTCTATGAAAAGTTATTTTTTTAAGGGCGTATGTAATTGTAGCCTGTGGTTTAAACCACAGGCAAACTTTAGTCGTTTGCTTGCGAAAAACGACTGAAGTCGTTACTACAAAAGCGCAAGGTTATTTTTGAAAATTACCTAATTGTCATTCGTTCACATAAGTAGGAAATTTAGATTAGCTCAACCTATTTTTTGTCAAAAAAATTCTTATCAGTAGGCCAAAATTATATTGAATTAGTTGCCTGAAAATTCAGGTTGAAGTGAAGCTGAAGAGATGCTATAATTAGATATGCGGACTCAATAATTTAAGTTCTCTCGGAAAATACACAGAAACCGAGTTTTTCGGAAAAACTCGGTTTCTAAGAGCCTGGCTGAAAATTCGTCCATGAGACGTTCGTAGCCTGTGGTTTAAACCACAGGCAAACTTCAGTCGTTTTGTCCCAGTAGCGCCCGAATGAACGACTAAAGTCGTTACTACAACCATTTTTAAGACACGCTCTAAAGAATGACGAGGAGGTAAAATCATGTCAACTGAGATTCGCAATGCCATTGCGGCGGCGAACCAAAAATTCCTCTCCGCCTTCAGCCGGGGCGACGCGGCTGGTCTGGCAGCCACCTATACTTCAAACGGTCAAGCTTTCCCAACTAATAGTGACATCATCGAAGGCAGGACAGCGCTTCAAGGATTCTGGCAGGTCGTCCTGGATATGGGTATTAAGTCAGCTACACTTGAGACCATCGAATTGGACATCCAGGGCAATGCCGCCATTGAAATCGGGAAGTATACACTGCAAGGCGCCGGCGGTCAAATCCTTGATGCGGGCAAGTATCTGGTCGTCTGGAAGCAAGAGGGCGGTCAGTGGAAATGGCATCGGGATATCTGGAATACCAGCATGCCTGCGCGCTGAGAACCAGCGAAGCGCCCATAAGCCGAAGGCGTTGGTGAGTGTAGCGAACAGTTCGAAGCTGCGAAGCACAGAATAATGGTTTTTGATTTAATTTTTCGGTAATCCATCATGGGGAGTAGCAGGCTTCAGCGTTAGGACGCACCGAAGGTCTTCGGGGCTGGGCTACTCCCCTAATGATTACCGATTTTTCAGTCAAAAACTGTAATACATTTACCAAAATCAAGCTATATAATGGCGGTAAATATTGGAGGTGTACTATGTCCAAAGTTGTGAATGAAAACACTGTCAGGAAGACGCTTTTGTTGAATACTGAGAAATTGCGGAAAGTACGAATAATTCTTGGCGCGTCAAGCGATTCAGAAGCAATTAGAATGCTCATTGAACAAGCTCTTGCTTATGAGGAAGCTCTCCAGGCGGCCCGTCGGATACAACAGCATGGAACCTTCGGCCGGGACTGGGATGAACTAAAAAAGGAGGGACTCATTGAAGACGCTTCAGATTTTTGATAGTTCCGTGCTCATTCCATGGTTCCGAAGCGGAGCTTATGATGAATTGGTTGTAAGCGCTTTGCAATCGAGAAGATTCTTGCTTTGTTCTGTCGTTTGGATGGAGTTATATGCTGGGACGCGCGACCGAACAGATAAGCGTGAGCTTGACCGGATGGAACAAATATTATCTCGAATCAATCGCATCATAACACCTCGGGCCGGCGATTTCTACCTTGCAGGTCAGATAATCTCCTATTATTCACGTATATACGGGGCGATTAAACCAAGAGACCATATTTGTGATGTTTTGATTGTCCTTTGCGCTGTTAATGTAGGAGCGGAACTTTTTACAGAAAACGCAGAGCACCTGCAAATTTGGCAACGAATCCTGATGCGGTCGGGACAAAAATTGAATCTTCATCTGGTCAGCCGCTCGTGACTGCCCAAATAATAATTGAAATGCAAACAATCGCTAACGCCTTGAATTAAAATTCAGGTCGAAGATACCGAGAATCGGTGCTAAGAAGCTAAAGTCCAGCCACGAAAGAAAGAGTTACTCGAAGTGGACTAACCGGGTAGTCTGAGTCGTCTTGTACACTCAAAGTGGACTTAGGGCAGATTTAGTCGTCTTGGAGACGACTTTAGCCTTTTAGACTACGAATTGATTCGTAGGATTAAGTTAAGTTTTTCCCGCTGAAAGGAGTTTTTTTGATGCCGAAACGCAAGCCTGCAAAAAACATAACATCACCCATTAGCATTGCAGGTATGCTCCTGATGCTTGACGATACCACCCCGCATGTGGCTGTCCCGGTCCAGGCCATGCGCGACGGAAAAGTGATGGCTACGACATTGAGCGATGAGGGGGGGAAATATCAGTTCATCAACCTGAAGCCCGGAAGATATCAACTAAGATGCCAGGTTCTTGATGGGTATGTATATTATGGTTCATCTACAAACGACAGCAGAATGAAGGAATGGAAAGATGGAAGAATGGAAGGATGGAAGGATGGAGGAATGGAGGGAAACAACCATCCAACCATCCAACCTTCCAATCAACAAAGGGAATTTGGAGAAGAAGTCGGAGAAACTCTCCAGGTTGAGAAAGGCAAAACGCTTTCTGGCATCGACTTCCGCTTCGCTCACTTCAAAAAAGGGGCCTGGAGAAACTACACTACTCTCGACGGCTTAACGAGCAACGACATCTATACCATCTATCGGGAGCCGGATGGACTGATGTGGTTTGGAACGCAAAGCGGAGGGATGTGCCGGTTTGATGGGGAGACGTTTCTCAACTTCACCCTTGAGGACGGATTGTACGGCAACGTCTTCGCTATCTACCGCGACCCTGACGGGGTGATGTGGTTCGGGAAATACGGTGACTACTGTGGCGGCGTCTCTCGGTACGATGGGAAGAAATTTCAAAACCTCACGACAGAAGATAAATTGGCAAGCAACTGGGTCTTTGCTATCCAGGGCGACTCCGATGGTGTTCTCTGGTTTGGCACCCGGGGTGGCGGTGTTTTTCGCTACTCTCCCCAAAAACTTGGCAGGGATCTCGTCAATCTCACCACCGAGGATGGATTGGCAGATAACACTGTTTGGTGCATCCATGCTGACCCAGATGGCGTCTTATGGTTTGGTACAGGCAGTGGTGTCTCTCGCTACGATGGAAAGCAATTCACCAACTTCACCCAGGAAGATGGATTGGTAAATAGCTCGGTCCGGGCCATCCAGCGCGATTCCGATGGCGTTCTCTGGTTTGGTGCCGGGAATATATGGGAGGATACTGGACATGGTGTTTTTCGGTACGATGGGAAGAGATTCTCAAATCTCACCCAAGAAGACGGATTGGTGGATAACTGCGTGTTAGCCATCCATGCTGACCCAGATGGAGTGATGTGGTTTGGAACCCGGGGTGGTGTTTCCCGGTACGATGGGAAAAGGTTCGTCAATTTCACCCAAAAAGACGGTTTAGCGCACAACTGTGTCAGTGCCATCTATCAAGATGATGATGGCGTGATGTGGTTTGGGACGTGGGGTGGCGGCGTTTGGGGTGGCGGCGTTTCGCGCTACGATGAGAAGTCTTTTTTTAATCTAACTACCAAAGATGGGTTGGTTAATAATAATACCTGGAGCATCTGCCGCGACTCGGATGGCATGATGTGGTTTGGAACGTGGGGTGGCGGCGTCTCCCACTACGATGGCAAGCGGTTTTTTAATCTAACCACCAAAGACGGACTGGCAAGTAACTGGGTCCATGCCATCCATCAGGATGATGATGGTATAATGTGGTTCGGAACAGGCACGGGCAAAGATCTCTTCAACACGACGGGAGGTGTTTCCCGGTATGATGGGAAGCAATTCATCAACCTCACTGAGGCAGATGGGTTGTTGCCAGGTAATTTAATCCGTCATATCTATCAGGATGGTGATGGTGTGCTATGGTTCAGCGCCTTTAGAGGCGGGCTTTCCAGGTACGATGGGAAGCAATTCTCATCCCTGACCACAAAAGACGGTTTGCTGACGAATGATGTCTTCGTCGTCTGTCGTGACCGGGACGGATTGATGTGGATTGGGACAAACAGGGGTGTTGTTTCTCGGTACGATGGGAAGCAATTCCACCACTTCACTAAGGAAGATGGCTTGCTGGGTGAGATTTTTTTTGACATCGCTTGCACTCCTGATGGCAGCGTCTGGTTTGCGACGTGGTGGGCGGGGGTAGCTCGTTATGATGGGAAGCGGTTTTCAAACTTCACTACTAAAGATGGTTTAGCGCATAATCATGTCGAAGTCACCTATCATGACCGTGGTGGGGGAATGTGGTTTGGGACAGTCGCTGGTGTGTCTCTTTACAAAGCAGGGATGTGGACGTCCCTTGATACCCGGGATGGACTGGCAGGTAATTCCATCCGCTCGATTCACCAGGATTCGGAGGGATACTTTTGGTTTGCTACAACTGAAGGCATTACGCGTTATCGTCCGAGTACCATGCCGCCTTTGGTACATATCGTTTCCGTCACCGCCGACCAAACCTATCACGACCTTGACGCTATTCCAGCGTTTACTCCCCAAACCCGTGTTACTATTGACTATAACTCTATAGATTTCAAAACCGTCCCAGAAAAACGACAGTATCGCTGTCGCATTCAAGCCTCTGGGAAAGGCTTGAGCGAAAAAGAGATGGATTCGGATTGGGGCAAAGCTACACGAGAGAAATCCTTTGACTACACCCTGGACCAACCGGGAACCTATATCTTTGAGGTGCAAGCCATCGACCGCGATTTGAACTGTTCTGACCCGGCCACGTTGAAGATTGAAGTCAAGGTCGACCCGCGGGAAGAACGGCTGGCAGAGTTGGAGATTGACCTGGCGGAGAAAAACCGGCAATTGGAAGCGCATGTACAGGCGCTCCAGAAAGCCAAAGAAGCCGCCGAAGCCGCCAATCGCGCCAAGAGCACCTTTCTTGCCAACATGAGCCACGAAATCCGCACGCCGATGAACGCCATCCTTGGCTATGCCCAGATTCTGGGCCGAAACCCGGAACTCCAACCAGACCAGCGGGAGGCAGTCGCCACCATTGAGGCCAGCGGCGACCACCTGCTTGCCTTAATCAATGACGTCCTTGATCTCTCCAAAATCGAAGCCGGACGGATGGAATTGCATGAAACTGATTTTGACCTCCGCGCTTTGATTGAAGGGCTTTCAAAGATGTTCCAGATTCACTGTGAGAAGAAAGGACTTTCCTGGCAGGTGGAATGGCAAGACGAATTACGAATTACGAATTACGAATTACGAGTTCAAAATCAATCTGGAAATCAGATATTGGTTCATGGTGATGAAGGAAAGCTTAGGCAGATTTTGCTCAATCTTCTCGGCAACGCGGTCAAATTTACCGAATCAGGTGGTGTCGTTCTGAGAATCATTAGTCTACAACACGCAACACGCAATACGCAATACGCTGGAGAGCAAGAGGGCCAAAAGGCAAGAGGGCAAGAGGACGATTACACATCACTTTTCACATTTGAGATTATCGATACCGGCATCGGCATTTCCCCTGAAACCCAGGCCAAAATCTTCGAGCCCTTCCAGCGAGGTGAACCGAACGACCAAAAGGGCGGCACCGGCTTGGGACTGGCAATCTCCCAAAAGCAACTTGAGTTGATGGGCGGCGAATTGAAACTGGAGTCCGAGTTGGGACGCGGCAGCCGCTTTTTCTTCACGATTCCACTCAAACCCGCCACTTCCGGCGTGGTTTCTGAATCCTCTCAATGGGTTGGCGTGACTCGTCTCGCCGAGGGATACACTGTCAAAGCGTTAGTTGCCGATGACACCAAAGTCAACCGGGATGTTCTGTCCCGGCTGTTGTCTGGCCTCGGCGTGGAAGTGGTCGAAGCGGAAAATGGACAACAAGCGATAGAGATGATTCGTTCTCAGCGACCAGATATTGTCTTCATGGACATCTGGATGCCGGTGATGGGTGGACTGGAAGCGGCAGGACGAATTCTGGAGGAATTCGGTCAGGCTGAATTCAAACTGGTAGCAATTTCCGCCTCCACCCTACAACATGAGCAACAACAATATCTGGATGCTGGATACGACGATTTCATCGGCAAACCTTTCCGCTTTGAACGCCTCTGCGAATGCCTGGCGAACCTCCTCGGTGTTGAATTTGAGAGGCGTGAGCCGGAAGAGCCAAAGATGCTGACTGAGGTGCCGGAGGTTTGGCTGCCGGTCGATCTTTTAACTCGAATGAAAAACAAAGCTGAACTTTACGAAGTTACTGATTTGAGAACGTACCTCTTGGAAGTCGAAGCCCTTGGTCCCGAAGGCAAACGGCTGGCAGAACGACTTCGTACTTTGATTCAAAGCTACGATATGGAGGCCGTTCTGAAAATTCTGTCTGAGATGGAGGCAAAATAAGACACTGGTAATTTTCAAAAATAAACTTGTGTAATTGTAGTAACGAATTCATTCGTTAAAACGCAAGCAAACGACTGAAGTCGTTACTACAATAACCTAAACTTTAATACAGAAAATTACCCTGTACGAAATTCGGAGAAATTCATCATGAATCAGAACTCAACCGACAAAACAGACGCCAAAATCCTCATCGTTGATGATGTTCCTGCCAATCTGAACGTCTTGTGCCAGGTCCTTGAGACTGAAGGCTATAAAATTGTCGCCGCGCCGAGCGGAACGGTTGCGCTTCAGCTCGCCCAGCGGACGCAACCGGATTTGATCCTTTTAGACATCATGATGCCCGAAATGGACGGTTTTGAGACCTGCCGTCAACTCAATGCAAATCCTGCCACCGCCGAGATTCCAGTAATTTTCATCACGGCCAAAGACGAAATGAACAGCGTTGTTAAGGGGTTCGAGGTCGGCGGCGTCGATTATATTACCAAGCCGTTTCGCTATGAAGAGGTTCGCGCTCGCGTGCAAACGCATTTGACGATTAAAGGACTTCAGAAGAGATTACGAGAAGCAAATCAAGAGATTCAAGCCAGAGACGAAGAGCTCGAAAAAGCCTACGCACAGTTGGAAGCGGATAACCAATGCAAGACGGAAGAACTCCAAACCGCTCGCTTGAAAACTACCTAAACAAATTTATCTTGCGGTTAGCGCAATTTTATGGTTGTAAGTGATATCAAGAAGAACTATACTAAATAAGGAGCATAGCGGTATATGAATTACGCAGGCGATTCAAACCACCGCTTAGTTTATTATGGGAAATCTGGAACATCCAATGATGAAATATATCCGCCCGGGCGCTGAACAAACGACTATGTGTCCGGGCTGTGGTAACGGAATAGTTGCCCATAGCGCTCTTAGGGCTATCGACGAACTCGGAATGGATATGAATAATTTTGTTTTTGTATCAGGAATTGGTTGCAGTGGCTGGATTCCGAGTCCGTATTTTAATGCTGATACATTGCACACTACACATGGCCGACCAGTTGCTTTTGCTACTGGGGTAAAGTTGGCAAAACCGGAAATGAAGGTGATGGTCTTCAGCGGGGATGGCGATTTAGCGGCAATCGGCGGCAATCACTTCATTCATGCCGCCAGACGAAACGTCGGTTTGACCGTTATATGTATCAACAATGGAATTTATGGCATGACAGGTGGACAAGTCGCGCCGACGACGCCTCGTGATATAAAAACAACCACAACGCCCTACGGAAATCCTGAGCGGGCGTTTGACTTATGCGCGCTCGCGCAAGCTGCCGGCGCGCCGTATGTCGTCAGATGGACTACATATCACGCAAGACAGTTGACTCGCTCTATCGAAAAAGCGCTCACTCACAAAGGATTTTCGTTTATCGAAGTGATTGCTCAATGCCCCGTCCAATACGGCAGACGCGCTGGTTTGGGGAATGCGGCGCAGATGATGCAGTCGTATAGAGACAACTCCATCACAATTCAGAGGGCATCGCAAATGACGGAAGAAGAACTACGCGGCAAAATAATTGTCGGTGAATTTCGCGTAGCCTAAGATTCTATCGTAGCCGAATCCCGACTTCTGTTCACTTCGTTCAGTAGTTTACGAAGTAAACTACTCGAATTCGGCTACATTCGGGGAGCCCGAAGTCTTGGCGACTTCGGCTACCAAATTAGAAATTTGGGCTACAAGGAGGGAGGATTTAGACTATGGCAAAAAGAACAGAGATTCGCATCGCCGGTTTAGGCGGACAGGGAGTTGTTCTGGCAGGAGTATTACTCGGGACCGCCGCGGCTGTATATGATAAAAAGCATGTGACCCAAACCCAATCTTATGGCGCTGAAGCAAGAGGCGGAGCCGCCCGGTCTGAGGTTATAATTTCTGATAGCCCGATAATCTATCCGAAAGTGCTTGAACCGGATATCCTCGTCGCTATGTCTCAACCAGCTCTGGACAAATATATCGGCGACCTGAAAACTAACGGAGCATTGTTCATAGACGAAGAACTTGTAACAACCTTGCCCGAAAGAAACAATTTTAAAATTTACAAGGCTCGATTTTCCGAAGCCGCAACCCAAAAACTCAAAAGAAGCATCGTCGCAAACATAGTTATGTTAGGTTTTCTTACATCATTAACAGAAATTACCTCCGCCGAAGCCATTACAGAAGCTGTCCGAAACGGCGTTCCAAAGGGAACAGAAGAGTTGAATTTGAAGGCATTGGAACTTGGGAGAGAAATGGCAGGCGAGTGATGAGTGAAACGTGATACGTGATTGATGATTTAATATTCACGTTTCACGCATCACGTTTCACTTCATTATCACCATCTTTTTAGTCGATTTAAAATACTTATTTCCACCATGCAAATCCAACGTATAGAAATAAACTCCGTTAGCGACGGATTCCCCTGCATCATTCCGTCCGTCCCAATATGCGGCTCGATCTTTAGTGAGATAGCTACCCGCTTGCTGAATCCCTGGATTTAGAGTTCGCACCAATTGGCCCTGCTGATTGTAGATACGAATAGTCACATCAGCCTCCTGCGCCAATTGATAAGGTATCCAAGTTTCCGGGTTAAATGGATTAGGGAAATTTTGGAGCAGAGCAAACTTGGGTGCCAAAATCTTCACGCTGCCATTTATCTTTGTGATGCTGGAACTATTGGAAAGTTGGACATTTGCAAGAATCAATGGACTGGTTTTGCCCTCTGTTTGGCGCAAGACTTCAAATTCCACCGTCAGTAGGTTTCCTCCACCTTTCGTGGCTCCCCCTTTGTTAAATGGGATTTCTTCAGCAGACGCGAAAGCAAATCTAACTTCGCCTTTGAGGTCAGTGTTAGCTTCCCAATATGATTGATGTAGTAGCATCTGAGGCGTGACATCCACCGCTTTCAACACCGTCGAATCATATTTTAGGCTAATCCCTCCAGCCATCAAACCTGTTGCATTATCCATGACGATGGGGACATGAATGAGTTCTCCAACTTTTGCAGACTGCTCAGGAATGGTGATAATATAGTTGCGAGTGGCACTGCCACTGGGAGAGTTTAATAGATTCACGGGAAAACTATCCCGTAATCCGACGACGTATTGCAAAATGAGCGCCGCGTCGTAAGCGGAAATTGTCCCATCGCCGCTCAAGTCGCCGTCAATAGATTCTACAAATGCAAACCTCGCAATGAGTGGGTCATGGTCAGAACTCTGGTGCATTATTTCACAATCTTCCGCGCGCGCGTGTGGATATCCTGCATTGATGTGGGCAACCTGAGTTGAACGGAAGGTACGCATAAAGTGCGGAGTGGCGAAGATGTAATCAAGATATTGTGCATTGCCTTCGTAAATGTAGGTATATTGGTCAGGGAGTGATGGATAAAGATTGAGGATTTTTAGTTGACTTCCGGGCGTAATTCCATTGGTAAATATTGTTACCGGAGGCCTGTCTTGAGTTGCATTGATGTCACCTATGACGAGGACATCAGCATCTGGGGCATCCGCAAGTATTTCATCAACAAGTTTGACAACAAACCGCGCTTGTTCAATGCGGCACGGTTCAGTTTCCTCAGCGCCGTTAATCATTGATTTGAAATGGTTGACAATCAATGTGACGCGACGCGGCGTACCAACATCAACCTGCACAGGATAGATATCCAATGTTACAATAAGCGGTGGTCTGGAAAATAGCAAACCACCTGACCCACATCCGCCTGGGTCGGGAGGTAGCGTTTCCGGTTGCTGTGCCGCGATAATCTTAATGCGGTCAATCCGGATAAGGACACCTATATTATGCCCATAAACATCCGGACCTTCGATTAATGCCGCGATATAACCGCAATCGCTCAATTCGGGGTGGTTTGCAAGGTCATTCAGCACGTCAATATTTTCTGCTTCTTGAACAGCAATAACATCTGGGGCAAACATCCCATTGCGGATAGTTAAAGCGAGTTTATCAAGTTTACACTCATAATCATCGGGAGATAATACGATATCGTCTGTATATGGGTTACCCACAGTGTCAAATAAGCCTTCGGTTTTGAAATCTTCGAGATTGAATGTCGCCACGCTAAATTCAATTTCTCGATTCGCAGGCGGAATCGGTTTTGGGTCTGGGGAAGGCTCAATGTTGAATATTTCCGTCGGCTGGACTTTATAATCTTCGTAGGTGTAATCTAAAACGCCAAGAATATTGAATACACGGTCATCAAGTTTCACATCGGCTGGAAATCCACTGTCATCATCAATCATAATCCGCTCACCGTTTTCAGTCGCAGGATTAAAAAAATATCGACCTGTGAAGACTGATTGACGGATGATGATAAATATACCATTTTCATCCGTCGGTCCAACAACCACGCCATCAAGCGCTGTAACATACATCCCCTCCAATGCTTCAAAGTACATCAACGTGTCAGCAAGAATTTCCGGCGGAGTCAATTCCACAGGAACAGGTAGTTCAGTTCCTGATGAATTGATAATCACTTCTCCCTGGTCTCCACCAACGTCAATCTCAGTAAGTCCATCGTATTCATTGACGTAGCCTGTGACGGTAACGTCGTCACCGATTCGGACATCAGAGATGTTGGGATTATCTTTTTGATAAACCCAAATACCGTCGGACGTTGCTGGATTATCATCACCAGCGGCATCCTGGATAAAAAATCCTTTTCTATTCTGAGTTTCTTGCAAATCGCCGATAACAACTCCAACAACTTGCACGAACTGTCCCACCATCGGCGAAACTATTCCTTCGCCCTGCACTCCTGGAATTGTTGTCACTATCGGTCCATTTGGCGGCTGCTGGTCATCCAAATTTGTCTCTGACCCTGGAGGACCTGACTGCCAACTGTTAGTTTTGATATCGAAAATTGTATTATCTGCATTCCGCGCTTCAAGTTTCGGGATGTCAATATTCGCTGGGACTACCATCATGAAATATCCCTTTATGGAGTCATATCCTTCATCTATGCCATTGTCCTCAGTCACGTAGGTTCCAATAATTTGATTATCACGGTCAAAAGCCAACACGACTTTTCCTGATTCGGTGAATATCGTGCTCGCGTGAACCCACGCACCGTCGTTAGACATATCTAAGAGCGTAGGCCCAGGGAAATCCCAAGGACTTCCGTTGACCGGGCTACCACCTTTCTTAATCCGTAATCGTAGGTTACACTGCCCTGGCTGTGGATTATCTTGACTACTTCGTATGTACACCCACAATCCGATTGTCCCACCACTATCAGGAATACTTAGTTCTTTATAATTAGTGTTGAAACTACCATAACTTGTTGTTGTGAAGGAACCGTAATCCTGGCCATCAACATTTAGGCGCAGAGTAAAGGTATAATCTGTAGCACCTGGCACTAAACCAGTCACTTGCAAAAAGACTGCAAAAGGCGACTGCTTACTATCTCGAGCGGCGGCATAAAGTGGCATTTCAATGGTTGCTTCGATTTCTGCATATAGCAGAATGTTTACTAAAAACACCATTGACAGGCTTGAAGTAATTAGTAACCATATCTTGAGTTTAAATTTCATAGCCCCCTTTTTCCTTCCGAAGTTTAGGTTCAAAAATCATAATAGTGAAGCAAGATGCCCGAACAAGTTCGGGCATCCAGCACTTATTTTTGAAATGAGCCAAATTACTCAGATTCAGGTTGCTCTTCTGGAGCATTCTCGAGTTGTTTCGCAGGACGACTCTGTTGACGATTTTCCAACCGTTCTCTCGATTTTTCAAGTTGTTCTTGACGCTTTTTTTCCCAATCTTCGTATTGAGAAAACTGCTCTTTGGTCAAGATTTTATTCAACTTTTCGCCAATTTCAGCGTTAATTTCTTTGGCTTTAGCAAGCCGCGCTTCCATCTCCTCACGGTTCTGCGGACGTTCTTTACGTAAATCCTGCGCTTTTTTCCAGGCTTCCTGATAGATTGGACGCGCTTTGACTAATTGTTCATCGCTAATGCCAATTCCCACGGATACTTGCCACCATGAAGCAGGCAAACTAAGAAGCTGCCCTACCATTGCGCCAAAGCTTCCTGCTGGCACGCTCCTTCCCACCCCACGTTCACTTTGGCGCGGTCTCTGGGATTGTGCTTCGGTGAGGCTTTGAATAACGAGCACTGTAACGAAAGCTAAAGCGAGTACGATGCTAATGGCTACAAATAAACGTTTCACTTTATCACCTCCAATACATTTTAATTTTCTTAAACAAAGATTATTAGACGATAAAAGTGCAAAAAAGTTCCGGATTTTTTTTAAATTCACTCCTTCTAACGGAATTGCATTTTATATCCAAAAAGTTTTTTACACTCCGAAATATTTATGATATACTTATATTTCTTCACACATTAAACTGCTAGTACACGTCGGCAGAAGTTCATAACCCTTTTCCATGCGTAACAGGTGGCAGGTGGCAGGAAGTGCTTTAAACCTGTCACCAGTCACCTAATAGGGGCAAAGATTTTCGCCTGTGTGTACCAGGTATCTTAGCATGAGGACATTCCGACTTTTTATTTTTCATTTTAATTTCCGACACTTTCTTGCGTAAGTCGGAATAGTTTGTAAATATATTTTTGAAAGGAGCTATTATGAAACTAACCATTGGATGCACCACCAGACCTTATTCTGCGGTCTCATTCGCAGAAGCCTGTGACCATATTGCGGCGGCGGGCTACACCGATGTAGCGGTCTATGCTAATTTGGGCAAAATACCAGTGCAATCGGACAGCACCGCAGAAGAAATCGCCGCCGCTCGTAAAGCGGCGGCTGATGCTGGGCTGATTCCGTCTATGTTGATAAGCGGCCCTAAACTTGAGCTTGGTCTTGATGCTGCAGTCGATGATTATAAGAAACTCATTGACAATGCAGCCAAATTAGGAGCAAAGTGGCTATTGAATGGCGGGACGGGCAACAAGGAACATTACTCAATTTACTTCGAGTTAATGCGCCAAACCGCGCCTTACGCAGAACAGGCAGGTGTTAATATAACTCTGAAGCCCCACGGAGGTATCACCCTCACGATAGATGACCTTATCAATGCGTACCATAAGGTGAATCACCCGGCCTTTGGAATATGCTATGACCCGGGCAATATCATCTACTATACCAAAGGAGAACTCAGACCCGAGCCGGATATTGCGCGCGTTGCTCCGACGGTTAATACAGGAATTATCAAGGATTGCGTCGTTGTGGATGGAAACCCGGATGTCATGATAACTCCAGGTGAGGGCTTCGTCGATTTTGAAAAAGTTCTTGGCGGGCTCGTCAAGGGTGGATTTAGAGGGCCGCTATATGTCGAGTGCGTTGGCGGCAAAGAGCTAAATGAAATAAACAAGAATGTCAAATCTACTCTGAAGTTTGTAAGTGATATTTTAGCAAAGATTTAAACATTTGGTGTGAATTATGTTCACTTCGTTCACCAACACCTTCGTCCCCCTTAACAAAGGGGGGCAGGGGGGTTGTTGGTTCACTTCGCTCACCAACGCCTTCGTCTTATGGCCAGATGTTATACGTGATGCGGCTTGGGTTGAGTAGGTGGCGAAGCCGTATCGAAACTATTGCGTGTTGCGTAATACGAAATACGGAATACGCAATACGCAATACGTTTCATCAGCCAGAATATCCAATCTTAGTCTTGATTTTGCACCAATTCCTTATGTCGTGTGCCTTGTACTCGGCCAAGATGATAGTGAGCCTCATTATCTCAGTGGATAAGGCCAACGCACACACATTATGTTTTTGCAAAATCAAGACGACACTTGAAAGCTAACTCACACCAGGCATTTAAGAATAAAGGGACAAGAGCTGTGCAGCCAACATAAATGGGAGAAATCCAGATGGGACGCGGACGCCACGACAAATGCTGAAGGACGCAGGGGCAAAAGCATTGTTCATCGGGTTTTCTCAAATATCTGTTGGCAGCTTCTTTACGAAGTAAATGAGTCTCTCGACAATGTCATATTCGTCATTGCGAGCCGAAGGCGAAGCAATCTCTGTGAACATAGCAGAATCAAGATTGCTTCGTCGCTACGCTTCTCGCAATGACACTTATCCTGAAATCTGACATTGTCAAGGTCTTCACAATTTCAAAAGGTAGAGATTTCTGACCGAACATCTTTGTGTGAAGTGGAATAGAATCCGATGACTTTACCAAAGTCAAGTTAAGACCCAGAAGATTATACCTGTTTGGCAAACTTTTTGCGAACTGATAATGTTATTGGTCATCAAAGAGTCTTTTTTGAAGTGTATAAAGGTTGTGGGAAATCCTTTCCCAAAATTGAGGTGATAACTTGCTATGATGATGTCTAAACTTGCTACAATCTTTTTGTTCCTTCTAATTGTTGGGATTGCACTCACTGTCTTTGGACAGGACATCGAACGCCACCTCCAAGAAGCATACTTTGAGGTTGGCAAAGCTGACTATATCAAAGAATGGTTGGTGCTTGGTCCCTTTTTCCCAAATAATCTGGAGAAAGATTTTCTCTCTGATATCGGTGGCGAGGCGAATGTCAATCCCAAAGCAGGCGATACTGTGACGACCGCCGATGGGAGAACGCTGACGTGGAAACGTTATCAATCCCAAACAGAGGTTGTTGATTTGCTTGATGCCGTTGGCAGATACGACTACGCTACTGCTTATGCTTTCTGCCTTCTGCAAACCGAAACGGCTTTTGATGCCAAAATCACTCTACGGAGCGATGATGGTATCACCATCTGGCTCGAGGGAATACAAGTATATAGCTATCCGACATGGAGGCCGCTGTCTGCGGATTCGGACACGTTTGTAACACACTTGCAAGCAGGGACAAACCGTTGTTTGGTCAAGGTTTCCGACTTGACCTACCCTTTGGACCTTGCGATGCGCGTGGAAATGCGCGTGGAGAGGTTGTTATCTCCTGAACGTGCTGTGCTTCTCGGAACAATTAACGATGAGTCAGGACAGCCTATACCCTATGCTGTCCTCCGCCTTGAAGAGAACGGGAAGGACATCGCACAGACGCAGACCGACGTGGAAGGAAACTATTGTTTGAGTGTCTATCCAGTGCGTGGGCCGTATGACCTCTCCGTAACAGCAGGCGAGCTTGGCGCTTGGCAGCTTGACCTCCACCTGCGTGAGCAGGAAAACCAGAGGCTGGACTTAACATTGAAGGAAGCCATCAGCCTCTCAGGGGCAGTTTTGGCGTCGGATAACACACCGCAGGTCAGTGTTCCCGTCCACGCCATTGCGCTTGATGAGAGAGAAGGTGGGGACAAGGGCAAATTGAAAATCATCGTCACCGCTCTGACCGCTGAGAACGGACAATACCGATTTATCAATCTGAAGCCGGGGCTTTATCAGATATTGTGCAAGCTTCCCGGCGGCGAGATTTCTCCGCTCTCATGGAGTAAAGTTGAAGCGACTCCCCTCTCCCTCGATGCGAGAGAGAGTGAGAGTATCATATTACCAATCGAACATGGGACAACCCTCAAAAACATCGACTTCCGATTTGTCCCTTTCAAAAAGAGGACACCTAAAGCGGATGAATCTCCCACTGCTCCACCCTTACCCACAACCATACCTCCTTTGAGACCTCTCCTGGAAGCACAAACCTACACTGCAAGGGGCGGAGCAAATGCTATGCAGTCCGCTATCGCCGACGCGCAGGGCTACACTTGGTTTAGCACTTCGGAGCCAAGTTGGACGCATTTTTATCGCTTTGATGGAAAGCGCTTCACGGTGATTGACAATACCATCGGTTCTGGAGTCAAGAGCTCTGCCCGCGACGCCGAAGGAAAGGTTTGGATAGCGGGCCAGAACGGAGTTGTCCGCTTGTGGAACGGAGAGGTCGAGAAGCACTACACTGTGCCGGATGGTTTACCTTCCAATGCTGTGATTGACTTGCAAGCGGACAAGCACAAGGGCATTTGGGTGATGACGACTGGGGGCATTAGTTACATCCACAAAGAAAACGGGGATGACAAAATGTCGCTTGTCGTCGATGCGACCAGGCTCAATTTATCCGGAATCGAAATCGATTCTGCCGGTAGCGTTTGGTGGTGGGCAACGGGGCCGCTGGATGTCACGACAACCGTTCACCGCCTGCTCAAAACGTCGCGGGGCATTTCAGAAGCGCTCAAAATACAACTTCCGTTTCGAACCGTCACTGCCAGTGCTGTTGGGGAAGGGCTTCTAGTTCAGGGCGAAAATTTACCGTTTATTTATTACCGCTCTGACGGAGTTGGATACGCGCTCGATAGACGCCTTTTCAGATATTTTGCCACCGATAAAAAAGATCGACTCTACTTTGCCGCCGAAGCGGAAGACGAACAGATGCAAATCATCCGTGACGCCCCCGACAGCGAGGGTGATTTCGGTTATCCCGGCTCACCGAATTGATATGAATTTCCTCAGAAACTTTCCACACATTATGATTACTTACGCCCGATCAGAGATGAAATGTGGCTGTTTAATTGGATTGCTGGTCTGCCTGTATTCATTATCCGAGACAACGAGATTTTGCCTGCTAAGGATTTATATCGACATCATCTGATGGACAGCGGCTATTTTATGCCAACTAACGATGAAACGGTTTGGGGGTGCGAATGGGGCAAGCGGGAAATGACCGAACTCCACTTTCCAAAAGGGATGGAGTATGAGGTGTGCGAGCTAGAAGATTTCAACGGGCTTCGGCCATTGCAATACAATCGGAAAACAGGCCGTTACTATTTCATTTGCGAGCCCAGCAGTCCTAAGCGTGGTGGTCACTTTCTGGCACTCTACCAAAACGGAGAATGGAAGGAATTGCTTGAGAATATATGGTTCGAAACTCTTTGGTGTACAGACGCGGGTGGAAATACCTGGCTCGCGGATTTCGCCGAAGATTCGACACGCCTCATCTGCATTACCGCTGACGGCAATATTGAACAACAGCTAATCGAGTTCAAGAAATTTTCTCCAGATGACAGGGGTGGCTGTTATCTTCTGGATTCAGACGGAAGCCTAATTCATTACAAAGAAAAAAAACTGACGATTTATCCGCTGCCGGGCATTAAAAACACCCGTAACATCGCAGCTTTTTCCGACAGGTCGGTTTATCTTCAAAAGGGAAACGCGCTCTATCTATGGACACCCGAAAACCTCCGACAGTTGATGACGAAGGATGGCTTTCCTGCTGATAGCGCTTGGTGAAGCCGGAAAAAGGCTGACGGAACAACTACGTGAACCAATCCGCAACTACGACATGGAGACGATTCTCAATATCTTGTCAGAGATTCGTGTCAAGACCACAAAGTGAGTAGTAATTTTTTGATTCGATTTAGCTCACCAATGCCACATTTCCGCGTAGCCCAAGATTCTATCTTGGTTTTCTCCGAATGGCATCAATTTGGGCCAACTTAGAAAGTTGGGCTACGATTGGATTTGATTTCTAATGTGACATTGGCGATTGAGGAGAAAACCATCATGAACCCAAGCCAAACTGACCAGACACAGGTTGCTTTGAACGCCGATTCTACCGGGGCGACGATTCTGATTGTTGATGATATTCCCGCAAATCTGAATCTTCTCCGCGAAGCCTTGGAACCCCAAGGTTACAAAATCTTAGGAACGACCAGTGGGGAAAGAGCGCTTCAGATTGCCCATCGCACGACGCCGGATTTAATTCTCCTCGATATTGTCATGCCAGGAATCGATGGTTTCGAGACCTGCCGCCGCTTGAAGGCAGAACCCAAAACCGCGGATATCCCCGTGATTTTCATCACGGTCAAAGATGAAGTGGAAAACATCGTTACCGGTTTTCAGGTTGGTGGGGTCGATTATCTCACCAAATCGGCTCAAAAAGAGGAACTGCTTGCCCGCGTGAAAACCCACTTAAAAATCAGCCAACTGACCAAATCGTTATTAGAAACCAGCATCCAGCTTGCTCAAACCAACCGAGAACTGAAGCAAGAGATGAACCAACGCAAACAGGAACAAGAAGCGCGTGAGCAGGCCGAGGATGCGTTGTTGAAAGCGGATGAACGGCTGTCACTCATCTCCCAACAGGAAGCATCTCGCTGGGGCATTGAAGGTTTTATCGGCAAAAGTCGAACCATCGCGGCTATCTTAGATGAAGTGCGTAAACTTCAGAGTGCGGGCGCAACGAGTGTTCTTATTTTAGGCGAAAGCGGCACCGGCAAAGAACTGATTGCCCGGGCGATTCACTTCGGTTCAGCGCGCGCCAAAAGTCCCTTTATTCCGGTCAACTGCTCCACCATTCCAAAAGAACTGGCGGAATCCACCCTCTTTGGACACGTCCGCGGCGCTTTTACGGGCGCAAACCAAAGCCGCAAAGGACATTTTGAACTCGCTTCAGGCGGGACGCTTTTCCTTGATGAAATCGGCGACCTGCCGTTCGAATTGCAACCCAAGCTGTTGCGGGTACTCGAGGAGGGCTGTTTTACACCTTTAGGCGGAACCACTAAGAAACAGGTCGATGTCCGCATCTTAGCCGCAACCAATCCAGATTTACCCAAAAAGATTGCCGCCGGCAAATTTCGCGAAGACCTCTACTTTCGTCTCGCACGTTTCCCCGTAACTGTCCCGCCACTGCGAGAGCGGAGGGAAGATATTCCTCTGTTAGTCGAACACTTCCTGCGAACATTTGGCGCTGAAATGGGAATTGAACACCCCAAAATAAGCGTCGAAGCGTTGGAGTCCTCGAAAGCCTACCACTTCCCCGGCAACGTTCGGGAACTGAAGAACATCATTGAGCATGCCCTGATTTTAAGCGGCAGAGAACAGATTTTGCCTCAACATTTGCATTTTGTGCATTTCACCTCAGTGGAACAGCGAGTGGATGAAAATCTTCTTGTTCCTCACCAAGTAATACAGTCTCAGGAGGATTTAAAAAGCGTGCAGAAGTTTATTTCAGAATGCTGCGAAATTGCGCCAAATCTGGAAGTCCGCAAGCCTGAAATCCTCGCTCAATACCTTGATTTTTGTCACGCTTTCGGATATAGACCAGTGTCGCGGAATAAGTTTTACGAACTCGTTTTGGAACTGTGTCCACAGGTTGTTGCAACTCAGTTGGGTAAAGAACGTTTAGCCGGCTTCAAAGGGTTAAGCGTAACCAAACTTTTCTCTTAGAAAGAAAAGTTCCATCATAAGAAATAAGAGGAAGAAGTAAAAAATATTGGTGATCAGTTTGAGTGATTTGCGCAGTTTGAGAATCACTCAAACTACTCATAATAGTCAAAAAACAGACCACAGGGATGAATCCCCGTGCTGAGAGAGCAAAGCCCTTTGGGCTTGTCTTTGCGTTCACTATTAGCCCGTAGGACTTGGTTCTCTTAGCCCGATGGCTTTAGCATCGGGCTGTTAGAATTTGTCCAAGTACCAATTTTCATTCCTTAACATAAGTTGATACATAGGAAAGCCCAAACGACCTCCAATGAACCTTATCAGCAAATCCGTCCCCTTCTCTGCTTTCTTGCCTTCCCACTCCTCCACCAGAACCATGTAACAATCTATTTGTTACGCCCTTATATCCACTCGATTCGTTATGTGAACTAACCTGTGTTACCTCATGACTTCCGGCATCCTGAATTGAACAATAAACCTAAATAGTCACGGCGTTTTTTCATGCTTTGGCACAGCATTTGCTAAATACATAAACAGAAGCGAAGCAATCCGCAAAAACCATCTTTGCTTTTTGAGATGGATGCAGCTGGTTCCCATGGTTGATCTATCATCCATGTATATCCGGCGTCATCCGTTAGATTCATAAGAATTAACCAAAGTGAAATAATAAGATTATTATACCAGATTCCTATCCTTACGATTCCTTCCCTGGTTTCTGGATTCCAGTTAATTTTTATCCTGCTCCACTGTATGATATTGCCGTTAATGATGTAGCATTATATTGCATTTCTCCTGGTCCGTACTATCCATATTATCCTATTAATTTGGTCTGGGAATATAATAACACGAATCGCCAGTGGACAATGATAGGCTTTCCACTGTCTCCTGCCAAGAAACTTTATGCTGGTAGCAAAGCTCTTTATGCTAATGACTATTCTGATGACATTTTTCGTTATGAAGGCACTCCCAGCTGGGTGTGGCCGAGGGTTGGGGGACCAGGAGCAGCTTTTGCTGTGAACGATGTGGCACTCTATGGTATTTCTCCCGATGGACAAGCTGTCATGCGGCGGCATCATGGAACAGGAGAAAAATGGACGCGTATTGGCGGTCTCCCTCCGGGAGAAAAGAAAATTCTCCATATTTGGGCTGAAGGGAAGGAACTCTATATCGGAACTCGTGCAATTGATTAGAGAGAATTTGGCTGCAACAATGCGATTTGGCAATATAAACCTGAAACGGGAGCGCCAAGAATTCACACGCCAACAACCGACATTATCTCCGATCAATCGGTCGTTACACCCATGCGCTCCTTTTTGTCGAAACAAGCTACTTTACTTCAGAATTACCCCAATCCTTTCAACCCGGAAACCTGGATACCATTTCAGTTAACAGCAGATGCGACGGTAACAATCCAAATCTACAATGCCACCGGTCAACTCGTCCGCACTCTCGCTTTAGGAAACAAGAACGCCGGCGTCTACACGACCCAAGATTAAGCTGCTTATTGGGATGGCAAGGATAATTCAGGGCAGAAGGTAGCATCAGGGTTATATTATTACACCTTGCGAGCCGGAGATTTTAAGGCAACACGTAAGATGATTATCATGAAATAGTAGGTGGACATTTAATCACTGGACATAAAGGCAGGGATTGACGAATCCTTGCCTTTATCCACGACACTCTTTTAATTATTGCCTACAAAACTGATATACAAAAAGGTGGTGAAGTCATGAGAACCTTCATTAATCAATTTTTAAGACAGAAACTGAGGCAAGAAGAAATGGTCTTTTTAGGATTCTTTGGGAAGAGGCCCAAAATGGCAAAGAGGTTGTTTTTTACGTGGGCATGTATTCTATCAATTCTCACATGCTTCCCTTTATTTGCCCTCGAATATCCCCCTGATTATACCTTCGTGGAGGTGCCAGACCCTCTTTCCGGTGATAACCCAACCTATCCTCTGATTCCAATGGACGTTCCCGTTATTGGTGAATCTTTCTATGACCTTCGCTTCGGAACAATCCTGACACGAGTAACGGAAATAAACGGCATTAACGGAAGGCATGAATATTCTCGTTTTGACCCCTTCAATGCAAATCAATCCATGGTCGTTCTGCTTCCAGAGAATGACTGGTTTGTATATCGCACACAGTCAATGCTTTATAATCAGAGTAGCAATTTAGTCATGGTCTTACATGGCATGGCAGAACCTCGCTGGGCTCCAAACGACCCCAATTTGATTTGGTGCCTTCAGGAATTTCGTATAATCACTGTTAATGTACAAACAGGGCAGGAAACCATTATAAAGGATTTCTCGCAAGACCCAACCATAGGGCCTATTATAACAGCGGAGCCTGATGTTTACCGTATCACCACGAAAGATGAAGGCGAATCATCCATGGACAAGCGATTCTGGGCGTTCATGCTTCAGGGGTATAATGCGCCTGATGGCGACCCTTACAGGCCTAGATATATCTTTACTTGGGATAGCCAGCAAGACAATGTTTTAGGTGTATACCCAATTCCGTTGAGCGAAGCAGCGATTGATTGGGTCGGCGTGTCTCCAAAGGGGAACTGGGTGTTAATCGGCGGACTTGATTACAATGGCGGTAATCTTGTCGGTCTTACCATGGCAAATAAAGAGCTTACACAATTCCATAGACTGGACTATACAACCGCTCATTCTGATGTTGGGCTCGATATCGAAGGCAATGAAGTCATAGTGATGCAGAACACTCGAACAGACTATATCGACCTGCTTCCCATTGATCTAAATACAGAACCGATTCTGGAACCTGGCGGGAGTTATGAGGGTACCAACAGGACGCCTCTTATACGCTTATTCTATGCTGATTGGTCTCCTATTGGCTTGAATAGTGGTGTCCACATTTCCTGTAACTTTCCCGGCTATTGTGTTGTTTCAACCAACATTGAACCAAGCGTGCCGGAACAGAATTGGCTCGACCGCACAATCACTTTAGTTAAGCTGGACCAAACTCAGCCGCGTGTCTTCTACCTGGCGAAGGTTTATAACACCACTGGAGCATATTGGGAAGAGACTCACGCGACAATAACCAATGATGGCTCAAAAGTAGTTTGGGTGTCAAACTGGGGTCAGGATGTCGGACAGGAAAAAGTATTTCTTCTGCAATTGGATATGCCAGAAGAGCCGATGACTCCTCCGCCAATTATTGAACGTATCTCCCCTGAAATTGGAGCGATTTCGGGTGGCGATGAGGTGACAATTACAGGAAACTACTTCCAGGATGACGCGACTATTACTATCGGCGACAATCCTGCGACAGAAGTTACGGTTGATTCACCAACTCAGATTACAGCGCAGATACCCCCAGGTGAATTATAAGTCTTCTGATGGAATCGGGCTGGGTGACTACGACAACGACGGGGATTTAGACATCTTCGTAACTACATCTACTCTTACTCCTCCCCAAAGTACCGATGTGTTTTACCGAAATGAAGGGAACGGGGTGTTCACCGGCGTCACCCAGCAGGCAGGGCTGTGGAGAGAGGGATTCGATAAGGATGCGTTCTTTTGGGATTACGATAACGACGGACATCTCGACCTGTTCATCCACTCCTGGCCTACCTATGCCGCCGGTAAAACCAGCGTCTTGTATCGGAACAACGGGGATGGGACATTCACCGATGTCACGAAACCCGCAGGCATTGCACCGTTGGAAGTCGATAGCTCCGGGGCAAACTATGGCGATTACGATAACGATGGTTGGCTGGACTTGTGTATTACGTATCATAGTTCGCCAACCTACCTCTATCATAACAACGGGGATGGTACCTTCACGGAGGTCAGCAAGGAGGCGGGGATTGACGGAACGAACAGCGGCACCGTCAGCTTTTTGGATTACGACAATGACGGAGACTTAGACCTTTTCACCGGGCAATCTCCCATAGGGAGCGCAGATTTGATGATTAAGCTTTACCGGAATAATAGCACGCCAAATCGTTGGTTACAGTTGAAACTGGTCGGCGTAAAGAGCAACCGCGATGCTATCGGGGCGAGGATTAAGGTAAAGGCAGGCGAACTTACCATGCTCCGCGAAGTAGCGGAGTGCTCTGGAGGATGGTATGGTAATAAGCAGGACCGCCTACCTGTCCATATCGGCTTAGGGCAAAACTCTCAAGCAGACGTGATAGAGATTCGCTGGCCCTCTGGCACAGTAGACGTGCTGCGCGATGTCCCCGCAGACCAACTCGTCGAGGTGAAGTAGGGTTCAGGTTTTCAAGTCACCGCTGTGCAGTCGCGTGGAAAATTGCCCATCACGTTGGGTCAGATTAAGCCGCGCGGGAAGTTGCCTATCAAGTTGGGTCAGATTGAGCAGACGGCATTGCTGCAAAACTATCCCAATCCGTTTAATCCAGAGACATGGATTCCCTTTGTGCTTAACGAAACTGCTGATGTTGAAATCCGCATTTACGATGTCTTCGGCATTCTGGCGCGCACGCTACGGTTGGGGCAAAAGGCTAAAGGCGAATATCGCAGCAAGGATAAAGCGGCTTATTGGGATGGAAAGAACGACGCAGGAGAAGTTTTAGGAAGCGGTATCTACTTTTACGAGATGCGAACGGGGGATTATACCTCCGTGCGGAAAGCAATGCTGCGGAAGTAAGCCGATAGAAACCAAGTTTTTTTACGTATACATAGAAACCGAGTTTTTCGGAAAAACTCGGTTTCTGAACAGGAGGAAAAATAAACATGAACACCCAAAAAACAACACACAAAATGAAACGTAATATTGTTTGGATTTTAACCATCGTCATGCTCAGCGAGCTGTTGGGCTTGGCTTCCATGAGTTCGGCGGTAGAGGATACCTGGACGAGGAAAACGAATCTGATAACCTCCAGGTGCAGGCACTCTAGCTGTGTAGTGGATGGTACCATCTATGTCTTTGGGGGATATGATGGTATCCGGTGGAATGTTGCTTCAGTGGAAGCGTATCATACCGCGACGGATACCTGGACGAATAAAATAGATATGCCAACGGGAAGACATGCCTTATCCACCAGTGTGGTGAATGGGATAATCTATGCCATTGGAGGTTGGGAGGGAGGGCCCCTCTCAACGGTCGAAGCCTACAATCCAACAATAGGCAAATGGGTGAAGAAAGCGAATATGCCCACTGCAAGAGCATATCTCTCCACCGGTGTTGTGGATGGGAAAATCTACGCTATTGGGGGATGGCGCGGTGACCCACAGGCGGCGGGTCTCTCCACGGTGGAGGAATATGATTCAGCGACAGACACATGGACGAAGAAGGCGGATATGCCAACCGCAAGATCCGGTTTCTCCGCCAGTGTTGTGGACGGGAAAATCTACGCTATCGGTGGGGTCGTGACGAACCGCGTGCTTGTCTCCACGGTGGAAGTTTATGATCCAGCGACGGATACATGGACTGAGAAGGCGGATATGCCAACCGCAAGGGGGAGGATTTCCACCAGTGTGGTAGATGGGAAAATCTATGCCATTGGAGGGTTAGATAATGCCTTTTGGGGGCTCTCTACAGTGGAAATGTATGATTCATCGACGGATACATGGACAAAGAAATCCGACATGCCCACTGCAAGAGGCTTCCTTTCCGCCAGTGCAGTGAAGGGAAAAATCTATGCCATTGATGGAGGCACTGGAGGAGGAGACGCACCACCCCTTAAAGAGGGTGTTGTGGAAGAATATGACACTGGATTCGTGCCCAAAGGCATTGATGCGAAAGGGAAGTTGCCGACGACGTGGGGGAAGATTAAACGTAGCAAGTGACAAATGGCTATCGAAACCACCTACTACATCACGCAACATGCGTCATATGTCACTCAAAAATCTCCGTGACAGCGCATTGAAATCCCGAGACGACTTCTTCTCCCATCAGGGTATCGTTTTGGGTGAGAATCTTGATGTCGTTGCGTGACCGGTAGACGATAATTGTCTTAGCAATCGGTTCAATTACCCAAACCATTTTAACGCCGGCGTCTAAGTATTCCAGCGCCTTCTCCTGAACGTCGTAAAACTTATCGCTGGGCGAAATAACCTCGATTGCCAGGTCTGGAGGGATAGGGCTGGCCTGGTATCTGTTTTCCGGAAGACGTTCCTGTGAAACAAACGCTACATCAGGTTTTCGACCACTTTCTCCAATTTGGAATGTTGTTTCCGCGGTGTAGACTCGACCCAACCGATGCTGACGTACATAGTTATTCAATAAGGTAACAATATTGGTGCTAATTTCTCCATGAATCATTGTTGGGGTAGACATCGGCACTAATTCTCCTTTGACATATTCGTAGGATTCGTAATCGTTGGCTAAGAACTCTTCGAGTGTTATTGATTCTGCATTCATCGTTTACACCTCGCTTGATACTAAGAGATTGAGGGAGATTTTAAAGCAAATCCCCCATGCGCATCAACTTAACTTAAACCACTACACCGATCTAAAGATAAAGCCTAAAGGCACGGTGCTGGTTTTGAATAGCAATCGACTAACACCGTAGCTTCAGCTTTTGTCTTTAGGCCGGTGATAAACTTTTAAAGCAAATCCCCCCGGCCCCCTTTGGAAAAGGGGGAGTAAATAGCTTCAACTCTCACAAAGCTTTTCGGACTTGTGGGTGAAGATAAACCGATAAATCGGGATTTTCAACCGTTTTCCCGAAGTTTTGGGACTTCGGCTACGAATGCCAATTTTCAACCAATTATACCATTTTTTCATTTTAATGTAAAGTTCCAATTTTTCAAGGAGGTATTCCAAAATGTTTTCACGAATCAGCAACACCTTTATCGGTAGTCCAAAATTCTATCTTGGACTTAGTATCATATTAATTGCCTTCGGTGGTGTCATTAATGCAACTGCCGACACCGAGGCAAACAAGGCTATCGTCAGTAGTGCCTTTGAGGAGATTTTGAACCAGAAGAATCTGGCCCTGGTAGACGAGTTTTACGCCACCGACTATATCTTCCACCTTGCAGGCAATCCTGACATTCATGGCTCTGAAGGCTTAAAACAATTCTTTGCCATGTACTTAGCGGCCTTCCCCGACATTCATTTTACCATTGACGATATTGTCGCCGAAGGGGATGAAGTAGTAATCCGCGATACCGTTCGCAGCACACACCAGGGTGAGTTTGTGGGCATACCATCTACGGGCAACCAGGTGACGTTCACGGGTATGTTCGCTCATCGTGTCGTTGAGGGCAAGATAATGGAAAGCTGGGGCGAGGGTGACTTCCTGGCTTTGATGCAACAGTTTGGCGTTATTCCAGCGATGGGGCGCGAAACTTTTACATGGGGTGAACCGTCGGTAGTCACTGGCAACCCCGGTGACCCAGAGACGAACAAAGCTACCGTACAGCGTATGATTGCTGAAGTCTGGAACCAGGGAAAACTGTCCGTAGTGGACGAGGTTTTCGATGCCGACTACATCCTCCATGACCCCGCCTGGCCTATGGAAGTACGAGGTCCCGAGGGTTTTAAGCAATATGTCGCGGCAATGCTTGGCCCATTCCCAGACACCTATTTTACGATTGAGGACATCATCGCCGAAGGGGACAAGGTAGCAGTCCGCTATACCGCTTTAGGCACACACCAGGGTGAATTTATGAGCATCCCTCCGACGGGAAAGCAGATAACTATCACGGGGATTACCATCCACCGTTTTGCTGATGGCAAGTTCGTGGAAAGCTGGTTCAGTTATGACATGCTGGGCTTCATGCAACAACTCACGGCCCCGCCGCCTGTTCCAGAGGATTACACCAATGTCTTCTTCACTTCACTTTCGCCAGGGCTGAACATGGTCTCGCTGCCCCTGAAGCCCCAAACTCCATACACCGCTCGGTCTTTTGCGGAAGAACTCTATTCTACGGTGGTAATCAAATTAGATGAAAAACGTCAGCGATTTGTGGGCTTCACCTTGGACGCCCCAGACGATGGTTTCACCATTGAAGGCGGAAAAGGATACATCGTTAATGTTCCAGAAGGTAGAGTAGTTGCGTTTACAGGTGCCGCATGGACCAATCAGCCGCTTACTGAAGCAGCGCCTGCGGCTCAAAGCGATGGCGCATGGGCTTTCGTAGTCAGCGGTAGATTTGGAGATGATTCAGATAATAGACTTACGAAGGATGGATATCTAGTGACTGTCAGAAACACCAGGACTAACGCGGTTGCCATCGCTGTTGTCCGTGAAGGATACTTTGCGGCTGCCTTTGCTAATCTGAGCCGCGAAAATGTCGTTCAAATAGGCGATAGGCTGGAAGTGCAAGTTCAAGATAGAACGGGAGAAATTGCTTCTGAGACTCTCACTTACACGGTAAAGGCGGAAAGCATCCGTCAAGCGTTTCTTTCTGTCACTCTCAAGGACGTTCTCAAACCACGTCACAGCATGCTTATTGGGATGGACTAAACTCCGTTAGTGAGAAGGTAGCCTCTGGTATCTATTTCTATCAATTAAAAGCTGGTGATTTCTCCTCAACGCGTCGAATGCTTGTATTGAAATAGCTCGGTATAAACCGGTACAGGTAGCGTCCAAAATGATGTAAAAATACACCCTAAGAAATTTTTCCCAATGAAAACGGGAAAACGAGACAGGGAGCAGGTTTCCAGCACTTGCGAGTAAAGAAACTCGTTTTGTCATAAAAGAACTTAACGGAGATTTTTTTTACTGAGTTTCTTAACCAAAAGAGTGCCTAAAAAGCAGGAATAAAAAGCCAACGATTATTCGTTAATCAAACGGACGTTTGCTTTACAAACCCTCACGTTTTCTCGTCCTCTCGTTTTCTTGGATCTTAATCTATTTGTGTCCGTCAATTTCGCTTAGGGTGTAAAATATAGGGTAGGGCACGTGTTCCCTCCTAAGAGGGAGCCGTTGCCCTCCCCCCGAACGTAGCGTGCATGTCACCATGCACTACGCTCTCCAGTTAAGATTTCTCTTTATACCTTAAGTCTGGGAGTTTACCTGTATGGAGAAGGTGATGACATTCCGTGCAGATAACTAAGGTTTTTCGGTTTCGAGCTATCATCACTTGTTGCCATTTCTCTCGGTTAGTTTTCTGCTTCAAGTCCCTTAGCTTGCGCACATGATGGGCCTTGCGGTGTACCACTGTAGGTGGGATGATAGTGGAAATCCTCAAGATAGCCAGCTTTCAGCATGCACTTTATCAGTTTGATAAAACGCTTATCATCAATTTTCTTTTCCAGCAGTTCAACCAGTAGAGAGTGCTCCATGTTGTCGAAGAACCCTCTGATGTCAAATTCCGCGAACCATTTGATGCCAGTCCACTGTTTGTGGATTTGTCTTATTGCGGTGTGACCACTCCTTTGAGGGCGAAAGCCATGAGACTCGTCAGAGAAGATTGGTTCGTAGATACGTTGAAGTAGAATGCGTGCCACTTCCTGAACCAATTTGTCGTCGCCGGTGGGAATACCAAGCGGACGCTTTTTGTTACTGCTACGCTTAGTGATGTATGTTCTCCTTGCACTGGTAAACTTATACTTGTTCTCTGTCAGTTTTGAGATAATGTTCTCTACTCTTTCAGAGGAGAAACCATCGAGAGTATTTTCGTTTACTCCCCTTGTTATCGCTCCTTTGTTAGAGTAGATGCGAGCATAGGCTTCGGACCAAATTTCCTTTTGATACATCAGCCTATAGAGATTTCGTATCGGATACCCTTCGTTTCCTAACTGGGTATACCTAAACAGGGCGCGTATGGAACTTCTCAGCAGTCCCAGTCCCAATATAGGGACACTCCTAATCAACAGTGACGTGGCGCACTGCACGAATCTGGACGCCACCCGGGTACCAGAGCGCCGGTTCTTCGCCGAACAACTTTGGTAGGCTTCCAAACTTTCTTCTGTTACAGCAGTTTAACAAAGTCGTTTTTGAACTCCCAAATACACGTCGTCGTAGGACGGCGTGATTGGAGCTCCAGATAATGTTAATCCAAAAATCCTCTAAGCATACGGCTTCTTCTTGGATGGCGGAGTTTCCGTAGCGCATTGGCTTCAATCTGACGTATTCGCTCCCTTGTAACGCCGAATATAGCCCCCAATTCCTCTAAAGTCCTGGGTTGTCCATCACCTATGCCATATCTGAGTCTGAGAATATCCTCCTCGCGCGGTTTGAGAGTAAGGAGCACTTCCTCAACGCGTTCTTTGAGCATATTCAACGCTGCTTCACTGGCTGGGGATTTTACATTCTTATCTTCAATGAAATCCGATAGATGGCTTTCTTCCTCTCCACCTACCGGCGTTTCCAGGGAAATCGGCTCCTGCGTGATATGCAATACCTGACGAACTCTATCTACTGACACGCCCATCTCATTAGCAATCTCCTCGGCCGTTGGTTCATTGCCTTTTTTTTGCACAATATGGCGCGAGACTTTGGAGAGCTTATGCATGGTTTCTATCATGTGGACAGGAATACGGATAGTGCGTGCCTGGTCAGCGATTGCACGCGTGATGGATTGTCGAATCCACCACGTTGCATAGGTACTGAACCTGTAGCCTCGTTGATATTCAAACTTATCGACGGCTCGCATCAACCCAATACTTCCTTCCTGAATAAGGTCAAGGAAACTGACGCAGGGTGAGCGACTTGTATATCTCTTGGCTATATTGACAACCAGACGGAGGTTCGATAACACAATCTTCGCTTTCGCTTCTTCGGCGAATTCTTCACCTTTACAGATACGCTGAATAACATTGTTCAAGCGCTCCGTAGGGATACCGATTGTCTGTTCCAAACGTTTAATGCTTCGTTTCGCTCTGATAATCTTTTGGTTATCGGCAACGATTTGTTCATAAGGAATGTTCACTTCGTTGACCCTCTGAGATTGAAGATTGAAGATTGCAGATTGAAGATTGCATTCTTCAATCTCCGAAGAATGACTACACACATCCGTAGCTTCATTTAAAACCGCGGCAAAAGCAGCCTGGCAAATACAATTCGCTGATACATTGGCTTCCTTTTCAACGCTGGCGATGGATTCCTGAAGAGAGAAAATTTTTCCGGAGATATCTTTGATTTTTCCAGAGATTCTGTCAATTTCTTCTCTACTAATGATTAACTGTTTAAGCCGATTCATCAATTCCTGACGATTAGCTTTTAGCCTATTTGAAATCGCCCTCCGTTCCTCTGAAGAAAGTCTTTCATCTTTTAATTTTCGTTCCTGCACGCATATTTCAAGTTCAATATCTTTGAGAAAGGTTATCAAGTCCTCAACAACTCTGAGGTATTTAGCCTCTTCCTCTTCTATGGGAGTATCATTAACGGCCTGGTTAATGACATCAGCGATTTTGAGTTTTCCAAGCAGGATGTTATTAAGCAATTTTTTTACTTCAGTAATCGCGAAGGGGGTTTCTAAAATAGCATCTTGTATAATCTGCTGCCCCTCTTCAATTTGCTTTGACAAGACTATTTCCTCTTCCCTCGAAAGCAACGGCGCCTGCCCCATCTCGCGCAGGTAGATTCTTACCGGGTCATCGGCTTTACTATTTTTTTCGGCATCACTATCTGAGTCAAGTCCGGAAATCGCTTCGGGCTGAAAATTGTCAACCGGGGGAGCATTAAATTCAGGTTCCTCGAACTCTTCTGAGAAATCCATATCATCATCTAAATCGTCTAACGCAGATATATCGTCATCCTCTTCATAATCAGTTTCCTTTTTGTGTTTCATGGGAAGCTCCTTATCTAAAACGTGAAACGTGATACGTAAAACGTGAAACGTGATGAGTAATTATCACGCATCACGTTTCACTCTTCACGTTTCATTCTTCAACTCAGTTTTTTACGGATTGAAAATTCCGCAAGTCCTTCTTTGAGAAGTGTCAAATCATCGCCATCGGCAATGCGTGAACGCATAAGTTCGTACGTGATAGAACTCTTCAATTTTCTAATACATCCGTTGAGATTTGCTTCCAGGTTAGGAAGATTACGAGATTGCAAGAATAGGTTGGAGATTATCCCCCTAAGTGTTTCATCATTGCAACTGTCAATTAGGTCTTGCACCCGCGTATCACTGCCATCGTTAGAGTTCTGCCAGAGCATTTCGGCAATTTTAGCATAATTTTCATTTGAAAAATCTTTGTAACTCAACTGCGATGTTGCTTGTGAAATTAAGTCAGGACGTTGCAACAAGCATTCTAACAATTGCCGCTCAAGACGTTCACGTGGTTTTTCTTTAGTACTGTGTTTGATAAATGTCCTTGAGGGTTTGTTGATTACAACACCAAGTTTCCTGAGTTCTCCCCACAGGATGGACTCATCTATTTCTAACTCGATAGCCGTCCGTTTGACGTATTCATTCAGCGCCACAAAATTCTTAATATTGGATAAAATTGAACACAGTTCTTTCGCAGCTTGTACCTTCGCTTCGATACTACGGAAGTTTTTTTGCCGCGAAACCATACGAATCTGAAAATCGACGAAATCGTTAGCTGTGGCTATTAGCTTACTAAACGCATTGACACCATGTGCCCTGATAAAGCTATCCGGGTCGGTGCCTTCGGGTAACAGCGCGATTTTAACCCTGAGTCCCTGTTTCACCAGTAAATCTAACCCGCGTTGCGTGGCATTCAGCCCAGCGGTATCTCCATCATACATTATGACGGTTTCATCGGCAAATCGTTTAAGCAAACGAGCATGGTCTTCTGTAAAAGCTGTGCCTGAAGAGGCGACGATATTTTCAACTCCGAATTGATAGGGGATTATAGCGTCAAAGTAACCTTCGACGAGAATTAACTTTCTGGATTTTTGGACAACTGAACGGGCAAGATGCAAATTATAAAGCACTTTGCCTTTGTGGTATAGTAAAGTTTCAGGAGAATTTAGATACTTGGGTTGATTATCATTATCCAACGCTCTGCCCCCAAAACCTATAGTGTCACCATAGTCGCTAAAAATTGGGAACATTATTCTATCTCGAAAAGCATCGTAAAGCTTGCCGTCTTTCGACTTAATAAATCCACCATCAAGCATAACCTGCTGAGAAAATCCAGCTCTGGCGCCAGCTTTTAGAAAATCACTGAAAGAGGATAAAGCATATCCGAGTTTAAATGTCATGATAGTCTTAGAAGTAATACCGCGATTTTTGAGGTAAGCCAAGGCTCGACTGCCGACTTTTGGATTTAACAACTGCTGGTGGAAATAATCCAACGCAAATTGATTCAACTCTTTGAGGACGGAGATGGTCAATTGAGCGCGGCTTCCTTGACTGGTTTGTCCGGGAAGAACTATGCCTACTCTTTCGGCGAGAGCTTTAACGGCTTCAATAAAAGTAAGTCCATCGAATTTCATCAAAAAGTGAAAGACACTTCCACTTGCCTGGCAACCGAAACAGTAAAAAAATTGCTTCTCCGGCGAAACAGAGAACGAGGGATTTTGTTCATCATGAAAAGGACAGGGGGCGGTATAATTTTTACCGGTGCGTTTCAAAGGAATCCCATGTTCCGAAATGATTTGCACAATATCAGTTTTATCACGCACTTCATCAATTAACTTCTGTGGAATGGTATATTCATTGGAGGAATATTGCATTTTTTACAACCCTTGTTCTGAAACGTGAAACATGATGCGTGAAACGTGATGCATAAAGCCTTATCACGTTTCACGTTTTACGCTTCACGTTTGATGATTTCCAGCAAGTTCATGTAGAAGTGTAAATTATGGATAGTTGCAAGCCGATATGCTAAAGTATCCTTAATCTTGAATAAATAATGCAGATAGGCTCTTGAGTAATTATTACAACAAAGACAATCGCAGAGACTTGAAACAGGATTTGAATCTTTTATATGTTCTTTATCTTGAATATACAAACAACGGTAGAAATCATCTCTGGAAAGGTCAACGCTTTCCAAATCATCTGCATTAAACACATATAAACGTCGATGACGCGCATCTCTTGTCGGTATGACACAATCGAAGAGATTATATCCCATCTTAGCGCAGGTTACGATATTTTCTGGTTTTCCTACGCCTAATGCGTACTTTGGAAGGTCGGTCGGCATAATTTCAGCGGTGTATCCCAAAATATCTTCCAGTAAATTTCCTTTTGAGTCAATAGGCCATCCGCCAAAACCGTAACCATCAAAGCCAATACTTTTTAAGGAATCAGCACATAGCTTGCGTAATTTTTTATCATTTCCACCTTGAATAATAGCGAATATCAATGCGCGCTGTTCATTTTTCAAGTTCTGGGAGATATGTTTATCGTATTCTGCTTTACATAGTTTAGCCCAAGATATGGTTCTGTTCACTGATTCCAATTGTATTGCTGACGTATCTTCAGAATGTGTGCAATAATCCAAACACATCATAATATCCGAACCCAAGTAGAATTGCATCTGAATACATTTTTCCGGTGTAAGTATTTTCTTTTTTCCATCGGACAACTTAAAAATGACCTTGTTTTCTCGAATAGTACCTAATTTAGGATGTTGTCTTATGAGCGAAAAAATTTGAAAACCACCTGAATCGGAAAGAATTGGCATATCCCAGTTCATATAAGCATGACAGCCTCCCATTTGCCTTAGCAATTTTGCGCCAGGTTTAAGCATTAAATGGTAGGTATTTATCACCAAACCCTGGACACCGCATCGCTTGAGGTCTTGTGAATCAACGGACCGAACAACTCCTCGCGTGGCATCGGGGAGAAATGCAGGTAATCTTAGAACACCATGTTTTGTGTGTAGATATTTCATAATTACTTATAAATAACAAATACTAATTCCGTTTCAAAAGGCAATTTCGTCACCTGCCAATCCTTTCCACGAATTAAATCATAAAAAATCCTTTCGTAATTCGCCAGCATTCCCTTTGACTTTCCTCCCACACTTTTTACGGGAAAAGATACTACAATATGTTTAGCCTGCAACGCCTCCATTAGTCTTACGCTACAACCCTTTTCTTGCTGCTCCAGACATGGTATAGTTTTAAGTAATACTACCACATCCACTTCTATCATCGGTGACTGTACGATTACATCTTGCGCTAACGCCGTTGACTTTAAGCCAGTTAGTTTAAGATACTTATTAATAAAATCTATTGTATTCTCATCAATATCATAAGCAAAATATTGTGCCGTTTCTTCTAAGTCCATCCAGGGGAGCGTCAAAGGATTTAATCCGCAAGCGACATCTATGACGCTTTTCGGTTTGTCTGTTACATTAAAGATAAACTCATAAAATTTTTCCAGGATAGTAATTCGTTCTTTAGTAGAAGTATGTAACATTAAAACGCGACGGCATGCTTCTTTAATCTCTGTTTCCGATTGCGTGCCGTAGGCGGTCTTTAGCTTTTCATATATGTCATCATAATGGAGTTCTAGTCTATTTGCATAGCACCCAAAGACCTGATGCAACTTTCTCTTTGTAGCTTTGATAGCAGTTTTTACCGCTGTATTTTTTCTTAGCTCTTTTTCACCGATGCGTTTAATTGTGTCAACACAAATGGTCGCATACTTCTTTGATGATTGAATAGTATCAATTAAAGTTTGAAGTTCATCCATCTTTTTCTTCTGAATTTGGGTTAGAATGAAAAATCGGTTGTGGCCCGTTGGGACGCTAATATGCGTTGACGACGATTGGCAAAGCACAACCACCAATACTCTCTATGTGAGTTTACCAACGCCTTCGGCTTATGGAGTAACACCGCGTACCGCGCACGCACTCAGTCGCCCGCTGCCATCAACACCCGTTCTGCCACTTCTGGTAGCTCAATAGGCACAAGCATTGACATCGGATAGAGATAGCCGTCAGGCTCTGACTTGTCCTCATCAATGACACGGAGCATACTGTGCGACTCCGCCTCTGTATCTGGCAAGGTGCGGTAGACTTTGCCCAGAATCAGGCTTGCCGGATTGCTGTCATTGTTGATGCAAATCACAAAATTACTCATCAGGAGTAAAATCTAATTCAGCTTTAATTGACATATAATTTCATCCAACATTCTTACCCTTTCAAAGTAACCACTGTAACCCCGTATTCACCTTCGTTATATCTACCTGGGCGGAAGTTTACCACATGAGGATAATCTTTCAGAAATTCTATGACCGCATTCTTCAATGCACCAGTGCCTTTTCCATGAAGGATGATAACTTCCTCAAGCCCGGCTAATAATGCGTCATCTAAATATTTATCTAATTTATCCAACGCTTCCTCAACTGTATCACCGCGTAAACTCAAGGTTTTAGAAATTACACCGCGTTTTTGGTATTGAAGTTCGAGCACAGAGGGAGATAATTTAGGCTTGTTGTATGTAGGTGTTGCTTTCTGGACATCCACAATAGGCACAGTTATATTCATATTGCCGACCTGGACTTGAAGCATATCCTGAACATCGGGTAGTTGTACGATTTCTCCGAAACGGTCGAGGCTTTTGACACGCACTTTGTCGCCAATTTGAAATGTTCTTAATGGAGGTTGAATTACTTTAGAGGATTGCTTTTTAGATGTTTTAAAATCTTCTCGCAATTTGTCAACGACAGTATGTGCTGCGCGAATACTTTCCTTAGATGCCTGTTCTCTGCGGATTTGGGCGACTGTGTTTTCAATCAATTTGCGCGCGTTGTTGACAATTTCAGAAGCCTCGCGTTCGGCGTTCTCCCTCAATTGAGTTTGTTCGGCTTCAAGTTGTTGAAGTAGTTTATCATAAGTTTGTTGAATTTTATCCGCTGATAATTTTTTATCTTGAGCAAGTTTTAGTTCATATTCTAATTTTCGCCGCTCCTTTTCCATGCTGGCAATTAATTCTTCGATAGCTACTTGTTCTGTGCCGAGGTAATTTCTGGCGGCTTCCCGAATATGTTCAGGCATACCTAAATGCTCAGAGATTTTTATCGCATTACTGCTACCTGGCACACCAATTTGAAGCCGATAGGTGGGTTGCAGAGAACGCCAATCGAATTCCATTGAGGCGTTTTCCATGCCCGGTTGTGAATGAGCATGCGCCTTCAAAATGCCATGGTGAGTTGTGATGATAGTTCTGGCGCCAGTAGAGTGAAGATAATCTATAATTGCCATACCTAAAGCCGCGCCCTCGGTAGGGTCAGTGCCAGCGCCGATTTCGTCCAAAAGAACCAGAGAATTGGCGTCTACCTGATTGATAATATCGACAATTTTGGTTATATGAGAGGAGAAGGTGCTCAAATTTTGCTCGATGCTTTGTTCATCTCCGATATCGGAGAAAATTTGTCCAAAAACGGCGATTTCACTTCCATCCATTGCCGGAATATGTAATCCCGATTGAGCCATCAAAGTTAGTAAGCCCACAGTTTTCAACGCGACGGTTTTGCCTCCGGTGTTCGGGCCAGTGATAACTAAAGTGGTGAAAGCGTCTCCGATGTAAATGTCTGTAGGTATGACTTTTTCGGGGCGGTTGGATTGATGATTGATGATTGATGATTGATGATTGGGAGTTTTTTCAATCGACAATCGACAATCGACAATCATCAATCTAAGAGGTTCGCGGAGACTCAATTCCAAAAGAGGATGTCTGGCGCGGATTAGCTTGGTGTATCCTCTATCATTTAGCAAAGGTTCAATACAGCGAAATTCGATACTAAATTTGGCTTTCACTGAGAGGAAATCTATTTCGCTTAGGATATCAAGAGCAATTTCCAATTCTGGTAAGAAACTCCGGACATCGTCGGTGAGGACGCGCAATATGCGTAGAATTTCTTGCAATTCTTCAGAAGCCAGTCGATGCAGATTATTATTATATTCTACAATGCCCGCCGGTTCCACAAAAACAGTCGCGCCGCTTGCAGATTGACCTTGAATGATTCCGGGGAGAGCATCTTTGAAATCTTCTTTTACTGGAATGACATATCTGTCGTTTCTCAAAGTAACGACACTTTCTTGAATGAATTTGTGAGTCTGAGATGAGCGGATGGTGGTTTCTAATTTTGAGTGGATAGTTTCACGAGTGCTGACGATTTGTCTGCGAATTCTCCGCAATTCTGGACTTGCGCTATCCAGGACCTCGGCATCTGGGCTAATGGCCTCCTCAATAATCGCCTCCAATTCAGAGAAAATCGGCAGGTTGGCGACTATTCGTTGAATATTTGGATACTGTTCTTTAAATTTTTTCATTGCGTTTTTAACATTCCTTGCGGCGCGCGCTACACCGGCAATATCCAATAATTCTTCAGGTTCAAGAATTGCTCCAATCTTCGATGCTTTTTTCAATAAATGTCGGATGTCTTTTAATCCATCTAATGGAAAACCATCTGCTATCAGACAAATCTCTTTGGCTTCGCTACATAACTTCAACTGATGCTTAATTTCCGCCAGGTCGGTCATAGGAAATAACGTTTCAATTCGCAATTTGCCAAGATTTGAGGCGGCATATTTTTTCAAGACTTCCTTGAGTTTATCAAATTCTAAAATTTTTATCGTATTGTCCAACATTATTTTATCACTTCAATAGTTTTGTCTTCTTATTCCAATAAAGCTTTCGCGAGGAGTCGGGAACTTCCTCCACAGATTCAAAAAGGCGCGTAGGTAAATAATCACTTACATTCTTCCTCTTATTTCTTTTGATCAAACTTTTCTTTCTTAAAGAAAAGTTTGGTTACAAAACGCAGCATTTATCTATTATGGTAATCTCTTCTGCTTTGAAGAGAATAGCGAACTCTTTTTGCCAATCCCTGCCGATGAGAATGTAATCCATCTCCAGCCCAACATTTACCTCAAGCTTTAATCGCCTTTTTAAAGGTACAAACTCTTCGTTTGGGGAACGTACCTGTAGCGTGTAGTCGTCATGATATTCGAAAGGCGGACAGATAAAATCAACTGCTTTTTTTGTATGCGGATGGTACTCTTCTTGCGATAGCAGTTTGCCCTCACTCGTAATTGAAGGCGCAAACTTAGTCAGAAAGAATGGGTAAATGGGTCTTTCCAACCGACTTTTGTATTAGGCAACAAGATGTTGCAGTTAAAAAAACGACTTTTTTTAACACTTTCGGCTTGTTATACTTATGCGACAATCAAAACCACGGTTCAAAGGAAAACCGCAAACCGAAAAAAGGTTTTCCCGCCCTTTTTTACTGCAACATGTCTCTATCTAATACACTTTCCAACCGACTTTCATCGTTTTCAACTCCGACTATGTTCACTTCGTTCAGTAGTTTACTTCGTAAACTACCTTTCAACTAATGAGACAAAACCGATACAGGTTCCTCCCACACCGCTGAAAATATAATACCCCTCTTCGCCTTCCGCCGGTCTTTGAATGCATAACTTTTCAGCGAAATCTTCGGGAAATAAGGTGGAACTAGCGCCGCTGTCCATAACGATATTGCTGACACCATAGGTTTTCAAAGCATCCGGAGCTTGAATCCTAACGAAAGCTCCCGTTTTGGTGTTCTTGAAATAAACAATACCAGAGGAGATCAAGAATAATTACTTTTTTATCTGTCGTGTAGTATTTAACGAATATTTCCGGGAATTCATCTTCTGGAAAATCCTGTTCTATTTTTTGAAGGAATTCTTCAAACTTACCTTCTGGAATTTCTTTTGGTAAGTCTTCTAATATCGGCATAATTTCACCTTCTAATCACTGGGAACTTTAAATTTTTCCGAACGGAAATATTCCTCTTTAGATGTCATCGTCAAAATCCACTAACAACCCACTACTATAATTAGCTATCACCTCTCGTACCAGCATGTTTCTTGTCGATATTGTCTGAATTTCATCACTCAAAATTGCAGACAAGATTTTATCTAAAGCTTTTGGCAGATTGCATTTATACGGTTTACAAGGAATTGAAAGCGCTTTCAACACATCCTCAAAACGTTTATACCCATTCTTATCACGGAGCTCAACCCAATTAACACCTAATCTATCCAGTTGTTTTTTATTCAGGTCAGAAAGTTTATCCGCAATAAAAACCGCGCTATCTCGGGCAATAACAACGTCTGCGCTTTCGGGGTTCCCTTTGCCCATTAATTTGACTTCGCAACGATGGAATTTTCCAGCATCATCTATCAAATAGAAATCAACTTCACGTAGAAATTCTGGAAGGCGGCTTTGGTCAAAATACTTTACCGGGACGCGAAATAAAGCACAAAGAGCAGTTAATAGTGGTTTTTCAACTTGCTTGCCGGCCGTACTCCACAACCCGCCGCGTAGCGCAGCACGTTTGACAGCGATTGTATTAATGACAATCAAACTTTCATTTACATTGAGTTCAACGCTCACACCACGAAATTTGATTGTCAGCGTGATATCAACATCACCTTCCGAAGTCAAGGCTTCAATTGCTTCGCGGAGCGTTTCATAATGTTCAAGCGAAGCATCCAATACAATTTGTCGTGTTGCCGAGTTATACATATTAGAGATGGTTTTCATATTCAATCCCGAATGAATAGCAATCTCATCTTTTGATAACTCTGGGCTCAACAACTCTTTTTTGTACCAATCAATGGTAACTGATTCGTTTTTGAGTTTTGCTTCTACTATACGTTTGAAAAATTCAATAGCATATTGCAAAAACTCTGCATCAATTAGTGCAATGATTTCGGAACGATAATCCTCGCCGGCAAGTAGCTTGCGAATGATGTTCTTAATAACTATCCCGGTTAAGGTCATTTGTTTGTTCCTTACTCTGTCAGAAACCCATTTTCTCCGAGGAAACGGGTTTCTGCGAACTGCTCTAAGAAATAGGTTTTGGGAAGCTTGTTACAAAAAAGCAACCCATCATTCAAAAGAGTTGTTGCGCGCTTAACATATTCCTTTTCTTGCTCCACCAAAAAAAAGTATCGTTCTAACATGAGCGCGGCTTGTCCCACTGTTCCTATTCCAGCATAAGGGTCAAATACTAAATCTCCTTTGAATGAATAGAACTGTATTATTCTTGCCGCTAATTCTTTCGGGAAAATTGCAGGATGAACATTGTCACACGCCGGGGTAATTTCCCATATATTGGTTCTTTCATAATCTCCCTTAATTTTGCTTTGATTAACAACCTCATCAGGGTATTGCCTCATATTCCAATCAATCAGTTTATCTGTTTTTTTGCGGTACACAATCACGTATTCAGAAACTGAATTGGCTTTGTAACCTAACGGCTTGCGATGCTGAAAGAATCCACCATTGCGGTTTTTGACGCTCGGGCCTGGTTTCACCCATATAATATCCTCAATAAACTCCCAACCTATTTCCGTTAGTAACGGGTGAATGTCAAAGGGAATTAGATATCGTGTACTTGAGTGGCTTCGGCTCATCCGTGGAATAATTACTGGGGAGGTATTCAACACAAAGAATCGCCCTTCTTTTGTGATGCGATGAACTTCTTTGAAAACGCTGACGAGGAATTGCAGGTATTCTTTGTAACTCTTGTAAATCGTGTAGTCGCGGGCGTTGTAATAGGGTGGCGAGGTGAAAGTTAAGTGAATGGACTCATTGGGGACATACTTTAAGACTTCGCGCACATCTCCGTAAACGAGAATGTTCTTCAAAAAATTGGGACTCTGGGCATGATTAACGTCTTTAGATTTCTCCTTTCTCTTAGAACCGAACTCCCGTTCAATAGTGTCTTGAATCAATTCGTTTGGGTGTTCGGCAAGTTGAATAAGCACACCGCTGACTTCCGACGATTCCTTGAAACACAAAAGAGCACGAATTGCTTGCAGAACAACTTTAGGGTCTTCGTCCCACAAAAATTCCGTTAGAATCGGAATTGCTTGCTTTGTTCTCATTCTTCCGATAGTAGAAACTGCTTCACGGCGAACAAGTGTATTCCTTTCGCGCCTGGCAAATTCACAAACCACATCAAAAAACGATTTATCCTTCAACTTGCCCAGATTTTTCACTGACAGCAAACGAATATCACTTGATGGATGTTTCAAAAGTGGTAGGAACAAACTCCCGTCAAAGCCGTCTGGAAGTTTACTTAGGTTTTCAAGCGCCATAATAAGTGTTCGCGCGTCGTTTGTGGGACTGAGGGCCTTTTGAAAAGACACATTGTTCCGGGCAGATTTTTGTTCTTGAATCCATTCTTTAGTAACCATCTTGATTCACCAACAATTTTTCAATCCCGATTTTAGAGTCCCCGTTAACTACTGGTTCATTTTTTAATTCCGTATAGGGTTGATGAAGCAACGTAGCGTGGCTCAGTCAAGCCATTTGTCGCCTACCAGTTGTCGCCAGTGAGGGAGGGCGCTACGGCATTTTCCACTCAGTAAAACCCTATACGAATTTAAAAAACCGACCACTTGCTCTTTCATCATAGAATACAATACCTTTTTTATCTTCTTTCATAAAATCCGTCTATTCGTTTCCTTTTTGATTATTCGTTGATGATACCTGAGAAATTTGTATCCTATCGCGTTGAAGCAGGGAATTTTCGTAGAGTTCGCGTGTTGGGGCAAAAGTCAAACCGACTGCGCGGTCATAGGCGTACAATGCGCTACTCTGTTGTTCTTCGGATTCATAACGACGCGCATCGCGAATATTTTTGAAGAAATCCGCTGCACGCTTATCATACTCACTGATTTCCATTTGCAATTTTGAGGAAATACTTTCTCGGCTTCCTGTTTGGCTTTTGTATAGATGAATGACGTCGCTATATGCTTCAAGAGCCTTCTCATATTTGCTTGCCGCTTCATCACTGCCCGCTTGCGCAATATTAGCCTGCATATCTTTATCAAGCGCCCCAGGAATTTTGGTTATTTTTTCCACCAACGCCTTCGCTTCTTTCAAAATATTATTGATTTTATCGTTTACGGCTTTTTGAAGGTTTCTGTCGAAAGTATCAATAATCTGATTATATGATTTTAACGCATCACCTGGCTGACCAAGTTTTTCGTATAGCATAGCCTGATAAAAAAGCGATTGAGCAACAACATACTCCTGTTGTGGAAAAATAGCAAACTTTTCAAATTTTACTGGCGCATATTCTGAGATAGCTTTTCTCAGATTGTCTCCGCCACCCTTCTGCTCGTAGCAATTACCCAAGGCACTTTGAGCGAAGAGAGCAGAGAGGCTATTGGAATATTTATCTACTAATTGCCGAAAGCCCTGGATGGCCTGGTCATATTCGCCGATTTGATAAGACGCTTTAGCGGAATAATATAAAGCTTTATTAGCATAGTTACTACTGCCATAACGCTTAATAATATCATCAAATTTGGTCTTAGCTTTCTTGTACTTATCTTTGTAATCGTTCGAAGATGCTTCTTGTTTTTTTTCTTCTTTGCCCTGGCCAGTCCAGGCAGTTTCGGCTTCTTCGAAGAGTTTGATAGCTTCTTCCATTGCCACTGAAGCAGCAGCTTCCTTTTGTTGCATACTGTAATAATATATAGAAAAAGCTGCTATAACGACAATAACAATGCCCACTGAGATTATGATATTTTTTAGATTTTTCCTAAGAAACTCATAAAATTCCAGTGTTAGCGTTACAAATTTATCCTCTTTTAATTCCTTCTTAGTAACTTTTTCACTATGAGCCATAAAGTCCTCACTATATTCATTTTTTGCTTTGTATATTTGCAATTTACGCACAATTTTTGCAGGTATTTCTTTGACAAGAACGGCATTTTGAACCACTTGACGAAGAGCTATCATTAGGGTTCCTACCACGAGAATGAATACCAAAAATAGACAGCAACTTTGTCACATCACTGCTTTGGCATTCCGGACATTTTGCTTGTTCGACATCTCGATTTGAACGACATAACTCTTCAAATTCCGTGTTGCAGTGCTTGCATCTAAATTCAAAAAGTGGCACTATCCCAACTCCTTTTGGCGAGACAAAATCACGAACATTAAGGGTTTAATATTGCCCTAATAATAAATAAAGCCCCAACGGGGCTAATTTTCGACGTGGTTTACGCGAGTAAACCCGTCCTCACAAAAACAAAACTTGAATTTGTGATTTTTAATACTTTGGTTTAGGAGAATCCATTTTGGTTTCACTAACGAACTCCCCGGTCTAATCAATACTTACGCCTATTTCACCCACAATCTTCTTTTGGCCGAAACGATGAAGAGGAATTGATAAAAATTTGGAGCGGGCAACGGGATTCGAACCCGCGACTCTCAGCTTGGGAAGCTGACGCTCTACCCCTGAGCCATGCCCGCATTACAATTTTTCAGTGATATTAAATTATACCAACTAATCCTCTGATTGTCAAGGAAATTTTCAGGAAATCAGAGTATATTCATCAAGAACTAACCACCTTCGTATTTAAGATATGATTAACATGTAATTCTGGCAGATATCCTATCTGCAAACCACATCCCGTCAAATCATTTGACATTTTTATTTTATCTTTTGGGATGGTTCATTTTTCTGTGCTATCACTAAATGCGTGAGAATTATCAGCCACAACGGTGTGGCACTGGCAGCTAGCTGCCAGTGCCACGCGTGATACATGTTGCGTATTGTGTGTGGCGGGAGATAAACAATACACGAAAGACGAAAGACGTTGCCTATTTCAGACCTGTACCGAGCATCGGGACGAAAAGAAAGTCACCAGGCGTTTCCAACTTAATAACCCTTCCAATTTCAAACTCTATCCGCTAATCGGCGCGAATTGACGCGAATATTTTTTCTTCGTGAATATTCGCGTGAATTAGCGGATAAAAAAGTGGAAGGTTTTATTTTCTGCAACAGCCCATGCGGATTCGGAAATATATAGTGATAGCGCACCATCCCATAATTTGCCCACATGGGCTGTTTTTGAAGAAGAGAAGTGAAGAAGATTTTCTCCATTTCTCTTCTGTTTCTCCGCTTCTCCTTAGAAACTTGCTATTGCATCAGCTTCTGATTTATACAGTTCCACAACTTTAGAAGCACCAACTAAATCGAAAGTTCGTTTGAGATTATCCGCTAATCCATAAACTTTCACATCACCGTCTCTACGACGAACTTGTTTCGCGGTTCCAACTAAAGCGCCGACCGCGGTACTATTTATATACTCAACGTTACTTAGATTGACAACAATCTTGTAGTTTCTTTGCTTTTGCAAGTCATCAAGCTCCTTGCGCAAATCAACAGCAGTATAGCTGTCCAAATCTCCATTAACATCTATAATCCGAATATCGTTACTTTCTCTAATGGTTAATTTTTCTGAAGAAATTTTAATCTCCCCCTTCTAAATAATATAAGTAGCATGTAAAAAGTTTGGAATTACTTTTTATAATCAAGATTGCACCCTTTGGGTGTAACGCAGACTTAGTTTGCGCACTCCCAAAAGAGATAAAAACTTATTGTAGAACTTAGGGCATGGTTCAAATTTGCGCAAAAATTAGTTGACCAAGCGGCAAAGGGACAAGAGGGCAAGAAGGCAAAGAAGGCAAAGAACTATTAGCCATCTTGCCGTCTTGCTCAATTACCATCCGCCGAAATGTAAACTATTTTCTGAAACATGCCTAGAATACATTCTATTGTAAATTTTTCAGCGCTTCCTCTTCTGTATTATAGATATTTAAAATCTTGGAGGCGCCTATTAGGTCAAAGGTTCGTCGAATGTTGGGTTTGACATTGGATAAAACCAGGTCGCCGCCACGTTCCCGCACTAAATGCTGAATACCCACTAAAGCGCCTACAATAGTGCTATTGATATGGTCAATTCTATCAAAATTGATAATAAACTTATTCTTCCCTTTTTTCGTTGCCAAACCTCTGAGCTGAGTTTTGATAGAAAGAACTGAAAGTCTATCTAATTCAGTCAATAATTCTACTACTGCTACTTTACCCTCATCCCTTATGCTGAAGACCTCTGCCATCGGAAAAATCTCCTTTCTTCACCTAATGCAAATTTCCAAAGCGAGAAATAAGAGGAATATTTTTCTTTTCTTTTGGTCAAAAAAACACTATAGAATAAAGTAATGATACCAAAAGAAATCCCTATAAATCAAGAACCATTTTCAAAAACTTTACATCATTACGCGAACTTGCTTAATTCAGACTTGACTCCAATAACCAATGAGATTGGAAAAATTTATAGAAAACATCGTAACCCAACTTTTCTTTCCAATTATTTCTTTTTGTCACCTTTTTCTTCCAATCTTTTCTTGCCAAACTTTTCTTTAGGAAAGAAAAGTTTAATCAAAAGAAATTAAGAGGAAAAAAAGTAACACTAAGAAATAAAGTAATGCGTAAAGCAACAATGTAAAAAGGATATTTTACGCTTCACGCTTGATAAATTCGGCAAAGCTAAAGTATGGCTCACTTCAAAAAATCTTCTTATTCCTGATAGAAATTTTCCAAAAGTTTTTTTTGCTTAGAGGTAAGATTACTTGGGAAAATAACATTAACTTTCACATATTGATGTCCTCGTCCAAGGCCATCTCCTTTGGGAATACCCATCCCATTCAGCTTTAACACGGTGCCTGGTTGAGTATGCGGCGGGATGACCAGATTAACCTTGCCATAAATCGTCGGGATATTTACAGTCGTACCCAATATGGCTTTTACGAAATCGATATCTATTTCATAATAAATATCGTTACCCTTCATGGTGAATAATTGATGCGGTTCAACTTGCACAATCAAGTATAAGTCACCGCTGGGACCTCCGTATTCTCCCGCTTCGCCATCCCCGCGGCATCGGATGCGTGTGCCATCTCTTATACCAGGGGGGATTTTTACGCGAATTTTTCGCGATGACTGAATTGTACCGCTCCCATTGCAGGTAGGACAAAAGCTTGAAATAAAAAGGCCTTTGCCCAGGCAGCGTGAGCAAGGCCGGCGAAAAGTAACTCCTCCCTGCTTGACATTTATCATCCCTATGCCGTTGCAATGGAAACAAATTTGACATCCTGAACCAGGTTGAGCGCCGATTCCATGACAATTTTTGCAGGTTGTTGAATATTTTACCGTAACTACAACCTGACAACCTCTGGCAGCTTTATCAAAAGGAACCTTGATTTCGCGGTTGAGGTCTTGGCCACGGCTGGGAGCACGATGTCTATTTTTACTCTTCGATTTCCTATCAAAGAAGCTGCTGAAGATATTTGCCCAAATATCATCGAGCGCAGAACCACTTCTGCTCTTACGAGCCTTCTGGTAATGCGCTATATCGTCAAAATGGCGAAAACTCACACCGTTTTGAGATTTTAGGAAATTCAATTGTCCGTCATATTTAGCTCGCTGGGTGGAATCGGCAAGCACATCATAAGCACCTGTAATTTCTCTAAACCGTTCCTCCGCTGTTTTATCACCCGGGTTTTTATCAGGATGATATTTAACTGCCAGTTTTCGAAATGCTTTTTTTATCTCCTCGGCAGAAGCATCTTGTTTCACTCCTAAAATGTCGTAGTAATTTTTCTTAGCCATCGTCCCACCTAAATTGGAAGGGAAATTTTGGTTACTAAGCGCATAAAATCATTTTGGAATTTCGCGTTCCCCAAATCAATCTTACATTTAACATAAAAATTATCACGAAAAGTCGCAGATGTCAAGAAAAATTTCCGTCATTTATTTTAGCATATCATCAAATTCATCCATAAATTCAGGTGATTCCCCAATTGAATCCTCTGTTTCCCTTGCTTTTTTCTTATCAATGTTGAGCCACAATTCCAGGCTGGATAATTCATCGGGTGAAATAAGTGATTCTATCTCTTCTTCATCATTTGCAGCAAAATATTCAGAGTAGTCTTCATCCGAAAGTGAAAAAATTTCAATTGTTAAAGATTCCAGAAACGTATCCCAATCATCAGGCGATTCAATTTCTACATCGTCATACTCGCTTGTTTTATCAAGATTATCATTGATGTTATCAGAGAAAGGATAAAGAAACAGCTCATCTTTCCAATCACCATTCTCCAATTTCTTTTCTTTAGTTGGATTCATAAGGTTACCAGGATTTGCCTCGCTTGTGCTTTTCTTTTGCGGTATTGGAATAGTTTTTTGCTTCTGTGGTTGTATCTCAACAATCGCCTCTTTATTTTTTTCTTTTACTACCAACATGCTACTAACCTTTGTTATTGTAGCTTTAATAGTAACAATAAGTTTACCGGTTAGCTTCGCTATACTACCTAAGGCGTTAAATTGACTTGCAATAGAAACTAATACGAAAAAAACCAATATAAAGACTAATTTTCTTTTCGACATTTTATATCTCCTTGTAGAGCCGCTGATAATCAGACCGCGCGGATGGTTGATTTGTCACCGACATTTATGGCAAATCAGTATCAGCGTTGTCTGAAAATCCGCGGCTATTGACCACAGTAGAGGATATTCTTGTACTCAATTAATTTTGATTCTATGTTCCCTCGGCGGCGACCAATGCCGCATCAAGTTCGACGGAATTTCTTTGATAAAAATCGAATTGCCGCGTTCTCTATCGCTTTCTCGACGGCTCACGGAAATCAGATATAACCGTTCCTTCGCACGCGTCATGCCGACATAGCACAGACGGCGTTCCTCTTCCAGAATCTCCGGAGGTTGGGCCGAACGATAGATGGGAAAAATACCTTCTTCCATCCCTATCATGATAACGACAGGAAATTCAGTGCCTTTGGCGGAATGCAGCGTCATGAGGGTAACTTTGTCCTTGTCAGTTATTGTTTCATCAACACTGGTGACTAACGATTGATAATCCAACAATGCAGGCAAATCTTTTCGTTTGCTGTTGGATTCAAAGTTCAGGACGCTGTTCATGAAATTTCCGCGTAAACCGCGCCAGAGAGTTTCTTCGTTGGATTGAAGAATATCCATCGTTCTCAAGGTGCGCATGAAT